>ERZ794936.134-NODE-134-length-50293-cov-6.754389_pt1 | contig 50293 bp, 28 predicted proteins | sample MGYA00511083_ERZ794936 | MGnify/ENA primary metagenome ERZ794936 (study PRJEB30137, sample SAMN04331409) | food metagenome | isolation source: Y2 must sample point D1 replicate A | place: Australia: South Australia | collected 2014 ... | reverse complement strand
AAAACTTTGAAAAAAAAAATGTACCCTAGAAAGTGGATCCATCGCTATATGTAAAAATGTACCCGAAGTATACTCTTAAGATATTTAGATTTTTAACATAGTAAAGCTGGGATATGTATATATATATATATATATCACAAAGTTATAACAATCAACGAATCGTGGTTTGGAAAAAAATGAAAGCTGTATTAACTAAAGAAACGACAGATTATATTAAGCATCTACAAATGTGATTTTATTTTGACTATATATGAGCACTAAAATAATAACACCTCTTCTTGTTGTTTTTTTTTAAAAATACCTTTCTATGTGCTATTGGATTTATTACATTAATGTTGTATATAAACTCATTTGATACCAACTAGGAACTAGAGCTCTTTTGTAGTTGTGTTTGAATCTCTCTTGGCAAGTTGCTTTGTCTTCTCATTTGATGTCTTTGATAGTTGTATTTGTTTGCACTTGGAACAGGGGAGCTTAGGTTGCTTTGACCTGGGAAAGTATTAGTGTTACATGTTTGATTTGGCAAATCTGATTGGGTACTGGTTTGTTCACTGGTTTTGTGAGAAGGCAATAAATCTTCCGTTAGATTTGTGTAGCTTATTCCGAATAATGCTTTTGTTTTGTTTATGATTCTTGCAATTTTTAGTTGGAATGGGAACCTGCCTTGCTTGTTTATATTCATGGTATCCAAATCATTTGCATCTTGATTGTTGTAGTTTCTTATCACTCCTTGCAATAAAGTGTATACAAGTAATTCTGAATAGAATATAACAAAGAATAAAATGAAACCACCAACAACACATGCCGTTATGTGTGCACCAAGAATAAACATTATGTTACTGTCATCGGTATGCCATGATGACCCTTCAGCAATGCTGAAAAAAGAACCTATACTGTTTTTATACTGATATGGTTGCATGACTCTTGGTCTAAATTGGTTGACAATTTCTAGCGTTTTTTTGTTTAATCCAAGACCATATGCCCATGACTTTCTTATCCATCTTTGATAAACAACACTTACAAACATAGGACCTGTACTGAACATGATCGTAATGTACGGAATGTTTAGAATATTGATCTTTGAAAATCTTTCCAAGTTTTCAGTGAACTCCACAAATAAAGGATGGTTAGGGACAGTTCCCATGACATCATTACTTACCCCTAATGGAGATGTCTTTCTGAAAAAAGCTGGATATTGTAGTAAAGGATCTAATTTTCTTTCACAAACATCATCCAAGTCTATGTAGATACCACCGTATTCTCTTAAGACAAAGTATCTGAGAGCATCAGCTCTTTGAATATTATGTTCGTATGCATCGTAGGTAGGTAAGAACCAAGCGTATTTCTCCTCCAAAAATGAATGCACCATATAATCTGTCCATAGCGTGTAGTTGTAGTCAGGATAATGTAAATCTATACATTGCTTTTGAGCTTGGATCCAATGTTCTGGAATTTCATCGGTTTTATAAGTTTGGTGTATATGCTTTGGAATCAAGTTTTTTATATCGTCTTTGTTTTCGTCTTGATGTGCAGTGATGTATTTGTTTATATCTCTGTCTAAGACTAGATCCTTGTCATCGCTGATGGGGAAAACCATCATAAATAACAAATCACTAAAGAAGTAGATTAGATACATCATCAAAAGTACATGTGAGTACAGTAATATTTTACTTTCTAATCTCATTTTTGGTTATTATTGGTTGCCAACTTTGAAGATATTTTTTTTAAAAAAAAATTTTAATAACGAAAAATAAAAAAAAAATATTTTTTTCCCCTTTAAGTAGTCAAAGCTTATTAAATATTTTTTTTATTTATATAATTCAATGGTTTATTGAGGTTATATATCTACTATTATAATACTCTTGTGGCTGTTAAACTTTGTCTTGAATTCACTCTTAAGGTTTAAATAAGTCATACGTCTCCGAGTATTTAAATCATGAAAAAAAAAACCCCCCCGACAGTCACAGCCAAAAAAAAAATGAGCCTAATTATAGTTATCACGTAGACAGTCCAAAAAAAAAGAAAGTATACCTTTAGGCGTCGGGGGATTGTTTCCCTTTTAGGAGATATAAAAAAACATCAAAAATAAATAATAAAAAGAAATCAACAAAATGCTAGGCGCGCTGAAATCAAAAATTAAGCCACCTCTATGTTTTCACCCCTATGCCCTGCTACTTTTTCTTGTAAGAAATAAACTTTTCATCATTTGAGTAAGAAGAGCGGTGAGCAAAAAATGAAGAAGGTTTAACGGATATAAAGAAGAATGAATATTTTGACGTACATATTTTATGTTCATTGATGTGAGGAAACACTAAAAAAAAAAAAAAAAAGGATGTGCATTATTGTGTAGGGATTTTTTCCAGTTTAGGAAGGTGTGTCTTTACCCCTCATTATTTCTTATCTAAAATGGCTCTAACGTTGATTTTACTGCCCTTATCTTCATCCTCTAGCACCTTTACCAGCAAATCATACCATTCAGGTTCATTTTCTATGTTTTCAAAATCTTGCAACTTGAAGTAGGAGCCGTTTTCCATGCTCCACTGCTTTTGAGATACTCTCTTTAATTCAGTCATGTAACCACTTGTTTTCAGCAGCTTACCGATATCTCTGATGATACTTCTTATGTAAAACCCAGATGAAACAGTTACCTTCATGTGCAATTGCACCAACGGAACTTGCTTGAGTTTCATTTTTTGATAAAACTCATCATTCACATCCGTTATTTTGTTTAATTCCTCATCTGAGTGGATATAGCCTTCCTCATTGACATGGGTGAAGCATTTGATTTGGTTTTTATAATCTTTTACAACATTGAATGCCTCATCAGTCAACAAGATTTCCTTTTCTTTACCAAGTCTTACTTCTGTGTTGTTGTTTTTTTCTATCTCATCAAACTTTCTTTTTTTTCCTGATTGTGTTTCTTCTTCAACCTTCATTGTGTGTTCAATATCACTTCTTTTTTGTTCATACTCTTCAGGTGTCATGGCAACTTGCTCAATCTCTTGCAAATTATCATCATAGAACTCTATATCAATCATTTCTACTAATCTTGGTTCTATTCCATCCTGTGGTACTTCTTCCCCGTTTCTGATGTATTCATACAATCTCTTACCTCCAATTCTAACAGCTGAATACACTGGTGGAATTTGTTTCAAGATACCTGTTTTGAAATTCTTGACAATTTCATCTTCAAATTTCTTTTTATCTTCTTTACTCAAGTTTAATAAATGTTCATAAGAGTTTATGGATAAGTTAGAATTGTAGTTTTCTTGGTTGTCTCCACTCATTGTGTCTATACCCAAAATTCCTTTGAATTCATATGATTTGACTGAATTGTTTAAATATTTTTGTAGTTTTTTGGTTCCTTCTTGGATACCAATAACCAAAATACCACCAGCCATTGGATCCAAAGTACCACCTTGACCCATTTTCAACTTGGCAAATTTCTTTAATGTCTTAGGTTTTGGTGGATTCCCTTTATTGTTTGATTTGTATTCCTTTTCAAATTCATTTTTCTGTCTTAACAAATCGTTTCTAATTTGTACAGAATTGTTTATCAAAGTGTGGTTAAGTTTAGATATGATTTGTTGAGTAGTAAATCCACTTGGCTTTTCAATAGCAAAAACACCGTTCATTTATTTATCTTTTATATGTTTGTTGGTTTATCATCAATGTTTAGTTTTGATAACAGATGAGTGAACAAAAAAATGTATCATAAAATCCACATTAACTTTGACGTGAATCATAACCAAAAAAAAAAAAAAATGGTAAAAAAGAAACGTGAAAGTTTTAAAAAAAAACCTTTATATTTTCTTTAAAACATCTAGATGTTAATGCATTTTTAGGATTCAAAATATAGCATAGTCCATACGTCTTATCTTAAGATATACCTGCTAAATATATTCAATGTCGTTTAATTTTAATAGTAATAATAAAGCAGGGGATTTACAAAATCTCACAAAATTACAACAACTTAACTATACACCTTTAGAAAATGAAATCAAAAGCACATTCTACCCTGACTTCCCAAAGGTTCCTAATCCTAAAGATATCATACAGCTGTTATTATTGAATATTTTTGATTCAAACAAATTTGAAGAAATGATTAAAAAAGAAACACTTGTTACGGACTACAATCAAATCATGGAGGTGATCCAATCAGAAAACAAATCATTTGATGTAACCAATCAGTTTGACAATTTTTTCCTATTTGTTTGTAACAAAGATATTGATGAGGTATTATTTAAAGAAATTCCATATTTAGTAAAACATAAAGAAGCAATAGATGATAAAAACACTTACAAGTTAGTACAACTTCCCAAAGGTTCATATTTTAGTATTAATGCTAAAAAAAAAGTCATTCCTCATGGGATTTTTTTAATAAAGTACAGCTCAAAAGATAAACAAACCATTAATAAAAATGCTCTCTATATGAATATAACAAAAAATATATCTGATATATAACTATTTATCTTTTTATGAATTGAAATAAGGGTGCTCTAGACATCTTTTTGCTGAAATTCTATGTATAGGATCATAAGTAAGCATTTGGTTAACAAGATCAATACCGGCATCGTCCAAGTTAGGAATATGAACTATGTTATTGATGGTGTTTATTTGCCATTTAGGGAAAGTTTCCTTGAAGTCTGGAAGCAAACTGACGTCAGCCCATACCTCATCTGTTGGTGTACCCAAAACCTGGAATATCTTGAAGATCTGATCAATTTCAGAATCACCCGCAAAAATCGGTTTTCTATTACACATTTCTATAAAGATACATCCCATGGACCATACATCAATACCTGTTGAGTATTGTTTCGAACCTAATAAGACTTCCGGACATCTGTACCACAAGGTAACAACTTCATGAGTATATGATCTTAAAGGAATACCAAAAGCTCTGGCAAGACCAAAATCCCCGATTTTCAAATTACCAACTTTATCAATCAACAAGTTTTGTGGTTTTAAATCTCTATGCAGAATTCTGTGGGCATGGCAATGTTCAATGCCTCGAACCATTTGAAGCATGAACTTTTTTACTATATCTCTACCTAGAGGAACGTGTGGGGGAACACCCTCCATATATTTCTTTAGATCCATGTCCAAGTATTCCATCACCAAATATAACTTGTGAGAATCACTGTAGACTATATCATACAATCTCACTATATTTATATCATTAAGTTCTTTTAGTAATGAAATTTCTCTTATGGCTGTTGATGGCACACCTTCATCTTCACTTTCCAATCGTATTTTCTTCATTGCAACAACACGATGCGTTTCTTCTGATGGTGGCACATTAGGGTTTAGTTTCACTCCTGGCAGTGGGGTTCTTAGATCTAAAGATTTATAAACCACTCCGTATGTTCCTTCTCCGACTTTTTCCAATCTTGTATAATTAACCAATTCCATCCTGATGTTATTGTTTTACAGGTCTAATAATCCATATTCCTATACAATTAAGAACCACTTTGATAATCATCATTGTAAATCTTTCATATTATTATTTAAAAAAAATCTTATATATTAGTGAAAAACATTTGTACGCTCTTGAGAAAGCCTAAAAAAATTTTTTCCCCTTATGATTATAAAACACGATATAATTCCTAAATAATATTTCCTAAAAAAGCAATTTAATTAACAAGATAATGTATACCTATATTCAACTAAGATAAATAATAAAAAAAAAAAATAGAGAAAACATATTGGATGCTACATTATATAGTGAGAAGCAAAAAAAGTAGTGTATCAATTAAGTTTGCTTGGCTTTCTTTTTCAAGGCTCTTTGTCTTATACTCAAATGGAATTTGAAATTGATTAAGTTAACCATACTATTATAACAACCAAAGAATTCTTCAATAACGAAATGGTAAATGGCATGAGACCAGTATGGGGTACAGGTAGCATACTTGGCAATGGCACCACCTCTGTTATTAAGGTTTGAAAAAACACTGCTTACAAAAGACTTTGGACTAGGAATCATGAATGAAGAATTTCTAATTTTAGACATCTTAGAGGTTACTAAATAAGATAAAACCAAATTGGTATCGATCTTGTATTTTAATAATTCTCTGTTCATGGCATTTGACCAGTTTTGTAAAAAGCTCTTGGAACCAGAATATGTAGCCAATAAAGGAGTTGGTAACAAACCACCAAATGAACCCATGGTCAAAATCAAACCTCTTAGTTTAGGTTCTGAGGTAACAGTTTTTTTCAAAGTTGGTAATACAGCTTGTGTGATGGCTAAGGTACCTGTACAGTTGATATCAATGATAGATCTCCATTCTTCTTGTGGGGTTTCCAAAAATGGAACTGGCATGGCATGTGACAAACCAACGTTATTGATCAAAACAGATAATGGGAAGTTTTTGATGAAATTGGATAATTTTTCTTGTTCTTGAGAATCAATGTTCTTACAGTTTAAAACATAATATGGGAAATCACCTTCTGGATACTTTTCCTTCAAATCCTTTGATAATAGTTGTAACTTGTCTTCTGATCTGGATAACAAAACAACATTGTATTTCTTCTTGGCTAGTTGGTTGGCGTATTCTAGACCAATACCGTCAGTACACCCAGTAACTAAAGCGTAGTACTTATAATTTGTGTTGTTGTTATAGATTGCTAAGTTTTTGTTGTAGTTCCCAATGATAAATAAGTTTAAGAATAACTTACTGATTTTGAATAATTTCGATACAATTAAAATGAAACCGATGTATGCAAGAGCTTTAGTATTAGCTATTTTGTCTAGATAAGAGTAATCCATAGTAGAAGTATTTTCAAAGATAAATTCTCTGTTTTTGGTTGTTTTTTTAGCATAAGTGAATATGTATATATATGATAGCTTTAATCGCAGTATATAACTTTTAAGGTGTTTGCAACACAAAAACAATAATAAAAAAATTTTTTTTTGTGTAAGATGCGATGGGGGGATTAGCAGCATTTATTTTCGGATATAAAGATCTAGTGAATAAAAAAAAATGGAGTCATTTGTTAGATTGTGCTTACCCCGACAGTATTTTCTATTTCCGTATTTGGCTCTTGAAAAATTGTTTTAAAAAAAGTGAAAAAAAGTATTCGCTACACATCGTGTCACGTGAAATTCTTAAAAGCAGTCGCTACACAAAGCATCACGTGTGTAAAAAATGGCACAATATTTCCCCCAATCAAAATGTCGTTCTGTCTCTTCTGCGAACACTGAAAAGCGAGTTCTCACACGCTACTTTCCTTTTTTTATGTATTTTCAACCCGCTAAAACATTATACGCTCACCTTATATGTTTTTTTTTGGTTATCCTACTATATAGAAAATTTTTCCTCAATTTCTTTTTTCGTTACTAGAATTCAATTTGTTTAAACATATTTCAATGGGTATTATAATGAATAACATAATATTACATTATTGAAACAAATAAGAAGAGTTTATAGCCCCCAAGATACATATTATTTCATTAGTAATACTTCACATATATCAAAAATACACATAATGTTCGCTATTTTATCTAGACCATCCTTAAGAACTAAAGCTTTCCAAAACATAAGATTCCAATCTACCCACACCAAGTCTCAAACTTACAAGACCCCTCTATTAACCTGGGTTAAGGCCGATTTAAAGAACTTATTCAAGATTTTCAGTGCCACCGGTGCCTTCATGACCTTGATTTTCGGTTGGCCATATATGTACAAATACTACATGACTGGTAAAAACATTCATGAATTCGATCTAATTTAATCGATAGAGAGTATTTGTCATAAAATATAATGTATAAAAAGAATTATTATCACACAGTACATGTGTCACTTAACTTACATTTTGATCTATTAATGAAAGAATAGGAAGTCTTTCTAATACAATTGTTATTAATCAAAAAATAAAAATGAAAAAAAAAAATATTCAATGGTGAAAGTTATATGAAATTTATTTATATTAATCATACAGTTTATATATTTGTTAATGTATAATCATAAAGAAAAAATAAAAAAAAGAAGAAAAATAATGATCAATAATTATTTAGGTCTACTCATAGGGCCCCAATTACTTTTTGGGTTTTCTTGGTACTTGACTATCTTAGAGTTTTGCAACTTTAAGAACTTTTTAGTTTCTGAATTATCATCTTTCAGATTGAATTTTTCTTTTTGTTCTGAAGTCAAAGTATGTCCAATGGTATCGTCATTCCAAATTTTGAAGCCTGGCATTTTATCATTCAACTTAGGTTTATATTCAGGGTTTTCAATGGTTCCACATTTCTTCATCACATACCAAATAGCGTCCCAAGATGCATCAGTTTTGATACATGACTTTGCTGCATGAGTCAATGAGCATTTGTATCCCATTGAACCCAATCCGTTTATAACAGTTCTCAAAGAAGGCACTGTGACCTTTAATACACCAGATAATAATGATGGAGAAAAGTAAAACAAATTATCAACTTCACTCTTGGCAACAGAAACCATACCCTCTATTCTTTTGGTGGTTCCGTATAAACCTTCTCCGTTATTTTCATGTTCTTGATTGATGTCCAATATTTTTTGACAGAACTTCTCGTCCTGTAATGGGCCTAGGTACATAGGACCAACAACATGCAATCTCTTATCACAGAAGGGACAGTTTTCTCCAATATTTATGCTCTTTGCTGTTGATATTTTAGTGAATGGTTTGTTTTTCTTTGAAACTCTTTCATGCTTTTCACCAAATGGCTGTTCAAAAAATGATTGACAACCTCCATTATTACAGACCTTAACACTACCTAGTTCAGTGATTAGATCCTTAACCTTTAATGGTGCCTTTTCAATGGTAACAAATACTCTGATATAATAATCTATGGATAAACATAATCTTGGTGTAACATATTTACCGTATCTAGCAGCGCTTTGTTTTAAAGTCATAATTAACAATCTCAAAGCTGATTCATGTGTGCTTACTGAGTTCATCATATTCACACCTCCATACAAACTAAAGCACTTTTCTGGATATGTATTACCACATAAAACTTGGGAATCTGTGCAAGTCACACATAACATACCACCATCTTTGGCACCTTGAATAGCAGAGTCTATAAATGGTGCTGCAGTACCGTAAGGATCCAAATCAATAATATCAAATCCTTTTGTTTCGTTTTCTTGTGCCAAACTTAGTAATAAAGACACATTACAACTACCCTGCATGGAAACGACCTTATCTTTTAGATCATTGTATTCAGTATTAAGATCAATAGCCTTGACTGCATCCTTTGATAAATCATTGGCAATAACCTTATCTAAAGTTGATGGCAATTCTTTAGCAAATCTTAATGATCTTAAACCGGTTGCAGCCAATCCTTCAAATACAGTGAATGATTTCTTCTTCTTTTTAGCATCATTATTTGATAATGGATTTAAGAATTCTTGTTCCCAAGCTTTGATAGCAGTGATAGTTATGTCTCTGTTGAATTGTTGGATTGGATTGTAAAACACATCTCTTTTTTCTTCAGCTGGAAAGATCACGGTTGCTTTACCTTCAGTAACTTTTTGGTATTTGGTATCTTTATATTCGATGATTTCAGGTTCATCCATTTCCAATTCATTTTTAGTCATTTTTGGAAGTTTAACTTAATGCTGAAAGTTTTACTTATTGATTGTGTCTTTGGATTTATATCTCTTTCTAATTGTTATGTAGTTTCTAACATCGAAATTCGTAAGTGAACAAAAATTTCAAAGCAAAAAAACATGAACATATTATTTAAGCGAGCAAAAAAAAAAAGAAAAAAAAAAAGAAATTCTTCATAAGACGTGTATCAAAATACATAACGTATCGCCAACTGAGTAGCTGCACTACTGCACACATATCAAAGTAACTCTTCTGTTGTTAAGCCGTAATGGTAAAAAAAAAAATGTCTAACATAATTGAATTGTACATAAAGTATTTAAAAAAAGTTATTCCGTTTTTTGTTTTTTAGCAATTGATTCATCATCATCATCTTCCAACTTTCTCTTTTCAACCTCAACCTCCTGCTTTTCTTCAGCCTTTTCTTTTTCTTCTCTCTCCTTCTTTTCAATGTTATAAGCATCGACAAAGTCTTTTGTTTCAGCTGGTAACTTTAAGAAATGATCACGGTACCATTTCATTAAGTTGATGGACTTTAAGATATCACTTTTGGCGGTATGATCAGAAACTGGTGATTCCATACACTTGAACAATGGATAATTAACTCTTCTACAGATTTCCATAAAGGCAGAAACATCCAATAATCTATAATGCAAATGTTCGATGATTTTTGGCATGTCCTTCATCAAAAATATTTTATCCATGTGTACGGAAGAACCTGCCAAAAGAGCTCTATTTGGGTTTGGAATGTATTTTTGAATATAAGCCAGCAATTCGTCTTCCACCAATGACATGGTTCTATCAGTTGCGTTTAGGCATTTATCAACCAATCCAGATTGTGTGTGTTGGTTGGTACACCATTCTCCCATTTGATCAAACTTTTCCTTTGTGCAGTGAATAACTGATTCATAGCCAACTTCATCAATTATGTTCAAATGACCATCTGTGATGATAGCACAAACTTCTATAATAACATCATTTTTGTGATCTAAACCAGTCATTTCACAATCAATCCATACCAAAGGCATGAATATTTTTGGTTGTGTGCTTGTTGGTTCAGCAGTTGATTTGGTATCTTTCTCTTCAGTAGACATATGTATTGATTCTGTATGGGGGTATTTCCTTAGTGCATTCAATAGTGACTTTTAAACCTTCCAAACAACTAATATTAGTGTACTAGAGAGAAATTTGAAAAAAAAAATAAGAATTAAAAAAAATTTGCCCTCGCTCAAAGAGAGTAAATGAAAAAGCAATTTATTGTACCTTGGCACGTGACAAACATTTTGCATAGTATTTTTTAGTGTATATTTCGTGTGGTAGATACTTAACGCCAGTATCCCCAATTGGGTATAAAGGTGGATTCTCTTTCAATTTTGACGCGTTCCTGTTATATATTTTATATAAAATTGATGAATATATGATATAAACACCGCAAGGCATATATATATATATATATAAGAATCATGGAAAATAATAACATAAACGAAGGAAATATTGAGAAAATAGAAGATGACTTAGAGGAAGATGTTTTAGATCAAATGGTTTTATTTCCAAAAGCCACCGTTGTAAGACTTGCCAAGAAAAACCATCCCAAGCTCCAAATTAACAAAGACGCTCAGGAAGCGCTGCAGCACTCAGCTACTTTATTTATGAGTTACATATACACCCTTGCCAGAATATCGAGTGTGAAAAACGGTAGGAAAACTACCACTCTCGAAGAAATTATGGAGAATCTTAATGCCAATGGGCTTGATTCATTAGATCTACACCAAGAAACTTTGGACATGCTTCAATTGTACTCGAAGGCCGAAAATAAGAATAAACAACAGGAAAATGAGGAAGATGTGGATATGAATGAAATATAATATATATATGTTATCTAATTTGTAAAGATTCTTTCAAAAGTTATGAACAAAACAACCACCAGCAATACAGACCCTACAAATATGGTTTTCCATTTTCTATTTTTCCATACTTCTTTAGTTTCCATTTTTTTAGTGGTTCTCTTGAACTTTTTCCCTTTATCAGTCAGCTTTAATGTCTTTTGCTGTAGATTATCCAGTCTATCGTCTCTTATCAATACTTGGTTAATGTTATCGTTCATAACAGCTAATATTTCATTCATTTCGTTATCAATCTCAACCACATGCTCAGATGTATTGTTGGCTTCTAAGTTATACTCTGACTCAAAAGAATCAATGAATTCCAAAAGTGTGTTTTGTGTGGCCTCCTTGCTTTTACCAAATAAAGCAGTATAATCAATTTTTTGTTTGTTATTGAGAATACTCATAGGCAATGAACGTGGAACCGTGTTTCTACTAATACAAATTTCATAAAAAACCTTATCTTCAAAATTATCTTTTTTGATAAATACGAAGTAATCAATCAACACTTTATTCATTATAACCATTTTTTCATCATGATTCAAAAACAAACTCTTAAGATCTATCTTGTTGTTGATCATTTTTTCTATAAAATTTGAATCCTTAATTGTCTTATCTATAATTGATCCGTATTGACTGCTACCCTTTCCTTTTTCGCTGAATATAGAAACTAATGGGCTTTCATAAAAATCAAATATTCCATAATAAAGAATATGGTATTCAGCTCTATCTTCAACCATTTATCAATATTTTATTCTATGTTGTTGTACGTTGATGTTTTCTTTTGGTGTTTTTCACTTTAAATAATACGTTTATGTTAACAATAACAAAAAAAATGATATCTTTAAGAAGTTTTTTTTTTTTCTGAAACGCAGATAACATCATTACCATTTAAGGGGCTTTTTATTAACTAAGAAATATACAGAGTTTAAACAACATTTACATTAAAAAAAACAAAATTCATTATTTATTGATTCCTGACACCTTTTTGGATTTACATTGATTTTTGTTGAAAACTTTAGCTAATTGGCATTTTTATTTTTAATGATTTCTATTTTTTTGTGATCTTCATGGAATTATCATTTTCTTTTAAATTACAATTTCAAAGCAGTAAGCTTTTTTCCTTGCCTGTAAATAATTTGAATCATTAACGTATGTTAAATATTCAGTAGGTTTTATTTGATTTTGCAACTGCTGTCAAGAAACATTTTTACTGGCAAAACCAGTACTGTAATTACAAGTTTCTAATATGAATAATTAACAATTATTTTTTTTTTTGCCAATTTTATAACTCTGATGAATGTTGAGGACACATTAACCAAATACACAATAAAGCATTGATACTTAATTAATTATATATATATAATTCTTAAAAATTTATTCATAATTTATGGAACTTGTGTAGGAATTTGAACACAAGTGGTGGCATCCTCTGGCCATTCAAAGTACCCAGATTCTATCAATTCTTCAATTGTTAAAGCATGTTTTCCTGTAGCTTGATAATGTTTGACATAACTTTCTTTTAAAGGCTTGATACTGCTTCTGATTTTAATATTATTACCATTCCATTCTAAACCAAAGTATCCTTTATTAGCCTTTTTAGCTTGTCTGATTTCTCTATTCAATCTTTGAGAGTATTGTATGTCAGCTGGGAAAACCAAATCATGAAGACTTGCATCATCATTGTTTTGTTCCACAAACCATTCATGATATGTTTCTTGTATATCTTTGGAAGGCAAGTCTATTCTGTTGTTCCAAACTCTACTTAACCATGCGGATTGGGTCTCAGATAATCTTGTAGGTAATACAAATCTAGGTAATCCAATGAATGCCAAAGTAGGTAATTCCACAGGAATTATATGATTATACAAGACTTTAACATTTTTACCATTGTCGTAATCAACAAATGGCTTTATAGTTTCTTTGTTCAGAAATGGGAATGACTTCAAAAACCCAGTACAGAAGATAATTTTATCAACATTTTCCAATACAAATCCATCTGTGAAAGTCACGGATTTGTTTATATAGTCCAATTTCTCAATGTCTTTTACAAATACAATTTTATCTGACTTTGGAGCAGGTAATTTAGATTCTGATCTTGCAGTTTGATAAATTTTTTTGCCAGTCTTAGTGGCCAATTGGAAGGCAATGTCACTACCAGAAGCAGAATTTCCTACAACAACGATGTTACCTTCAACGTTCTGAAATTGTTCGTGAGAGTCATAGTTCTTTGAATGGATAATGGTGTTTTCGTGATGTTCAAACCATTCCTTTAATCCCTCTTTGTGTGGAATATATGGGGCATCATAGTTTCCTGAGGCAACCACAACAGAATCATACTCAACTGGATCCCATGTAGCCTTTCCTTTATCCAAAAATGGATACTCCAAAATCTTGGCTCTATATTTTTTAGTGTCTTTATCGTAAACGATATCCAGAACTTCGGTATTAAAGCTGACGTATTCTTCATAGCCTTGGGCAAAGCTCTTTAAATATTCAAGAACCGTGTCTCTTTTAGGGAACAATGGAGTGTTGTCTGGGAATGGAAAGTTGTTGTATTCCATTAGATACTTTGGAACATTTGTATCCAAATTCTTATATACAGCAGAATCAAAAACGTATTTTTTAGGATCATTTATGGTTTTTACGGCAGGTATTCTTTTCCATGTGTCTAGCAATGGTACAGTGTCTATACTTTCATTTGATATGATAGGTTTGACATAATTCCAAAGACCTCCAAAATCCGATCTTTTTTCATAAGCTTTGATAACATTGAATGAATTTTCTTTCTTAAAAGCTTTAATAGCTGAAATACCGGTAGGTCCAGCACCTACAATCAAAACGTTTTTAATATCAAATGAAGTTGAAGCTGACATTTTTGTTAGTCGTGGTTGGAACAATATTTTGAACATTTTTGTTTAATGTATCTATGAATTAAATATACTTTACCAATTAAAAAAAAAAAAAAAAAACTAGATCAAAGAGCAAGAGTATTTATAATGATTTCAAGTATGGTTTTATTCAAAATAGATTTATCATACCGAACAGTAATACATTTCCATTAGAAGGCATAAATTTGAAATTTCATTTAATTTTTTTTTTTTTTCTTCCATAATATGAATTTCATTATTTTGAATCTTACACACTTTTTTTTTTTCACTTACTAAATAATGTATAAAATATTACTGACAGAATATGAATTATACGCGTAGTCATCAGCAATCCTGTCGAACCATCCATCTTTATCATCAACTTCGTACCGACATTTGAGTCTATTTGTATATCAACAAGAAAAATATATTTTCCGAGAAAATAATAGGAAACATTATATGATTTAGATTTGGATTAATCATGTAATTTGTGGTATAAAATTTAACACCGACAACAATTCTAACCTTCTTCTTTTTTTGTTTTTTTTTTCAAATTAGTAATCTTATCTTACTATATACTAGAAAAATCTATATGTTTACACAATATTAAAAAAAAACATCACACTTGTGACTTATCGGCTTTAATTACGCACCCATATATATTTATATCTACGAGTGGAACCTCTTATCTACCCAACCTTTGACAAGATATTGGGTATGTTTACTATTTGGCAGCTTTCCAAAGGGTTGAATCGTCTTGAGATTCAATGTCTTTTTCATTTCATTAATCATATTACTGCTTTTAGAATCATCAAATTTGTAGTTCTTAGTATCCGAATTTCTGATGCCGTCCCATGGCAATGTTCCTTTTTTATTTAACCTAACTAATGAAGTAATCTTATCCGTATAATTACCTTCATATCCTATGTGTTTGAATTTATTATCGTTTAAAGAAGTTACAAGACTTCTCAATTTGATATAATCCAAATCGCTTTTATTAACTATTAATTGTTTGTTTACATCTTTTACAAACACTTTGCTGTTTTGTATTTCTGTTTTGTTTTCCTTTTGAATGATCATATCACACCATAACTTCTTTCGTGTCATCAATGCTAATTTGATTTTCAATTCTTCTAATTTTTTCAATTCTGCCTCTGTACTTTCAGTAGGCACGTCCAAAGTCCATATGTCTTGATAACTCAACTGGGAAAGCAGATTCTCATCAATATCCAAGTCTGGCAATGAACCGTTATTTCTGGATCTTTGTTCCAGCGCATACAATCTCATGAAGTGTGGTTGCATAATTTCTTTACTTATGTTTTGCACTGGCTTTGGAGATGAAATAACTGATACACTCTTTTCTTCGTCTTTGTTAAAGCTGACTTCCTTTAATTCAACTTCCTCTTTAATTTCTTTTTCATTCAAGTTTGATGACATCTTCTTGCTAATGTATGCCTTAATGTTAAAGAAACTGCCATTGTCTTCCAAAGGTCTATGCTTTGTTATGTCATAAACAGGCTCCACATACTCTTTGATGTCTGAGATGCTATATTCAAATAAAAAATCAAGATCTTCCAGTTCATTATGGATTGTGACATCAAACAACTTGGAGTTTTTGTTGTTTTTTTTTGATGTGAAATCTGCATTTACAAAGGGATCTTTTATATTTTCCTCATCAAACTCGTTTATATTATTATTACAATTGTCATAAATCTTTGTTTCAAAAACATTGTTTATGTTCGTGTTATACCAGTAACTGCTACTTCTACGTCTTTTTGCGGAGTTTTTTAGATGTCCATCGACTTTTTCTTGTTTCTTTTTTTGGTTCTTTTTATAGTGATACTTGGTACTGGCTTTTGACTTGTTGTTAATCTTTTGTAGCTTTCTTTGGTTGATTAAAGAGCTTAAACTGTGTGATACATAAGACTCCGAACTGCTTATGCTGCTTGTGAGACTATCTGAGCTATTTGAATTGTGAATACTTGTGAGCATCGATAACATTATGGTGTATTGGCCCTTGTTGACACAATTAAAAGCTGGTGCAAACTCGGAAGTGACGGCTTAAAAAGGGTATAATTTGTTGGGTTTTTTTTTTCTGCTTATAACAACCTTCAGAGTAAGAGCATAACATGAATAAACATGAATTATTCCTAATTCGTATTCAAATACATTAAAAAAAACTATAATCCTCAACAAAAGCAAAAAAAAAAAATTATGTCTACTTTCAATATCATCTATATTTAAAATATATATTCATTCAGAGCAAATTTTTTCTTTTTTTTCATGAAAAATTAAGGAGTGAATTTAAAACTTTTCCAACGGCTCAAAGTCTCTTTTTTTTTTGGCATTTCAATATTATGTGCAGCTTAGCGGGAAAAAAAAACAACTCATGAAATGTTTAACCGGCTTATCAGCGTTCATATCCCTCGGTGTTTTTTCGTTATTTTTTTTTTAAAAAATGTACCACAAGAATATTGAGCCAATACAACCTTTATTTACTGTGGGATAATAACTCTTTAATTATTACTTTGACAAAAAATGGTCGCTTATTTTGATTAGAAACAGAAAAAATTAAATATTAAAATTAAAGGCATATTTTTCAATTCAAAACGTTATCTTCTTTGGCTTTTTTTAATTTCAATTTTTCTAATCGCTTTTCCTTTTGGACCCTCTTCTTTTCTAGCTTTATTTTTTCGTTTTCTAATTCAGTAGGGAATATTTCATTAACCACACTGTTTTTTACTATTTGGACGCATTCATAACATACAATTTTTTTGAATCTATCAAATACGGTATCTAAAATGATATCTAAGTCCTCATGCAAAGTTAAACCTTGACCAATGTCATTTTTAAAGCACAATTTCGTGATTGGTTGAGGCATATTCTTTATTTGGGTTAAATCCTTTTTCAGAGGGAATTCCTTCAAAAAACTTGGTCTTCCATCTTGTACCAACTCCTCTTCATCTATTAGCTCCTCAGTCATGTTTTTTTCTTGCCCTCTTCTTCTGCTTGTACGGGTTTCTTCTATAGCAGCATAGGCATCCTTTCCAGTATAATCAACCTTTTTGTTGGTAACTGCTCTTCTTCCATGACCAGTTTCTTCTAATGTTTCTTCTTTTGAGCTTTCTTCAACAATTGTTTCTTTAGGAGTATTTTCTACAAATTCCTCCTCATAAACAATATCTTCTCCCATATTAACACAAGATAAATCATCTGTTGTTAAAGCTTCAGTTTCTTCTACGCTTAATTGATTAATTACTGCTAATAAATCCAAGTAATCCGGATCATTCTTTATCATGTCCTTAAAACATTTGAAATGGCTCCATCTGTTACATTTTATGCAGCTCAAAAGATCGCCTGTTATGCCACTGTCATGTAACTTTTCCAAATCAGACCCATTTTCGTTATCAATAACTTCTAGAGTTTTACCATCCTTACTCAAATTTTCAGTAAATGTTTCAGGAATTTCAACAGCCTTGCTAGTTTCGTTATTCAGAGCCTTAATAAAAACATTTTTATCTGGCTCACAAGAGCAATGGAATCCCCAGTTCATATTATAAACATCCTTTTCACCTGGGAAATAAACCTCATTTTCTTCAATGTATTTTATGTCTTCATCTTTCCATACTAATAAATAAGGTAAATTGCTGTACCCAGCCTCATACTTAATGTTAATCGGAGTGCTACTTATTTTGTTAAATATCTCAAATTTTTCTAATTCCTTTAAAGTTGATGCAACATCAAAGTCTTCTTTTAATTCAGTAACACCTTTCTCATTGACAAAAGAATTGATTTTATAATTTTCAGCCCATAGTCTAGACATAACGTATTCTCTAATTATCTTTTGATACTTATTTCTTTGGTAATTGGCTTTGTTCAAAAATAGTCTTTGTTTTGCAGATTTTTCAACTACTTCCTCTTCTATTTTCTTTCTCTTTTTCTCAGATATTTTGTTTAAAAACATCTTTGATGTTTGTTGGTTGTTGAAAAGGGATTCTACTTCAGCTATTTTCATTCTACTGTTGAACAAATTCAACCCATACTTGAAATTTTGATAGGCTTGGTACATGGTATAATCATCATCGATGTCATCATCTTCTTCATCATCACCTTGTTTGGTATTGCCTCTTTCAAGAGCACTAACAATATTATTGTCATAAAATTCAGTTACATTGGTATTGAATTGTAATAAAGAATCGAAGTCAAATGATTCAATTTCATAATTGTATTCAATGGAATTAGCATACTCTTCAATTTTTTGTTTAAAATCAATTATCAAATCACCCTCTTTGTTAACACAATGTTCTTCTCTCAAGGGTAACATTAATGGATTTTTAACTGTTCTCTTTTCTTTCAAAATTTTTCCACCATGCATCAACATGTAGCTTTCTTGTATGGCAATTTTTGATAAAATAATGTCTTTTGCTTTTTCTTGTTTTTTGTTATTGTCTGCACCTTCAGCAACATCAGCAACATTTTCTTCAGTAGTTTTTCTTTTTTTTCTTCTGTTGCCTCTTGTCTTTGTAGTGCTCTCGATTTCAACATCGAACTTTGGGAAATAAAACAAATCAGCATTATCGACAATGTAAGTTTTTAATTTATAGCTTTTCATTTCACATATTTTTACAATTTCAAATAATCTTTTGAATACATGCACCAAGTATGATTCATCTTGTGGGATATCCTCAAAGTCAAACCATGTTTTATGCTTCAATAAGTCACCTTGTTCAGATCCAAATGACATATCATTGTAATATAGTTTACCTAGATCTAACAGCAACCAAGCAAACATATCAGCTTTGTATTCAGGATAGGCAATAACATCATCCTTGAAGTTATAATCGTTTTTGACATAACTTAGTAAATCTTGAACAAACAAAAGTTCATGAAACTTTCTTTGGTCTAAACCATACTCAACATTCTTTTCAATATCAATTTCTTGCAATTTGCTAACTAAATCCTGTTCCTTTTCCATATTCAACTTTTGTTGTCTTGCAGAAACTCTACTACTTGTGGCTAATTGGTTACTTGATGGATTAAATACTTTGATATGATTACCTACTAAGTCTCTTAACAACTTTGGTGGATATAAAATTTGTCTTTTTAAGCCAAACAAGCCATTCTTTTGCTCACGATCCTTGGTGAAAAATGACGGAAATACACAGTACATAAAACTACAAATATATTGGTACTCCCAGCTATTTAGTAGTTTGTTAACTTCTAATACGTGTTTGTCATCATTGGGATTTTCAGTTTCTGTCTTATTGAAAATTGCTTTATGATTGTTCAAGAAATCGTTGTAGAAAGGTTTTTTCAATCTTAAAATTTGATCTGAAATTTTTTCAGGCAATAAATCCTTGTAAGGATTTTCAGAAACAGCTTCATCAACAACTAAATCATCGGCTGATGTTTGTTTACTGCTTCCGGTGGTGACTGTAGTTGTAGTTCTAACATTGTTGTTATTAACTCTTCTTCTTTTCTTCCCTGCAGTGCTGGTAGCTGACATTATTTACAATTGATAACTGGATGTAACAGCAGATATTTGGGTAGTTGTTAATGTCTCTTATTTTGAATTAAGAAAATGTAAAATATCTTGAAAGGCCAATAACGTTCAATCTTGCAAATCGTAACTGACAAATGTTAATTGTCAAATAAAAGAGACGAGTTGTTTTAAAAATAATAAAAAAATGAAAATTTTTCGCAAAGGGTAACAAATACAAGACGCGTTAAAAACTCATACTGAGTAAGGCAATATTGCTTCTGGTGCCTTAACTCCGATGTAGGACATAAGCAACATGGCAGAAGTAGAAACATTGCAAGAAAGTGATGCCTATTTGTACGTGCAAACAGTTATTGGTAAGTAAAATATCAATAATGTGGTTATAGTGCTTTTTACATGCAGCCATAATTTGCCAGCAGTGGCTCTGTAAAGGTATAGAGTTTTCATTTGATCTAAACACAGGAGTTTTTTTGTGTACCAATCATCACGTGATCCAAGCATTAAAAATATTTTAAAAAGTCACGTGATATAAATCACGTGTTGTAGTCTTGTTTGTAAACTTTTTGTCTTTAAAGCCGCACGTGACCGACTTTTTTTTGTGTTCTCCAGGCTTAAATACCCGTTTCGCGAACTGATGCGTTGTTTTCTAAGCATTTTTGCCTCGTAAAACCTAAATAACATATCGATTGTACATATTTGAAATGTCGAAAATACGCTAAATCAACTACTCCTCAGTATAAAGGGGATCCCTTATTCTACGGGTCAAAACCCTTCCATTAAATATCATTCAAGAGTGTAAAGGACACGTTTTGTTAGCTTTTGGTAGCCCTTTTCAGCATTTGGTGGCCTCTGATCACTTCTTATTGGCCTGTGTTTTTTTGGTGTACACGCTTTAGTGAGACTTTCATATACCTAATATCGTCTATTAGGTTTTTCGCCACCCTTTAAAAAAAAACGGAACAAGTTTTAAAAATGGTTAATATGACGAAGTTACAGTTTATCGAGACACACAAAATAAGCACGAAAAGACCAAATAATCTTTAAATATAACATAATATTTAAACAGCACATTTGAATTTGGTGAAAAAATTAACCTATTTGTCACCTTAATTTTTTGATTTCGCTCTCTCTCCTTTTCTCTGCTGTTTCTTTCGACTTTAATCTTACCTATATTTAATACTAAAATATTCGAAGTTGAGTTTGTTTATCATTATCTATAAGTTTTGGAGTAATTAGGCATTTAATTACGTCTGAAAGAAATCTATTTTTTTTTTTTAAATAAAACAAATCAATAATCTGTATCAATATATAAATGGAACCCAATAAGCATTATCATCAGGAATCAAGTTTCCTGAATAAAACTGATCAATCCGATTATACTATAGAAAATAACATCAACAGAACACCGGAACAAAATAACTTTAATAGTAGAAGATCATCAAAACAACAGCCACAAGTTTCTGTTCCAGCTACGCCAAGAATGCTTTCCAATTCATTTAGAACTACAAGCTCTAAAAAAACAGTACCAGAAACACCACCAAAACAGCAAAATGCTCAATTTCCTTCTGAAAACAATCAGATGTATTACAATAATTACGCTTCAAACACTGTAACTAATAACCAACACACTACCGGATCTCATAGAACCAATCCAAGCGGAGATACTGCAATCAGTAAAGGTTTGTTCAGTCCTACAGACACTCTGAGGAAAGAAAGACATAATTATAGAAACGATTTTAACAATTTTAACAATTTTAACAATTCTAACTCTTCATCTTCACCAACAAACAACACATTTAATAGATTAAACATTAACAAGAGAAGAGGTTCTCAATCATCAGAAAACAACAATAATCACGATATATTCAACCCTAATGTTCCTGTCATTAAAATCAATAATACTAATGAACTTGCTGAAAATAACGGATTCAACTTTATAGAAGCTTACGAACAAGATCATAAACAAGATAATTCTTTGATGCCACCAATGGAATTTTCAGGTACCTCAAATCATAATCAGACAGAGCCTCAACAATATCCTGTAGTTGTTCCTTCAACACCTGTAAAAGACAGAATTCAACAAAGCCCTGCTACTCAACACAACATTACCCCTAAACAACCTCTGTTCCCAGATGCCTTTGATAGATTACAAAATGTAGTTGAAGAAACAACTAGTAATGAAAGTGGCAAAAAATATAAAGAATTCCATAGAAAGTCAATTGGTGATTGGGAGTTTGTAGGTAGTATTGGTTCTGGTTCTATGGGGAAAGTCAAAGTGGCTAAGAATACAAAGACATCTGAGTTATGTGCAGTAAAAATTGTTACTAGAGCTGTAAAGACCTTTTTATACAAATGTGAAAGAGATCAAGCTTTTAAAGATTCTATGACTTCTGAACAATACAGGGAAAAGCTTTTGAAAGAAAATAGCCGAGATAAAAGAACTATAAGAGAAGGTGGTTTAGGCCAAATTTTCTATCATCCGAATATTTGTAGATTGTTTCACATTTGGGGTCTGACCACACATTATTACATGTTATTTGAGTACGTTAAAGGTGGTCAACTTTTGGATTATATTATTCAACATGGTTCTTTAAAAGAACATAGAGTCAGAAAATTTAGTAGAGGAATTGCTTCTGCTATAAAATACCTTCATGGCCATAATATCGTGCACAGAGACTTGAAGATTGAAAACATTTTGATTTCTGAATCAGGGGAAATCAAAATTATTGATTTTGGGTTGTCAAACTTTTATGACGTTAATAGCAAGTTAAAGACTTTTTGTGGGTCTTTATACTTTGCTGCTCCTGAACTTCTAAAAGCGGAACCTTACGTTGGGCCTGAAGTTGATATATGGGCCTTTGGTGTTGTCATGTACGTTTTGCTATGTGGTAAAGTTCCTTTTGATAATGATCGTTCTGATATTCTACACAAACTTATCAAAGAAGGAAAAGTTGAATATCCATCACATATTTCACCAAGTGTTAAGTCTTTACTCCAAAGAATGCTAATTGTTGACAGATCACAAAGATTTTCAATTGACCAAATCATCAATCATCCTTGGATGAATATTGGATATGACTATAAGGTACTGAATCTCATTCCACCTAGAAAGCCATTACATGAGATTGATTATCATGTTTGCGAAGAAATGGTTAGATTGTTTTTTTTTGAAGATGCTAATGAACTTTATGTCAATTTGTGTAAAATAATTCAATCTGAGGAGTATTTAAGACTGGCTGAATTACATTACGATTTCTATGGCCCTGATCTTCCAACAAACAATGATGATGACCCATTATTAGCTTTCCACGCTGATATATCTTTATATCATTTAGTAGATGAGTTCTTTGACAGAAAAGATATTTTAAGAGCTGAAGAAAAGGTTGTTAATGGAAGGGGTATTGTTGCTGAAAACGGAAAGTACTTCCAATACATGAATTCAGGAGCAATTACTTCTCCTTCTCAAAAAACTCCAAAGGTCATTAAGATATCTCCGGAACATCCTTATCAAAAGCATAGGGTTGATGCAAATCCTGTTAATCAAAAACAAGCACCACAAATATCCGATTATAAACACCAAAAAAATGATTTGAGATCTCCTGCAAAGGCACATATAGTTGAGCCTAAACATAGAAATCCTCCACAACCATTAAGCACTGGGTTGGGTCTGTTATCGCCATTAAAGGCTGAAGAAAATGATTCAAGACCAAGAATTGCCAGTGACAACATGGTATATGATCTGAATGATACTCAAGAACCAGACAAGTTTACCTTTGGCTCATTGTTTAGAAGATTATCAAGTGGAAGAAAGAAATCAACAGACACCTCATCCCAAAAACAATCTGAACCATGGAAGAGAGCTCATAAAAGAACTGTTTCTGAAGGTGTACCAATGGCTTCCAAATATGACAATGACGACACTGGATATCAGCTTAATGATAAGTTCCCTGCTCTGCCAGAGAATGCTCACTTATTGGTAAAGAGAGAACAAATAAGATATAACTCAATGAATGAGTCTAACACCAATAACGGAAATGAAACAAATGTGAATCCAAGTGACGAAAGCTCAACTCAATCGTCACAAAGAACGGAAAAGAAGACTACAGTCAACAAAAGAATGCATCCAAATGCTAGAGCCAAGTCTGTTGGTAGCAATGCAATCGTTTCGGAGATGATGAACCCTTCTTCAAAACAAAATATAAAATCCAATATGGTTGCTGATTTCAGGTACATGACAGGTGAACAAGTCTTAGCAGAAGCTGCAAAGGCTCCAAAGGGAACCATGCCATCTATTGAGCATCCAAAGGTATTCTTCCTAAAGAATTTTTTTTCTGTGCAAACAACTTCTTTTTTACCATTGCCTTTGGTTAGATATGAGATAATGAGAGTATTAAGTGAAATGAAAATTGACTTTAAAGAAGTCTCTGGTGGGTTTATGTGTACTTTCACAAACAAAGTTGAAAAACCTGCAACAGATACTCTGGAAGATATTACCGCTGCTTATTTGGATGAGGAAGAAAGTGATGAAGATACTGATGGAAATCACAATGACGATAGAAACTTTGAAGTAGATGACTATGATACCGGAAGAAATAACATGTCTAGAAGAGGATCTGTAATGAGAAGCACTTACAGACAACAAATTCCACAAACACCAAATGTTCTGAGCAGATCTTCTGGGTCTGGTTCATGGAATAACAGTTACAATCAAGATGAAAGTGGTATTATAGAAACCCCAAGATCGGTCCATCAAGGTGACGTCAGTTTAGAGTATGACGACAACTCATCAGACGAGTTGAAGGCAGCTTTCAAGAAATTGAATATAGAAAAGAATAGTAAATCAAAAATGCTGATTACCGATGATAGTACTTATAACCATTCCATGAAAAACTCTGAAAAGGACTACATCAAATTTGAAGTTGTTATTGTCAAAATCCCTGTTATTGGAACCCCAGGTGTACATTTGAAAAAAATTAAAGGTAACACCTGGTACTTTAAGGCTTTAGCTAGTAAAATATTAGAAAACTTGAATTTATAATAATACTATATATGTTGCTTCAACAACTGTAAAAAAAAAAGAAGAAAAAAAGTCGTTACTTTGTAAGGTTAGCCTTCCATAGCTCAAAATGATCCATTAATTGATGGGTTTGTAGAAAGGACTCAATATCCGTGTTTTGTTTTGTCACATCTTCTAAATCTTCAATGACATATTGCAACTGTTGATGCTTAGTGATTCTTGTTGATTTTTTGTTTGATTGTTCGCCATTCCTCGGATAAACAACCAACTCAATTAAATTATTGAATCTTTCATTGATCACTGCTCTTCGTTTTCGTTCTGATAATTTATGCTTGTTTTTATGTGCATCAAGTTTCTTTTCGATGTTGTCGACTTTTTTTAATAACTCATCATATGATAACTTTTTCTTATCAGAAAGAGGTTTCTTTATTGGTTGTTCCGGTGTTTCCAACTTTGTCAAAAAATTCAATAAATCAGTGGTTTCCTTTACACTCAATAAATTAAAATTGTTGTTTTCATCAGTTTTTAATTGTGCAAAGTTTGTGTTTAGATTGGAATTTGGCAGTGCTTTCAGTCCTGTTTCAGATGGCTTTGGATATAGCTCAGGACTTTTACTTACAGACATTATTGGTTGATTAGGTAGATGTTTTATGTTTGGATGACCTTGTAATTCAACAGCTGGAAAAAGTAAATTTTGGTCAGAAGCTCCAGTTTTAATGTTGGGGTTGTTATGTTGAGTAGGTACGTTCACAGATGGCTGAATCTGCAGTTGTTGAAAGTATTCGGTATCTTTTTGTATTATTTCCGAAGATGTTCCTGATATTACAGATTGATTATCATTGATCCAATGTTCCTGTGTCTTAGAAGGAGTCTTGTCTGCATTCAACAAAGAAAGATTAGTTGGTGTCAGGAAATAATTATTCTGCTGGAATTCCGGCTGAAAGTTGTTTGGGAATCCTAAATTTTGGTTAAAGTTTCCTGGTTCAGGCGTTTTCATTTCAAATGCCTGATACGGCATATCCTCAATTTTGTCAAAATAAGTACTGATTAAAACATCACTTTGTTCATTGTTATAATTTAGAGCTTCATCCATCTCCTCATCAAAATTCTCTTCAAAATTTTTGTAAGCAGTATCAAAATCAATATCCATTTCTGAATTTAATCCAAAATTAAAATCATGTTTTGGCGTTGTCATTGTAATTAAATTGAAGTATATGTTAATTTTTTTAAAAAAAAAAAGTTAGAAATCAGGTTGTAGCTTAAGCTTTATTGAATGAAATTTCAAGTGGCCAATATAAGAAGAAAGTGGTAAAAAAAAAGCTTTATGATCAGTCGTAGTGGGTTCCATGATGTTTTTTTTTTTAATGTTAAAACTTTAATAAATCTATTAATATTTTGAAATTCTTATAATCTTATATTTTTCATTTCTGATTGCATATGCTTTTTTTTTTTGGTTTTCACATGGGGGGCTGGTATAGCGAACTTGCTACACCATTTTTTAGAAATGTGCGCATATCGTACGTTTTATCAATAACAAGGAATTCGGAGTTAAGAAACATCAATCCTTCATGCTAAAGATCCGATCTCAACCTCATAGCTTCTAACTCTTGAGAAGTAAAAGTTCTTTTCCTTGTTTAAATTAAAATTGAACTTTTCACCAAATTCATCGAAAAAAAACGATTCAATCCAAGTCAATTTATTGTGTGGTAATCTTTTTGAGTGGTTTTCTACAGATAACTGTTCATAGCATTTGTCTCCAGTCTTATTTTGTCTTTCTATAGTTAATAGATTAGCATTTGTCGTATTGATACTCCATCTTCCAATGATAGTGTCTTTGTAGCCATAGTAAAGATTTTTCACAACAGTAGAAGGTTCATCAGTTGTCAGTAAACGTATAACATCTCCGTTAGGCATGAATCTTAAATACCTGTAATAAGTAACCATGTGTATAGGATTAAATAGTGATGAGGAGCCTTCTACATATCCACCTTGTCTGATATAATTATTGACACTGATGTAAACTCCTTGAAACTTTATGTAGGGCCTCATTTTTAGCATCTTTTCATAGTCGTTATTGTAGTAATCTACAATATTCCATTCATCAATAACTCTTTTCTCTTGAGCAGATATTCTCAATGACAATCCCATGTCGTATATTTGATATTTATAGACTTTGTCTGCAAATAGCTTATAAAAAGAGGCATTGTTTTTAAAACAGAGGGTATTCAAAGATTTACATGTAGCAGCAAACCTAACAAAACTTTCTGGGGAAATATTAAACAGTTCCATGGATATTTGATTTAAAATTGTTGTCGGTAGTAAATCGAGGAGCAGACATGGTTCCTTTTCAGGAGTAACCTCATCATTCTCCCCGTTTTCAACTTCTTCAACTTTTTTCTGTTCTTCTTCCTTGGTTTCATTATCTTTAAATATTACTTCAAGCTCGTATTCGTATTTCAACTTTATTCTATAAATTTTCTCTATATCTTCGCAAATTCTCATAGCACTTCTGTAAAACACAACTGCATCGTTCATTTTACCTATTTTTTCCTTTTCCGCAGCCTTGATAAAATCATCTATAGCCTTTTTTGCCTCTGGTGTTTTTTCAATGTAGTCCAAAACATTGATTCCATCAATCATGTATTTCTCATTTGTATAAATATTGGTAGTTCTGTGGTTTTTGATGATCTCAAAAAACTCCTTATTCTCGTGTTCATTTATTGTTTGTGATGAAAATCTATCACCCAAGTCTGATATTTTCCCTTCTGCAGATGAGATGACCACCATTTCTCCTTGTTGTTGCTGATTTTTCGTGACTTCTTGGTTTCAGCTCCCTGATTGATTTGATTTACATATTTTTAATTTTTTTTTTTCATTTAGGGTATTGATTTAGGTATGTGTAATTTTTACTTCATTGCACTGTTATATCCGATTTTGTTTTTTAAAAAAACTAGGTAATACTCCTTTAGCATCTAATTTGATTTTTTTCTCAAAACTCCTAGGAGATTTAATCAATTAATAACAAATTTTACCTAAATAAGCGCGTTTGTGATAAGTTTTCCTAAAAGGTTCATAGAAGTTCATTTAGGGAAATTATTAATTTTTTTTCAAAAACATTTTCAATTTGGTACTATCTTTTTTGTATGATAATTCACAAAAAGAAGAAGAAAAAACGTTCTTTGAAATGACATATAGGGTATAACAGATTTATAGGCAAATGTCTCTCATTAAACTATTAACAGGAAAGAAAGGAATCAAATGGAAAATGTACTTTTATGCACATGATAAAAATGTTTAAAACAAAAGTTGTTCTCTAATTGGTTAATGTATATGATATTTTATGGAGTTTTTTTTTTAGAATGTCGTTCAAATTTCAGGTGAAATCAATTTTAATGTTTTTGAGATAAGCATGCTTGAAGAGTTACACTAATCGATTGAATAATTTATGCTTTTGATATAGGTGGATCATGATTTAAAATCTATCAAAAACAAGGAATTTACAAAACAAGACTTTACAATTTTTAATGCTGCAAAATGTAAACAGAATTGAGCAAATGGTTGACAATCCAAACTTTAATAACAATTAAAAAAATTTATACAGAAATCAATCAATGTTCAAATTTCACCATATGAGAAAACTTCAGTGTACTTAGTGCTAAAGAATTGTTAAAAGTTCAAGTGAAACATATTTTAATTTTAAAGCAGATACAGATTATTTTTCAAATTTAGTAAGTCTGGTTGAACAAACATAAAAAAAGGCATCTACAGTTGTGATTATTTTCAAATCACCAACAATAAACAATGATTCAAAAAGTATATATTTTTCTATAAGCTTCTTTAAGAGATGTGATTATTTATCCCTACTGACTAAAATTCTCTACTTTTTGTTTTTTTTTTTTTTTATAATGACCACCTTTCTTTCAAGTTTTTGATAAAACTACCCTTGTCATATATGTTGACAATCTCTTCAGGAGATTCAACTCTATTTTCTTGTAAAACACGATCAAATGTGTATATTTTGTTATCATAAAAATTCACAGAATTAAATTTTTTCAAAGAACAATCATTTTTGCTTTCTTCAGTGATGATAAAGTACTTCTCGTTAATTTTATAAATGTACCCGTCGTATATCAGTGAATGTATGACAAACCATTTATCAGACTCATTTGAAGTCATCCCGTCTATTATTAGCTTAATTTGTGTATAAACAAACCACGACATTACCATTAAAAAACAGAATCCTAGCAAAAATATAGTTAACAAATTTTTCCTCACAATTTTGAATGTTAAAACCATATCAGATTGATTATTAGTGGCATTTTTATAATATCCCGAAAACTTTGCATTCAGTGATTTTAAAATTAACCCTGAACGAGCGGAGACATAAAGAAGACTGAATAAATTGTTCAAAAGTAGGCAGTCAAAAAGCATTATGTTGCTTTGTGATACACAACCATTTATCCAAATACAATGGTGATCTAAGTCAGGTATGCATTTTTGACAAAGACTGCAATGTTTGGATCTAGCTGGTTTAACTAATTGGCAAGTTTGACAAAATGTGCTTGGATGGTACAAAATATTATCATATTTGTTTACTTTTGTAAAATTAGCTTTGTTACTAATGTTTTTGAAAGACTTTTTGTAACACATAAACACCAAAGATACATTTGAAATGATCAGAAAAGGTATAAAAAAGTAATTTTCAAATGATGTTAAATTTATTAAAGATAATTTATCGTTTTGAGTTGTTGCCAGCTTTAAGTAGTATATAAAGCCAAATGATAAAATCAATAAGCAATAAAAAAACGGCACAATCCAGGTAATTATATGCTTATAAGCTTGATTTTTAAATACCTTTTGAAATATGTTTTTGTAGTACCAAAGAAATATTTTGTTCTGATTGTGATATATTGGAGATGCAAGTAGCATTAAAACGTTAATAGCCAAAAACAGCACCAGAAATGTCACTAACGACATGATGTTAATGATAGTTTTGGTTTCTTAATAGATATTTAATTTGTTCACCATTTGAAAAAGCTCGATTTCAAAATGTCTTAAACCCGCTGGGTCACGTGGTTTACAACATGGTAACTTGTTTTAAGGGGAGCAAAAATTTAAAAAGAAGAAAAATCCCCTAAAGTCAACGAATTTATCTATAATTTAAAGATACACAAGACTTATTAAAAAAAAAGGGAAGTTAAAGACAATTTAAAATACCAAAACATACAAATTAACAACTTGCAATACAATTTTTTTTGATCTTTAAACAATAAACCTAAGAATAAATACAACTGTTAATTAACATTCACAACATACATTTAAACAAAAAAAGCAAAAAAAAATCATGAGCACCCTAGAAATATCACCTGTGGAAACAAATGTAGTTGATCCTCACCAAAAGAACATCTATGATATTCTTCAAGATAACGTACAAGAAAGTGAAGATGTTATTGTTGAGGAAAGTGAATACGAAGCAGATGATGAAGCAGACAAGAAAAAACAACTTGACAAGTCTATTGCTGATTTGAACAAGTTGGTCAAAATATTCTTCATTCCATTTGTTGCAGGTATAATAGGAAGAAAATTGAGTGGTATTATATACAGATACTTTTATAAATGAGTTATATATTCATATCAGTAACCCCGTTATCGGACTAGACCATTCCCTTTTTTTCAGTTTGTTATTTCCCTAAAGGGAGATCGCCATATATTTTCACTAATGAAAAAAATTTCTCTAGTAATAATTAGGAGCTGGTAGTTTCCCTATAGGAAAAAAAAATATATATGAATCAACGACATCTAACTATGACTGAATAATTCCGTATTAAATTAAAATTTTAAAAAAAAAATTCAAAAGTCTTTATTAAAATTAAAAAATAGAGTTAAGAACATCATCCAAATACAAAAGATAAAAATATCAGTATTTTTTTGTTTTTAGAATCCTTGAAAAAGATACTCCAAATAGTAATATCTTATTCACAAAATGTCAAACAATCTACATAAGGTTTCTATCTTGAAGAAAGAAACGATACATGTCGGATACGAAATCCAGCAAGATATCGTTGATACCATTATTTCAAACTGTAAAAGTTCAACTTACGTCGCTATTTACGACACCAATGTTGAGAAGACTCCATACTTAAAGTCTCTATTGGCTTTGTTGAAATCAAAGTTATCCAATGATCAAAGGTTATTAAACTATACCATTTCCCCAGGTGAAATCAATAAAACCAGAGCACAAAAAGAAAAAATTGAAGATTTCATGCTTCTTCAAGGTTGTACCAGAGATACAGTTGTTTTAGCCATTGGTGGTGGTATCATTGGAGATATGATTGGATTTGTTGCTGCTACTTTTATGAGAGGAGTCAGAGTTGTTCAAATTCCTACATCCTTGCTAGCCATGGTTGACTCATCCATTGGTGGTAAGACTGCCGTTGATACCCCATTGGGTAAGAACTTTATTGGTGCTTTTTGGCAACCGGAATTCGTTTTGGTTGATGTTAAATGGTTGGAATCCTTGCCTAAAAGAGAATTCATCAACGGTATTGCTGAAGTCATTAAGACTGCTGCTATCTGGAACAGTGATGAATTTGCTAGATTGGAAGATAATGCTGACTCATTCCTAGAAATTGTCAATGCCCAGAAAATAGTTAAGACCGAAGACGGTTCAGAAGTTTTGTTCACAAACATTCCTGCCATTCTAGATCATGTTACTAAGTTAGTCTTGGAAAGTATCAAAGTCAAAGCGGAAGTTGTTTCTGCTGATGAAAGAGAAGGTGGTTTAAGAAACTTATTGAACTTTGGCCATACCATTGGTCACGCTTATGAAGCCATCTTAACTCCTCAAGCTTTACACGGTGAATGTGTTTCCGTTGGTATTTGTAAAGAAGCCGAACTATCAAGATATTTGGGTATTCTTTCTCCAACTCAAGTTGCCAGATTATACAAAATTCTTGCAGCATATGGATTACCTACTTCTGTTGATGAAAAGTGGTTCAAGGAAATATGTGAAAACAAAGAAACTCCATTGAATGTTTTATTAGAGAAGATGGCCATTGATAAGAAAAACGAAGGCTCTAAGAAAAAGGTTGTTTTATTAGAAACCATTGGTAAATGTTACGGAACTTCTGCTCATTTTGTTCCTGATGAGGACTTAAAGGTTGTTTTAACTGATGAAATCTTATGTTTCCCATTTGAAAACAAAGTCACTAAAACCATCACTCCTCCAGGATCCAAATCTATCTCTAACAGAGCCTTGGTCTTGGCTTGTTTAGGTAAAGGTGAATGTAAAATCAAAAACTTATTGCATTCAGATGATACCAAGCATATGTTAGCTGCTGTTTCAAAGCTTCAAGGTGCCAAGATTTCTTTGGAAGACAATGGTGAAACTGTTGTAGTTGATGGTAACGGTGGTTTGTTAAAGGCTACTAGCGATCCGTTATACTTAGGTAATGCCGGTACTGCTTCTAGATTCTTGACTTCTGTTGCTGCTTTAGTATCTTCTGATGGTGATAACAAGTCTTTGGTTTTGACTGGTAACAAGAGAATGCAAGAAAGACCAATTGGACCATTGGTTGACGCTTTAAGAGCAAATGGTGTTCAACTTGACTACTTGAACAGCGAAGGTTCTCTTCCATTGAAGATTAATACCGATAAATCTGTTTTCAAGGGAGGAAAGATCGAATTAGCCGCTACTGTCTCTTCACAATATGTGTCTTCCATTTTGATGTGTGCTCCATATGCTGACGAAGCCGTTACTTTATCTTTAGTTGGTGGTAAGCCAATTTCTCAATTGTACATCGACATGACTATAAAAATGATGGAAAAGTTTGGTATTCAAGTCACTAAGTCTGATACAGTAGAACACACTTACTTAATTCCTAAAGGTCAATACACCAACCCTAAAGAATATATTATTGAAAGTGACGCTTCTTCTGCCACCTATCCATTAGCCTTTGCTGCCATTACTGGCTCTACAGTTACTGTTCCAAATATTGGTTATGAATCTCTACAAGGTGATGCCAGATTTGCTGTTGATGTTTTGAAACCAATGGGTTGTGAAGTTATTCAAACTGCCACTTCCACAACTGTTACCGGTCCGGCTCCTGGTTCATTGAAGCCATTGAAACATGTTGATATGGAACCAATGACTGATGCTTTCTTGACAGCTTGTGTTGTTGCTGCTGTTTGTTGCAACCACTCTGATAACGATGGTATCACTACCATTGAAGGTATTGCTAACCAAAGAGTAAAGGAATGTAACAGAATTTTAGCCATGGTTGATGAATTAGCCAAGTTTGGTGTTAAGGCTAATGAACTTCCTGATGGTATTCAAGTTCATGGTTTGAATTCCATTTCTGAATTAAAGACCCCAGGGCCTATTGATACATATGACGACCATAGAGTTGCTATGAGTTTTTCATTATTAGCCGGTTTAGTCAAAAATGACTCAAACACTCCTGTAAGAATTTTGGAAAGAAGAACAACAGGTAAGACATGGCCAGGTTGGTGGGATGTTTTGCATACCCACTTAGGTGCCAAGTTTGACGGTGCAGAACCACTTAGGCCTATCTCAGCACAAAAACTAAATTCATCCAATACTTTTGTTAATGGACAAATCATCAAAAAAAGCATTGTGATCATTGGTATGAGAGCCGCAGGAAAAACTACTTTTTCAAAGTGGGCTGCACATAATTTAAATTACCAATGGTTAGATTTGGATCATGAATTTGAGGCTAGATTCTGTAACCTAGAAGACGGCTCAAAAATCAAAAATATTAAAGAATTTGTTGCTGTGCATGGCTGGGATGCTTTCAGAGAAAAAGAGACTGAAGTCTTCAAAGATTGCTTATTGAAATACGGTAACGAAGGTTACGTTTTGTCAACTGGTGGTGGTATTGTTGAATCAGAAGCTACCAGACAAACCTTGAAGGATTTCATTGAAAAAGAAGATGGCTTAGTTTTACATCTACATAGAGATATTGATGAAACCGTGAACTTCTTGTTACAAGACCCAACAAGACCTGCTTACGTTGAAGACATTAGAGCTGTTTGGAACAGAAGAGAAGATTGGTACAATACTTATTCAAACTATGTCTTTGGTTCTCCACATTGTCATAACGAAGATGAGTTTTTGAGATTAAAGGAATCTTTTGACATTTTCTGTAAAAGAATAACTGGTCAAAAATTAACTGAAATTCCTAAAAACAAAAGATCTGGCTTTGTTTGTTTGACTTTTGACAACTTATTTAACCAAGATTTTGAAACCCTAAAGGCTATAACCTATGGTTGTGATGCAGTTGAATTGAGGGTTGATCATTTGGTTGACTATTCTACAGATTTTGTAATGAAGCAATTATCATACTTAAGAATGGCCACAAATTCATTGCCAATAGTCTTCACAATAAGAACCAAGCCTCAAGGTGGACTTTTCCCTGAAGGTCAATGGAAAAAGGTCATTTCTTTGTATAGGGCTGCCATCAAATCTGCTGTAGAATACATTGATTTGGAATTAACAATGCCTGAAGAAGTTCAAAATATTGTCATGAATGAAAAAAGCAAGAATACCTTAGTCATTGCTTCTCATCATGATTTTGCTTCTGCTTACAAGTGGAACGATCCAGAATGGGAAATGAGATACGCACAAGCTGAAAAATTGGGTGTTGATATTATCAAGTTTGTTGGTATGGCTTCCAAATTAGAAGATAATTGGGCTTTAGAAGCTTTCAGATCTGCTCACAAGGGTGGTAAGCCTTTGATTGCAATTAACATGGGTGAACCAGGTAAGATGTCTAGAGTCATCAATGACTTCCTAACCCCAGTTACTTCTGAACACTTACCAAGTGCTTCTGCTCCTGGGCAATTAACAATCAAGCAAATTAATAAGTTGTATGGTGTTATTAATTCTGTAAAGGAAAAGAAGACCTTTGTTGTAGGTTCTCCAATTGGTCATTCAAGATCCCCAACTTTACATAACACTGGATATGAACTACTTGGTTTACCATTTGAATTTGGAAAATTTGAAACTGATGATGTTGAAAAGGTTGCTAGTGAACTGCTATCCAGGGAAGATTTGGGTGGTTTAGCTGTTACCATTCCATTAAAGCTTGATATCATCAAGTACATGAACGAGTTGTCAGATGCTGCTGAGGTCATTGGTGCTGTTAATACCGTTATTCCTTTAGGAAAAGGTAAATTCAGAGGTGACAATACCGATTGGATAGGTATCTATAGGGCTTTGACATCAGCAGGTGTTCCAAATAAGTTATCAACTGAGGCTGTTTCTGGTTTAGTTGTTGGTGCTGGTGGAACTTCTAGAGCTGCTGTTTATGCATTAAACCAATTAGGCTGTAAAAAAATCTACATGATTAATAGAACCACTTCTAAATTGCATGACTTAAAGAATTTATTGCCTGAAAGAATGAACATTGAAATCATAGATAAAGTTGAGGATATTTCTGATATTAAGGAATCTATTAGTGTTGCAGTATCATGTGTCCCGGCTGATAAGCCTTTAGATCCCACTTTGGTGGAAAAATTGGATATTATTTTAGGAAGACAAAAGACCCAAATGTTCACTCCGACTTTGTTGGAAGCTGCCTATAAGCCTCCATACACTCCAATCATGAAATTGGCTAAAGAAACTTATGGTTGGACAGTTGTTGAAGGTGCCAAGATGTTGGTATACCAAGGGATTGCTCAATTTAAGATCTGGACTGGTTATGATGCACCATTTGAACCGGTTTACAAAGCTGTTGTTGAAGAATAATTAACATTATATATATGAAACTATTGAAAATTAGAATGAACACATTATTGACTTGTTGTATTGGCTATTATGTTCCAAATGTCTTTGCAGTCACGTGCGCATTCAATAAAACAAGCATATACAATTCTGACAAGCTTTAGTTTTTTTTCTTTATGTATACATATTATCATTTGAGCTATAAAAATCACTTCATAGTTTCCTTAACAAAGACACCACACAACATAATCAACAATATGTCGGAAAGTATAATAAACAATAGGCAATCTTTTGTTGGTGAGGGAGCATTTTCATCTTCTTCAACATTCAACAAATCATTGGCCTTAAGAGTTGATGGTGGAATAAATGCTGTAACTATAGCTCCTTCTGGTAGGGACGTAGTAATGGCCAGTAAAAACGGTATTTACGTTTTAGATCTAGATGATCCTTATAAGCCACCTCGTTTTTTAGAACATCAGACACCGTGGCAAGTTGCAGATGTTCAATATTCACCACATCCACAAACCTCAACTTGGGTTATTTCTACATCTAATCAAAAGGCACTTATTTGGAATCTTATGAGAAACGCAACAAATGCAATTGAACATACTTTGCACGCACACTATAGAGCCATTACTGATATAAATTGGCATCCGCATGACCATAATCTTTTAAGTACAGCAAGTGTTGATACCCGAGTTCTTGCATGGGATTTAAGAGATTCTCGAAATCCTGTATATAAAACGTCTGATTGGAAAGAGTCTGCATCGCAAGTCAAATGGAATTTAAAAAACAAAAATGTTTTGGCATCTTCACATGGTAACCATGTATCCTTATGGGACATAAGAAAAGGAACATCGCCATTTATACAGCTCAAAGGGCATAGTAGAGGAATAAACAATATTTCCTTTAATCCGAATAATGAATATGAACTGATGAGTAGTGCCATGGATGGCACAATTAAAATATGGAATTATGAGAGTCAAGAATTGGTGACCAATGATAATCAGTTTGAAAAACAAACAGTAGTCACTGAGTTTCCTGTTTGGAGAGGAAGGTATCTGCCCTTTGGTGAGGGCCTATGTGCTTTGCCTATGGTTGGAGGAAATAACAGTGCGTACATGGCAAGCTTGAACAATGAAGAGAATACAACAAAGCTAGCCCCTGTTTATTTGTTTAAAGGTCATACAGATAGAATAACTGATTTTTTATGGAGATCAAGGCATACTGATTCAGTGATTGATGATAGGGAATTTCAATTGGTGACATGGTCTAACGATTCTGATTTGAGATTATGGCCCATTGCTGAAAATGTTTATCAAAAGGTTAATTTTTCAAGAAAAGAAGTTTTGGATGCTCCTTTAATTGATCATGCTTACAAAACATATTCCAAAGATGTAAAATTTAGTGGTAAGCATCTTAAGAATCGAGATGTTTTGTATAAATTTCCAAAAGAAAAATTTACTACAAAAAGCGGTAGACTTGTCAAGGATGATATCGATCATTTATCGTGGTTAAGTGGTGTTAGGGTAGATAGTGAAAATGCCAATAATGACAATGATGCGTTTGATGATTTGGTTGACCAAGATGGGTTTTCCAGTTTGTACAAAAATCTTGGAGAAGAAGTTGCTGTTGTAGGTAAAAAGCTAGATATGGTATCCTTTGAAAAAATATCAGTTTCAACAGGTGACATTGTTGTTTCTTTGAATGGTCCTTGGAATAGCTCAAATGAAAACAAGTTGGTATTTGTTAGAGCTGTATTTCATTTTGAACCAAATTACCCAAAACATGGTGCTCCAACTGTTACCATAGAGGAGAGCAGAGAAATCACAAACGATGACAGATTAAATATGATAAAAGAAGCAAGAAGAATTGGAAGTTTATATGCTGACTATAAGCAAAATTCTTTGGAAGCAATATTAAGGTACCTCTTGGGTGAAAAAGTTAATATAAACCCTGAAGATATCTTACAAATTACCCCTGATATTGCTGAATACGATATAATGAAAAATCTAGGATTTGATGAAGAGGACATATGGAACACAAACATCAAGAATGAAGATGAGAATGAGACAATTAGTGTTAGTAGTTCAGAAAGTGATGAATCTGATGATATAGATGACATTACTAAAGAGCATAATTTCATAAGAAATAACGTATCAAATAAAACATTCGATAGTACTCCTGTTCCAAAAGGTTGTGGTGCTGTATTTTCTCATACAGGACAACTTGTATGCTTTTTCACATCATCAACTGCAGATAGGCAAAAGAAAGTTCAGGATAAGATTATCAATGCTAGTGCAGGTGCAATGAGAGGTTTTGGAAGGTTTAATAAGCAAGACCAAGAAAAATCAGAAGTTGATTCAATCTCATCAAAGGGAAATGAATCCAGCAATGAAAACAAACCGAAGACATATCTTGAATCTCTAGCTCTCAAGAACAGAGAAAGCGAAAAGAAAACAAATGGAATTAATATGGATGAAGATAAGAACAGCAATGAGGATGAATGGGAGAAGTTATTGAAGAATGATATAACTTTTAGAACCAAAATGCCGGTTTTTGCCAATCAATCCATGCCAACTGCAAATGCAGCAGAAAATACTCAATCCGAAAAAAACACAGTGACTATCTCAAACTACAGTTTTTTGATACCTGACAAAAAACAACTTGCAGTCAAATATAAGACCCAAGGGGCTTCTTTACCTTTGGTTTGTAAGCACAATGCCGACGTGGCAAGGGAAATTGGTGAAAATGATGTGGCTGATTGTTGGGAAATCATCGGTGATATGCTGAAATCAAGATCTAAGGACACATCTAGACAACAAGACTGGAGTTATGATTACGACGGTGGACAGAAACTCATTTCTGAAATGTTTAGCTATTTTGAGAAATCCCATAATTTGCAGATGCTAGCGATGATGGCATGTATTCTAGTATCTCCAGGAAGAAAACACTCCAAAAATGGTTCAGATAGTGAAAAATACCCTGAATTTGTATCAGGAGACATAAGCTTTGATGATTTTTATGCTAAAGCTGATAACGAATCCAACAGTATGCACAAATTAAGCTTATCCAGAGAAAGTCTCAATAGACAAAATTCCGTTTACTCACAAAGCACAAGGTCTGTAAACAGTAACATTTCAAACAATCTGCCAATTGAAGCTATACCTGGGTTAAAGATTGAGGTTTCTAGAGCCGATTTATTAGATAACGGAAATATTTACTACCCGGACACACAAGAATTCATATTTGATAGGTTGAATTTATTACATCCTGAGGAGGAGTCTAAATTTATCAAATATAGAGAACAGTATGCAGAAATGTTATACACATGGGGATTACAATCTGAAAGATCCAATATTCTAAGATTCAACATCAATGAAAACTCCGACCACAAATATATCTCCTCCATGGATGAGCAGGATTTGTTTAGAGGGCTAGAAATTGTCCCTGCTGATAAATCCAGTGATAGGTTTATTTTCTGTAGGGTATGTGATGAGCCTGTTGTTAAGAGATCATCCGTGTGCAATAAATGCGGGTGTATCACCCACTCAGAATGCGCGAAAATATGGTGGGATTGCGAAATGGTATTCTGCCCTTCCGGATGTGGTTGTGAATGTTTGCTTACTTTTCAAAAAGTCAACTAATGTGTCTTTTTTAGCACATAATCAAGCTATTTTCTGATTAATACTAGCTAAGTGTTAATTCCGTGCTATGTATTATGGTTCTCTCTGCCAATATTCACTTTTCAACAGCAGAAAGTTTGTTTTTTAGAACGACGAAATGAAAGGTGTAGCGTTTTGCAATGTTCAAATTAAGCGGATATTCTTGCTCATATATACATTTTTTTTTTATATACGGATAAAGACTCGACATATAACAACATGTATAATTAGTATAAACAACCAAGGAAACCATGTCTAAAGTTGCAGTTATAACAGGTACAAACAGTAATCTGGGTTTAAATATTGCCTATAGATTATTGGAAAAGATACCATTTAGTGAAGACATCACTATTGTTGTTACTTCTAGAACTTTGCCAAGAGTAAGAGAATGTATTGAGTTAATCAACAAGCATCATTCTCAACTAGAAAGATGCGGTGTTTTAAGTTTTGATTATGTTTTGGTTGACTTTACTGATATGGTCAGTGTACTAGATGCTTACCATACAATTAGCAAAAAGTTCAATAGAATTGATTACTTTTTTGTAAATGCTGCACAAGGTGTATATGCAGGAATTGATTGGATTGGTGCTACTAAGGAAATTTTAGCCAATCCAGTGGATGCTGTTACCAATCCACATTATAAAATACAAAAAGTTGGTATCAAATCAAATGATGGTATGGGATTGGTTTTCCAAGTCAATGTATTTGCTCCTTATTATCTAATACATAAATTGAAGCCTTTGTTGCAAAAAGGAAATTGTAAGTTGATATGGGTTAGTAGTTTAATGTCAGATCCAAAATATCTAGACTTTGAAGATTTGCAATTGTTAAATAGTGATGCTTCTTATGAAGGTTCAAAGAGATTGGTTGATATTCTTCATTATGCCACATATAAAGATCTAGAAAAAGAAGGTATTGATCAGTACTTAACTCATCCCGGTATTTTCACTTCCAATTCTTTTTTCAAGTTCTTAAATTTATTCACTTACTTTGGTATGCTGTCTATATTTTATGTAGCTAGATTTTTAGGTTCTCCTTGGCACAACATTAGTGGGTATAAAGCTGCCAATGCATTAGCATACTGTGCCACAACCAACACTTCAATGCTTGATAAAGAGATCAAATATGGCTCTGCTACTACAAGAACAGGTAAGGAATATTTAATATCAGACAAAACTACCCAACATGAAGATGAGGAAGTTAAATTGGTCAAACTTTTCTTTGAGAACTTAAGAGACGAATGGGATATAAAGCTGAAAGATCAAATAAAAGACACAAGAAAAATCTAAATTTTATAACTTAACAGATTCATATATATATATATACAAACTCTAATATTTTATGAGCTAATGTATTAATCATTTCTTCAAAGCCATCAAAGATGCAACAAAAGTTAAGATCAATCTGGATCTGATCTCAACAATATCTTCAGGAACTAACCAAATCAATGCACCCAATTTTCTTGCAATGGAAATAGCCAACTTAGCATTAGCATATCTTTCCTCGTCTGTTTTACCAGCATAAACCAAAGAATAATCAACGTAGCCTGGTGCAATTCCATTAAGGATATCCAACAACCAGTGAGAAGTTTGTAAAGATGTATCCTTAAAGTTTCTGATAGATGAGGATTTACCACCTTTGGTAACACATGATTGACCCCATTTTAGTATATCTAAATCAGATAATGGCTTACCACTGGATAATTCGGCCATAGTCAAATCAATGTTTCTTCTCATTAGTTGCCAAACTAAACCTAAAGTTAGCAGCTTATTACCATCGACAATATCAGAACCATCGATACCAACTAAAGAAAATTGATTTTCTTTACCTAAATCAACAACGTAGTTGTTATTTTCCAATTGCTTGAATCTGGATAATTCAGAGCCATTTTCTGGTTTTTTGTTGACTCTTCTAGTAGATATTTGTATTCCAGGAATAATTTTTTGGAATGCTTCAATAAGAACTAACCCATCTTTTAAATCTTCGAATAGAGATACAATAGGAGGATCAACATCCAAGGAGTTCAACCACAAAGTAAATACTCTGGCTTCTCTTTCACCTTCAGCATCGAAATCTTCGATTTCTGGTTTTTCAGATTCCTCAATTGGGTCTAAACCAGGATGAGTATTGAATAAATGAGCTACAAAGGCTAAATTCAATTTTGGATTACCAGAAACTAAGGATTTAGCGGTTAAGTATTTTCTACAGTTTAACTTTTCAGCATTTTCCAACACTTGTTCTGCTCTTGAGTTCAAGTCAGATGTTTGCAAAGGACTCAAAGAACACAAAGAAGAATCTAATTGGCTCAATAAAACAGTATAGTTTTCACCATCCTTGACATCAGCGGAAAAATTGGAAACTCTTCTTTCCCAACCAGCATTTTTTAAGTGGTAGTTGAACCATCTTAATAAAATTTTTTCTGGAGCCAATCTTAAAAACTCTTCCAAAGTTTCATCATCTTCTAAAAGTCTGTACAATTCTGGATGCAATTGAATATCAACTCTGTTCAACAAACCCTTTCTAATAATTTGCCAAATCAAACCCATTATCAAATGTTCTCTACCTTCAATAATGTCTTCCGGATGAACATTAACAACAACACAACCAATAGCCTTAGCAGAGTTAATAACAATGTTGGCGTTTTCACCGGCAGTGAAATTGTTTAATTGTTTTCCATTCTTTGGTTTATTCAAAACTCTTGTATCAATAGTATCAGGAACACAATCATTGATTAATTTGGATAAAACCAAACCATCTCTACAATCATCAAACATTTGAAAGTTGTCTTCTGGGAATGGTAAATAATGTCCTATATCTGGATCATCAGCCAGTGTTTGATTGATATGTTTGGTGAATTCTCTTCTTTCTTCTTCATTGATAGTATGTTGAGAGCCTGAAGTGCTACCACCAACAACAATCTTTTGGCCAAAACCAGAACTAACACCAGTTGTAGTTTTTTTAATAGATGGAGAGCTTAATTGTTGTGTATTGGATGAGTTCACAGGAATTCCTTTAAAAGAAGTTACTGGAACACCACCAATGTCGTCCTTCTTGTCTTGTAATTTGGAAATTAATTGAATGTAATCTTCTAACTCAACATTACCTGTGGCATCCAAATCAACATCATTTTTTAATGCAGATCTGACTGTATCATAAGAGTGATCTTTAATGGATGTGATAGCTTCTTGTTTAGTTATAAATCCTCTGTCTTCGGAATCTATAGTCATAAACTTTTCAATAGATTGGAAAAGAGAGTCCTGATTCAAATTAGGAAATTTCTTTTGTAATTTTACAATATTCATTTTAGTTTATGCAATATTTATATAATTGATTATTCTTGGTTCTGTTTGTTTTGTTTTTTTTTTTTTTTTCTGATTTATAAGTAATTCTTTAATTAATAGAAGATATATTTAAAAATTAAGTTCAGTAATCAAGGGGAGGCGTTAAAAGCTCAATAAGTGTTATTTTTGGTTTGTTTTTCCATGCGCATACGAATATAACCAAAAAGGGAAAAAACAACGTAAGATATTTCACGTGGATAATTCCATAAGAAAAAAGTTCTTTTTTAGGAAATCTACATCCAAATGCGGGTAACTTCGATTGCAATGCCATTTTAAGGTATTTACAAATAACATGTACTTTGTGAAATGCTCTTACTTCTTGAATATGTTGTATAAAGTATTCTTCAATGTTATGTCAAAATTTTTCCCATTTTGTTTGATTCTGAAGTCCAAAGATTTCATCATATTTTTTAGTTCTTTGTCGTAATCTTCATCATCTTGAAATAGGACATCAGAATTGATATCATATGAACGTTTAAGTATGTTTTTTCTTTTCATGTTTCTATTCAAAATTTGTGGTCTACTATTAATTGCACATCTTGGTTTGTAATAATCTGCTTTGTTTTCTTTTAAATGCTTGTTAAATTTTTCCGTCTTTCGTCTGCATTCTTTTGATATGTAAAATCCATTCTGGTGTCCCAAAACTAACAGGTCACTTACTTTTTTATTTTTTACCTTATGTGCTATAGTTTGGTTGCCTAATGACGACAAAATAAGTTCAGAGGAATCTTTTTTAACGCCATTTTTGAGTATTTTAAGAGGTAAATTCTTTAGAAAGGTGTTGTTTGAAGACATGTTTGTATTGTTATTGATCAATGAATCAGTGTTTAAATCCGTATAAACACTTATATCGCTTATGTATCTCTTTTTTTCTTTTGTAATTTTGTGATTGTTGTTATGATGTGTTAAACTCAAAGGAATAGAATCATAAAAATTGTTTTCTTTTTGGGTTTCTAAAAGGCCATAGCTTTTTTTAGCATTTAGCTCATGTGTCTTATTCTTGTCTTTTGCAGCCACGGTTTCTTGATCTTTAACTTCTTTCGGGATGTCTTCTGGAGGTGACTTCAGAAGAGATAATATGTTTCTATCATTTAGAGGTATAATATTATGGTGTTTAGGGGTATCTAAAAGATCAAAGCTAGAGTCTATTTCTGGCATAGTGCCTTGCTGGTGTAATACACTGTGTTTTTCATATATTTTTGGTTTGAGGAAACAAATCCAAGTACCAAAACCACCAATTAATTCTTCTATTTTTTAAAAGGAAGAATGGCTTTTTTTCTGTAAACAAATTTTGTTTAATAATATAACTCTGTTGCACGTGACACAATTTTTAAAATTATTTAAACAAATGTTTACATTTAGATTAAATGAAAAGTAACTAAATATTAAAAAAAACTGCTTTATTTTAATGTGTAAACAAATTAAAACCTAGTTTAAACAAATGATTTAGCCACTTTGAACATTTTGTACATAAATTTTTTTTTTATTTTTTATAATTACATATCATGACTGTAATGCAATTAGCAAGCAAAAAATGTCATAACTGTATAATAAACTAACATTACTAGTTTTCTTACTTTGTTTTCTTTTGAATATTAAACGTAGAATTAGTATATATTTGTTCTTAACACCAGAAGTGATATGCTCTTATGACAAAATTTTTGTTGGCCATTTCTTCTTTTTCTAAAGCAATTTGTTCTTTCAGGGCTACTAGATCAACTTCTCTTCTACCTGTATCAATATCAACTTGATCAGAAGGAATAAACAGCTTCCAATTCTTTTTATATATTTTTCTACCAATATAAGCAATCAATAAAACAGGTAAAGACAGGTAAGTTTCAAAGAAGTTAGTTGCGATGGCACTACTAGACATTTCTTTGTATCCGTTTGGCCAAGCACCAACCCAGAATTCAGCAATTAATACACAAAGAATCAAAATAAATCCATAATAAGATCCAATGACACCCATAGGAGAAATAAAGGACAGTTCTGCTGTGCTTCTATTTTGAGCACTTAGAGCTCTTCTGAATCTAATGTGACATAAACAAATACCTCCCCAGGTAAATAATGAGGATAATCCAAATAATGCATATAACCAATTGAAGACTTCACCTTCTTTGTTAGAAGCGGCTACAAATCCCAATAAGCCAAAAATAGAAGTGATGATAATTCCAACTATAGGTCTACCAGCTCTGTCAATGTATTCCAAGTTCATCCATTTCATGGCATATCCTTGCTCTGAAAAGGCAGCTAGAGTTCTTGAACACGCATAAACTGAAGAATTACCAACAGACAAAACAGCTATACATATGACAACATTGAATAAAGAAGGCAAACCTTTGATCCCGTGAGACACTAATGCAATGACAAAAGGAGAGGCAGCAGCATCTGCTGAAGAAGAGCCAATTAATCTAGGGTCTTTGTGAGAAACTAATAAACCAACTAGTGTCAAAGAAACCATGTAGAAGATCATTAATCTCCAAAAGACTTGTTTTGTAGCTTTAGGAATAGCCTTTCTAGGATTGTCAGTTTCAGCAGCTGCTAAACCAACCATTTCAGAACCACCAAAGGCAAACGCAGCAGATGTGAAAACAGACATTGTACCTTTGAATCTTGCACCTGCAGTGTCTCCAACAAAGGCGCCGTAAGGATGGTGCCAGTATTTACCACCAACATACGGACCTCTAGCACCACATACTAGGCATATACCACATATTATAAAACCTATAATCAATAAGACTTTACATGATGAAAAGAAGAATTCAGCTTCACCATAACCTTTAACACCAAATAGATTAATGGAAACAATAACCAACCAAAACAAGGCTACAAATCCATCTCTATATTTTTTTGGAGTACCCCAATAATTGACTGTTATAGAAGCAGATACAATTTCCAACGGCAGAATAACTAACCATTGTAGAGCATAATTGAAGTTGGCAGCAAACCCAAAGGAGTCATCAACAAATCTAGTTGTATATGTAGTGAACCCACCTGAAACTGGGAACTCAACAGCCATTTCACCCAATGCACAGATCATACATAAGATAAAAGATGAAGAGATACCGTACCCAATCAATAAACCTGCTGGACCAGCAGTTCTAAGAGAAGCACCTGAACCAACAAACAGCCCTGTTCCAATGGCACCTCCAATAGCGATCATTTGAACATGTCTAGCCTTCAAATGTCTTTTTAAAGGAACTCTTGCCGTAGCTATGGCTACCCTTTCAGCATCCGTAAGGCTAGGGTCCAGTTCATCCATTTCAATTCTTTTAAAAGAATCTTTGAAATCTTGCCATTTTGAAACAGTTGTGCCCGTTTCCACAATCTCAATAGAGCTTAGAGAATTGCTTTCAATATTGACTTGATTTTTTTCTTGCTTTTCGATATCAAACATGTTTGTTTAAAAAAAAAAAAAAAAATGTATGATATTTATATATATATGTATTTTGGTTATATGTTACTTGTTTGTTTAATTACTGCAGAAGAAACAAGAAAAAATTGTGAAATAAAAGCATTCTTAAAGTGCTTCTTAAGTATGTTTTTAAAACAAATTACAATCGTTAATCATCGGCATTGATAGCCATAACGATCAGATTCAATCATTTGCTTTTCATCTGTTTAACTCATTAATTTAATCATAATTAAAAAAAAAAACCAATTACAACAAATGTAGCCGATATATTCACCTGATTATCCATGATTAAAAAAAAAAAAGGCTAGTCTCATAAAAAAACAATATTATCCCTTATCGTTAGTTAATCAGTGATCTTCCATCAGTAACAATTTCAAAGCAGAAACGTATACCGAAAAAACACAAGTGACAAAAATCTATCATAAATGCCCATTTATTGATTGTTATCTTGCTGACTAAAAAAATCAAAGGCTTTTGCACATTTTGCTAGCAGTAAAAAATATTATTAATAAAATATACATATCGGCGCTTGTAATAACCCAAATAGGCAAATGGATGGAAAACGACGTCCGGAAGTAAATTTCCTAATCGGGATGATCTCACAGTAAAGTACCATTATTGTCTTATTCCTTTATCATTGGAAAAGTCACTAAGACTTAATGTCTCCAGGAATGGTAAGAAATCATCCTTTTGAACTTCTATAACTGTTGAATCAAAAGATTCCATTCTTACTCCTGCATTTGTTTGAGCAACAACTTGCCTGAAAGCAACACCAAATTTGTTAGGTATTATTTCTCTATTTGGATTGCTAACAATCATACCTAAAGGATATTTAGGCGCTATACCCGCACATAAATAAGTATTAGTTTTATTGTCAAATGCAGCTATGACCATTGGCAAAAGTGTTTTATCATCAGAAGACTCACAGCAACATTCCAGCAGCCAATCTCCTAGTTTCAACAAAGTCAAAGGATGTTTGTATAGCTGTAGATCATTTCCATCCTTCAGAACACAAAGTCTAAAGTTTTTCATGTGTTTGATGCTTCTGCTTTCAATGTATTCTGTTCCTCTGCTAACAATTTGTTTTTGTATCAAATGTGAAAATATCATACCCTTTTTCAAAATGCTTTGATTAGAATTTTCATTCAAACAATCCCAGCACTGCCAGAAGTTCTCAACCCATTTCTTAGATCTTTCAGTTAACATCTCATCAACTGGAATTTGTTCTTCATCTAACTCATTTTGTAAGTTCTCTGGTAAATTCAATGATTTTAATAAGTTTTCAGAAATCCCACTTTTGATATTTATCTCCAGTAGTGCAATAATGGCTTCAACAAAGTCATTTGCAGAGCACTCATTTTTAAAACCATTTTTTTTAATAAAACCTTTTTTGGAAAGATCCTGTAGTCCATAAAAAGACAAGTTATCTTCCATTATCTTTGTCAATTTATCTTTTATATTGGAACTTAAGTACAACCAATTCTTTTTGGATTCAACTAGTGAAATACCCATTCTTGCAAACATCGAGTTCAGCTTCTTTTTACCTGTTTCATGCCATAGTTGCATCTTTGCATTGCAGTAATTCGACAGCAAAAAAGAATCCAAAAGAGATGTTTGCCTCAGCAAGAATAAATGATAATCCGTTTCAACATCTATATCAAAAGAGTCAGCAGTCTTTTGGTCTTTAGTTTTCGATGCATTTCTTCCCAAGTTTTTCATATTTGTCATTATGTTAATTTCCTTTTCCAATTCGTGTTTCAAGTTGTATGTGATCTGTGGTGCTATTCTCTCTAAAGAGGTCACACCAGTAATATATAACCAAAGTGTTTGGTGGTTAGCATGACCAAGCTTCTTACTTAGCAAATATATTGTTCTTGACAAACATGACTTAATAAAAGTTCCTTGTTGATAATATTTATCCAATTTTATTTGCAAATCAACAAAATGTGTTCTTTTCTTTTTAACCTCTTTTCTATAAATTGCCTTTTCTGTGATTGACCTTTTAAGTGGGTTAGCCTCACCTTCTTCATCCTCATCAATAGCGTAATCTCCTCCGTCCAAGTTATCATAAAGATCGGCATCCGAATCATCGTTTTCTGAATCTAGCTCAGGATCATCTTCCATCTCTATATATTTATAAAAGATGGTCTTTATGTCTATAAGTTCTGTGAATGCATCCTCATTGTCATCTATACAGTAAATGTTATCATTTCCAAACAAATTATTCAAATCCCATGGCCTATGTGAATCAAATATGTAAAATGTTCTATCAGTAACAGATGATACATCTCTCTCTGCATCATCCTCTTCATCATTGGTATCTGGAGGTAAATATTGAATTAAATTCAACATTGCTCCACAGCCTATAAATATTACAATTTTGGCACTTTCATCCAGTTTCAAAAACTTTTCTTTTAAATCTGAATATCCAGTAACAGGAATGATTTGAAGTTGGACTAAATCTTTTTTCAGAAGTAGTGATAGCATTTTAGCCGAATTGATTGAGTCTAAGTCTAAACATGATACAAAAATGATCACACCACATGATTTAGAGTGAGATAGAAGAAGAAGTTTATTGTAAACAGCAGGAAGATCTTTACTTCTGATATGCATGCTGAAAATATAAAATTGTTTTGGGATTATTGAATGATTTTAAAATGAAATTTATATATCAATGTTTTTTATTTTCATTTTTTTTTTTTTTCATATACATTTTTAAACAAATTAATGATACACCAAAAAGTTTTTTTTTTTATTATTTTTCACGAAATGAAGTTGGCGTTTATCACGTGACAATAAGTAATGTCCGAAATTGAAAATTGCTTTTTTTTTTTATAGTGTAGTTTTTATAATTTGCATTTTATTATAGCAACTCAATATCGTAACTTTACAAATTTATTGCAGATGAATGGACTTGTTGCTAAGATTTAAGATACAATTTTTGGCTTCTCATTATTAACGATAATCACCTACAATTCTTATTTAACAAAAAATAAAAAAAAAAAGAATAATAAATAAAGAGCTGTAAGAAGTTAATCTAAAACTTATTTTTTAAAAAAAAGAAAAACAATATATATAAATGTCTTCAGTATATTGCAAAAAGTTGCTTCTAAGTTTATATTCAATCGTACTTATGAATAACAAAATGCATTCTTATTAAAACGATATAGTAGCATTATATGTGGTTTGATAAGAACAAACATTGTCATCATAAGCTTTAATCAAATAAACAAAAAACTTATAGCACCTGTCATAACAAAATAAGGATGACTCTTTTAGAATACTATTTTCCTTAAAATAGTTTTAAACTTAATCTACTTTTTTTTTTTTAAAAAAAAAAAATAACGATAACTTGCCAACTTATTATTTCAAAACTCTTTAAATAAAAGAACAAAAAGAAAAGATAACATATAGATATTTATAAAATAAAACTTTATTTATTTTAAAATTTAAAATTTGTTTAATATATAAAATTTTATTTTATAAATTTTTTTTGGTGTTACTTTTAATCCCAGATCCTTAAGTTTGTAGCAAAAAGAAAAGGAAATGAAAAATAAGTTAGGTTACCATACAGTATTCCATGTTTAATCATAATAAAAATGATTGCCCATCAAATAAACACATGTACACTAACTTTAGTTATACTAGATACTTCTTAAAAGAAATAAAAGTTGATTTTTTTAATTGTGGTATTACATTATATTATAAAGAAAATTTTGTTTAGAAAACAAAATGAACTTATAATAATAAAGCAGCAGCACCGGCAATTAAAGCACCAGCAGCTGGTAAAGCCTTAGCGGCACCGTTTTCGGATTCAGTGGAGACGGTAGCGTTTGGCTTAGCGGAGGTGGTTGGAGCAACAACAGTTGGAGTTTCAGTAGAAGTAGCAGCGGTTAATGGACAGTAGGTAGTGTATTCAGTAACAGTACCTTCGACAGTAACGGTAGCAATAGAAACTAAAGCAGCAGAAGTGGTTAATTCACAGGCGTTGTCGTGACAGGAAGTGATAGTAACTAAAGTGGTGGTGTTTTCAGAAACAGTAGAAGTAGCGTTGTAAGCAGCAGAGGCTAAGGCAACGGCACCGGAAACAGCAGCAATTTGTTTGAACATTTTTAAAAGATTAAGCGAGTGTAGTATTTTTTATGGTATAAACCTGGTTTTTTTATTTGTTTATTTTTTTATATGAAAAATTTTTAAAAGTCAAATTTAACATTACTTAGTGTTTTTTTTCTACGGGAAGGTTGTCTTTTCTTATATAGTTTTCGAAAAGGTGTTG
>ERZ794936.131-NODE-131-length-52419-cov-33.652089_pt1 | contig 52419 bp, 50 predicted proteins | sample MGYA00511083_ERZ794936 | MGnify/ENA primary metagenome ERZ794936 (study PRJEB30137, sample SAMN04331409) | food metagenome | isolation source: Y2 must sample point D1 replicate A | place: Australia: South Australia | collected 2014 ... | reverse complement strand
GCAGAGAGCAGAGAGCAGAGAGCAGAGAGCAGAGAGCAGAGAGCAGAGAGCAGAGAGCAGGCAGACTCCGCCCGGCAGCGACCGGTGAAAAACGTCGTGTTGACGACTTATGCCCCGGAAGGCAGGCGAAAAAAAAGAGGCTGCCAGGCAGCCTCTTCAGTCATACGGAGCAGCTCAGGGTTATTTATCCTGCTCTGATATCTCTGTATGAGTTGTACTATTATCTTTACCAAATCTGCGACGTACCACCACAAAGAACACCGGTACGAGGAAGATGGCCAGACAGGTTGCTGTGACCATACCGCCGATAACGCCGGTACCTACCGCATTCTGAGACCCGGAACCCGCACCGGTACTGATTGCCAGTGGCAAGACACCCAGAATAAAGGCCAGCGAGGTCATCAGAATCGGACGCAGACGCATGCGAACGGCTTCCAGCGTCGCTTCCATCAGACCTTTGCCTTCTTTATCCATCAGGTCTTTCGCAAACTCGACAATCAGGATGGCGTTTTTCGCCGACAGGCCGATAGTGGTCAGTAAGCCCACCACAAAGTATACGTCATTGCTAAGCCCTCTCAGGGTGGTGAGTAGCAGAGCACCGACAATACCCAGTGGCACAACCAGCATAACGGCAAACGGTATAGACCAGCTTTCATACAGTGCGGCCAGGCACAGGAACACCACAATCAGCGAGATGGCATACAGTGCAGGAGCCTGGTTACCGGACATCTGCTCCTGATAGGACATGCCGGTCCACTGATAGCCAATACCGGCCGGCAGTTTCGACGCCAGTTGTTCCATCAGAGCCATAGCTTCACCGGAGCTTTTACCGGCAGCCGGCTGGCCCAGAATTTCCATAGACGGCAGACCATTGTAACGTTCCAGACGCGGTGAACCGTATTGCCATTTTGCTGTAGTGAAGGCAGAGAACGGTACCATCTGGCCATTACTGTTGCGCACATACCATTTATTGATATCCGAAGGCAGCATACGGGCATCGGCTTCACCCATAACGTACACTTTCTTCACACGTCCCCGGTCAATAAAGTCATTGACGTAGGAACCACCCCAGGCGGCACCCAGTGTTGTGTTGATATCAGAGATGGAAACACCGAGAGCTGTCGCTTTTTCCTGGTCGATAATCAACCGGTACTGTGGTGTATCTTCCAGGCCGTTAGGACGGACACCGGTAAGAACATCAGGATGTTGCGCAGCCATGCCCAGAAGCTGGTTCCTGGCTTCCGTCAGTTTCTCGTGTCCCAGGTTCGCCTGGTCAATCAGTTCAAAGTCAAACCCTGTTGCATTACCTAATTCGATAATTGCCGGCAGGTTGAATGGAATGACGAAGGCATCTTTAATCTGGCTCAGTGCAGCCATAGCACGTCCTGCAATCGCAGGAACCTTGTTCGCACTGCCGGTACGTTCATCCCAGGGTTTCAGACTGACGAAGGCAATCCCGGTGTTCTGACCGCGTCCGGAGAAACCGAAACCATTCACGGTAAAGACCGAACTCACATTGTCCTTCTCTTTGGTCAGGAAGTAATTCGTCACCTGATCCAGGACTTTCTGTGTACGCTGTTGCGTTGCACCGGCCGGTAATTGCGCCTGTGCTAATAACAGCCCCTGGTCTTCATCCGGCAGGAACGAGGTCGGCAGTCGGGCAAACAGGAAGACCATCGCCACGACAATCGCCAGGTAGATCACAAGATAGCGACCGGTACGACGGATGATATGGCTGACACAAGTCACATAGTGATTGGTGCTTTTTTCGAAGATACGGTTAAACCAGCCAAAGAACCCTTTGGTTTTGCCGTGATCTCCGGGCTTCAGAGGCTTCAGAATGGTCGAACACAATGCCGGTGTCAGGATTAATGCCACCAGAACGGAAAGCACCATTGCAGAAACGATAGTGACGGAGAACTGACGGTAAATGACCCCGGTAGAACCGCCGAAGAAGGCCATAGGGACGAAAACAGCAGACAGAACCAGAGCGATACCTACCAACGCTCCCTGGATCTGTCCCATCGACCGCTTGGTTGCTTCTTTCGGAGACAGGTTTTCTTCCGCCATCACACGTTCAACGTTTTCCACCACCACGATGGCATCATCAACCAGCAACCCGATGGCGAGTATCAGGCCGAACATCGTGAGCGTGTTTATCGAATAGCCCAGCGCATTGATAATGGCAAAGGTACCCAGCAAGACAATCGGTACCGCAATCGTCGGTATCAGTGTCGCGCGCAGGCTCTGCATAAACAGATACATTACCAGGAACACCAGTACGATGGCTTCAAACAGCGTTTTTACCACTTCGAAAATAGAAATTTTAACGAATGGCGTGGTGTCATACGGGTAAACAACTTTCAGTCCGTGCGGGAAAAACGGCTGGAGCTTAGCCAGTTCTGCTTTCACTGCCGCAGCGGTATCCAGTGCGTTGGCACCGGTTGCCAGCTTAATCCCCAGACCTGCCGCCGGTTTTCCGTTAAAGCGAGCGATAACATCATAGTTTTCGCCGCCCAGCGCGACTTTAGCGACATCGCCCAGAGTCACTTTGGAACCGTCGGTGTTAACTTTCAGCAGGATCTTACGGAACTCATCAACCGAGGTCAGACGAGTCTGAGCAATGATAGAGGCATTCAGCTCCTGGCCTTTAACCTGCGGGCTACCGCCCAGTTGTCCGGCAGCAATCTGATTATTTTGCGCTTTAATCGCAGTAATCACATCGACCGGTGTCAGGCCATAGTTATCCAGTTTTGCCGGGTCCATCCAGATACGCATTGCATACTGTGCACCAAACAACTGGGTATCACCGACACCCGGTGTACGGCTGATGGGGTCTTTAATGTTAGAGGCGACATAGTCGGCAATATCATTCTGGTCCATGCTGCCGTCATCGCTGACGAAGCCTGCAACCATCAGGAAACTGCTGGAGGATTTTTCGACGCTGATCCCTTGCTGCTGGACTTCCTGGGGCAGAAGCGGTGTTGCAAGCTGCAACTTGTTCTGCACCTGAACCTGCGCGATATCGGGATCAGTCCCAGCGGCAAAGGTCAGCGTAAGCTGCAATGTCCCGCTGGAATCACTGCTGGATGACATATACAGCAATCCGTCAATCCCGTTCATATTTTGTTCTATGACCTGGGTAACGGAGTCCTGAAGAGTTTTTGCATCTGCGCCCGGGTAGTTTGCCTGGATCTGTACTGCCGGTGGAGCAACGTCAGGATATTGCTCGATCGGGAGTTTCAGAATCGACAACGCGCCCGCCAGCATGACAATGATGGCGAGTACCCATGCAAAAATCGGGCGTTCGATAAAGAACTTAGCCATGGATCACTGGCTCCTGTTAAAACGATAATTTTGCGGACGGTTATTGCGCATTGCTGCTGCCGGAGTCCGGAGTCACTTCTTCCGGCGTCACGCTGGCACCCGGTTGGGCACGCTGCAGACCGACAGTAATCACGCGATCACCGGATTTCAGTCCGCTTGTGACCAGCCATTGATTGCCGATAGCCTGAGAAGCATCTACCTGGCGTAACTCAACTTTATTATCGCTGCCGACCACCATGGCTGTCGCCTGACCTGCCGGCGTGCGGGTAATAGCCTGCTGAGGCACCAGCAGTGCATCCGGGTTCGTCCCTTCATCCAGTTTTGCACGAACAAACATGCCCGGTAACAGGGTATGGTCCGGGTTAGGGATAATGGCACGCAGGGTAATAGAGCCGGTAGTCTGGTCAACAGAGACGTCTGAAAACTCCAGTGTCCCGGTCTGGTTGAACGGTTGCCCGTTATCCATAATCAGCGTGACTTTGGCTTTGCCCTGAGTCTGTTTTAACTGACCGGAAGCCAGCTCTGAACGTAAACGCAGGAACTGATCGCTCGACTGAGTAACATCCACATACATCGGGTCCAGTTGCTGAACCGTTGCCAGGGCTGTCGTCTGAGCATTCTGGACCAGCGCACCTTCGGTGACCGCTGATTTTCCAATCCGGCCGGAAATCGGGGAAATGACTTTAGTATACGCAAGATTGATCCGCGCAGTTTCGACATTGGCTTTTGCTGACTGAACGGCGGCATTGTTCTGCGCGGCAGTCGCAACAGCAGTATCATATTCCTGTTCGCTGATATAACGGGTGCCGAGCAGGGGTTTGTAACGACGAACCGTTAAATCGGCAATACGCGCATTTGCCTGGGCTTTGGCTAAATCAGCTAATGCACTGTCGTAAGCAGCCTGATAGGTGGCCGGGTCAATCTGATATAAAGACTGACCGGCCCGGACATCACTCCCTTCTGTGAAATTACGTTTCAGGATGATACCGGAGACCTGAGGACGAACTTCAGCCACCCGATATGCCGAGGTACGACCGGGAAGCTCAGTCGTCATTTCCAGGGGCACTGCCTTTAATGTGACTACGCCGACTTCGGGAGGCTGCTGCTGGCCCGATTGCTGCGTTTTGTTGTTATCACATCCGGTGAGTGCGACGCTCCCGGAAAACATCAGGATGGCCGCCAGAGGTGACAATCCTCTGTTTTTTTTCATAAATAAACCTCTAATATCCGGAATTTATCTGGCCAATGTTCCTAAAAAAGGGACATTGGCTGTGCAATTACACAAGCCATGATATGATACATATATACATGAATGTATGTAAATCCTTATGTCGCCTGAATAACGGCGTATGCCCCGAGATCTGATTAAGAACCATTGATATGGCACGAAAAACCAAACAGCAGGCCCTTGAAACCCGTCAACAGATACTTGATGCCGCGATCCACTGCTTTTCTACCCGGGGAGTTTCTTCAACCTCGTTGTCAGATATTGCTATCCGGGCGGGTGTGACACGAGGTGCTATTTATTGGCACTTTAAAAATAAAATAGACATTCTTAATGAAATCTGGCTGCAGAGTGATGAGTGTCTGGATAAACTCGAACTGGAATATCAGAACAAATATCCGGATGACCCCATGGCACAAATCCGTGCCTTACTTATTACATTACTGCAGTCGACAGTGAGAGACAGCTCCCGCAGAGCATTAATGGAAATTATATTCCATAAATGTGAGTTTGTCGGAGAAATGGAAACATTCCAAAAAATCCAGCAGGATATGTTATTGGAATGTTACCCAAAAATCGAAAACACATTAAAAAAATGTATTACTGCGGGTCAGCTCCCCGAAAAACTTAATACCCGACAGGCCGCAATTATGATGCGCAGTTATATCAGTGGCCTGATGGAGAACTGGTTATTTACACCCGCCGGTTTCGATTTAGAAAATGATGCTGAGCCACTGGTTGATGCTTTTATGGATATGTTGCGCTTTAGTCCGGTGTTGCTGAAATAACACTGTCTGAACAAGACAATGATTAGTCAGCAGCAGAAAGAGGCTGTTCATTGTTCAGTTTGGCAATATAGTCCTTTCTGACAATTTCCAGTGCCTCCAGTACCACCCGGGGTGAAAGCTGGTTTTGCTCTAAAAGCATAATTAAATCAACAGCGAGTTTAACCTCTGCAGGTGCAGTATCCAGCGACATAACGTTACCCTGTTCTGTCAAAAAGTGATTTACCTGTATGTGCGGTCAGCGGTGCGCTGACCGTGTCAATCCAGTGATAACATTGTCTGCAGTTCACCGGCAAGAAAAAACGGGTATTTCTGAGAAGGGCCGGGATCCTCCGCCGTAAACGTACTGACTTATATTAACAAACCTGCTTAATTGCGCAGCGTTGTTTGCCAGTGGCTTTCCTTCAGCGCCAGACGACAGCGTGCCAGACGCTGTTCAAGGATTCGGATTTTTTCACCAATCTCCTGCTGTTGCTGTAACGTCACGGCCGTGGTTAATTGTTGTTCGTGTTGCAACAGCATCTCATTTAATCGGGCTTCATAACCCAGTTGTTGCTGATAAAGGTGTTGCCAGTGGCTTGCTGTATCCGCAGGTACCGTGCGGCGTCTGACAGGCGTGGACAACTCCCGTTGCAGCGCCTGACATTGTGCTGTCATTTGTTCTGTCAGCCAGAGAAATGCCGGAGACGAAGCCGATTCAAACTGATGCAGTTTTTCCAGCGATTGCTCTGTTTGTTGCAGATAGCTGGTCAGTGTCGGGCCGGAGACCGGGAAAAGTGTGTTATCAAACCGTTTCTCCCGGCAGGCAGGGTCACCCGCCTGCGCAATTTTCTGCTTTAATTGTGCAATTAACATTGCAAACTGGCGGATAATTTTATCTCTGTTCATTGAAAAGCCTGTGTTGAACTTACGGTTGCTTACCGAAACGCGGTGACCCGTCCGGAACAGCCCTGAATGGCCGCCATGTCCCGTCAGCAATGCGCTCCCGCAGGGGAGATTTATTGTTATTCTGTTCATGTCAGCCCCTGACAGGCAGAATAAAAAAGCAGAAGTCAGGGGTCTAAGGTTGCAATTATTTTGTAGTTTGCTTAGATTTGACGGTTTTCCTACGCAGTTCCTGTCTGTTTTCCTGTCGGCTGTCACCCTCTGCAGAGGTTCCGGGCCGGCAGCGGGCTGCGTGTTTCTAAGAATTTACCAGGCATACCATTATGAGCGTAACTGAGCAACAGCTTGAATCCATTAAGAATAGCATCAAAAGTGTTCCCGATTATCCGAAACCAGGGATCCTTTTCCGTGATGTTACCGGACTGCTGGAAGATGCAAAAGCATATTCAGCGACCATTGAGATACTGGTCGAACGTTATCGTAATAAGGGCATTACTAAGGTTGTCGGGACTGAAGCCCGTGGATTTTTGTTCGGGGCGCCAGTAGCATTAGGTCTGGGCGTTGGATTTGTACCGGTTCGTAAGCCCGGTAAATTACCTCGTGAAACCTACAGCGAAGCCTTCAGTCTGGAATACGGTACCGATGTACTGGAAATGCACACCGATGCAGTGCAGCCAGGCGATGTAGTGCTGGTGGTTGATGATCTGCTGGCGACCGGCGGTACCATCGAAGCGACAGTGAAGCTTATTCGTCGTGCCGGTGCAGAAGTGCATGATGCCGCGTTTGTGATCAATTTATTCGACCTTGAAGGCGAAGCCCGTCTGAAGGCTCTGGGACTGGAATGTTTCAGCGTCGTTAACTTCCCGGGCCACTAAAGGCTTCTCCCGCTTCCGCCTGCCTTTACCCTGTCTGAAGCGTAAGGCAATTCTAAATAGATAGGCAATAGGTCAGGCGGCTGATACACTGAACCCTGTGTTTGTTGGCCCTTTTGGTATCAATAGGTTGCGGCAAGCACACCGGGATGCAGAGACGCATATCAGATGCGCTGTATGATGTTTTAACCCCAATCCAGTGACTAAATTTCCATGAGTTATCAGGTTCTCGCGCGAAAATGGCGACCACAGGTTTTTGCTGATGTTGTCGGCCAGCAACATGTTCTCACCGCGCTGGCCAATGGTTTGTCATTGGGCAGACTTCACCACGCTTACCTTTTTTCAGGCACGCGGGGTGTGGGTAAAACCACCATTGCCCGTTTACTGGCGAAAGGTCTGAATTGCGAGCTGGGTGTTACGGCCACACCTTGTGGTCAGTGCGAAAATTGTCGCGAAATCGAGCAGGGACGTTTTGTTGATCTGATTGAGATCGATGCCGCCTCCCGGACTAAAGTAGAAGATACCCGCGACCTGCTGGATAACGTGCAATACGCGCCAGCCCGTGGGCGCTTTAAAGTTTATCTGATCGATGAAGTCCACATGCTTTCGCGGCACAGCTTCAATGCGTTACTAAAGACGCTGGAAGAACCCCCCGAACATGTCAAATTCTTACTGGCAACGACCGATCCGCAAAAACTGCCGGTCACTATTCTATCCCGTTGCCTGCAATTCCATCTGAAAGCACTGGATGTTCCGCAGATCAGTCAGCAGCTGACCCATATCCTGGGAGAAGAACAGGTCGCGGCCGAACCCCGTGCATTGCAGCTGTTAGCACGGGCAGCGGAAGGTAGCCTGCGTGATGCATTAAGCCTGACCGATCAGGCCATTGCGATGGGGCAGGGCGCAGTGACGGCCGACACGGTGTCCGCTATGCTGGGCACCCTGGACAACGATCAGCCGCTGGCGCTGATAGAAGCCCTGACCACGGGTGAGGGCGGTTCTGTGATGTCCTTACTGCAACAGGCGGCCAGCCGTGGTGTAGAGTGGGAAGCCTTACTGGTTGAGATGCTACGTTTACTGCATTGCATTGCTATGCTGCAGTTATTGCCGTCCACCCTGGATGAAGAATTCCTGGCGCACGAACAACAGTTACGTGAACTGGCCAGAAAACTGCCCCCTGAAGAGATCCAGCTTTACTACCAGACGTTGCTCGTTGGCAGAAAAGAGCTTGCTTACGCGCCGGATCAGCGTATGGGGGTCGAAATGACCTTACTGCGTGCGCTGGCCTTTCATCCGCTGGCTGAAATTAAAGAGCCGGCTACCGTTAGTCATACGCAACCGCCTGCTGAACCGGTAGCGCCGCCGCAGGGTGCGTCAGCACCGGCAACGGCAACGACGCCGGCGGTATCGCGTGCCCGCGGAGCGCCTCAGCCTGCGGATAACACCGCTGTCTCCGGTTCCACCAGTCAGTTATTACAGGCCCGTACAGAGTTATTGCGGCGGGGGGCCTCAGCCTCAAAAAAGACTGAGCCGGCGGTGCCCACCGCGCAGCCGGCGCAGAGTGCCCTGGAGCGACTCGCCTCAGTAACAGACAAAGTCGTCAGAAAAACCCCGAAAGAGAGTGGTTCTGATGCAGGGAATACGGCCAGACAAGAACGCTATCGCTGGAAAACCCGGCAGCCTGAGACGACAGAGGCAGAGCCGGTGGCCACCCCGAAGGCCCTGCGTACGGCCCTGGAATATGAAAAAACGCCAGAGCTTGCGGCAAGGATCGCGGAAGAAGCAAAACTCAGGGACCCCTGGGCGGGCGAAATAGCGCAGCTGAATTTACCGAAGCTGGTACAGCAGTTGGCGTTAAACGCGTGGAAACAACAGCAAGGGACACGGGTTCACCTGCATTTACGTTCGGCGCAGAAACATCTGAATTCTGCATCCGCAAGACAGGTGCTGACGGAGGTTTTATCGGCAACTGCGGGCGAAACAGTTGAACTGACCATTGAGGCAGACGATAATCCCGCAGTGCGGACACCGCTGGAATGGCGGCAGGCGATTTATGAAGAAAAACTGGAGCAGGCTCGCCAGTCAATCGTCGATGATCCGCATATCCGGGCAGTACAGAAGTTATTTGACGCCTCTCTGGATGAAGAGAGTATACGACCCGTTTAAACATGCTGCAGGTCATCATCGGGATGGCTGTGGCCTAAGCAGAGAGAGAAAACTATGTTTGGTAAAGGTGGTCTGGGCAACTTAATGAAGCAAGCCCAGCAAATGCAGGACAAAATGTCTCAGGTTCAGGAAGAGATCGCGGCAATGGAAGTGACCGGTGAATCCGGTGCCGGTCTGGTCAAAGTGACCATTAACGGTGCTCACAACTGCCGCCGTGTTGAAATCGACCCGGGCCTGCTGGAAGACGATAAAGATATGCTGGAAGATCTGGTTGCGGCTGCCTTTAATGATGCTGCCCGTCGTATTGACGAAGCGCAGAAAGAGAAGATGGCCTCTGTTTCTTCCGGTATGCAACTGCCACCTGGCTTTAAGATGCCTTTCTGATGCAGACAAGCCCGTTGCTGGAAGCCCTGATGGAATCACTGCGCTGTTTACCCGGAGTCGGGCCTAAATCAGCGCAGCGCATGGCTTTCCACTTGTTACAGCGTGATCGCAGCGGCGGGATGCGCCTGGCACAGGCGCTGACCCGCGCGATGTCGGAGATTGGTCACTGTTCTCACTGCCGGACTTTCACCGAGCAGGAGATCTGTACTATCTGTGCGAATCCCCGTCGTCAGCAAAACGGCATGATTTGTGTCGTTGAAAGCCCTGCGGATATTCATGCGGTGGAACAAACCGGGCAATTTGCCGGTCGCTATTTCGTATTAATGGGGCATCTTTCTCCTCTGGACGGAATAGGGCCGGCAGATATCGGGCTGGATACGCTGGAGCATCGCCTGCAGGATGAAACGATCCGCGAAGTGATTCTGGCAACCAATCCGACGATTGAAGGCGAGGCAACAGCCAACTATATTGCCGATTTATGCCGTCAGTATGGTGTGGATGCCAGCCGGATTGCGCACGGTGTACCGGTGGGCGGAGAACTGGAAATGGTGGACGGTACCACGTTATCCCATTCTCTGGCCGGACGACAGAAGTTCCGATATTAATCCCCGGCTGATGTTTTTTCTGAACATCAGCTTGAAAATCTTCCTTTCAACCCCATCTCCTGTATCGACATGAATTAATACTGATTTTTCTTGAGGTATCAATGACGATGAAAGGACAAGAGACACGTGGTTTTCAGTCAGAAGTAAAACAACTTTTGCAACTGATGATCCATTCACTCTACTCAAATAAAGAGATCTTTTTACGTGAGCTTATCTCGAATGCGTCCGACGCCGCAGATAAACTCCGTTTCCGTGCGTTATCTGATTCCGGCCTGTACGAAGGCGACGGTGAATTACGCGTTCGCCTGTCGGTGGATAAAGAGCAACGTACTCTGACTCTGAGTGATAACGGCATCGGTATGAGCCGTGAGGAAGTTATTGAAAACCTTGGTACCATCGCAAAATCCGGGACCAAAGCGTTTCTGGAATCTATGGGCTCTGACCAGGTTAAAGACAGCCAGTTGATCGGCCAGTTTGGTGTCGGATTCTATTCAGCTTTTATTGTTGCGGATAAAGTTACCGTACGTACCCGTGCTGCGGGCGCTCCGGAAAGTGAAGGGGTGTTCTGGGAGTCGGCCGGTGAAGGCGAATATACCCTGGCGGACATCGATAAAGCTGAGCGTGGCACCGAAATTACCCTGCACATGCGTGAAGGGGAAGATGAGTTCCTGGATAGCTGGCGTGTCCGTAACATCGTCAGCAAGTATTCTGACCATATCGCCTTGCCGGTTGAGATTGAAACCAAAGACGAAGACAGTGAAACCACGCACTGGGAAAAAGTGAATAAAGCCCAGGCATTGTGGACACGTAATAAGTCAGAAATCACCGACGAAGAATATAACGATTTCTATAAGCATATCGCTCATGACTTCACTGACCCGTTGATCTGGAGCCACAACCGCGTTGAAGGTAAGCAGGAATATACCAGCCTGCTGTATATCCCGGCGCAGGCCCCGTGGGATATGTGGAACCGTGATCATAAACATGGTCTGAAACTGTATGTCCAGCGTGTATTTATCATGGATGACGCTGAGCAGTTTATGCCGAATTATCTGCGTTTTGTTCGCGGACTGATTGATTCGAATGATCTGCCTCTCAACGTTTCGCGTGAAATTCTGCAGGACAGCCGTATCACTCAAAGTCTGCGTGGTGCGCTGACCAAACGTACGCTGCAAATGCTGGATAAACTGGCGAAAGATGATGCGGCTAAATACCTGCAGTTCTGGAAAGCATTCGGTCTGGCCCTGAAAGAAGGTCCGGCGGAAGATGCGGGTAACGTTCAGGCAATTGCCAAATTATTACGCTTTGCTTCCACCCATACTGACAGTTCTGAACAGACGGTAACGCTGGAAGAGTACATCGGTCGTATGGCCGAAGGTCAGGAAAAGATTTACTACATCACTGCGGACAGCTATGCCGCGGCGAAAAACAGCCCGCATCTGGAGCTGTTCCGTAAGAAAGGCATTGAAGTTCTGCTGCTGTCTGACCGTATCGATGAATGGATGATGAGCTATCTGACAGAATTCGATGGCAAATCATTCCAGTCTGTCAGCAAAGCAGACGATTCGCTGGATAAACTGGCCGACGAAGAAACCGCGGAACAGAAAGAGAGCGAAAAAGCCCTTGAGCCGTTTGTTGATCGTGTGAAAACCCTGCTGGGTGAGCGCGTGAAGGATGTCCGGCTGACACATCGTCTGACTGACACCCCGGCCATTGTAGTGACTGATGCGGATGAAATGAGCACTCAGATGGCGAAGCTGTTCGCCGCCGCCGGTCAGGAAGCACCGGAAGTGAAATATATCTTTGAAATTAACCCGGAACATACGCTGGTGAAAAAAGCCGCGGATGCGACTGACGACAGCCAGTTTGCTGACTGGGTTGAATTGTTGCTTGATCAGGCGCTGTTTGCTGAGCGCGGAACACTGGAAGATCCTAACCAGTTTATCCGCCGCATGAACCAGTTATTACTGGCGTAATCGCAGCATACGATGACAGCATACATCAGGGCCCGCATTTGCGGGCCTTTTTTATCGGTACGTGCCGTCTGCCGGGGCTGTTATTTTAGTGGTGGATCGTCGTTGTTCGTTCCGTAAACTGAATAACCGCTTTCCCGGCTATCTTTCGGTATCTGTCGGGCATTTACAGTGATTAAGCCTGGCCTTTCCTTGTGGAGAGCCGGACATAATGGTATGTTTTTGCACTTCTCAGGACTATTAAACGCGATTCGCAAGAGGTACTACGCAATGCGTATTATTTTGCTCGGTGCTCCGGGCGCAGGTAAAGGAACTCAGGCTCAGTTCATCATGGAGAAATACGGTATTCCGCAAATCTCTACCGGTGATATGTTACGTGCTGCTGTTAAAGCTGGCACTGAGCTGGGTCAACAGGCCAAAGCCATTATGGATGCTGGCAAACTGGTGACAGATGAACTGGTTATTGCACTGGTTAAAGAGCGTATTGCGCAGGACGATTGCAAAGCAGGTTTCCTGCTGGATGGCTTCCCGCGGACGATCCCGCAGGCCGATGCGATGAAAGAAGCCGGCATTGCTGTTGATTATGTGCTGGAATTCGCTGTGCCGGATGAAGTAATTGTCGACCGTATTATCGGCCGTCGTGTACATGCACCTTCAGGCCGGGTATATCATGTCGACTATAATCCGCCGAAGCAGGAAGGACTGGATGATGTGACCGGCGAACCGCTGACGACTCGTAAAGACGACCAGGAAGAAACCGTTCGTAAACGTCTGGTTGAATACCACCAGATGACGGCTCCGCTGATTGCTTATTACAGCAAAGAAGCGGCTGCCGGACAGACCCGTTACCAGAAAATTGACGGTACCCGTCCTGTCAGCGAAGTCAGCCTGCAGCTGGCAACCATTCTGGGGTGATCCCCTGTTACGGACCGGATTTATTCGGTCCGTTCTTTCTCTGCCGCTGTTCCCTTCGCCAATATTCGCTACAATGAGCCTTCCCTGCAAAGCCTGTGAATAAGGAATAATGATGAGGCAAGATAAGCCAGGTGTTCTGCTGGTCAACCTGGGCACGCCTGATGCCCCGACTTCCGCTGCAGTAAAACGCTATCTGAAACAATTTCTGAGTGATAAGCGCGTCGTTGATGTTCCGCGAATTATCTGGTGGCCGGTATTGCGTGGCGCTATTCTGCCATTGCGTTCTCCCCGGGTAGCAAAGCTTTATGCGTCTGTGTGGATGGATGAGGGTTCGCCTCTGCTGGTCTACAGTCAGCGTCAGCGGAATGCGCTGGCGAAGTTAACCGATATGCCGGTCGCTTTAGGGATGTCTTACGGCAATCCGTCATTGCAAAGTGGCGTTGATGAACTGCTGGCGCAGGGGGTCACACGCCTGATCGTGTTACCCTTGTATCCGCAATTCTCATCATCGACGGTATCGGCTGTCTGGGACGGACTGCATGAAATTTTCCGCACCCGGCGGACCTTGCCGGATATTCAGCTGATCCGCGATTATGCAACTCATCCCGCCTATATCGCCGCTCTGAAGGACTCTGTAGAGCGTTCCTTTGCGCAGCATGGAAAGCCGGATGTTCTGCTGCTTTCCTATCACGGGATCCCGCAACGTTTCGCCAATCAGGGTGATGATTATCCGCTCCGCTGTGAACATACGACAGCTTGTCTGCGCGAAGCTCTGGGGATGAACGAAGACGAATTAATCATGACGTTCCAGTCCCGGTTTGGTCGCGAACCCTGGCTGATGCCTTATACGGATGAAACCGTGAAGTCCCTGCCGGAAAAAGGGATCCGTCATATTCAGGTTATGAGCCCCGGCTTCTCTGCCGATTGTCTGGAAACCCTGGAAGAGATCAACGAACAAAACCGGGAATTTTTCCTGCATGCCGGGGGAGAGAAGTTCGAATATATCCCGGCACTGAACGATGATGAGCTACATATCCGCATGATGTTAGAGCTGGTAAATTCCGGGCGATGAAAAACCGGTTAATCGTTGGGAATATGGTAAGATCCACGCTTTATTCCTGCGATTAACTTAAAAATATGAAATTTCCTGGTCAGCGTAAATCTAAACATTACTTCCCGGTCAGTGCCCGTGACCCTCTGTTGCAGGCTGATCCTGCAGAGTTAGTGACGACTTCTCCTGTGGTCGGCATTGACCAGACGATGGTTGATATAGAAGCAAAAGTCGATGATGCTTTTATTGAACGTTATGGCCTCAGTCGCGGGCATTCACTGGTCATCGAGGATGATGTTGCTGAAGCGCTGTATCAGGAATTAGTGCAGAAAAAGCTTATCAGTGATCAGTTTGCCGGCGGGACTATCGGTAATACCCTGCATAACTACTCGGTGCTGGCGGATGATCGCTCGGTGCTGTTGGGCGTTATGTGCGGCAATATTACGGTCGGTGATTATGCGTACCGCTATCTGTGTAATACCTCAAGCAAAGTTGACCTGAACTGTCTGCAGGGCGTTAACGGCTCGATTGGTCGTTGTTATACCCTGATAGGCGACAACGGCGAACGTACCTTTGCGATAAGCCCGGGCGCCATGAATCAGCTGCATCCGGATAATATTCCGGAAGCTGTCATTGCTGAGGCCTCGGCGCTGGTCCTGACTTCTTACCTGGTGCGTGCGAAAGAGGGGGAACCCATGCCGCAGGCCACCATGAAAGCTATCGAATACGCTAAAAAACATCAGGTTCCGGTGGTACTGACCCTGGGCACCCGTCATGTCATTGCCGAAAACCCGGCATTCTGGCGTGACTTCCTGCATGAGCATATCTCGATTGTTGCCATGAACGAAGATGAAGCCTGTGAACTGACCGGCGAATCGGACCCGCTGCTGGCCGCAGATATGGCATTACAGTGGGTTGATCTGGTGCTTTGCACTGCCGGTCCGGCGGGGCTTTATATGGCTGGCTACAGCGACGAAGACGTATTACGACGTACCAACCTGCCATTGTTACCCGGTGCCATTGCTGAATTTAACCAGTATGAATTTAGTCGCGCCATGCGCTATCAGGATTGTACCCGCCCGGTGAAAGTCTTTTCCCATATTGCCCCCTATATGGGCGGGCCGGAAAAAATCATGAACACCAACGGCGCGGGGGATGGGGCACTGGCCGCGGTATTACATGACATTTCAGCCAATAACTATCATCGGCAGAAAGTCCCGAATTCGGCTAAACATACTCAGTCCTTCCTGACGTATTCCTCACTGGCTCAGGTCTGCAAGTATGCGAACCGTGTCAGCTATCAGGTACTGAATCAGCATTCTCCGCGCCTGAGTCGCGGGTTGCCTGAGCGCGAAGACAGCCTGGAAGAGGCCTACTGGGACAGATAATACAGACTGCGCCCGTGGTGTTATTCACGGACGCATGCTCATACTTATCTCCGGGTCACCGTATCGCGGCAGGTGGCTATACCGCCTGCGGCGCTGAACTTTCCGCCGCCAGAATATTTGTCATACTTTTGGCAATTTCCCGCTCGCCCATAATGACCTTATCCGCACCGTGTTCGGTGAGGTAGATGACCTCATCGTCATAGTGAGCGCGGGCAATAATGGCGATATCCTGTCGTTTCTCGCGGGCCGCCGCCGCCACCTCGCCGGACTCATAACCGTTTGGAATGGTTAAAAACAGCCAGCGGGCGCAGTCAAGCCGGGCTATTTCCATGGTGTCCGTACGTGCGGCATTACCGGCGACAGCGGCGAACCCCTGTTCGCGGATCACCTCTACCCTGGGGCGACTGGTTTCGACCACCACGACCGGCACCTGTAGCTGCCGGAGCTTCTGACAAAGCAGGCTTCCGACCCGCCCGTAACCGACGACAATGGCATGATGACAGATATTTAGTGGCACGGGGGGTTCTTCCGGAGCGATAGTTTCGCCGGAAGGGGGAGTCTCTGCAGATGGCTCTGTCGTGGCCAGATAGCGCTCTGCAAGGCTGAACATGACCGGGTTGACCATAATGGAGAGAATGGCGGCGGCCAGTACCAGATTACGGCCGTCATCGTTCAGCAATCCCAGCGAGCCCCCCAGGCCGGCCAGAATAAAGGCAAACTCACCAATCTGTGCCAGACTGACGGAGATGGTTAACGCCGTGCGTCGTGTATGGCCAAGCCAGGTGACCAGCAGCCAGGCAGCCACTGATTTTCCTGCCAGGACAATGGCCAGTGCACCGAAGACCGCCAGGGGACGTTCAATCAGAATATGCGGGTCAAACAGCATACCGACCGAGACAAAAAACAGCACCGCAAAGGCATCGCGCAGTGGCAGCGTATCATGGGCTGCCCGATGACTGAGTTCTGATTCGTTCAGCACCATCCCGGCAAAGAATGCCCCCAATGCAAATGACACATCAAAAAATTCCACAGCACCAAATGCGATACCGAGAGCCAGTGCAAGCACCGCCAGGGTGAATAACTCCCGCGACCCGGTCGCCGCACTTTTCGCCAGGATCCAGGGGACTACGCGGCGACCAAAGACGACCATAATCACCATAAAGGCGACTACTTTGCCGATGGTGATCAGCAGATCGCGAAACAGCAGACCGACACTGGCATTTCCCTGCTCCATCATCCCGGCAATGGCGGGTAACAGAACCAGAGTCAGGACCATCACCAGGTCTTCCACAATCAGCCAGCCAATGGCGATACGTCCGCGCTGACTGTCTACCAGTTGTCGCTCCTCCAGAGCTCTGAGCAGAACGACTGTACTTGCCGTTGAGAGGCAAAGCCCGAAAACCAGCCCGGTCATCATGCTCCAGCCAAGAATGGCGGAAAGACCGATCCCCAGTAATGTTGCAACGAAAATCTGTGCGATGGCCCCGGGGATAGCGATGGCTTTTACGGTCATCAGGTCTTTCAGGGAGAAATGCAGCCCGACACCAAACATCAGCAGAATAACCCCGAGTTCGGCCAGTTCCGGTGCCAGATTGGTATCTGCCACAAAGCCCGGGGTAAAAGGCCCGACCAGGACACCGGCAAGTAAATAGCCGACCAGCGGGGAGAATCGCAATTTATTCGCCAGCATACCCAGTAAAAAGGCCAGTACCAATGCGCTGACGATAGTGGTGATAAGAGGGGTAGTATGATGCATTGTCTCTCCTTTAAAGCCGGGCGATTGCGTTTTCTGCCAGGGGTGAGAGGAAAAATACGCTATCCGCCGGACGGACAGTCGCGATAAAACAGTTAAAAATCCGTTACTGAGTCATAAAGAAAATGCATAAGGGGAAAAACAGGCGGGATCCTGTCTGTCAGTCTGAATTTACTGAATAAACCCTTAAAGAAATAATAAGTAAAACAGCAGAATGACACAAACAGTGCGGGCGAAAGTTGAGAGACAGACACGGTTTTTTTAGTTTTCCTGACAAAACCCCGTATTTATCGACTCATTATAATCGCTGATATTACGGATCTTCCGCTGGCTGAACAGGATCCTGGTGGCACAGAATGCCGGGACTTCCCTGAAGGCCGCCCGGAGAACATCCCGCAGCCTTTTACCGCGAGGCTGCCGTTGCATCCCGCAGCATCAGAGCCATTAGTTTATCCCAGCCCAGGTTGAAGAGATAAGTGTAGGGCAGGTAGAACAGCAGGAAACCAATATCCAGCAGCAGTGCTTCAGTAAGACTGATAGCTAACATTCCTGCCGTCACAGGGACGGCAAACAGTACAAATCCGCCTTCAAACCCCGCCGCATGTAAGATGCGGATACCCGCGGCGCGGGGAACGCCCGGCGGGAAGAAGTGATCAAAACCCATATTAAAGAGCAGGTTCCAGACCATTGCCAGTAAAGAGAGGGCCACCGCAGTGATACCCATCCCGGTGATCGGCTGGCCCGTGATCCAGGCGGCGCCGGGAATAGTGATCAGTAAAGCAAAAAACTCATAGCCCAGGGTATGTAACAGACGCTCGTAAGCAGAACGGGTACGCATGATCATGACTCCTTATTTTTTCTGATCGCTATTTTCCCAGCCACAGGATGGCAGGTAAAATGACCAGGTATCGTAAAAACCGATAGGTGAGTTATGCGTTATTCCCCGGAGTCACTCGAAGCCTTTGTTCAGACCGATGCCTGCGGTTCATTTTCTGCCGCTGCCCGTTATCTGGGAAAAAGCCAGTCCACCATCAGTGCCGCAGTCGCCCGGCTGGAAGATGATATGGGGTTTCTGTTATTTGACCGGCGCGGAAGGCAGCCGGTACTGACGGAAGAGGGGCATCGCGCGCTGGCCAGAGTCAAAGAGATCCTGGCCGCCAGCCGTCGTCTGGATGATTTAGCGATAGGTTTATCCCGCGGTACCGAGCCGAGGCTGACACTGGCCGTGTCCGATATCTGGCCCGCTGAGCATCATGAAATCCTGTTACACCGTTTTGAAGAACGGTATCAGGATATCGAATTTGAATGCATGGTCGCGGAAGATGATGACGTGCTCGACCTTCTGCAAACCGGACGGGCCCACCTGGGTGTCGTGCGTGAACAACCCGCCTTGCCGCCGGACCTGGTCGCCCGGCGCCTGCAGGTGCTGGTCAGCATGGGCCTCTATATTCATCACCAGCACCCTTTGGCGGCTAACGTACAGCTCAGTGCGGCACACCTCAAAGCGGTCCGGCAACTGCGGCTGAATACCTGGGTACGGCCTCCCGACAATAAAAGTGAAGGGCATTCGTGGTCAGCCTCTTCTTATCTGTTGCTACTGGATATGGCAGAACAGGGATTTGGCTGGACAACCTTACCCTGCTGGCTGGTCAGACAATTCGGACGGGGGGTATTGCACCCTCTGACGTTAGCTGGCTGGCCGCAACAAAGCCGGATGGATGTGATCTGGTCAACCCGCCATCCCCCGGGTCCGGCGGGTTATTGGATGATTGACCAGCTTTGTCAGCAGAAGGATTAGTCGTGGCGCGCGATCTCTGCAAAAGGGGCCGTCAGCAGAGCGGCCAGGTCTGCCGGTGCCAGCGAAATATCCAGCCCGCGTTTTCCCCCGGAGATATACATGTCCGGCAGGGACGCGGCACTGGCATCAATCACCGTCGGCAGACGTTTCTTCTGTCCTAACGGGCTGATCCCGCCGACCAGGTAGCCGGTCACCCGCTGAGCCAGTTGCGGGTCGGCCATCTCTGCTTTTTTAGCGCCCAGCGCTTTAGCGACTTTTTTCAGGTCAAGCTGTGTTGCCACCGGGGTGACCGCCACGGCCAGATGTTTACTGTCGCCATTCAGCGCCACCAGTAACGTTTTAAACACCTGAGCAGCATCCAGCTGAAGTTTGCGTACCACTTCATCGCCAAAATTTGTCTCATTACTGTCGTGATCATACTGATGAATACGAAATTGAGTCTTCTGCTTTTCCAGCAGGTTGATGGCAGGCGTCATAAAGAGATCCTTGTAAACTATCTGATATACATACTATTTCGATCCTCTGACAGGCAGAGGGTCACCGGCCAAACATCGCTGGCAAATTATCGTCACCATAAAGGTGTAATGCCCCCACCGCCATCAGGTAGCGGCCCGGAGGCAACCGGATCAGTTTCTGCTTCCATTCGGCATTACGTTTTTTTATCAGCACATCATTCAGGGAATGACCAAAAGAAGAGGGCAGCAGGCCATGAGGCAGACCTTCACGTGGCGGGCCTTCCACCCACCAGCTGATCATGGTTTGCAGTAACCGGGCATTGGTGTGCCAGTGTTGTAAGGAGTCCGCCAGCAGGTCGATGCCATCATCCGGTAAGCGGATTAACATCCCGAGCTGGGTTCCGGCCCCTTCAAGCTCGATCACGGGCTTATTCAGGTTTTTTGCAGCCTGCAGTAGCTGATAATCAATCCCGTATTCCGGCCGCAGCCCTAACCGCTGTGCCTGCCGGCTCTGTAATATCAGCGCAATCTGCCAGGCCGGCAAGGTCTCCAGCGTTGAGACAGGCAATTCACACTCCGTACAACGTTGTTCAAGCTCTGCATTCAGTGCGGCATCAAACCGTTCCTGCAGTGGCGCCCGGGCCTCGGATTGTGGTGGCAGGGAGGGCGATGACAGAATATCGGCTTCAACAATCAGCGCATCGGCGGCCCGTAACTGCTTTAGCAGAGGCTCAGCCAGCGGGTACATATCCCGCGTACCCATATGGATACTCCCGGTCAGATGGATCCGGCTGTCATTTACCCGAAGGTCAACCGCCGGCCAGGCATAGCTTACCGGATGAAGAAAGCGCCATAGTTTTTCCAGTCGCGGCCAGAGGAGTGTCATTACCTGAAATACCGTGGTTCAGAGAGTCTCTCTATGCTAGTCATTTTCGCGTTCCGGGGGTAGCTTATTCTGCACCGGTAACCGGTAGCGTAATAAGCGGTTAGCATTGGTGACTACCGTGATGGAGGAGAGCGCCATTGCGGCACCGGCAATGACCGGGTTCAGCAAGGTGCCGGTCAGCGGGTAAAGTACTCCGGCCGCGACCGGGATCCCGATACAGTTGTAAATAAACGCGCCCAGCAGATTTTGTTTCATATTGCGCAGGGTGGCCCGGGCGATCAGCAGTCCGTCCGCAACCGCCTGAAGATCATTACGCATTAATGCCAGGGTGGCGGTTTCTATGGCCACATCGCTGCCACCACGGATAGCAATCCCGGTGTCGGCCTGCGCCAGGGCCGGGGCATCGTTGATGCCGTCACCGACCATGGCGACGCGGTGACCTTTTTGCTGTAACGCACGGATGGTCGCGGCCTTTTCATCCGGCAGAACCCCCGCGATCACCTGCGGGATCCCGGCGGCTTTGGCAATCACGCTGGCCGTTTCGGGCTGGTCGCCGGTCAGCATGACCACGTTATAGCCGAGTCGCTGTAGCTGCTGTACCACCCGGGGAGTTTCCGGACGCAGCGGGTCACTGACCGTCATCAGGGCTGCAGGCCGGTTGTCTATTGCCAGCAATACCGGGGTTTCGCCCCGTTCTGCCGCCTGCCTGACGGCATCAGCCGCCACACTCAGGTCTACCCCTGCCTCTGTCAGCAGAGCCATATTACCCAGTAACAGCGACTGTGCCTGATAGCGGGCGGACAGACCTTTGCCCGCAACCGTCCGGACATTACCGATATCGGGCAACACTCTGTCCAGAGCACGGGCCAGGATGGCTGTGGCCAGCGGATGTGATGAGTGCTTTTCCATCGCGGCTGCCAGCGACAGGACTTCATCAGGATCGGCATCGTTAAACAGCGTGATGCCGGTCACGGAGGGATGCCCGGTGGTCAGTGTCCCGGTTTTGTCGAACACGACGGTATCCGCGGTGCTCGCCTGTTGCAGCGCATCGGCATCTTTTACCAGCACGCCGGCAACGGCGGCCCGGCCCACACCGGCAATCACCGACATCGGGGTCGCCAGTCCCAGGGCACAGGGGCAGGCAATGATCAGTACAGTGGTGATCACGACCATGCTGTAGGCAAGTTGCGGGGCCGGTCCGGCCAGATACCAGATAACTCCGCTGAGCAGCGCAATGGCAATCACTGCCGGGACAAAGACGGCAGAAATACGATCAGCCAGCTGGCCGATGCGCGGCTTACTGCTTTGAGCATTTCTGACCAGAGAGATAATACGGGCCAGTGCCGTATTCTTCCCGGTCGCCGTTGCCCGGAATATCAGTGTACCGTCACTGACCAGAGTCCCGGCGTGGAGGGTGTCACCGGCCTGTTTCTTCTGTGGCCAGGCTTCGCCGGTCAGCATGGACTCGTCGACACGGCCTTCACCGTCGCTGATCACTCCGTCCACCGGGATCCGATCCCCGGTCCGCAGGCGGATCTGCATACCGGTTTCGATGGCACTGACCGGCAGACGTCTTTCCTCTTTACCGTTCAGTACGGTGGCTTCCGCCGGGGCGAGGGCGATTAATTTTTCCAGTGCCTGTGAGGAGTGCTGGCGTGCGCGCTGTTCCAGCGCATGCCCGAGATTAATCAGCCCGATGATCATGGTGCAGGCTTCAAAATAGAGATGGCGTGCGGCGTCAGGAAAGTGGCCCGGAAACAGTACCACCGCGGCCGAATACAGCCAGGCGACGGCGGTACCCAGCGCGACCAGCGTATCCATGGTCGCGGTCCGGTTACGCAGACTTTTCCATGCACTACGGTAGAAATGTGCGCCGGAGAGGATCATGACCAGCAGGGTGATCACCCCGATACTCAGCCAGAGCGTATGGTTCTCCGCGCTCAGCATCATATGCTGGCCGGTCATCCCCCAAATCATCACAGGGATACCGGTCAGCAGAGCCAGCGCAGCCTGCCAGCTGAAACGGATAAAACTTTGCCGTGACGTTTTCTTCTGCGTTTCACGGCGTTCGTGCTCGTCGGTGATCAGCAGTGCGTTGTACCCGGCGGCGCTGACCGCGGCCAGCAGGGCGTCAGGCTTAGGTTTTCCTGAAACCAGTGCACTGCGATCGGCCAGGTTCACCCGCGCCTGACGGACGCCGGAGACCTGGCTGAGGGCTTTTTCAACCCGGCTGACACAGCTCGCGCAGCTCATACCTTCAATCAGCAGCTGGACGGCCTGACCGTCATCGTTCAGCGGGGAGGCCGGAACGGTATCCGCTGGCAGCCCGTCCGGCGCGGGATCTGTTGCTGTCAGCGGTTCAGACTTTGGGTGGCTTTCACCGGTCTGCTGGCTGGCATGGTAACCGGCCTGTTCAATATCAGCGATCAGGTCTGCTGCCCGGGCGGTACCGGTCACCTGAGCCTGTTCCAGGGTGACTTCGGCAGCCGTCACATCACTGCGCTGTTCCAGCACCTCTTTGACTCGCCGGATGCAGTGACCGCAGGAAAGACCCTCCAGTTTCAGTTGTGTAGTATCAGACATAGTTTTTTCCTTCTATTACAGAACGTGGATCATCACGATATTAAAAGTCTAAACCTTCCGGTAAGGTAAAGGTCAACAGAAAAAGCACTCCCGGCCCTTGTTACTACGGAGAAGCCTGATGAACATCAGTGATATTGCACGTAAAACCGGGTTATCCGGTAAAGCGATACGGTTTTATGAAGAGAAGGGCATCATTACCCCTCCGGAGCGCTCGGCCAACGGCTATCGGCATTATGTCAGTCACCACATTGAAGAACTGACGTTATTGCGTCAGGCGCGGCAGGTCGGGTTCAGTCTGGAAGAGTGTCGCGAGCTGGTGGGTATGTTTAACGACCCGCAGCGTCACAGCGCGGAAATAAAAGCCAGAACGCTCAGAAAGGTACAGGAACTGGACAGGCAGATGGCAGAACTGCAACAGATGCGACAGCGGTTGCTCTCACTGGCAGAAAGCTGCCCCGGGGATGACGGGGCAGCCTGTCCGATTATCGATTCTCTGGCCGGGTGCTGTCATCAGACAGCGAACCCGAAGCCCGTCGATCAGTAAAGCAGGGAATAGAGCTGACGGCGGAATTTACCGGCTAACGCATCCCCGGTACCCAGCGCGGCCAGGATCTCCTGAAATGTTTTACGCAGTTCACCCCCGCCGGCGGCGAGGTCGCTTTTCAGAAAGCTGAACAGCAACTCCAGCGCTTCTTCGTTACGTCCGACCTGATGAAACTGTACGGCCAGTTTTGCGGCAAGAGCCGCATTAGCCGGGTCTGCGTCCAGCTCGCTCTGTAACTGCTGAATTTCCGGGGTATCAGCGGCCTGGCGCAGCAGATCGATTTGGGCGATCAGCCCCTGGTAACGGCTATCCTGATCCTGCAACGGAACGTGCTTCAGAACTTCTTCGGCCTCGTCACTGCGGTTCAGGGTGATCAGCGTTTCGGCCAGCAGGAAGCCCGTCTCACTGGATTGCTGGCTGAGCTGCCATGCGTCTTTCAGTAAAGGCAATGCTTCCAGCGGTTTCTCTTCAGCCAGTAATGCGGTGGCTTGCTGAAGCTTAATTTCATCTTCACGCGGCAGAACTTTTTGCAACAGTGCGCGGATGGCGTCTTCCGGTTGCGGGCCCTGGAAACCATCGACCGGCTGACCGTCCTTAAACAGATAGACGGTAGGGATAGCTCTCAGACCAAACTGTGAAGCGACCATCTGTTGCTCATCACAATCCAGTTTTGCCAGCACAAATTGTCCCTGATATTCGCCGGCCAGTTTTTCCAGCACGGGGGTCAGTTCCTGACAATGCTGGCTGCGGGCAGACCAGAAATAAAACAGCACCGGTACCTGCATTGACTGCTCAAGCACCTGCTGCAGATTGGATTCGTTAACGTCAGTGATCGGGGCTTGCTGTAACATAAGCTGTATTCCTTGGTCTGAAAATGGTTACCGTTATCCACAGGATATGGGGGATCTCTCCCTGAACTTCAACCGGTTATTTCTTTCTGGCGGAGTGATTGCTTAAAATCCGATCCAGTAATACCCCGGGTAACAGACGGCGTGCGACAGACATCACATGGGCGACGACGGTCACCGGATAACGCTGTTTCGGAAAACGACTCTCCAGTGCATGCCGTAATTTCGGCAGTACGGCTTCCGGCGGCAGGGTAAAGCGTGCCGCAATACCGGGATTAGTGACCGGTTTATCGGCGACACCCTGCACGACATTATCGCTGAAACCCGTTGAAATAGGGCCGGGTTCGATCAGACTGACCTGAATACCTTCAGGTTTCAGCTCCATACGCAGTGCATCAGACCAGGCCTCAAGGGCATATTTGCTGGCGGCATAGGCACCCCGGCCGGGGGTGGAGATCAACCCCATCACCGAACTGGTGTTGATAATACGGGCATTCCCGGCCGCTCTCAGGGCGGGTAACAGCAGCATCGTCAGCTGGTGAACCGCAAAGAAGTTGGCGGAAAACTGCTTTTCCATCTGCTGGCGGGACAGGGCAGGTAAGGCGCCATACACACCAAAGCCGGCATTATTGAACAGTCCGTGCAGCCTGCCATTACACAGCCTGATCACCTCACGGGCCGCGTTACTGACACTCTCCTCATCGTCCAGATCCAGCAGAATGCCGCAATATCCCAGTTGCTCCATGCGGCGCACATCGTCCGGTTTTCTGCAGGCGGCAATCACACGATAACCGCGGTTGAGTAAATCGCTGGCGGCAACCGCACCGATGCCGCTTGAGCAGCCGGTAATCAGAATATTTTTTTGCATAACATCACATCAGAAGGGGGAAAGGATGCGCCTCAGCCTCAGGCGCCCGGTCCGGTAAAGTATTACACACAAAACCGGCAGAGTACCAATTGCGGAGCAGACAGGGTGAGGGAAGATATGACCGCAGCGACCGGAGGCCGCCACGGTCAAAGGTTCAGAGTTTTTCGCAAGCCCAGTCGATGGCGGCGGCATATTCGGCCGGTAACCGGCAGGCCAGTGCCCGTAACTCCTGCTGCAGACGGAGAGTATGACTGTCGGTCAGGTTCAGGTGGCCCAGCTTACGGCCCGGACGAACCTCTTTGTCGTACCAGTGCAAATGGACCAGAGGATGTGACAGCCACTGTGTGTCCAGCGCGCAGCCTATCAGGTTAACCATCACCGACGGCGCGAAGACCACCGGTTCGGGCAGAGGCAGGCCGGTGATCGCCCGCAGATGCAACGCGAACTGACTGATCGAGGCACCGTTCTGCGTCCAGTGGCCGCTATTATGAACCCGCGGTGCCAGTTCATTAATTAACAGACCTTCAGGCGTAATAAAGCATTCCATCGCCATCACACCGACATAATCCAGTTCCTGCATAATCGCCGTCAGCATCGCTTCTGCCTGACGTTGCTGTGCGGCATCCGGCTCAGGCAGGGCAACGCTGCACAACAGGATGCCGTTATGGTGCAGGTTATGGGTCAGCGGATAAAAGACCAGGGTGCCATCGTGACCACGGGCACCCACCAGGGAAACCTCACCGGAAAAATCTATTCCCTGCTCCACGATACACTCGCCATAGCACTCTTCCGGCAGCGTCTGACAATCGCTCTCCCGCAGACGCCACTGTCCACGGCCATCATAGCCGCCGGTCCTGCGTTTCACGATGGCCAGGTCGCCAAGGCGTTTAAAGACGTCCGGCCACTGTGCCGCATCGCTCAGCAGTTGCCACGGGGCTGTGGCCAGGCCTAACTGATCGAGCAGTTGTTTCTGGGTCAGGCGATCGGCAAGGCGCGGAAAAATATCCCGGTTCACAAACGCCGGATGACTGGCCAGGGCCTGTGTCAGCGGGGTTTCCGGCCAGCGTTCGATTTCGGCGGTAATGACGCTCTCGCGGATAGGCAGGCTTTCCGGTTCAGCATCAATCCCGACAGGGTAGACGGCGATCCCCAGCGGCTCCCCCGCCTGGCGTAACATCCGTCCCAGTTGTCCGTTACCTAATACGCAAACCGGTTTCATGCCTCTGCCTCCCGCGGGTCCGGATGGTTCAGTACCGCTTCACTTTGCTGTGTCCGCCAGTCGGACAGACGTTGTGCCAGTCCGGCATCGTTGACGGCCAGGATTTGCGCGGCCAGCAGGGCAGCATTAGCGGCACCGGCTTTACCGATAGCCAGCGTCCCGACCGGGATCCCGCGAGGCATCTGCACGATAGAGTACAGGCTGTCGACACCGCTGAGCGCTGCGCTCTGTACCGGTACGCCCAGTACCGGCACCAGGGTTTTGGCAGCCAGCATCCCCGGCAGGTGAGCCGCGCCACCGGCGCCGGCAATAATCACATGAAAGCCCTGGTCCTGTGCATTCTCAGCAAAGCTGAACAGTTTGTCCGGGGTGCGGTGTGCAGACACCACTTCCACGTGGTGAGCAAGGTCCAGTTCGTTAAGAATTTCTGCAGCATACTGCATCGTAGCCCAGTCACTTTTAGAACCCATAATGATGGCGATACGGGCCGGGGCAGTATTCGACGACATGCGGTCAACTCCTGTGAGTAGATAAAAAACCTGAAGGCGGACAGGTAATACACCTTGAGAAGGGCGTGAGAATAGCATGAGTCGGGGCAGAGGAAAACGGTTGCGTCGCGACACAACCGGGCAAAATATCCTGATTTACCAGGGGAAAGCGATGAGGCTGACGCCGTCGGCATCCAGCTGGATCATGGAACCTTCCTGATGCCAGGCACCGAGGACGGCCCGCTCTGCGGGCTGCTGACCGACACTGAGACGATGAATGGCCGGACGATGGGTATGACCATGGATCAACAGGGAAGCCTGATAACGTTGCATCACGGCTTCGACGGCCTGTGGATTTACATCCATGATCTGCTGGCTTTTGGTCTGATTAGCCTGCTGACTGTCATTACGCAGTCTGACGGCGATTTTCTGACGCAGCCGCAACGGCAGCATCAGAAACAGGCGCTGTAGCCAGGGCTGGTGAACTTTCTCGCGAAACCGCAGGTAACCGGCATCATCGGTACAGAGGGTATCACCATGCATAATCAGGACGCGGTGACCATAGAGCTCCAGTAACTGCTCTTCGGGGAGTAACTGCATACCACAGCGGGCAGCGAACTTTTTCCCCAGTAAGAAATCGCGGTTACCATGGATAAACCAGATAGGGATCGTCAGGGCAGAGAGCGCCTCAGCGACCTGCTGGTGCAGCGGGTTCGGGTCATCATCCCCGATCCAGCTTTCGAACAGATCGCCCAGGATATACAGGGCTTCACATTCTGTGGCTTCACGCTGTAAAAAACGCAGAAAACCGGCAGTAATTGCCGGTTCCTGCTGACACAGATGCAAATCTGCAATAAAAAGTGTCCGCGACATTACTCGCTGATGGTCACTTTCTGAATGATGACGTCTTCTTTTGGTACGTCCTGATGCATACCGCTACGGCCGGTAGAAACCGCTTTGATTTTTTCGACCACATCCATACCTTCAACCACTTCAGCGAAGACACAGTAGCCCCAGCCCTGAACGCTTTCATCACGGAAGTTCAGGAAGTCATTATCTGCAACGTTGATGAAGAACTGTGCTGTCGCAGAGTGTGGTGCAGAGGTACGAGCCATCGCCAGCGTACCACGGGTGTTCTTCAGGCCATTGCTGGCTTCGTTACGGATTTCAGCGTTGGTGGATTTCTGCTTCATTCCTGGCTCAAAACCACCCCCCTGGATCATAAAGCCATTAATGACGCGATGGAAAATGGTGTTGTCATAAAAACCTTCACGGCAGTAGGTCAGAAAGTTTTCTACGGTAGCCGGGGCTTTATCATCAAAGGTTTTAATGACGATATCACCAAAATTAGTCTGGAAAGTGACCATAATTTCATCCTGTCATGGTTGTTGTACAGTATTTCAGCCTTTTCTGTGACTCAGAAAGGGCATTTACGATGGCACCTTATACCATAAATTTGAGGTATGCGGCAGTAGGGGGGGGCTTACCTCCGGTTACCGGACTTGCTTTACGTCGCAGTCCCGTGAAAAATACGGCACAATAACCCGAGTTATCGCACACGCAGAACAAACGCAGAAACGGAAGAGTTAAATGCTGAAAATTTATAACACTCAGAGCAGACAAAAAGAGGAATTTAAACCTATTCATGCCGGGAAAATTGGCATGTACGTGTGCGGTATTACCGTTTATGACCTGTGCCATATTGGCCATGGCCGTACATTCGTTGCCTTTGATGTGGTCTCCCGCTACTTACGTTATCTGGGATATGACCTGAAATACGTGAGAAATATCACGGATATTGATGACAAAATCATTAAACGTGCGAACGATAAAGGTGAAACTATCGGTGAACTGACGGACCGGATGATTGCCGAAATGCACCGTGATTTTGCTGCGCTGAATATCCTGCCGCCGGACGTTGAACCCCGCGCCACCCGCCATATTCCTGAAATTATCGGGCTGGTGGAAAAACTGCTGCAACGCGGACATGCGTATGTTGCCGGTAATGGCGATGTAATGTTTGATGTGATGAGCGACAGCCATTATGGCGAACTTTCCCGTCAGGACCTGGAACAGTTGCAGGCCGGTGCCCGCGTGGAAGTGGCGGATGTGAAGAAAAACCCGATGGACTTCGTGCTGTGGAAAATGTCGAAAGCCGATGAACCTGGCTGGGCATCTCCGTGGGGGCAGGGGCGTCCGGGCTGGCACATCGAATGTTCGGCCATGAACTGCAAACAACTGGGCGAGCATTTTGATATCCACGGCGGGGGATCTGACCTGATGTTCCCGCACCACGAAAATGAAATTGCGCAATCGACCTGTGCACACGGCGGTGAATACGTTAATTACTGGATGCATTCCGGAATGGTGATGGTGGACCGCGAGAAGATGTCCAAATCACTGGGTAACTTTTTCACTGTGCGCGATGTTCTGGCCCATTATGATGCCGAAACGGTGCGTTATTTTCTGATGTCCGGACATTATCGCAGCCAGTTAAACTACGGCGAAGATAACCTGAAGCAGGCCCGTTCAGCGCTGGAACGTCTGTATACCGCATTACGTAACACCGACCCGTCGGCAGTACCGGCGGAAGGCGCTGAGTTTGAGCAGCGTTTCCGCGAGGCGATGGACGATGACTTTAACACGCCGGAAGCCTATTCGGTGCTGTTCGATATGGCGCGCGAAGTGAACCGGCTGAAAGCCGAGGACCCGGCCGCGGCGGATAGTGTGGCGGCGAAATTACGCCAGTTATCCGGTGTGCTGGGCTTGTTACAGCAGGATCCGGAAGTGTTTCTGCAGAGCGCGGCCGGCAGCAATGATGATGAGGTTGCTGAAATCGAGGCACTGATTGTGATGCGTAAAGAAGCCCGTGAAACCAAAAACTGGGCTCAGGCAGATATTGCCCGTGACAAACTGAATGAGCTGGGGATCATCGTTGAAGATGGCCCGCAGGGAACAACCTGGCGACGTAAGTAAGAGACGGAGCCCGCAACAGGCTGAAAGAGTCTCAACACTGTTCATCAGGGTTTATTGCAGAAAGAAAGGGCGTCCCGCAGGACGCCCTTTTTATCGCTACCGGTTAAGCGGTGACGGTTATGCTCTGACCACCAAAAGTGACCGTCTGGCCGCTGACAATTTTGCAGCGCTTACGGGTTTCTACCTGACCATCGACAGTCACCAGCCCCCCGGCGATAAAGGCTTTCGCCTGAGCGCCGCTTTCTGACCAGCCTTCCAGCTTTAACAGGTCACACAGTTCGACGTGAGGGAATTTCCCTAAAGAAAAAGTTGCCATTATTCTGCTGCTCCATCGTGATATTCTTCACAGGCCTGTAAAGTATTTTGAATAAGTGTTGCGACGGTCATCGGACCCACGCCACCGGGCACCGGGGTGATCCAGGCTGCACGTTCTGCGGCGACATCAAACTCTACATCACCCACCACACGGCCATCGTCCAGACGGTTGATGCCGACATCGATAACCACCGCACCGGGTTTGATCCACTCACCGGGAATAAATCCTGGTTTCCCGACCGCGACCACCAGCAGATCCGCATTTTCGACATGCTGACGCAGGTCCCGGGTGAAACGGTGGGTAACCGTAGTGGTACACCCTCCCAGTAATAACTCCAGGCTCATCGGGCGACCGACAATATTGGAAGCACCAATCACGACAGCATTCAGACCGAAGGTATCAATATTGTAACGCTCCAGCAGCGTCATAATACCGCGCGGCGTACACGGGCGAAGCAGGGGAGCGCGCTGGCACAGGCGGCCCACGTTGTACGGATGGAAACCATCGACATCTTTATCAGCGGCGATCCGTTCCAGCACTTTAACATTATCAATGCCTTCCGGCAGCGGTAACTGGACCAGGATACCGTCGATCTCTGCATCGTCGTTCAGCTTATCAATCAGGGCCAGCAGCTCTTCTTCGCAGGTTGTGCCGGGTAAGTCGTAAGAGCGGGAGATAAAGCCCACTTCTTCACAGGCTTTACGTTTACTGCTGACATAGATTTGAGATGCCGGGTTTTCTCCGACCAATATTACCGCCAGTCCCGGGGCACGTTTACCCGCGGCAAGACGTTGTTTAACTTTTTCCGCAACTTCCAGCCGGACCTGCTGCGCAATCGTTTTACCATCAATAATCTGTGCTGACATCAGAGAAAAATCCACGGAGTTAAAATCTTAGGGTGAAGGCGCCTATTTTGTCAGAAGCGACGCGTGCTGTCAGGCAAAGAATGCCGGGCTTTGTTCAAACCTTCAGCAGTAAAACCGAAAGCGGCGTAAAAATATTGACTCAGGGGCGGGTGACCGTATAATTCCCCGCAAAGTCAGGGCGCCCTTAGCTCAGTTGGATAGAGCACCGGCCTTCTAAGCCGTAGGTCATAGGTTCGAATCCTATAGGGCGTGCCATCTTTTCTTCTATTAACATCCTTTCTAGTCTACTTTTTCCTTTTAAATCAGAATATAACACTTCTCGATTGTCCAGTTTGGTCCAAGGTGACCTATTGCGTTCTTGTTCCGATTGGGGGCAGGATAGGGGGCATTGCCAGGTTCAATCAAATGGATGCCCCCATATGAAGCTCACAGCCCGACAAATTGACTCTGCTAAGCCGAAAGAAAAGTCATACAAACTTGCCGATGGTGGCGGTATGTATCTGGAAATTTTTCCCAATGGAACAAAAAGTTGGAGGCTCAAATATCGGATTACAGGTAAAGAAAAACGTGTAGTCTTTGGCACCTATCCATTGCTTACCCTTGCTGAAGCTAGGATTAAACGATCTGAAGCTAAGAAACTCTTGTCAGAAGGTGGTGATCCAAGTCAGCAGAAACAGGATATCAAGGCAGCGAAGATTATGGCTGTAAGCAACAGCTTTGAACTGATTGCTATTGAATGGCATGAACATAAGAAACCTTCCTGGTCTAAGGGTTATGCTGATGACATTCTTGAATACTTGAAGAAAGATGTTTTTCCCTACATAGGTAGAAGACCTGTTGCTGAGATCAATGCTAAGGAAATGCTCGATGTTCTTCGTAAAATGGAAAGTCGTGGGGTTCTCGATAAACTGAAGAAAACTCGTCAGGCATGTCGGCAAATCTTCACATATGCAGTCATTTCGGGTAGAGCAGAATATAATCCAGTCTCAGATCTTGTTGGTGTGCTGAAAGCACCAAAACAAAAACATTTTCCTCATCTGTCAGTAGATGAGTTGGGTGAGTTTCAAAGGCACCTGGAAAACTACTCTGGTAGTAAAATCACTCAAATCGCCACACAGCTTCTCATGCTAACTGGACTTAGAACGATAGAGCTTCGTTCAGCAGAATGGACAGAAATTGATTTTGAAAAAAAGCTCTGGCAGATACCTGTCGCTCGAATGAAGATGAAGCGACCTCATGTTGTCCCATTGTCAGAGCAATCAATTGGTCTTTTGGAAGAGTTGAAAATTTTAACTGGTGGCTTCAAGTTAATATTTCCTGGAAGGAATGATTCCCGGAAAAGCATGAGTGAAGCAAGTATAAATCAGGTAATCAAAAAGATTGGCTATGATGGTAAGGCTACAGGTCATGGTTTTCGTCACACATTAAGCACCATATTGCACGAACAAGGTTTTGATAGTGCCTGGATTGAAACTCAACTTGCTCATGCCGACAGGAATACTATCCGTGGCACCTACAACCATGCTCAATATCTGGAAGGGCGTCGTGAAATGATGCAATGGTATGCCGACTATCTCAATGAGTTAAAATGAATCTAAGCTCGGAAAGGTGAAGCAATGAAGGTGCACGAGATTAACATAGAACTTCAGTCATGGTTCAATATTGAAAATTATCAGGGTGTAGAAAAACTATCTTTAAGGGAGTTTTATAAAGAATTTCAAGTCAGAAAAAATATATGTGAAGGAATGGATTTCTTTGAAGGAGACCATCCAACTTTCAAAACGATTTTGGGTGGTAAACCCTTAATCAGCGAAACAATGAATATGGAAGAGTTATCCAACTACAACAATAGCTATATTCATCAAGTAAGTTTCAAACATTTTGAAAGTTTAAAGAGAACACTTGAGCTTTTCTCTCATGATTCTTTTGTAAAAGGAACTAATGACCTTAAAAAAGAAATTAGCTCTAAGCCGATAACTTTGATTATGAAAGATATACTAAGGAAGAATAGCGATAATAGGCTGTACATATCATTCGACATAAAAAATTCCTCTGATGACGAAATCATAAATGCACTAAAGGTTATGCTCCCAGTTTGGAGGGAGGACTATCAGATTAAGGAAAGCAAAATTGAAAAATTTGGGTTGGCTAAAATAATCAAGCTTATAGATTATCGAATACTGCCCATGATGGACTTACTTCTATGGGCAAAATTGAAAAAAATCGCCTTAACGAATACCGTTCTATCAAGGATTCTTTACCCAAGATTAACTGATGAGATTCGAGGTGAAGAACAACTCAAGGAAACTGATCGTCCTTTAGCTGAGAAAGCATTGTCTGGAGAGACATGCAAAAGCATCGAGAATTTCATAAATAAAAACAATCATATGGAGAAGATTCCTCTTAGTGGACTCAGGAGTTTGTTGTAGTTGATTCATGTTCAACTTTATTTTGCAAGTGGGAGAGGAAATTAATTTTTTTCCTCTCCCTTTTTTTCGAGCAATCAACGCATAGAATTCCATATACCAAACAACCCTTCAATAGCCTACCAGCCCGATATTAGTATCAACTCATCGACCAGAAGAGGGGATACAACCATGAATACAGCAACTTTAAACACCACACGGCTTATCCGTTTACCTGAAGTCCTGCATAAAACAGGCTACAAAAAAGCTTGGATTTACCGATTGATCTCTGAAAATAGATTTCCTAAACCTATCAAGTTAGGTTCGCGAGCTGTGGCTTTTATTGAGGCGGAGATTGATCAGTGGATTTCTGAAACTATTAGCAATTCGAGAAAAACTCAATACTAATGTTCAAGACCAGTAACAACGACAAAGTGAGGACAATATGGAAATCAAAGAATTCTTGAGTATTGGCAGTCTTTCGAGGCTTGTGAGTCAAAAAACGTTTGATGAGATTTTTGATCCTGAAGCTATCAGGTTATTAACTATGGATACATTGAGTAGGAGATCCGTGTTTTGTTTAAGCCATTACCTCGAAGATAGCCAATTCAACCCATTCCAGTTTTTACCTGAATTGAATGAAGAGAGTCGAAATTATATCTATGAAACCATGCTGTCTGTGGTCAAATGTAATGAGCTATTAAGAGGGTTATCAAAGAAAATCACACAGAATGAAATTAATATCGCAGTAAAAAAGACTGCAAAGGGCGAGGACTATGTGTTGCTATGTAGCTTAAGTATCAAAAGAAGTAAGCTCAACCATTATGTGGACACCATGCCGAATCTTTTACCAGATGAAGATTCATTTATGACAGATGACATTGACCTTCTTAAGCTAAGCACTGAAGATATAACAAAAGTTTTATTAATTCACATGTTAGAAAGTGAAGCATTGATTATCCATATGGGAGATGATCTTCGAAGGAAAGCTAAAATTATTCAAGAGGAATATTGGAATGAAGTAGAAAGTATTTACAATGGACAAACGACAATACAAATTATCATTTAAAATGTCATTATTCCAAAAAAATGTAAAGTTTACATATTAAAAAATACTTAAATTTAACAGAATACTTTCCAAATTATTTTTTTGATGCTTTGCATCACTTATGCAACAAGGCTTAATTAGTTTTTCTTCTTGAATCGGGTATGACTACTCTTTACTAGCCGTACTTGTTTCTTTCACGTGAAAGAAATTTTTTTAAGCCTCTAAACTCATTATAAAATAAATAATAAATTAACAAAAAATTTGCAAAAATTAAAACGATAAAATAAAAGATAAGCCGGAGTGATAATTAAATGTAAAGTTTTCGGAGGTTAATTATAATGTCATTTAAAATAAAAAAATTTGTTATGAGTAGTGGGGAAAGAGGATGCCTGATTCTCAATAAAGAAACACAGTTGCCCGTCTACTATCAAAATCTTTATCTCACAAGTAATGTTAGAAACAAAAGTGCGACGGTATCAACAATGGAGATCGTCGCAACTAACCTTCTCATACTTAGCAATTTCCTGAAAAGCAGGAAAATAAAAATTAATGATAGGATTGAAAGTAAGAAGTTTCTAAGTGTAGCTGAAATAGATGACCTGATTCGGTATGCAAAGCAGAGGTTTGATAAACAGAAAATTACGAATGTAAAATTAATTGAAAGTAAACAGATTGCTAAAAGAACTTTCAGTTACAGAATCCATGTTTTTTCAAACTATCTGAAATGGTTGTGCGGATTGCTTCATTCAATAAAAGGAATTCATGCAAAATATGAAGTCGAAATTTTTATAGAAAGTATAAGAGCACATTCTCCACGAAATAGTTCGCTCAGTATGAATGACAGAACAGATAAGTCATTGAGTGCAGAACAATTAAAAACACTCTTTAAATTATTAGAAGTTGAAGGAAACCAAAATCCTTTTCAGAAGGAAGTTCAAGTGAGGAATAGACTCATTTTTACTTTACTATTGAATTGCGGTCTGAGAGCTGGGGAGTTACTAAATATCAAAGTAAATGATTTGAACCTCAGAGAGAACACATTGAGTATTTTCAGACGACATGACTGCATTGAAGATTTGAGACTAAATCAACCATTGGTTAAAACTGGTGAGAGAGTCATTCCATTATCAAATGAATTAGCCAGTGAGATGTTCGACTATATAAGTAACTTTAGAGAGAAATATACAAAAAGGAAAAAACATAATTTCTTATTTGTAACTCATGGTTCCAAAACAACAGGAGAGCCATTAAGTATCTCAGCTTACGAAAAAATCATATCAACATTAAAAAATGCCAGTCCTAATCTATCTAATTTGTCAGGTCATAGGCTGAGGCACTCTTGGAACTATTTTTATTCGAATGAAATGGATGGTTCAAATTTAGACATCAGTCGAAAGTCAGGATTGAGGTGCTATCTCATGGGATGGTCAAAAGAATCAAAGATGTCAGAAAACTATAACTTCAAACACATATCAATTAAAGAAAAGGAAGTTATTGGAAGGGTTTATGATTCTTTGAGAAAAATAATTAAAGGGGAATGAAATGAAAACAAATACTTTAAAAAAAGAGAATTTAGTTTTTGCAATGATGGAAGGATATAACTTCATTATCCCTGATATTAAATGGCAATTAGATAAAAATAATTGTGTTTACCCACACAAAGTTGCCGATAGAATGCCAGAGTCTATGCGTGTTGGTTACCTTAATACCTTGGCATATTTTTCGTCTGAATATAGTGCAGGTTACATAAAGAATATAAATCACATCTTTAGTCAATGGCTAAGGATGATGGACTTCGAAACGATTGATGCCAAGGCGGTTAATCAATTTAATGTAAGTTTAGGCCAAGAGAAAAATTATCAACTGAATTCTATAAAGAAGTTCCTTACTAAATGGAAAAATCTCGGTTATGTAGGTGTAGAGAACTCAGCTCTAATAATGCTGGAAAAAATAAGAATTAAACCTAATTCTACAGGAGAAGCCGTCAAACGAAGAGATCCAAATTGTGGACCACTAACGGAAGAAGATCTGAAGCTCATTCTTAAAAGTATCAGCAAATTGTTGAAAGAAGATAAAATCCCTCTGTTTATTTATTGCTACATTATTCTATTAGCAACAACTGGAAGGAGGCCATTACAGTTAACTTCGTTGAAAGCAAAAGATCTTATCAGAACAAGAGAGGGATGTTTTCTAAATATACCGAAAGTAAAACAAAGGAAGGACTTTAGAAGTGAGTTCAGCATGATGAGAATCGACGATACCCTGTATGAGAAACTTATAATCTTGATTGATCAGAACCAAGAACTTATTGAAGCTAGTGTCAATATGAATATTGGTCATTTAAAAAATGAATTACCTGTATTCATAGACACTAAAAAATCTTTATTAATTAATCCTAACCAAAGTTTAGATACCATCATGGCAACTGATTTTTTACATATGAAGAATTCCTTTATCTCAAACAAAATAAATACTTTGACTACTAGATTTGACATTGGGACATCAAGTAATAACGGCCATATACGGCTTAATGCAAGACGATTTAGGTATACCCTTGGAACTCGTTTAGCAAAAGAGGGAGCCTCAGTAGAAGTAATCGCTAAAGCACTGGACCATAAATCTATGAATTCAGCGGGTATATATATTAAAAATAGCTCTGATAATATTCATGATATTGATATGAGACTTAATTCTTTTCTTGAACCTCTTTCTAAGATATTTCTCGGTGAAGATAGCACAAAAAACAAGAAGGCCTTTACAGAATATGTTTTAGGTTCTTTTGGATTAACTGATTGTAAAAACGAAAATATAGAGTGTTTTACCTGTAAAAATTTTAAAAAATGGAGTTCTCAATGACTAATGTAATTTTGTTCGAACCAAACAATACTAATAATCAAAAGTTAAATGTTGATGATTTTATTGAATTTTGTAAGAGTAATGTTTTTAACTCAAAGTTAGCGATCTCATGGGAAAGTAATGTATGGAAGAAATATTACAGATTCAATAAATTTGATATGGAAAACAATAGAAATAGCAAAGATAGCTTAGATGATAGTTTCATTGATTTTGCTAAAGCTTATATGTTTCATATTCACTCTTTTAACAAGTCAAAGTCAAACCAGAATACTTTGTCAATGCTGAAGATCATTGAGTTTGTTTTATTGAAATCATACGGTGAAGCTAACATTATCAAGTGTAATAATAATATTTTTGATAAGTGTGTAAGATTAGCATCTGCCAAATATTCAAAAGTACAAGCATTTGGAATTGGTAAAGAACTTGAGAAACTGTGTTCATTCTTGAGTGAAAACAGAATGACAATCTCATCATACTTTTTTTGGGTAAGTCCGTTAAGGCATAAATTAACTCAGCGCTGGAAAGGTTATGATACTTCACTTGAAGGACACTCAAAACTACCAGACATAAAATCCGTAATAGCTATTGCTGAGATTTTCTCAAAAGATGAAAGCCTATTGTCTACAAGGGATATTTTCACTACTTCTGTTCTTACACTACTCATGTGTGCTCCAGGAAGAATTTCAGAAATTTTGAGTCTTCCAGCGGATTCTGAGATTACAGAACATGATGACAAAGGCATTGAACGATATGGTTTAAGGTTTTTTTCAGCGAAAGGTTATGCTGGAGATATCAAATGGATTCCTACAGTAATGATCCCTGTAGCTAAAAAGGCAATAGCGCGATTGAGAAAGCTGTCCAACCATGCAAGGTTTGTTGCAAGGACAATGGAAGGCCAAGGCATTGAGTCATCCAAATATGCACTCGTTACCACAAAGCCTAAGAATTTTCCTTGGTATGATGAAGAAAAGAGAATTAAATATTCAAATGCTTTATGTCTTTTATTTGAGAGGCAATTGTGTCAGAAGACAAGCAAAGATTTTACATCTTTCTTCAGACCCACTGCTCAGTTTTTTAGACTGGATATTAATGCTTTTGCAGGTATCAAAGGCACTACAAACCTTTTTAAAAGACACTACTATATCAATGAGGATGGTATTCCCTATTCTATTAGGACCCATCAGTTAAGACATCTGTTGAATACTTTTTCTCAAATTAATGGCATGGATGAGTTTAGCATCGCTCGATGGTCTGGTAGAAAGTTGGTCTCACAAAATTTTTCTTACGATCACAGATCACATCAGCAAATGACCAAACTCATCAGAGATAAAACTTCAATCGGCTTTAATAATAGCCAAAGAAAAAAAGAAATACCTATTATGGATTTAGCAGATTTCGACTCTCTAAAAAATGGCGCTGTTCTCGTTACTAAGCATGGTTACTGTAAGCACTCATATGCTTTTGAGCCTTGTGACTTTTATCCTATACAAGACTCTGGAACGGATGATGACCAACTATTAGCAATACATAATAAAATAATAGATAAAACTTCTCATGATAAAAATGATGGCAATATTAATGCTGAAAAATGGTATGAGTTTCAAACAGAAATAATAAAAGGAAAATAAATGGCTAAACATATTACTGGTTATGATGAAAAACGCATAACAAATGTTATAAATAATTGGAATAAAGATGAGAAGCTAACTTGGGAGGCTTTATGCGATAAGTTAGTAAAGATTATTGGTAAAAGACCTTCGAGACAATCTTTGAGTAATCATGTCAAAGTTGCTGATTGTTTCAATTCAAAAAAGAAGATTCTGAAATTGGGTGTGACAGAAGCAAGTGTAGTTAAACCTGCCAACTTAAAAATTGCCTGCCAAAGGATAAAAAGACTAGAAACTGAGAACGAAGCTTTGATAGCATTAAATAATAGGTATTTAGAGCAATTCAAAATCTGGATATATAATGCTCATTTAAATCAAATAACAGTTGAAGATCTTAATCGTCCTTTACCTGTAAAAGATATTTAAATATAATTTGATAGGTTTTGACTATTGACATGGTTAAATATTATGATATTTTTTTAACTGTCAGGATGACATTTACATAACAGCAAGGATGCTACTATGAATAAATTAAATAGATATTTGCCCGATCAAAGATTTTTGATACTCCTAAATCGATTCATTCTTAGATATGATGAGTCTGGTTGCAGTAAGGAAAAAATCGTAAAAGATGCCTACGTATTCTGTGTAGGATATTTTTTTAAATATCAAAGTGCCTATGAGAACTCTCATTTGAAAGGACCGAGTAACATTATTGCGGTTCTCACTTCTGCTTTACTAAGTCCAAACTTTCACACGATACCTGATACCATCAGCCTTGAGAGAATATTGTATTTTTACAAATTTATTGTCGAATATATTATCTGGAATGAGTATGAGGTCGAGAAAGTATTCAAGACTCAGAGTAATCAGTTTAGTGTAAGTTCAATTAAATTCACTGACAGAGATTATAAAGTGATTAATAAAAAATTCTAATCATAATTAATTTTTAATCGGCTTTGTTTAATCCCGAGTAAAAATAAAATCTCGGGATTAATTCTTTCATTCGTGTTAGATTTTTAATTCATTAAGTCTGCGAAGGTATTATAAAGTATTCTCATAAAACCCTCTTTTGTGAACAATTCCTCGTTTTGGGGTGAACCGTTTGAATCGCTTATACAAAGATTCCATTCTTTGCTTTCTAAGACATACTCAAGGATATATTTTTCATTAAAAATCCTTTTCTGATGTGTCACACCACCTGTGAACATTGTACTTATAATTTCTTCATTAGGCTCTAAATGTATTATTAAATTGTCATGATGGTAAAGCATGTTTCGGGAATAAAAATTCAAAGTGACATTTTTGTATCCAATCTTAAATACATCAACTTCAATTTTACTTCCTTTTGAAAGGCAAATACCCTCTTTATTTTTTTCAATTTTCAAAACAAGTGAGAGACTTTCAATTTCTATTGATGGGTTTATTATATTGTTTAATTTATCATAGGCTTCTATTACAGTTTCATCATGAAGATCGACTTCCTTTTTTTTCTCTATTAAAGGCTTGATTGTTTCTGTAAACATGCTGGCATATTTTTTACTTTCTAACATTGTAATGTCCCTTAAATGTTATTGGTGTTTAGTCTTATTAAATCTACTATGAAAATTTTAGTCTACAATTTCATAAAGACTGTGTTCCATCTTATCGGCAAATTAATAAATTACTTTAATGAAAAAAACCAGCATTTAGCTGGCTTTTGATTTTTACAGGTTATTATTCAATTTCTATTAATAACTTTATCAAAAATTCGCATCCATCTTTTTAATTGAATTTCTGTATTACGGGAACCTTCCTGAGAATTGAAGTCACCACTTATAGGAAAAAACATTACCCGCCATTCTGGATGCTGAATATCATCAACTGTGATGAAAAATCCTGAATCTTGGAAGTTATGTGTTCTATCAATCTCTTTTTCAATGCCAGTCCTTTGTCTATTTGTTGTTAAATTATACCGCCATTCTTTAATTGCTGAGAATGGATAACTCTTTTGTTTATTTTCTTCTTTGAGATGAACAATTCCTTTCTGTTCATCGATCTTCATCCATGTTGGACCAAATTCATGGCTCCAAATCCCATCATTATTAGTATTGAAGTAATCCCTGGTGCTTGCATTCCACTTTTTAATTCGAAATTTTTTATAAGCAAGCATAATGAGCATTATACTTACAAAAGCCCAACCCCACACAAACTCAACTAATGGTTTGACACCACCGAGCATGAGAATACTTACAGGTAATGCGATTGCTAACCACACTCGCTTCATCATAAAAAAATTAGGCTGCTTTACTGCTGTCATTTCCGTCATAAGTCCATCCACTCTGGAGTTGCTAAATTTTAGGCGCACGTCTTCATCAGCAATTTTGCTGATAAATCATGAGGCTACATTGCTTCGTTTGAAGTTACATTACGACTAGTGAACAGCTTCTAGCAAATCACTTGTACCGATCGATTCGATCATATTGATAGTCATGGACTATTGTATTGTCGTTATCGATCTGTAAAAACGATCGATCGGTAATTCCTATCAAATTGAAAAATAATGGAAAGGCTGTTTTGATTTGACTTAATTTCGAAATTTAACATATTGAAAACTAGTTAATTAACCTATCTTAGGTAGGGGTTTTGTTGGTTCTGAATCGAAAATTTGTGAAAGAGTGTTGTTGTGCCATTTTTGGAAATGGACTTTTTCACGGATTCGAGTTGGTTTAAGCAGGCTCAGACCCATAGATTTCATCGCTCGGAGGATTTCATCAATGTAAGGAACCCATTGGAGCCAGCGAACTCTTTTGGTCTGTTCTAAATCTTGCTTTTCAACATATGGTATCTCGGAAGAGCTGGTTAAAAACTCTTCATGGAGGATAAAATTGTTTTCAGGGGTTTCCTTTTGTTCGGGAACTAAAGTGACCTTTATCAAGCTGTTTTCTGTTGCACTTGAGGCTATGACTTTCTGACTCAAGTTTGACCAACCATATGCTTTACCAAGTTGCGATGCTTTGAAAGCTATGCCTTGATAGACGAAAGAAAATCCATTCATCTTTCCGGTAGCAGCGACATTTGCTTTGGCTGCGATATCCAGCTTGCCAAGTTCATAGATAAATTGATCTATGGTGATGTGGTCATAGAAACTGAAAATCGCATCTATGGCTTCCTGGAGCACTTTCTTTGATGATTTTTCACCTGTCCTTGCTTCCATAATATTTTCATTACGAGAGAGTTTCCTGTGCTTTTGAGGTGTTCTGACAGGGGAAGGACCAACAGTCTGGGTGAGATGGTGTACTTTCTCAAGATCTTGGATGATGCGAGTGCTGATCAGGTTTTCATTTCTTCCAAAATAGAGTTGGCCATGTAGTAGGTCTACACGAGAGGCAATGATGTGTATGTGCTGCCCAGCTTCATCATCATGTAGGACATAACAGCGAAGGTGAGTTTTGCTGAATCCCATTCTTTCCATATAGTCATCAGCAAATGCCTTCCACTGTTCATTGGTAAGCGAATCACCATGAGGTAGACGAAGTGAGTTATGCCATACTGGTTTGTCAACATCCTCTCGGAGCTTCTGAGTTGCTACGAACTCAGAGACCAATTCATCGGCAGTTAAGCCTACCAGGTTACCTCCTATCACTATGGGATCAACCTTATGATGGTAAGCGGGGGCTAGTGCATAGGAGATTACTCCTCTGAAATTTTTACCCCTTTTTATCCTATCCATACCTTTCATATCGGTTCATTAATTGTCGAAGTTGAGTAGGGCATCTCTTACATGTGATAGCTTCACTTTCAGTGCATTTACTTCCTGTGAGAGTGGCTGAGCATCTGAACCACGACGATTGAGGAAAGACCCAAGGTCGTTCAGTTTCTGTAATGAAACTGTGAGTTGCTGCCACGCCTCTTGATTCAATTCGGGAATCGACGGAGGAAGTTGCTGAAGTGCTGAAGATCTCAACCAGCTACTTCTGCTGAGTTGTTTCCTTGAGGAATTTACTTGAGCAAATTCTATATCATTTAGACGAACAGTTATTGTGTGCTTGCGAAGACGGTTCGGTGGTAATTTTTTTGACTGGGTGTTCTCAGTAAATAATGACGGGAATTCTTCATCGAATAGGTTATTTAATTTTTCCATATCAACTCCTTTTGATATTAAATGAATAGCAAATCCATATGCTATTAATAATGAATATCATAAAGTTCAACCATGTCAATGGGTTAGGTGTTGATTTTGACTTGTGTTTTCTTTTTCAACCAAAGGGAAGAAAAAGCAAGGCAACTGAACATCGCTCAGTTAGCCCTTGCTTAAATATATAATATATATACTTGTATTGACGTTTAATCAAAAGGTGATAAATATTAGAAAAAAATATGAAAGTTTTTGACGATGAGGTGATGTGTGAAGACGAGCTGGAAATTAATATTTATATTAATATCTTTAAATATAATAACTCTTTGCGCAGGAGTTTTTAATTTTACAGATAATGAGAGTGTTTTCTATATTAGATTTAGAGACATGGTATGGTTGATTGATCTATTCTCAATTCCGTTTGTTTCATCGTTACTGGTAAAATGATTAATTTATTTTTTATCAGTTAAAGGTTTTCCTCTTAAGTCGCTTGCACTAATAAAGGCTTTTGCAAAAGAACAAACTATTATAGTCAGCCTTAATGTGAAAGGAATTATATTATTTTGCAATTCATATTCACTGATTGTGTCTAATGGATTTATTATATAGAGCATTTTCATTGATGCAAAAGCTGCTGCAAGAAAAAGAAAGCTATCATTAACTATCTTGACTACTTCTCCATACTTCCTATATAACTTGAGTAGTGCAAATGCAATCGAAATGCAGAAAACATAGAAACCTATATAAGGGCTGATAGGTGTGTCTTTTACATCATTAATGATCATAAATAAATAAACGATAAACAATACCGATATTGATATTTTCAAAAAAGCCACCATATCAGTATCTTTATTCTTTATATTCATCATGATGGCACATATTGATTTCATTATTTTTCCTTAATTTTTATGGCCTTTGGTTATTTAATTAAGGCAGGAAATATTCATCATGCCTCGGTTGTGTGATCATGAAATGTATTACACTTCGAAAGGAAAAATTTAACTATCTATTGTTTTTTAAAATAAACATGAGCCATGTCACTTAGCAGGAAGTTTATATAATCGCCTTTATTGCTTTTAACGGGAGGGACTATGCTAAAAATGAACATGTCAAGGGGAGTAGCTGGCTTGGAAGAAGATAATTTATCTAAATTGATCCGAGATGTTCTTATCAGATTTGATTCATCATCTATTAAGCTGGCTGGAATAAAAAAAGTGGGCTTGCACTTTAATTCACCACAAACCATTTCGGTATTAAATCTCACTTGATAAAAATCTTTTATTTTATTAATCCAAGCCTTGCCATAATATATTTTAGGTTCGTCAGGGAGGACAGAAATATCCTGCTTTGCTGATATAGGTATAAAAAGATCCTTAATATGAATTCTTCCATCAACAGTTTCTACAAATCGCTCTTCTCCGGCCAAGAAAGCTTCTACCAAACCAGAGAGTCTCTTACGAGAATGTCTTTTCTGTTCTGCATTATCATCTGAGACTTTTTGTTGGTTTCTTTTAGATGATGTTGGGTCCGATTTCTCATTCCCTTCATTATCATTTTTTAAAACTTTCCGGTTACCTAATGAAAGATCAAGTTCGATAACATCATCATTTATGTAGGAAAGAGATTCTGGATCTTTCATTCCTTTTTTACTTTTTCTTAGCTCACGAACAATATTTTCACCGATTGGGCATCCCTGAATATGTTCAGATACAAAAATGAAGTAAGGGTCTCGTTTACGGAACGATTTAGGCTTATCTAAATTTGCACATGTCACCTGAGCATCACACCTAGGATCTGGACATTTGAACATGTGCTTAGAGGTTATAGCTTTGTTAAATACACGATCAGCATCATCTGCACTAACTAATCTTTTTAACTCTATGCTAAATGCTTCTTCAAGTTTCATCCTACCTCTCAAATCTAATATATTCAAGGAGTTAGCTTCATCATCACACGGCTACTCCATACAACCATATCATTAAAAAAACCATAATATAGTAAATTAACTTATAGATAGATGCAAAATTGATTTACATTGCATTTTTCAGGGCTTATTATGTTGCTATAAGATTTTTCTGCAAGTTGCCCTTAAGAAGTTATTTAAAATCAATTGGTTATGACTGAGTTGTTTTTAATTTTTTGGAGTGATGATATTGCTTTTTTTTAACATCTTTGCTGTCTGTTAAGTTGCATTTTTTTCAGTTCCAGATGAGTTATGTCAATGAAGAAAATCATAAGTAAAACAGAATATTTAGAATGGGTATCGTGGAACAGTGTCTACTGGATAAGCAATGTATCTCACTGGAAACTTTATGAAGACGATGAGCACTGGCTGGTATCGTTCGATCATTTGAACTACGAGTTTGAGCGACTATTGAATGGCTATAAGCTCAGAGAGAAGCTTCGGGCACAAACCGGCCAAGTTAGGATTTCGATCATTGAACACGTTCTTAGAAGCATTGATTCGAGACTTGCCGAATGAATACGATGCCATCCAACATTGACTACCTGAGCAGTGGCAAATTCTTCATCAGCAACCTTGATGGCTTTCAAAGCTTAGTTGATAAATATGAACTTAATCTTCTTACCAATAATGAATTTCCCATCAAACAAGTTACCTCCCTTATTCTTGAAAGCAAATTATTGACAGAAATATACTTTAATCAATTCTTGCAAGAAACATCGATTATTTCAAATTTGAACATCTATTTTTGGATAAAAATTCCCATTTATGAATTTGTTAAGGATAAATTATGCAACTAAAAAAATTAATGATCTCTGGATTTAAAAGCATCTCTCATCAAAATCCACAGACCATTGCTTTCGATAAAGGTATAACGGCATTAATTGGCTCAAATGGCACAGGGAAAAGCACGGTTATGGAAGCCCTGTGCAAACTCTTCAGTGTGGATCATTCTTTAAGAATAATAACTGTGAATGATTTTCACAATACAGGTGAGGATTATGAAATAGATAAAAGTCTAATAATAGAAGCTTGGTTTAATTTCCCTGAAGTCAATCAAAGTGAATTAGGCATTCCACCTTTGATAGAGCACCTAACCTTTAGTGATGAAAGTGACGAACTTGTTTTTCGTATTCGTTTTGAAGCAAATTTAAGTTATGAAATTAATCCATTGGGCGATATTGAAGAAAATGTATGGATTATTGATAGTTGTGATGAGGAACCAGATGAAAATGACATGACAAGGTGTTCTTCTGCGATTAGAAATTCCATACAATTAAGTTATGTGCCCGCTAACCGTGATCCAATGATTCAACTTAAATATTCATCAAAAGCGGTGTTAGGTCGGTTGCTCAAAGCTATAGAATGGTCTGGAGACCATAGGGAATTATTAGAAAATCATGCTAATAGCCTAAATGAGTTAACTGACACGAATCCAGCATTTGCAGAAATTGCTAAATCAATAAATAAAAGTTGGAGTAGTGTTTATAAAGGACAATATTTATCAAAGGCTCAACTTAAATTCCCTATATCAAATATAGATGAAATATTAAAATTATTGCAATTGCACTTTAATCCTGATGAGTTAGGAAATATAGTCAGTGTTGATAGGTTAAGTGATGGTCAGAAATCACTGGTATATTTTTCCTTAATAAAAGCCATGTTCGAAATTGATAAAAATACACGAGAGCTTTTGACTGCGGGAAAAGAATGTAACTTTAATTATGAAAGAATGCGTTTGCCTGTCTACAGTATAATTTGCCTTGAGGAACCAGAAAATCATCTATCCCCACATTACTTAGGTAGAATTATTTATTTAATAAGAGAATATAGTGATTATGATTTTTGTCAGGCAATTATTTCATCTCATTCGCCATCAATATTAAGTAGGATTGAACCGGATCAAATTAGGCATTTTAGAATTGATAACGAGAATAGATGCACTGTCGTATGTGAACTATCTCTGCCCGACGATACTGATGAAAACTCAAAGTTTGTAAAGGAAGCTGTTAAAGCATATCCTGAAATTTATTTTTCTAAGATTGTTATATTTGTAGAAGGGGATAGTGAAGAGATCGTTTTACCAAAGTTACTTGAGATATACTCAAAGGAAATGGATTCTAATTCAATATCTGTTGTTCCTTTAGGAGGGAGACATGTTAATCATTTCTGGAGGTTATTGAAATATCTGAAAATTCCCTATGTGACTCTTCTTGATTTTGATATCGATAGAAACGGCGGTGGTTTTGGAAGAATGAAATATGCTGTTGAGCAGCTATTGAATGTAGGTAGAGGGACTAGTTTTATAAAATCATCGATTTTACGAGGAATCCCTAAATGGGATGATGAGAGTGATCCTAACGAATTTGAAATGAAATTTACAAGAGGAAGACCCGAGCCTGTTTTAAAAAATATTGTAGAAGCTCTAGAAGAGTGTAATGTTTTCTTTTCATCTCCGCTAGACCTCGACTATTCAATGATTTGTGCATTCCCTGAATTTTTTTGTGTTGCTGATAAGACTTATGATGAGCAGGGCCCCAATAAAATACAAACTGGCAAAGAAAAAAACTTAATCGATGCGGTCTTGAAAAGTAGCAATTCAGGTGTTCGATATGATTTTGGTAATGGATATTTAGATAAGTTTCTTTGGTATCGTTATAGATTTTTGTCTAACAAAAGTAAACCAGCCTCTCATTTGAGAATGTTTTCGTTGATTGAAGAAAAATATACAAATCAAAAAATTATTACTAAATTACCACCTGAGCTGATTCGATTGTTAGATAGAGTAGTAAAACTTTCAGAGGATACAATAGAATGACTAAAGAGTGGAATTTATCTGAAGGGATTTTAGCTACTGATGAATTGATGGATCTTATTAAAGAAGAAGGATCAGTTTCAATCTTAGCTGGTGCAGGTTCTGGTAAAACGGAGTTCTTGGCACAAAAAGCAAATTATTTACTTCAGACGGGAATTTGCTCATGGCCTAAAAGGGTATTATGTTTATCGACTAAAAAAGAAGCACAGGTTAATATCAAAGAACGTATTATGAAAAGATGTGGTTCTATCGGTAATCGATTTGACTCTTATACATTTGATGCTTTTTGTAAAAGCATCGTTGATCGCTTTAAAAATGTTTTACCCTCAGATATTCGACCACTTAACAATTATGATGTAGAAATTGATCAAAAAAAATCAAATGGAAAAGATAAACTCACTTTTGAAGATTTGAGAACATTTGCAATTAAAATTGTTAAATTAAGACCAGATATAGCCGATGTTTTTTCAGTCAGTTATAGCCATGTATTTATTGATGAGTTTCAAGATACAAGAGCCGAACAATATGAATTAATTAAACTCTTGTTTCTAAATAAAGGCACTATATTGAGTGCAGTAGGTGATATTAACCAGAGTATAATGTTATGGGCTAAGGCATCACCTACAGTTTTTAGAGATTTCCAACATGACTTTTCGGCTAACAATAAATTCCTGACTAAAAATCATAGATCAAGTGAAGAAATACAGAAGGTACTTTCTTGTTTCATCAGTTTTATAGATCATAACGAACAACCATTCACTATTAATTATAAGCAAAAAAACTGTTCTATTCATGTTTATAATAATGAGTTTGAAGAGGCGGACGATTTGGTCTTGCAAATAAGGGAGCTAATTGAAAGTGGAATGGAGGAGAAGGATATCTGTGTTTTAACTAAACAACAATCTTCGTTGTATACCTCAGTTCTTAGGGATAGATTAACTCAAGTTGGCATTAACAATCTTGATATGACAGATCTTCAGGATGCCCTAAAAGAGCCGTTAGGGAAAATATTTTCAAGTCTCTTTAAAATTTATACAGATAAATCACATTCAAGCTACAGCGAATTATGTGATTTATATCTTGAGTTAAACAATGTCAGTAGAGGTGATATTCATGAGTCTGATCTTATCAATAAATTATCCACTCACATTTCAGAAGTTAAAGGGGAATTTTCTTCTGAATTAAATGTTGATAATTTACTTATTTCAATTAATAAAACATTAAAATTTATCCAGGTTAAGAAAATCATCTCAAAATGGGTGCAGTATAAATCAAAGTCATTTAGAAATGTTATATGGAATAGATTAGAAAACCATCTCCGTTATACTACAGAAGTTACTAATTCTTTATCTGAAGCCTCGAAAATGTTCAGAGCTGAAAATTGTATTCAATTGATGAATATACATAAGTGCAAAGGATTAGAGTATAAAGTTGTTATCTTACTAGGTATTGAAGATCAAGCTTTTTGGAAATATTCCTCTGATAATTTTGAAGATAAGTGTGCTATTTATGTTGCTCTTTCCAGAGCCAAAGATAGAATAATAATATCTACTTCTAAATATCGTGAGTTTAGATATTCTCCACGATGGGATAATAGAAAATCAAATTATGATAAAGTGAAAGAGATATATAATTTCCTGAAAAATAATTGTATGTTTCCGGTGATTAAGCATTGAACCAGAGAGTTATATAGTCATTTTTAATTTAATACCCAATATTAATAGTTAACTACACCATTATATGATGAAAGATAAATACCACATTATTATCAGAGCATATTGTTAAGGAAGGAATTAAGCTAATCCCTTCCTTTTTTATCTTGCCTGTAATCACCATAGCTTTATCTTTTTTTAGTATAGGTAGAGAGTTTGAATATGATGTTTTATAGATAATTTTTTGGCTATGCCTAAACCAGGGTAATGATTTGCCTGATGATATCCGTAAAACTCCTTCAAGCCTTCTGTTAACAGGAATTTCTGAGGGTTAGAATTGACATAACTTACTAACAGATTAAGTGCTTCTATAAACTTACCACCTGGATTACTCTGTGTTTGAGTATTAGTGTAAGAAGAGAAATGACGTACGAATGCTTCGTTATTTCTAAAGCTGTCAATATAAGAAAGATGTAATGTAACTACGTATGCAGGCCCTCCACCTTTTTTAAACTTTTCAGGAAGTATGGTAAAATCTCCGAATCCAATAGCATTGCTATATTGGTTGTACGATGAACATAAACTGTCGTAATCAGATTCAGGTGGATAATCTAGATTTCTTTCTTCTTTACTAAATCCATCAGAATATACAACCACTTTAGATAAGGAATTCCAAATGCTTATGTCTAAATTTTTTTCTGGATTTAACAACACAAGATCTGCACGTTGTAAGACTGGAATCATTTTTTGAGTAATTGAACCCTCAACATAAATTGTGAAAATTTCTTCAAAAGTAGATGCGAGAGAAAGAGATATTGAATCATTTTCATCTGAAATCTTTATGCATGGATAAAAGTTTGAACCTTGAGATGAGTTTATTCTATTCCTAAGTTCTGAATTTATATTAAAACTTACAGTTGATTTATATTGATCTTGTTTTGGGTTTATAACTATTAAAGGAACAAAATTTTTGGATGATATTTTATCGATTGTTTCGATCAAAAAATCTTTTTTTATGTTTAATGGCTCTATTACTGGGTGTAAATTCCCTGAGGGAAGATGGTCTGATAATTCACTAAGTGCTTTAAGCTCAAACTCTTTACCTTTTAATATAGGGAAGTACATAATAAATCCTTGCTGAATGTAGAATTAATATTGTTTATCAGATCTTCACGATACTTCTTCTTTAGATCAGAATTTATTCCTGTAATTTTTAAGGAAGATGGTAATGAATATAAGAAATCTTTATCAATATCCCGTGTTTTAAGGAGTGTTTTTTTATATTTATTTCTGACTATATTATTATCACATGATAAAAGAAGTTCCTCACAGACACTAAATATTTCTGTATTTGATGTCTGAGGGATATATCCATATATACTCTCAACTAAATTTTTATATTCTTCTGCCCTAAGAGAATGCATTAGCATTGAAACATTTAATTCCCTCTTTACTACTTCTGCTTTTTTTATTTCTCTTAAGGTGTTTTTGTTGGTGAGGTTGATAATTCCTACCTCATCTGGAATTGCAAGTGATACTGATTGACAGTGCTTATCAGAAACGACAACATATACTTTATCAAATAATTCAAGATAGGAGTTCAATTGTTTTTCAAGTCTGTTCAAATTATCAAAATCAGTTTTAATTTCGTAGCATGTGGATGTGTCATTAATAATGACACAATCGGCTTTATTACCACCTACACGAAACTCTGAGAGCATAGTTGATGTGCTCAACGAATGCCTTCCCATCAATAACTTATTAGCGATAAGGTTTTTGTAGAAATACTCGTTTCGGTATTCTTTTTTCAATATTTCAAAACAAAAGTCGAAGATATCGGCTAAGGTAAAAATACTGTTAAAGTTATTTTTGTATACTTGGACTATTTTAATTAGATGACTAAAATCTCCATTGGAAACGTTATTAATGTTGGCTTTAGAGAAAACTTTAGCTATGCAATTTATTGTTAACATTCTAAAAATTACCGGTTTGTAATTTTTCAGAATAATATGCCCTATCTTGTAATGACACTTTTCTGTAAAAATTTGTTGTTTTCATTAGATTAGTTTTTTTTACCAAAAAAATCAATTTTTTTGTTTTTTTTTCATTTTTATCAATTGGTTATACGATCTCTAGATTGTGTTCTAAGACTGAATCAACACTTGTTGTATCGATGTTTGGGCATTGATTTTATCATTTTTCCCTCATGGACGAGGTTGTAAAACTGCATATTCTTTTGATAATTGTTATAAATATATGATGTGCTCTCATCAGTATCAGCTTTCTCACTTGAGAACGTTTTTAATGACGGATTAAGGCTTATACATCAGATTCGGACTTAAAGTGACTATCTAACATTTTAAATATCTGGGGGCATGTTTGGGGGCGTGTATGAAAATAAAATACAAAAAATTACATATGGAACAATCACCTACCAATAAGGTTCGAATCCTGTAGGGGCGCCATTTACTTTCAATGACTTAGCCTGAAACCTCCTTTCTAAAATTTTCTCCCTGGGACAGATTTGGGACACAACTCCCGAAAATCGAGTCAATTTGCCGTGCATGCTCTGTTAAATGGTTTGGTGCAAGGTGAGCATATCGCTGTACCATCTCAATGCTTTCCCAACCGCCCATTTCCTGTAATGCCGATAACGGAACTCCGGCCTGAATAAGCCAGCTTGCCCATGTATGCCTCAGATCGTGAAATCTGAAATCGGTGATCCCCCTCAGTGTCAGCATAGTTGTCACCCCCTCTGATAAATCAATCTGAGGGCATGG
>ERZ794936.130-NODE-130-length-52497-cov-61.305442_pt1 | contig 52497 bp, 33 predicted proteins | sample MGYA00511083_ERZ794936 | MGnify/ENA primary metagenome ERZ794936 (study PRJEB30137, sample SAMN04331409) | food metagenome | isolation source: Y2 must sample point D1 replicate A | place: Australia: South Australia | collected 2014 ... | reverse complement strand
GTTCCAAGAAGGCTGAAAAGACTGGTACCAAGCCAGCTGCTGTTTTCACCGAAACTTTGAAACACGATTAAACTTATTAGTACATTAAAAATATTCTTTTATTTTTTATATACATACATAAGCCTTTAATACCTTTAAAGCGGTAACGACTGCCTCTTGAACTTAAAATTATTTTTTTTTTGGATATTTGTTCGTTATGTTTAATGTATATATGCTGATGTACGATCAGTTTTACGATATGCTCTTATAGGAACATTTACAGTTTTCCCCACATTGAGTCCAGACCGAAGGTTACATACAAGATTTCTTCAGCGTTTGTTACTTCAGGAAGGCAATGGTAATCATACGTATCACATTGAGCAACTTACTGAGGGAGAAAGGAGACCTGTGCCTGGAACTACTTCGTGTAGACAAAGGAATATACCCCTTTGATACTTCTCAACCAATTGGTAGTATGCAGGTGCTGCTCCCCCACGCTAGTAATTACCCCGGTTCCGCTCAATTTTATCTTTTTGACGCGGCTACGAAACTCGGTTTCGAGCAGTCCGTTAACTTAAACTACAGTGAAAATCATTGGTTAAACAACACTCCATGCCAGTATCTGTATGTGTTTTTGCAACAAGCACGACTGGAGTAATAAAGAGTCACGCTAGCAAAATTTGTCTCTATAAGATTAAGATTCTGCTTTATAGCTTTGGAACCTTTCGTAGCTGTAGCCCGCTACGTAGAAATACATAACAATAGAATAATCTATCAAAAATGTCACACCATGTTCCTAATTTATATGGTACACCTATTCGCGACCCTCACGAACGCAAACGCAATTCAGCGTCAATGGGCGAAGTAAATCAGTCAGTTTCTTCGAGGAATTGTGAAAGAGGAAGTGAAAAGGGCACGAAGCAAAGGAAGAAAGCCTCTCGCGCTTGTGACCAATGTAGAAGGAAAAGAATCAAGTGCAGGTTTGATAAACATACCGGCGTATGTCAAGGGTGCTTAGAAGTCGGTGAAAAGTGTCAATTTATTAGAGTTCCATTGAAACGTGGTCCTGCAAAAAAAAGGGCCAGTGTAGTATCCATTGAAAAATTCAGCTCGGATAATGATCCTCTTCAATACCGACCAAGAACACATTCATACCCAATGAACTCGGGAAATAACTACTTACCATCACTCGCCAGGAATTCCTCTTTTCCTTCCATAAGCAGTCTATTTGTTCCCTCGATAACTGCTCAATCGCAACAATTTGTAAAGGTGCCGTACGATGACATCAAGCGTAGGAGCTCTCTGGCAACATTAGGCAGCGATTCATCGATATCTACCGAATTTGGGGGAAACTATCGCTTAGATGAAAACTTAAATGTCAGGCAAGAGGGGAAGGATATTGTAGCGAAAGGAATGATAACGCCCGTGGAGGAAATGGGCGCATGTTCATCTAACGTTCGTCGTCAGGGTTCACAATCTCTTCCAATTCAAGAACAGCGCGCTAGCCCGTACATTAACCCTTTTATCTCTGGGAGATCCAGGCTAAGCAGCCTTTCCTATACAAGTGAGGCTACAACTTCAGAAGGTAATACGCAAGGTAAAAACCAATGCATGCTTACTCCCAATAGTGTACGTTCCATTGAAAAGGAACGATTAAACTCGTTAACTGCGGGATGTCCGAACAAAAAATTAGGCACAGATGGTAGAAGTGACAAATGGGACAAAAATTCGACTTGGAAGCCTGTATATCGATCGTCGAATCCTTCTCATCCTAGCACTGAAAAAAATGTTTCCTTGAATCAGGAAGCCAGTGCTAAACCACTTATGCTTGGAACCTACAGACAGTTTGATGCAACCTCGTTCTACAAGGTTTTAGGCATCTACTATAACTTTTTCCATATTAATTTTCCTGTAATACCAATTAACAAAAGTAAATTTACTGACATGCTTGATCCTGAAAAACCAAACGTGATTGATGAGATCAGACAAATTAACAATGAAATTATCCAGTGTTTTAAAACCGCGCTAGAGGTATTGGTATTTTGCAAAATAAAACAAAGAAGGTCATCGAAATCAACAAAATCATGGTCTCGTGACAGTTTATGCGATTTTCAAAAAGGTCTGTATTACATTCAGAATTTCAACAAATGTATAGCCGACTGCTTCCAAAGTTTAATAACTATAAAACCCGTATTAAAACAAAATTCCAGTGTTATTCCTTCAAGAATAAAGTTCATTTACTTTTCGACAATAATAGTGTTAAATTTTATCTTAATATTGGCTGGTGAGGAAAGCTCGCTTTTGCTAGGCCCCTCTGTTGGGGTTTTTAACGAATTTCAAGCTCATAAGTTATTTCTACCTTTTGAAAATACGTCCCCAATGCTATTATTAAATTCAAACGAGGAAAGTGGTGACGAGATACTGGATTATGCTGTGTTGTTCAAAAGGTTGTACATCCTTTTAAACATTCTGGATACGCTACAAAGCTTTCGGCTAGGTCAACCAAAATTAATTAATCTAAATTTTGGTAGCGCCATTGAAACATATTTTAGCGATAAAACAGGTCATAACCAAGTCGTCGAAAAAGCTCCCGTAGCTTTGGATAACATTCTACGAAACCTTAAACTTGGTGAATTTATAACATATTTTGTCCTTAACAGAAAATCATTGCAAGTAAATGTACCTCACCACTTGCTGTTCACAAATCAAACGGATTACGGAGAGTTCGCTGTTGAAAAAGGGGAACATGATAATATAGCTGGCAAATTTGAGACCCTTTTGAAGAAAAAGGAAATTTTAATCAGAAAATTACTAAATATTGAACAGAAAAATGACCATATTCTAGAAAATTGCTGCAATTCGGATGCTGAAATGAAAAATATCGGAGAGCTAGTCTGCTCAATGATCACTCTGGTATCAGGCATATTAGATTCAATTACTAATATGAACGCAGAAAACTCTGTTGATTTGGATTCAAAGCCCCTTCCGAACGCCTATTTTGCTCAGGACAGTGAAGAAGAATTAATGTCGCCAACACAAAGTATTACGTCAAATCTTGCCAGTGAAGAAAATACACGTTGCACAACCAAAGACTTGATGGGAACTGTTTCTATTTTCATGCTGCCAATGGTGGAAGAATGCTATAATATCATTAGTTTGATAGGACCCATACCTACCACATTAATAAGTTTATACATCCGTAATGGAAATATGGCCAAGGGAATAAATGACAGAATTATGACGTTGTCAACTGCGCTGAACGAATTGGTGCAAATAACCGCACTATTTAATACCCTAGAACCTTTTAGAAAGAATGCACATGACCGTGCTAAGCGTTACTATGTAAGTGCTACAAGTAGTACCGGATGCTACGAATCGGTAATGAAGAGCATGTATTCCGGAAAATGTGCAGCTAGTAACGCCTCAAACGTTGCGCCATCGGAGGAAGAAAACAAAAAGATATTGAAAAAGTTTGCCGACATAGGTTGGAAATTGATGGATGATTCAGAATTGGGTTGTTGCTGTTGCTTCTTTAACTAATATTCATGATAACAAGGTGAAAAATAGCATCCTAATGAAGGATAGATAAGTAGATTTTTTCTTTTAAAAACTATAGTACAAGGACATGCAAAGTCATATATCTAAACTAATTTTGGTACACGACCAACAAAAAAGGGTAACAAAGTACACATATTCGCGTCAATAATATGAACAAGTTTGTTTATTTGCTTTTCAAATTTTTTTCTTTCTCCAGCAAACAAAAGTCTTAATGCATTAAATAAGAACCTTCGTTTTTTCTGCTTCTTGAATTACCGTCGATGCCATTCGATTCGAACTTGTAAGAAATTTTGATATTTAGATCTCTGTTATTCTTCTCGTTTGGAGAGCAAACCAATTCACCTTCAATGGTGTCACCAGTTTCAGCATCTAGATCATCAGGGAAATAAAATATTGTTTGCTTCCAGTGAGTGTATGGAGCATGAGGACCAGTGGAGAACTCAACAGGTCTCTTACCCTTTGGTGCAGGGAAAACAATGTCGAACCAGGTGACTATACCATTAATCATATCTTGTCTCTTGGCCGTCAATTTAAAGTTACTCTTAAACGCTAGATCTGATATTTTTACTGTATTTAAATCAAATTCGATCAATTTGTCTGAGGTGGTGTTGACATTGTTTCTTTCCACGGTGTCGACGATGGGCTCGTGTAAGACCAACGGAACAAATGGCGAATAATCAAACCCGTAAACGTCTTGCCAGTAGTTCAACTTCTCGTCTTTATACTGAGAGTCTTCCAAACCGGCCAAATGAATGGAGCACTTGTCGGGAAAGATCAGACCGCCTTCTACCAAATAGTGGTCTCTAGCGTAAAGAACGGTGTCCATCATGGACTCGTATAGTAGAAAGTAACCCATCCATTCAGAAATTATGATGTCAACTTTAGGAAAGGGTAAATGAACGTCCTCCAACTTGCCTCTTAGCAAGGTGATCTTGTCGCTGAATCCGTTCAACTCTACCAATTCCTTCGCCATCTCAATAATGCTTGACATATCAACACCGATAACATGCTTCGCACCGTGTTTAGCGGCAAACATGGATAAAATACCGGTACCGCAACCGACGTCTAAAACAATCTTGTCCTTAAAAAGATCCTTATTTTGGATAATTGCGTTTCTGTAAGATAAGGTACGAACAGTATCTTGAAGCATCTCTTCGTGAATACCATAGTGATCGTACGAATTGAAGTAGTGCTGTTCGCTTTCACTTAGCTTGGTTTTTTCTGTAGCAGAATCTTTCACGGCTGTCTTGCTCATTATTTTCTTTGGATGAATTTGTCGGTTCTAACTCTTTTTTGGAAACGGCAAGGTGAGCAGTAGGCAGCTCATCTCTTCAACTATTTTTATAACATATAATTTCCCTTTGTGAAAAAATTTTCCCGCCATTTCCAAATTTCGGAATTCCTTTTTCTTTTTTTTCATCTCGGTATATTCTGACATATTACCCTATAGGCGGTATAAAAAGATTCATTATACAGTATAAAATAGAAAATGAGAGAATTATATGGTGTTAAATAGATCCGACATTGAATTTTTCATTAACAGTCCCTCATGGGGCTAGTCTAACGACTTTCCATGGATCGTTTTCTGTTTTTCTTCTGTAAACGAATCTATCATGCAATCTCGAGGGTCTACCTTGCCAGAACTCAATTTCCAGTGGAACGATTCTCAAGCCACCCCAATAATCTGGACATGGGATGTCTTCAGCATCCTTGAAACGTTCGGTGTTTTTTTGGGTCAACTCGTCTAGTTCTTCTCTGTTCTTGATAACATCCGATTGGCGGGAAGCCCATGCACCGATCTTGGATCCACGAGGTCTCGTCTTAAAGTATCTTTCAGAAGTTTCTCTGTTAACATGCTCTGTGATACCTTCAACTCTCACCTGCCTTTGCAGATCCTTCCAAAAGAATACGATTGCCGCATTCGGGTTGGTAGCAATATCATGAGCCTTTCTAGAGGTTCCCCAGTTAGAATAAATAGTAAAACCTCTATGGTCGAGCTCCTTAAAAAGAAGAATCCTGGACGACACCCTCCCACTAGGTAGTTCCGCGGATGAAAAAGTAATTGCTTCTGGCAACGTTTCCCTTGGGTCTTCCTTGGCTTCGTTGAACCATTTGGTGAAAAGATCGATTGGGTCGTCAGTAAGTTGTTTTTCATTCAAAGTAAATTTATCATATTGATACGTCTCAGGAGCAAATATGATTGGCTTTTGGGTCTCCTCAGCTTGTTTAGTCATTTTCAGTGCAGATCCGTGAAGTGTACTACTGGTCTAGGTAGAGTATCTTTAAAATATCTAATCATGCAAATTAGTCATTTCTTCTTTCTTATAAGTTGCGGCCCCTTCTAGTATTTACAATTTACCCGGCGCTGGTTCTGGTGGCATCTATAAGAGCTCTATCTGGCTGCTAAGCAGACTTGCTGTTACTTGTATGTGCTGTTTATCAAGATTGGGGCATTACGCATGTGTATGTGTGAACTACAGTAGTGTTATGAAATACAGCCTGAAAGACGAAAACTTCACAACGGAACTTAAGCGGTTCAATAAACATCTATCTGCCAGCTTAGAGAGACTACCCGTGGTAGAGAAAGACACGGGCAGCCAAAAATACTGGGTGTTGTATATTTACTTGTGTTAGTTTATAAATAAATTTTATATCACTATATGTGTGGTGAAAAGGAAGAGCAATCCTGCTAAAGCTTTTATATCTAAACGCCAAAAAAATAAAAAAAAAAGGAAATGGGAGAAAAGTTTTCAGCGCGCGAACTCGCGAAAAAACTTCCTCTTTAGCAATGGTGACATATAGATCTCAAGGTTCTCAATTAAAAGACCTTCTTTGTAGCTTTTAGTGTGATTTTTCTGGTTTGAGAATAAAACTAGAGAGGAAGATAGGTACCCTATGAAAATGTCAATGGCTGTTGCGTTTGCTTAATCGTATTTTTTTTTTTTTCAGTCCGTGTTTTTTGTACATTCTACGTTTGAGTTTTCCATCATGCAGGCCTCAGAAATTTGGTAGGCACTCGATGGTGAAGAGATAGTGTCGGATTTCGGATTGATCTTTCAGTTGATAGCCTGCTGCTCTTTTCTTTTCCAAAGAATTTCGAGTATGCTGGTGTCAGTGTAGATGCTTGTGTGTGCGCAATTTGTGGTTTTTTATTGTGTTTCTACTTATAGATGGCTAAAATCTGAGTTTAGAAAATGCAAACCGTAAATTCTTAAACACTGCTATTGCATTTAGTTGCTAAAGCAGTGTTTTTGAACTTATTCCTGTTATTCCTTCTTCGTACCGATCCTCTTCTCGACCTAACCTTTTAATTACCATGGGAAGCCTACCATCACCACACCCACACACAAATGTTACAGCTAATTGTTTATTAGCAAAGTTTGCACGAGTTCGCTGTTTATTTTTTTCTCGTTTTCTTATACCTAGTATTTTTTCTGACACTGTTTAAGGTGACAGAAAAAAAGGAGTTTAAGTTAGATTTGCAAACAGACGGTGCTAAGCGCTGTCACTTTATGTCTATCTTATCGTTAACTCTGGAAAAAGAAAAAGGAAAAAGAACGTCAGGGAACATGAGTATATATAGAAATGGTTTATTCTAGTTTTTTCCGTTTTTTCAGTAGATTTTTGCCTTTAAAAGAATAAATCCCACTACAAAAAGGTAAAATAAAAAATCTATTCACTGAACTTACTGATGAAATTTCCAAATGTGCCCCGTACATCGAACGATGTGACAGAGAAAAATACGAGTAGGTAAATAAGCCAAAAGGCAAGGGTGTCCTTTCTTAAGCATCGGTTAGGTTTGCGGGCGATCAGTAACTGAACAATGACACAAGATCAAGAACGTAATTTGAGATTTTTCAAGATGGTTTTTTTAGGTATCTATTAAAACTACTTTGATGATCAATACGGTATTTTTGTCGCATTATTTTCCAAGCGGAAGGAACCGTGTGTTCATTTTATGAATCTTGGTGTTGTATTCACAGCTACTTCTCCTAATGCCTTCGATGCATTTAGATAATTTTTGGAAACATTTTTTTTCTTGATGTATATTTTTTGTATTGTAGAAATCGCGCGTACTGTACTTGTATATCGCTTTATAAGCGCTTTTAATTGATTGTTCATGACGAGGATAGGCGGATAGGCGGAGGTATGCCTCTTAATATTTATAGTAAAGCCCACCAAATGGCTTCTTCTTTTTAGAATATACAATATACAAATAAAAATAAAAAAATAGAAGAACATCCTAGTAATTGTCTTGAAAATAATCAAGATATTGATTGGGATTTTTTATTTAGGGAAACCAAATAATTGCATATGCTTGTTACATCATCATCAGTCATATAAAGTATGTTGTCCGTACTAATGGTGGTATTTACCTTCCCCGAGTGTTACTGATAGGACCAACAAACTTACCGTTAGCATTATGTATCCTATGACTTCCCATCTCACAATTGTGGTTTGCGTAGGTTCGCAAACCCACTCAGCTAACCCCATAAAGATAATAGCTCCCAGGTTGCACGTCGTCAAATACTCAGCAGGGGCCTTGCGATTCAACTCTAATATCGAAATCAAGCTCGGCAAGGAACCAAAGATAATCGAGCCTAGTAGAGAGAACCAAAAGCTCTTGTCATTATAGAACAACGAAATGGATTCCACAGACTCACGGGAGGGAAATTTAGGAATAAATGGCAAAAGTATTACCATGCCAATAATACCGATTAGGGCCATGTGGGTGCTCTGCTTAACCAAGACTACAGCAGAATTTTCGTTCTTGGAAATGTTACTGCAAAACCAACGGTTCCATAACACGGCAAAAGGACCCATAATCAAAGCACCAAGGCCGCAAATCAGAGCACCTTTCAACCTATCAAACAAGAATGGGTCAGAAAGTTCACCCGTGTTAGGGTTGACGGACAGCTTTCCGGCAAGCATGTCACAGGTAGCCTTCGTGTATGAGATGATCAAAATTCCAATGACCGCGTTCATCATGATGAGGAAATTACGGAAAACGTAGTTCTTCCTGGAGATTCCACAAACACCATATAGTAAAGTGACAATTTCGAAAATGGCAGTATTTTGCATCAAAGCAACATCAAATGCCGGTGACAATGACAAAGCCATGTTATAAGTCAAATCAGCGACAATCATTATGAGAGCCAGCACTGTTAGCTTAGCCACATATTTGAAGGTAGCCACGGATATGATTTTTTGCTTCTGCTGTTGGGCTGGAATCCGTGGTTGAGGATCATCCAACACGTGCGAGAACGTATCGACATCTTCGTTTGTCACAGACCCGCTGTTGTTGTTGTCAAACTGAGAATTCCTGTTCGAGTCTGAGTCAGAGACAAACATCGGTCTCATCTTCTCCCAAAGTCGAGATGCAGGCACCAAGAGCAGCCACGAAGCAAAATACATAAAGGTCAGATAGAAGGTTAATGAACTTGAGTTTCCGTTGTCGCCGTTAGTTTCAGGCGTTGCAATTGTACCATTGGGCCCCACGGAGATTTCCTTTTTAGATTGTATGTTAGACAAACATTTTGTTTGAATCACGTAGCCTATTACACTTGAAAACCAAAGTAGTGTGGTAGACATGACGCTGTATCTTTGTTTGTTATCGTGCTAACTCACCAGCTCAAGAGCGGATCTGTTCTGGAAGAAAATGGCCTACAAACATTTCTTTCACTTGATCTTCCCACGTTCACATAGCCTCCTTTAGAGTGAGAGAGCTTTTTTTTTTCTTGCGATACACCTTCGCCGGGTGATAGCCGATATTACAAGAACGGGTTATAGCGTTATAAGTATATATGTATATACAAGGAAGAAAGTAGCATATATTTACAATCTTATTTGAATAAGAAGGAGTACCATGCCTCCTTCTGCTTGGCGCGCTGCTCTGCAGGCACATAACTCTTAACGTGTTCCACGATCTTGTCCACGCCCGTTTTTTCATCATAATTTCTACCCAAAGCATCAACAAACTGTCCTTCAGGGTCCATGAGATAAAAGAAGATGGAATGGTCTACCAAATAATCTTGGCCCGGTTTGACGTTTGGAGGCGTAGAAAAGTATACTCTGTACTTCTTGCATGCGTTCTTCACCTCATCGAACGTCCCCGTCAAACCCAGGATGGAGGGATGAAAGTCGCTCAAATACTCTTTCAATACAGCAGGGGAGTCTCTTGCTGGATCACAAGTTATAAATAATGGCTGCAGAGTAATACCATACTTTGAAGAGAGTGTATTAAGCCATAGACCTAGCTTATCCAGTTCATCAGGACAGATGTCAGGACAGTTACTAAACCCAAAGTATATTATAGAAAACTTACCGAGAAGGTTTTTCTCCGTAAACTCATTGCCATACATATCCTCCAGATGGAAGGGTCCCCCAAGTGAAGGTTTACCGTATCCTCTGTTTGCTTCAGCCTCCTTCTGTGTTTCCAATCTGCGTTTCTCCCTGTTGAAGAAATAAGAAAGTGCCCCACCGACTGCTAGGAATAGAGCAATGGCCTTTCCCGTGGAAAACTCGATCGAGCCTTCTCGCACTTTGCCGTTATCCTTAATGGGAGTACCGCCCACAGGTACTCTGCTTAATGGTTTCTTGCCATTTGACTGCCATAAGCGCGTTACAGTAAAGAATCCCCTTTGAGTGAGCAATTTAGCGCCATTGCCACTTAATCTTGCGGCTGGCAATTGGACCAATCTTAGATTGGCACTTCTTGACAACTTCAGCATCTTTTCTACGTTTGCTGTTTTTTCTGTTTCCCTTGCCTTATACGAACATACGTTTCTAATGCCGATTATAAACACAATAGACACAATTATACTATTTTCTCACTTTTCTCTTCGGGAGATCGCTATTGATTATTATTCCCGTTTATTTCCTTCAATTTAGGGTCTGAAAAGAAGATAGTAGGGTTAGTTTTTTGGGGTTTAAAACCCTAGTATAAACCCCTATACTATTTGTTTATATATTTCCTATTTGAGTATGATAGCATCGATATTGAAATTTACAGAACTTCAATTTAGTTTCAATTGGGAATTCGAGGACTCTCCCTTGGGATGGCCCCAGTCTATTTAACTATCTTCCATAATATTACTGTTGATTTCGTGACTCAGAAGAGAAAACAGAGGAAGTTACATATAGACCCAAATAAAAACCAAAGAACCACATATAGAAATGACGAGAAACCCGTTTATGGTGGAACCTTCGAATGGCTCTCCTAATAGACGTGGTGCTTCAAACCTCTCCAAATTTTACGCAAACGCTAACAGCAACTCTCGGTGGGCTAATCCCAGTGAGGAGAGTTTGGAGGATAGCTATGACCAATCTAACGTTTTCCAAGGCCTTCCGGCATCTCCTTCGAGAGCTGCACTAAGATACTCCCCAGACCGTCGCCATAGAACTCAATTTTACCGCGATAGTGCCCATAACTCTCCAGTTGCTCCGAACAGGTATGCTGCTAATCTACAAGAGTCTCCCAAAAGAGCAGGCGAGGCTGTCATACATCTAAGTGAGGGGAGTAACCTTTACCCCCGCGATAATGCAGATCTACCGGTAGACCCCTACCATCTATCACCCCAGCAACAGCCCAGTAACAATCTGTTTGGAAGTGGCAGATTGTATTCTCAAAGCTCGAAATACACGATGTCTACTACTTCCACAACGGCTCCCTCTCTGGCAGAAGCAGACGATGAAAAGGAAAAATACCTCACTTCGACTACTTCCTATGATGATCAGTCTACAATTTTCTCTGCAGACACTTTCAATGAAACAAAATTTGAACTGAACCATCCAACAAGACAGCAGTATGTAAGACGTGCCAATTCTGAGAGTAAGAGAAGAATGGTCTCAGACTTGCCTCCCCCAAGCAAGAAGAAGGCACTATTGAAACTAGACAACCCGATACCAAAAGGTCTGTTGGATACTTTGCCTCGTAGGAACTCCCCTGAGTTTACGGAAATGAGATATACAGCCTGCACTGTGGAACCTGACGATTTTTTGAGAGAAGGTTACACTTTGAGATTCGCAGAGATGAACAGAGAATGTCAAATTGCCATTTGTATTACCATGTACAATGAAGATAAATATTCATTGGCAAGAACCATCCACTCCATTATGAAGAATGTTGCTCATCTTTGTAAGCGTGAAAAATCTCATGTTTGGGGCCCCAATGGCTGGAAGAAAGTCTCTGTAATTCTGATTAGTGACGGTAGAGCAAAAGTCAACCAAGGGTCTCTCGACTATTTAGCTGCTTTGGGTGTTTATCAAGAAGATATGGCCAAGGCGTCTGTGAATGGTGATCCGGTAAAAGCGCACATTTTTGAATTGACAACTCAGGTCTCTATCAACGCCGATCTGGATTATGTTTCAAAGGACATTGTTCCTGTGCAATTGGTTTTTTGTCTAAAAGAAGAAAATAAGAAAAAGATCAATTCCCATCGTTGGCTATTCAACGCGTTTTGTCCCGTTTTGCAACCTACTGTAGTTACTTTGGTTGATGTCGGTACACGTTTAAACAATACAGCAATTTACAGGTTATGGAAGGTTTTTGATATGGATTCAAATGTGGCTGGTGCGGCTGGTCAGATTAAGACTATGAAGGGGAAGTGGGGACTGAAACTTTTCAATCCATTAGTTGCATCGCAAAATTTTGAATATAAGATCTCGAATATTTTAGATAAACCATTAGAAAGTGTTTTTGGTTATATCTCTGTTCTTCCTGGTGCCCTGTCCGCATATAGGTATAGAGCCTTAAAAAATCATGAAGATGGCACTGGCCCTCTCAGATCGTATTTCCTTGGTGAAACTCAAGAAGGCAGAGACCATGATGTTTTCACTGCAAATATGTACTTGGCTGAAGATAGAATTCTTTGTTGGGAATTGGTCGCCAAGCGAGATGCAAAATGGGTTCTAAAATATGTTAAGGAAGCCACTGGTGAAACGGATGTTCCCGAAGACGTTTCTGAATTTATTTCTCAAAGAAGACGTTGGTTAAATGGTGCAATGTTTGCCGCAATTTATGCTCAATTGCATTTCTACCAAATTTGGAAAACTAAACATTCTGTTGTACGCAAGTTCTTTCTTCATGTTGAATTCCTTTATCAATTTATTCAGATGCTTTTTTCCTGGTTTTCTATTGCAAATTTCGTTCTTACCTTTTATTATTTAGCAGGATCAATGAATTTAGTTATTAAACATGGTGAGGCCTTATTCATTTTTTTTAAATACCTGATCTTTTGTGACTTGGCAAGTTTATTCATTATTTCCATGGGTAATAGACCCCAGGGCGCGAAACATTTATTCATTACCTCCATGGTTATACTGTCTATATGTGCCACATATTCTCTAATTTGTGGGTTTGTTTTTGCTTTCAAGTCGTTAGCTTCTGGAACGGAATCCCACAAAATATTTGTCGACATCGTTATCTCATTGCTCTCCACCTATGGCCTATACTTTTTCTCATCACTGATGTACCTGGATCCTTGGCACATGTTTACATCATCCATACAATACTTTTTGACACTTCCCGCCTTTACGTGTACTTTACAGATTTTTGCCTTCTGTAATACACACGACGTTTCCTGGGGTACTAAAGGTTCCACACAGGAGTCCAAGCAATTGTCCAAGGCCATTGTCGTTCAAGGTCCAGATGGGAAACAGATTGTGGAAACAGATTGGCCTCAGGAAGTTGATAAGAAGTTTTTGGAAATAAAAAGTCGTTTGAAAGAACCAGAATTTGAAGAATCAAGCGGCAATGAAAAACAATCCAAGAATGATTATTATAGAGATATAAGAACCAGAATTGTGATGATTTGGATGCTATCAAATCTAATACTGATCATGTCTATAATTCAAGTCTTTACACCACAAGATACTGACAATGGTTATTTGATATTCATTTTATGGTCTGTGGCCGCTTTAGCTGCCTTTAGGGTGGTTGGTTCCATGGCCTTTTTGTTCATGAAATACTTGCGTATAATAGTGAGTTACAGAAATAAAGTTGAAGGTAGCGGCTCATGGGAAGTCTCTAAATTAGACTTACCAAATGTTTTCCACAAAAAGGGCTAATGCCAGTATTTTTCAGCTAATTTCTCGTCATTCCCTCTTTTTTCTCATTCTGTTTTAGAATGTACAGGTTATGACAACCATTACCTTCTAGGATATTTTGACATTTCTCTCTTAGACTTTTTATATATAATATACATGTTTCAATACCAAATATAATGTAGCATAACATAATCTATCTTTTTACTCATAGACCTTTACTTTCCTCTCTAAAAGCCGTGTCGCAGTAACTGGTGACGCTAAAGTTCTCCGGCGTTTTTTTATGTATGAGCTGGGCATCAAGAGCTTTTGAGATTTTCCAAGTAGTAACTCATCTTTCTGAGTGTGCTATCAAATACATACTAAGGAGAATAAACTCTTGTTATTACGTATTCTTCATCCTTATGGGTAGAGAGCGCACTGTTTTAGTACATTTTCTAGACGTCGAAACGTAGAGCAATTGTCGATAAAACAAAAAAAAAGTAAGAAGATATATGAATATGAGCTGTCGCTAGAACTAGTAAGTATATGATGGAGATATAATAAGTGAATAATTCGATATTTAATGAACGTTCTCATTTATTTGGAAGAAATGTTTATCACGTGATGGAGAACCAATGAGCGGCGAGTAACTACGCGAGGAACCCGGACCGCAATAACGATTAAAGAAGGCCCGGAAGGGAGATGTTTAAATGATTATCACTCAGTTAAAAAAGACAAATAAGAAACTATTGAGACTGAACCGTTTTGGTTAATTTCAGGTGGAAACAATTGAAGACGAGCAGTAAACATTATTTTATTTAGTAGTCATGTTGTCAAGAATTGTATCAAACAATGCAACACGCTCCGTAATGTGCCACCAAGCGCAAGTGGGTATTCTTTATAAGACTAACCCAGTGAGAACTTATGCTACTTTGAAAGAAGTGGAAATGCGTTTGAAATCTATCAAAAATATTGAGAAGATCACAAAAACTATGAAGATTGTTGCATCTACAAGATTGAGTAAAGCTGAAAAGGCTAAAATTTCCGCAAAGAAGATGGATGAAGCAGAGCAGTTGTTTTACAAGAACGCCGAAACCAAAAATTTGGATGTTGAGGCTACTGAAACAGGTGCTCCTAAAGAGTTGATTGTTGCTATCACCTCTGATAAGGGGTTGTGTGGTTCTATCCACTCTCAATTGGCTAAAGCTGTGAGAAGACATTTGAATGATCAACCAAACGCCGATATAGTCACTATTGGTGATAAAATTAAAATGCAGCTATTGAGAACCCATCCTAACAACATTAAATTGTCTATTAATGGAATTGGTAAAGATGCCCCAACTTTCCAAGAATCTGCTTTGATTGCCGATAAGTTATTGAGTGTCATGAAGGCCGGCACTTACCCAAAGATTTCCATTTTCTACAATGACCCAGTGTCTTCCCTATCTTTTGAACCATCTGAAAAACCGATCTTTAACGCCAAGACCATTGAACAATCCCCATCATTCGGCAAATTTGAGATCGACACGGACGCAAACGTTCCAAGAGATTTGTTTGAATATACTTTGGCTAACCAAATGTTGACAGCAATGGCTCAAGGTTATGCTGCTGAAATTTCCGCCAGAAGAAACGCTATGGATAACGCTTCCAAGAATGCCGGTGATATGATCAATCGTTACTCTATCTTGTACAACAGAACAAGACAAGCTGTCATTACTAATGAACTGGTTGATATTATTACTGGTGCTTCCTCTTTGGGATGATAAAAAAATCACCCTGCATTGCCTCTTTATTTGACGTTGTTTTTGTAGAACATGAAACGAATTTTGACTTGATGAGACGAAGTATATATCCAAAGAATACCTTAAATAGAAAAGGAAAGATAATAAATACTAAACACTACTATATATTCAGGTAAAATACAAAAATTATAACATTTTTAAAACTTTTTTTTTTTGAAAGTCCTTCTCGCTTTAGGATTTTTTCCCATTAAGATTATGATGGTTTCATGTATGTGTCAGTTAAAAAAAATATGGCTAAGTAGCAATGAAACGAACCAAGAAAATGAAAACAATATATAGTGCTGTTGAAATAACAAAGACATTGGTATATATTTGTAAAATGTCTGTTAAATGTTTTTTATCTCAGGTTCTTGCTTGTCTTTGGTAGAAGAAATTATAGTAAACAAACAAACAAACAAACAAAAAAAAAAAAAAAAAATGGTCGCAATCTCAATGATTTGGTTTTTTACCAAGCGTATGCCCAGAATATTTGCATTAGCTTTTAATTTAATTTCAATATTTCTTTTGATTTTTCTTCTCATCGGCTGTTACAACCCGTCAAATCAGTCAACATTTCTAGTGAAGTATAAATTTGATGACAACTCACCTTTTTATACGATCATAGAGAAATCATATGAAAAATCAAATACAACTCTGGGCTTGGAGGAAGTCATTATAAGATCCGGTTACATGGGTGTTTGTATTGATAACATTCCCTCCCAATATAGCTCTTACAATAATATGACTACATTCTCCAATTCAATTTGCTATGCAAGAAAGAATTTAAGCTCGGTTCCCTTATACAGAGACTTGGAAATTCAACTCTCAAATATTGCATCTTCCAGCTCCAAAACCCAATCAAGCGTTGTCTTGAACATTTTGAAGTTAGCCCAATTAACTTCGGTTAATGTTATACATCCATATGTCTTGATGGCAACTGTAATCCTAACAATCCTAATGTTTCTATTTATTCTGTATGTAACTGTCCCTAAGTTACCATTCAAACTAGCGGTTAATAAATTTCTACTGTTGCTAAGTTCAACTATAGTTTTGACATGGGGTATTGGTGCGATGTGGACTCATGTAGGGATAAATGCAAGTTACAGATTGGTTCCATCATCAAGTATGAATATAATCACTGTCAAGAAGGGCAAGAAGGCAGCAGTAATGGCTTGGTTTAGCTTTGCATTCCTCCTTTTAGACAGTGTGGTTTTATGGTTAATATTTTTAAGGGATAGGAAAAGCTTGAAAGATGAAATTGATAATGTTCCATGTGCCCAAAATAGGTACAATAACTACTCTTCGGATTCATCTACATTGCATTCCAAAGTTTAGTTTTATCCTCAAATAAACATATAAGTTTTGAGCGGATATTTCAGAATGTCAATTTTTAAAAGTAAAAGGAGAAAAAATTTATATAATTCACGATTAACATTATATAATGTGATGAACTACTTAAAAAATTTAACGTTCGATAATTAAGTAACAACAGAGAAAATATGAGCTTACCTAAACTCTAATCATTACCGTCTGTTTTATTTACTGTCACCTTGATGAGCGACTAAAAAGATAGAACGCGGGTTTTTCGCGCAATGTAACAAAGCTCCAGAAATTTTTTATAAATACTAATGTTATAGCAAAAAAAATAAGGACCTTAAAGTCGTAAACTAAATTGAAAAGCCCAAATCATTCAAATTCTATATCGTTGAACTTTTAATAGGCTGCGAATACCGACTATGTCTCCCATACAGGTTGTTGTCTTTGCCTTGTCAAGGATTTTCCTGCTATTATTCAGACTTATCAAGCTAATTATAACCCCTATCCAGAAATCACTGGGTTATCTATTTGGCAATTATTTTGATGAATTAGACCGTAAATATAGATACAAGGAGGATTGGTATATTATTCCTTACTTTTTGAAAAGCGTGTTTTGTTATATCATTGATGTGAGAAGACATAGGTTTCAAAACTGGTACTTATTTATTAAACAGGTCCAACAAAATGGTGACCATTTAGCGATTAGTTACACCCGTCCCATGGCCGAAAAGGGAGAATTTCAACTCGAAACCTTTACGTATATTGAAACTTATAACATAGTGTTGAGATTGTCTCATATTTTGCATTTTGATTATAACGTTCAGGCCGGTGACTACGTGGCAATCGATTGTACTAATAAACCTCTTTTCGTATTTTTATGGCTTTCTTTGTGGAACATTGGGGCTATTCCAGCTTTTTTAAACTATAATACTAAAGGCACTCCGCTGGTTCACTCCCTAAAGATTTCCAATATTACGCAGGTATTTATTGACCCTGATGCCAGTAATCCGATCAGAGAATCGGAAGAAGAAATCAAAAACGCACTTCCTGATGTTAAATTAAACTATCTTGAAGAACAAGACTTAATGCATGAACTTTTAAATTCGCAATCACCGGAATTCTTACAACAAGACAACGTTAGGACACCACTAGGCTTGACCGATTTTAAACCCTCTATGTTAATTTATACATCTGGAACCACTGGTTTGCCTAAATCCGCTATTATGTCTTGGAGAAAATCCTCCGTAGGTTGTCAAGTTTTTGGTCATGTTTTACATATGACTAATGAAAGCACTGTGTTCACAGCCATGCCATTGTTCCATTCAACTGCTGCCTTATTAGGTGCGTGCGCCATTCTATCTCACGGTGGTTGCCTTGCGTTATCGCATAAATTTTCTGCCAGTACATTTTGGAAGCAAGTTTATTTAACAGGAGCCACGCACATCCAATATGTCGGAGAAGTCTGTAGATACCTGTTACATACGCCAATTTCTAAGTATGAAAAGATGCATAAGGTGAAGGTTGCTTATGGTAACGGGCTGAGACCTGACATCTGGCAGGACTTCAGGAAGAGGTTCAACATAGAAGTTATTGGTGAATTCTATGCCGCAACTGAAGCTCCTTTTGCTACAACTACCTTCCAGAAAGGTGACTTTGGAATTGGCGCATGTAGGAACTATGGTACTATAATTCAATGGTTTTTGTCATTCCAACAAACATTGGTAAGGATGGACCCAAATGACGATTCCGTTATATATAGAAATTCCAAGGGTTTCTGCGAAGTGGCCCCTGTTGGCGAACCAGGAGAAATGTTAATGAGAATCTTTTTCCCTAAAAAACCAGAAACATCTTTTCAAGGTTATCTTGGTAATGCCAAGGAAACAAAGTCCAAAGTTGTGAGGGATGTCTTCAGACGTGGCGATGCTTGGTATAGATGTGGAGATTTATTAAAAGCGGACGAATATGGATTATGGTATTTCCTTGATAGAATGGGTGATACTTTCAGATGGAAATCTGAAAATGTTTCCACTACTGAAGTAGAAGATCAGTTGACAGCCAGTAACAAAGAACAATATGCACAAGTTCTAGTTGTTGGTATTAAAGTACCTAAATATGAAGGTAGAGCTGGTTTTGCAGTTATTAAACTAACTGACAACTCTCTTGACATCACTGCAAAGACCAAATTATTAAATGATTCCTTGAGCCGGTTAAATCTACCGTCTTATGCTATGCCCCTATTTGTTAAATTTGTTGATGAAATTAAAATGACAGATAATCATAAAATTTTGAAGAAGGTTTATAGAGAGCAAAAATTACCAAAGGGTTTGGATGGAAATGACACCATTTTTTGGCTCAAGAATTACAAGCGCTATGAAGTCTTGACCGCTGCTGATTGGGAAGCCATCGATGCACAAACAATTAAATTATGATTTGATGTTCCTGAATTAGGATAAAGTATTTTTCCTTGCACGAGAGTACGTATGTAAACGTAATATTGATAAAGAATCAAAAAAAGTTTTATATCTATCTATATATGTACCTAATAACATATGGAAAGGATTATTTAAAATCAAAAAATAAAACAATAAAGTTTATAAACTAACCAAATTATTGTTAGAGTTGGTAATATTAGCACTTCAGTTAACTCAATACGATTGATCTTGAAACTATCGGTAACTGAATGGTTTGTTTCGGGATCACTTACGAATGATCCAGTGGAATAGTACCTTTCCATTAAAGCATCCTTCTCATTCCAAATTTTATACAGCCATTCTGAAAATTCATTTTCGTCGTCTAAGGGAATATCTTTGACATCAAATGCTCTGATGTGAATATCGACTAACTTCGGGTATTTTCCTTCTAAAAATATGCTCTTCAGCCCATATATAAGCTCACCATATTCCTCCTGTTTTACACCGGAGTAGCCGATCGTAATATCATATAGACTTTCAATACTTGGCTTCAACTTTTGTAACGAGTATCTTAGGCCTGTAGAATGAGGCAGCAGCACATTCTTGAATGGCTTTTTGCCTATTTTGGTAGCATATTTAGCACTTTTTTGCCTAGTATCAGCACTGAGATTTGTACCTTCAGGGAATAGGATAAGATTGTATGGCCAATGGATTTGTTTTGGATCAATAAACTCCGGATTCCATATGCTCTCTCCTTCCTCAGTTATGCGCTCAGGTGACTTTCCAGCAAGTGAGCCGGCGCCCCTTGCATTCGAATCAAGGCCAGCAAGGCTGTTGCTTAGGGTTATTTTGTCTTGTGCCCACTTTCTACTCATAAAAATGAAATTATAGTTTCTCATACCGAAACCGAGGATAGGAATGGAAGCCAACGATTTTTTTAAAATAATGAAGACATTAGCCCCTAAGTTCGATGTGTAAGCCAACCACCATAAAAATATCCAATCCGTGTATATTTGGTGATTGCAAATGGCCACCGAATTGGACTTTAGATGAGAAAGAATCCTTTTCTTCTTCAAGTCTAAAAAAAAAGTACCTTTAGGAACACTGGAATTTTCAGTGGTAATTCTAACTGCAGATGGTGCGACAACATGCAAAATGGATGATACCAGGACAATAAATAGTCTTTTGGTTTTATTGAGACCAATTTGTTTCCTTATATCATTTCTACAGTAAAGAGTCTTATAGGTGAGTTGGAGAAACAAAAGAATAAGGCATCCCTGGAAGAAAATCAATAAAGAAATACCTGGGACGACGACTTTTCGAACTTTATGAGCTATTTTTTGATGCAGCATCAGCTTATTGACCTCGCTAGCAATCTCAATACCAGTGGACCTGATATATCCTTTTTTTTTGTTGGCTAGTGTTCATTAATGATCTTTCGCGTTTATATTTCTTTTTCTGATGAGTTTTTCGCCTCTTGAGATGTTGTTGAACATTATTTAATAATACTTTTAGCACAATAACGATTTACCATAAACTAAAGTAAACTATGTATGTGCCACCCTATGAAAAGTCTACAATGAAAATATTTACGCTTCCCTCTTATTAACCGATATGATTAATCAATTTTGTCGTACAATTTTTGTAAGTCGTAGTTCTCTCTCCAGTAATCACCGTGCTTTTTCAGTATTATAAGTACACTGCTAGCACCCAAGACGATAAAGGCCAGCATTGTGAAAGCCCACCCAGTTCCCATACCGTTTAACATGGGTGTGGTGACAAAGACTGCGGTTGCAGCCAAGATTTGCCTTATTAAATTATTCAAAGCAACACCGGTGGCACCCTTTCCCGGCAATGAATCGACCAAATAGGAAAGGGTAGCACCAATTGTCATCATAGCTGCATATCCAAAGAGGGCTGTTCCTATTAGTGGCGTTACCCAGTGGCATTTTTTATCTAGGCACCAGCCAAATATCAATAGCGCAATGGGGAAAGATATTACAGATGTAACAACATTCCACGATATACGAGCTTCAGGAGCAAGAATTCCATATTTCTCTTTGTATCTTTTTAAAAGCATGTCCACCCAACGTCCACCGTAAATTGAGGCGAAAAAGTATGTTACAGAATTCGGAATATACAGTAGACCAATGTATAATGGTTTAAAGTTGTAAGGAGGCCTTGAATATTTATATTCAACTGTCATATTAACAAAGTATACCGTGGAAAAGGAAATTGCGGAAAATGTTATTGCAAGTGCCACGGGTGGATATTCTAGGAAGTGCAATGATTTTAAAGGCTTGATAAAATAAACAAAAAAGGTGTCCCAGACCTTCCTCACCGCTGATACCTCTTTAGGAGCAATTTCACCTCCATTACTGGATAGCACTTTTTTGACTTGCTCTTCCAGGTTGGTTTGTAATTTTCTCAGACTATTTTCTCGAATCGATCTCGCTAACTTTGGATCTGTTGATCTTATTCTCGTAACTTGTGCTGTTGTTGCATCGATACCGCTATCATCTAGCTGATATTCATACAGGCTTCTACTCGCCTCTGTATAAATCCGTTGCAATTGGGTTTCTCCAGCTCGACCATCATAAGTATTGGGGCTGGAGTGACTTTCTAAATCTAGCGAGTCTTGATCCCTTACCTCTCCAACGTAGTTATGCTTCTCAGTAGATAATGTGGCAACTTGGTTTTCAATTCGATCCGTCTCATCTTCTCCCCTCTGATAATCTTCTTGTATCTCTCCACGTTCGTTATTGTCTACTTGAATACGTCTTTCAGCCAAAATTTGAGCGATAGCGCCTTTAGAATCTTGTTTTCTTAATGTTTCAGGTAGTAACACTGTCAAAAGAATGACATTACATCCGGATAAAATAACCATAAACCATTGAGTGGATCTCCAGGGCCAGCGATTCACTAATAAAGATCCAAAAATTGGAGATAGTAGCGGGGCCAGTAGTGGACCCAAATAGTAATAACTCAAATTTTTACCTCTATCTTCGCTAATATATAAATCAGCCACTGTTCCAGCACCTACACTTTGAACACTGGCAGAAGCAGCCCCACAGAGCATTCTCAAGGCAATAAATGAGTTGATATCAGGAGCTAGAGCAGACCCGATATTAAATGCAAACAATAATGCAAATGAAGTTATGTAAGTAGTTCTTCTGCCCTCTAGCTCGGATAGAGAAGACCACCACAATGGGAAAACACCAAGACTTAAAAGGTACACACCAATTGAAACGTTTACCATAATCACTGATGTTTTAAATTCTGTTGTGATTGAGTTGATCGCTGGAAAAATGATAGATGTACCCATGGGGCCCATCATGGAGGAAAACGCAATCAAGAAGACAATCATCTTTTTCATCATCGGTGGATAATCTCTGGCATCCTTGAACTCCGGTATAATGGCGAGTTGAGGCAATAGTCCCCTACGTTGATTCTTTGGAACAACGTATTCCTCACTCTTCAACCTACTTAGCTGGTTGTCTCTGTGTTCACGACTATTTGATGCCGTACTTTCCAGATTGGTCTTTTCGTAACTATAATCGTTGTGCTCGCTGTGCGGGCTGCCGCTGCTTTCATCGCAGTGCATCATAACATGATTGTTCGGTAGTGAATTGTCAGAGCAATTACTCCTCAAAGACCCTACATTCGATTGTGAACCTTGGGCTTGCATGTTTATCGCTTTCTGACTTCGGTCCTAGCATAGACGTTAACAAGTTAGAAAGATGTGAATACATATGCCTTCAACCCTGTTTTCTTTTAAGGATACAAGGACACAGCTATTACAACAAATTTTGTTGGTTTCTATCTTATCTAATCGATAATCTTTTAATCTTTTAATCTAATCGCAGTTATCCAAAACTGGAATGAGATGGTTCAAATCCCCAAAGGTAGATGGAGTTACTGCTGAGGCGTGGAAAAACCCGAGTTTTTCCGAAGCCGCATATAAGAAATTGAGCAGGAATAATAGATATTTACGAAGAGGTAAAAGTGATAAAAGGCAGCGCCGTGGCAATATCTATTTACAATGACTCATTCTGACTATTTAAAAGTATGTAAGGGCTTTATCTAGGCTTTGTGCCGTTCAGGCTTTTTGTATACACATGTGATAATTGTATTACAGCTTGTAAGTAATTCAATGAACGTTTCTACACCGGCTAAACAAGAATCCATTTTGCTCCAAGGCTCCAAGTTTCCATCCTTTACTGTGTTCACCGGTTCTGAATTTGGAGAAAACTTGGCCATTGGAAACAATTTTTCGTTTATAGCGCCTGCTATCAGGCTATTGATCTCATAATAGTTGTACCCATATGCATTCTTAAACGCCACTTCTGATGGGAGAATAACTGCTGATAAAACAGCATTGATGCCTACCTTAGTCATGAAATTGGGTTCATTTGCTTTCAGTTCATTCAAACCTGGAATTGCCTTCAGTAGGGAGATGCCGTAACCTGGGATGAAACCTTTGGCCAGCCCATGACATAGGACGTTATTTAAGCAATTATCTATTGCATTTCTTCTTCTGTCGATTTCGATTTCGTTATGTCCACCAATGCTTAAAGTGACCGTATTTTGGAGGAAGGATTTCGGAACTTTATTTGGAATCGCTTCAGCGTCAATGGAGTTATATAAGAATGCCTCCCCTGTGGTCGCCTTTATGGATTCGATACTGCCGTAATATTTATCCGCACACATTTTGCTTGGCACTAAAGGACTATATTCTGGTGAGTAGATACTGTCATATCCGCAAGGCAACCGTAAGAACTTTATAAAATCAAGATTCTCCTGTGGCGCTAAGTCATTGTTCGCCTTTTTAGAGTACTTCAAAACCACTATTCGGCTTTCATTATTTTCTCTCTTGTTTCTGTTATTGTTAATTGTAACGGATGTTAATGCATCACCCGTGCAATCTCCGTTAACGATTAAGAGGACAGATTTTCTCAACTTTCTTGCATACGTTATCGTGGGTAGAATTTTATTAGCGTCTCGTAACGTCCCATCATACATAAGAACTAGCATATCTTTATCAATGGAAACTAATTTCTTAGTAGGCAACTCCAGGGACCTTAAATAGGCTTCATTACTATCTAAAATACCAGCTGGATATTTCCAACCCTTGGATACATCAACCTCATCGTAAGTTTTGTTGCCGTTTATGACCCGCACAATGTCATCCGAAAACAATTCATAATTAATGGCTTTCAAAACCCTTTTGATGCTTTGGCTGTCTGAGGAGGACATAGTCAATTGCTCGACCAGAGCATCAACATCGTTTTGGCTTTTCACTATAATCTTGTTCTTCGCAAGAAAATCTCTGATATACCGTAATCCGGCCTTGATCCCATTGGTCACTTCTTTTTCGGGATACTTGAAATAGTGCTCCAGTAAAGAGCATGTCAAAGATGTTGAAGTTGCTGTTAAGTTGTCCCGAATGCAATCCATGAATAATTGTAGACCAACCCTCCCCAGCTTTCGAGGCCTGTTTGATTGAAGTCGTGTGTTGGTAGCTTCATCTACTTGTAGGGAATCTAGTAACTCACGCATTACATTGTGAAGTCTCATGGTATCATGAGAACTAACGACCTGTGGCTTGGATTTATACTTAGGTTCATATATCAATGTTTTATTGTAGGAGGATGAAGTTATTATTTTTTCCAACAGCTTAATACCAGAGAGCGTATCTCTGAGAACCTGAAGGTTTTTTGTTCTATAGATTGGGGTGTGTAACGTTTTTACCGAACATTTCGTTTGATGATTTCCCAATTTCCTCAAACAATTCCTCAGCATACTCGTTAAAGCATAAGAGAGTTTTATGTTTACAGTAGTGTGGGAGAAAATATCGCCAGGTTAAAGCTCGTAAAAGGTAAACTATCGCACTATCGAAACTTTTGTTTCACAGGGAATGGGAGAAAGGGCCTTTATTTTTTACATTTTTTTAAGCCATAACGGATTTTAGTTACCGAGATTTTCAATCCTATAAGAATTACCTAAACTATTAAAAGCGGACCCATCTAAAACATAACGCTCGGCAAGTAGATGTATTGTTCCAAAAAGGCAATACATCCATACAACGGTGCCACCGATTTGTAATGAATGCTCTGTAATGTTTGGGGGATTCATTGAATTTACTGCTGGAACCGAGAGAGAAACACGACAGAGCAATTCATATAAATGAATAAATGAAAACTCGGTCGTATTGCCCTTAAACGTTTATAGGACCAGGTTGGCTACTTCCTCATCTCAATTTTGTGATAGGGGAGGTCTGCGTAAGGAATCAATTCGGATACCTTGGTAGTACTTTTAGGGGCACATTTTTTATTTCTACTTCTTGTATTATTAGGTATCACTGAGATCTATCTCTAATGATGCCTTCACTCCCACAGATAGTGGAAGACATTAATGCACTTTAAATCAAAACTTCTTCAACTAAAACTACTCTTTTCGAACGCAGAAGATATAATATCATTCCTAAAGACTTTCTGCGTACCTAAATTAGCAAATTTAAAAAAATAAAGAGTTTGATCCAACCGAGGTTCGAACTCGGGATCTTCGCCGTGTAAAGGCGACGTCTTGAACCACTGGACCATTGGACCCGGAACTCGATACTATGTCATTTTTGGATATCGATTAGTTGTATACATTGGATTTCTCATCTAAAAGCATTACGCATGCCCTATAACTGGTAAATTCAATGAATGTTTTGTAAGTTGAGGGGATGCTAATTCCCTACGAAGTATTTCTATATTATGTGCAACTACATCAAGAAGATAATATTAAAGTTGTTGGAATAAGAATCTGTTGGAATGGAAACCAACTATCGTCCATAAACTATAGTTATACTACTGGTATTATCATATACGATGTTAGATGATGACATAAGCTAAGAAAAAACTGCCATTGAAGTTAGAGGAAGCTGAAATGCAAAGATTGATAATGTAATATGATAATGAAACATTTAAAACGGAATGAGGAATAATCGTAATATTATTATGTAGAAGTATCGATTCCATTCGAGGATTCCTATATCATCGAGGAGAACTTCTAAAGTATATTCTGTATACATAATATTATAGCCTTAATCAATAAAAACCCTAAGAATTACCTCAAAATTCACCAATATCTCAAAATCAACTTTCATCTGTCTACCAGTAGTCATATTATTATATGTTATCATATACAGTGTAAAAAAGATGATATAAAGATTGAAAAACAGTCATCAGATGTTTGGGAAGCTGAAATAAAATATAGTAGGACAATGGGTGACAATATATAAAATGGAGAAAGAAATAGTAGCCTTATTACGTAAAAGTATCAATCTCTTTTGTGAATTTTTGTATGCTGGGGAAGAACCTTTATCATATTCTCTATTCCTAATGTTATAACCTTAACAACAACGAAATCCCAAAAATTATGACAAAATCCACCAATATATCAAAATTCACATAAAGAAAGCCGTATTCTATATAACATTGCAGAACATTTTTCTAACACATTACCAATCGTCAAAGTTCTGCCTTTACTAAATCAGGTGCTGAATTTTGAATCATATATAAATAGCCAAGTAGTTTGTGCGGTCGATTCCAACGCCGCTTATAATCCTATTCCAGCAATATTAACAATGTAGTCTTAAACTGATATGGTAACGACAGATAGAAGATAGCTGACCCATATTCAACCAAATATCTTGTCTAGAAAGGCGCACTTGATAGGCAAAAAATCGCACAGGCGTACTATCTTTGTATGCTAATGCTTTTTTATGTTATTCACTGAATACTAACTATCAGTAGTTGATTCCCTTTTAGCTACAAATGCATAACTATATATATAATCACGTAGATAATGTATTGATGTAAAGTGAAAACAATTTTACAGAGTATTGGCAGTTAAGTGTTGTTTTTTCGCTCAAAAGACATCCTCATCAAGCGATATAATTTGTGCCCCTTGACTACTTATACCTTTCAGTTGCCTACCAATGTTTCTTTCCGTAGCTCTCATACTAAGTATGATCTCAGATTTATCATTAACGGAATCTTCGCATTCAACAGCCGCAAAATCCAAAGGATATTCTTCAGAATAGTACTTGCTTAGTTGCTCTCCTCTCAGTCTATAATTTTCTGCTTCATTTCTCTGCCTTTTATACTCTGTATATTGAAAATAATGTAAAAATTGGGCTACACCTACTGTGTCACACTTCGAAGCTCTCTGAGACTCCTCATCATGCTGTGAATTCATCTTTGTCTTTAGAATTGACCTCGTTTCAATAGTCGAATAACCACTTTGAGTCTCGTCTTTGTTTAACTTTTTAGATTTTTTGTAGATTAAAAGACGTGAGTTTTCATCAAACCTAACACTTGAGGTACTCCGATCCTTTATACAGAGATCTGTATCCATTTCTGAAATGTTTTCGCTGTCAGATAACTCTGCATCTTCTTCGTTATCAACATATGGATTGAAAGCATCATAGAATCTTTTATTTCTAAAATTCACGCATCTTTTCTTTTTTTGATGACTTTTGATCAAATGCGTTAAGTTATCTTGGCTTAAATCAGCTTTACCAACTTTTGAAAGAATTTGTGATATATTGGTCCTATTAGTAAGGCCGCGAAATGTGGGGATAGTATAAATTTTACTACTTCCGCTTGAGCTTGTATCAGATAAATCGGAAAGTTCCTCAGATTCAACTGGCTCGAATGTGGTCTCTACATCATCCGAATAGCTACTGCTCGCATCATCTATGTCTTTATCCAATGTATCATCTTTTAAGGCCGAGCTCACTTCAATTGGTTTTTCCATTGCGTCCACCGTGCTAGTATTAGAGTCTGGTATGACCACATTTCCCTCTTTCTCAGTGGTAACATCGTTTATTGAATCCTCATCCATATTTCTGTATTCGTTATCACTTTCATAATCGGAGGCACTGGAACCAATTTTGTTAGAGGGAAAATCTACTTTTTCAATTAAAAACGAATCCGTGGAGCTTAATGCTTCAATTCTTTCTTGAACTTCTTTGGTAATGTAAATGGATGGTGTACTTTCCATCGAATGATCCGATTCAGGTTCATCTGAGTATTGTTTTAAGCATAGCCTCTTTTCAGATGTTGTATCACTGGAATCATTGCGAATGCTTCGTTTTGTGCCACGTGTCGAATCTGACCTATCAAGCGATTCATTTGATTCAATTGGAGTAAAAGTTGCAGGCGCCAAGCTTTGCAAATTCTCTTCAAAATGTTTCAAATCTTCATATTTTAAATTATTAAAAGGAATAAATTTCTCACTTAGGTTCCAACAGGATTCATTGTCTAGATAAGCCTTATCGGAATTTTGGCTCCTATTTGAATGATCAAATTGCGTTTCAAATTCTTTCGAATTTGTGTGGAATCTGTTGAAACAGGGCGTATTATTGTCTGGTTTGTCCAGATTATCTGACACAGACTTTTTTGTTTCTTCAACAACTGGACACCTCTTTTCGCTTTGATGTCCGTTTCTACCATGACGTATTTTCTTCAATCCCCTTTTCAAATTATCTTTGAACTCATAGAATTTTCTATTACTGAACAGGGTTTCAAATTTAGTGTCTCCTCGGAAAAAAGAACTCTTTCCATCTGGGCACTCATATTTTATTGGAGTTGTGACCAAAGGACAATGACCAGAATCAAGATTAGAAAATGTGTCAGCGGGATTAGGTTTTGCAAAGTCACGCAAATCCAATGTATCAGAATGCAACAGGGATCCATGCGCAGTCGACGGCCTCAACCATTCTCTAAAACGTTTTCTTTTCAAAGACTCAAATGGTCTAGCCTTTGGCTGCAAAATAGTTTCCATAATTAGCTAATAATTGAATAGCTCTTCACCAAAAAATTTGCGAACTGATTCGAATTATAAAGAAAGCCACCAAACGAATAGGCAAGGAGGAAGAAAATAGCTATGCTTAAATATCTATTTTTCAAATAAAATCAGGGAGAAAGGAAAGTACAAATAAATTTTTATTCGAATGGTTTTGTTAATATGTATTTATTTTATTTTTGTTGCACTTTTTTGTCGAAGAAGTCCCCGATTTTTACAGTGTCACACTTAACAAATTTTGCGTCGGACCAGTTTATGTAGCCCTTCAGAAAAATAGAAAAATAAAAAACCTGTCATAATTCCTAGTTAATCTAAGAAGATTAAAATTCGTGAACACAAAAAGAAAAAGGCAAGAAAGCTGTCCAAATTATTACGATAAATAAATATATGATTCTATTGTGGTATTTCAAGAACTAGCTTACCAACAGTTTTTCTACTTTCTATGTCAGCAGCTGCAGTTCTATAATCCCGTAATGGATAAGTTTTGTATATTTTGATGTTCAACTTCTTTGAATTAACCAGACCAAAAAACTTGTCAGAGTAATATTTCCATTCTTCAGGATCGGCGATATAGCCGTAAAGTTGAGGTCTCACCAAAGTAATATTTTTTGGGGAAAGTCTGGTAATAGAGAATGGCGGGATAAGACCAGATGCATTACCAAAGGAAACGAATACACCTTTTCTTTTTAGTGCGGCTAAGCTGATTTCAAAGGTATCCTTTCCGACCGAGTCAAAACTAGCATCAACGCCCTTACCATTAGTGAATTTTAAAACTTGTCTTAAAATATCCTCTTTCGAAGCGTTGATCAAGTATTCGGCGCCGTATTCCTTCGCTATTTTAAGCTTTTCATCAGTTGAGGCAACTGCAATCGTATGTGCACCTTTCATCTTGAGTAGCTGATTTAAAATCAATCCCACACCACCCGCTGCGGCAAAAAGTAATACATAGTCGCCCTTTTTGACGTGATACGCTTCGTTTGTAAATGATAAAGCAGTGAGAACTTGTAATAAACCAGCCGCATAAAGTTTCAACTCTTCGTCACTCGTTCCCTTTGGCAGCTTCATGACTGGGCCTTGGGACGAAATTTTTGAATACTGTGCAAAAGTTGAGTTAGATATATAAGCAACTTGGTCTCCAATTTCAAAATTAGTTACCCCTTTACCTTTTGCTACAACGGTCCCCGACGCTTCCCTGCCCAATACGTATGGTTTTTCACAGGGATAAATACCCTTCCGGAAGTAACTTTCGATGTAATTAACACCCGTGTACTTATTTTTGATTAGTAACTCTTCCTCCGAAATCGATGGTACAGGATAATCCTCATACTTGATAACATCGTATCCACCAATTTCATCAATCAAAATGACTTTTTGCTGTTCTGGTATAGTACATTTCATTTTTGTCTTGTTGTTGGCGATCTCGTCTCTTAATGCTTACTAGTAACTTCAAAATATCTACTTTGCAAACCGCAAGGAGATCTCACTTTCAAGATATAGTATTTGTAAGAGGGGAAGTTAACGCTCGGCTAAATCGTTCGGATCGACACCGAGCGGCACGTACTATATTATCCGAACTGATTACTCATCTAGAAATGAAGGGTGCAACTTCTAATGTCACGCAAGAAGTGAAAGTATTATTCATGTTATACCTGAATAATAATCATATGTAAGAGTAAATCTTTGTTCTGTGGACATAACTGAAAAAAAATCAGTTCATCAATGCTTATCAACCACTTGAGTAAGATCCGAACCGTAAGGCACTTTTCTAATATTAAACCCGTTTTATCCAAGGAAGTTTCGCGACGAGTAATTGTTGCACCTGCGTCACACTTCAAAACCTCCAGTCCAAATGTGAAAAGCAACATCCCTATTCATGAATATAAACAACTACCGGAAGATTCTAACTACATTGAAAAGCATTATAAGGAACTACAAGTATTTTTGAATGAGTTTTTGATTAAGAAATTAAACAAGACCTATGCGGATTTTGAAGGAGATCCAGACGAGTTGGTATTTCAATTGGAAAAATTCATTGAACTAGAAGTTACTCCGAGATACACAAATCATTCAGCACCTGATGGTTGTGAAGAGAGATTCAAATCCATCGGAGACAGGATAGTCGTTGACCGCTATTTAGATTTTGTGAAAGATGTCAGACTAACACTGCTGCTAAATGGAGGACACTCCTTCATATTTGATGTCATGCTACAAGCCAAAGAAGTATTTGACAAAATGCAGAAAGAATGAAGAAAGCTATAAAAAATTTGAATTATACTCATTCAGTTGGTTTTTTATTAGCAATGTACAATTAAATAGCGTATAATATATAAGGTTTTATGTTTCTCTCAGTATCTGGAAATGCCTTATTATCGATATACACAAGAATTTCTGGAAGAAATATTTCCTTGCTGCACCCATACAATTCTAAACCCAAACATGTTTCCCGCTTTGTTTTTATTCCACACTCGGCATATTGCGTCTATGAAAAAGATGCGAAGTGTCTTTGTGAAATGAGGAAGTGTTCTCGCTAGAGTCCGCCCGGTTCCACGCCAACCTTTCAGCGGGCAAGTCCAATAGCTTTACGTTTCCCTTCTCTGCTGCGTCTGTTGAAAATCTATAATCAATAGGTAAAATAGTGATAATAACATAGCTAGTACGATTTACATAGTAGCATTTGCTGAAGACTTAGAGGAAACGTATCAAGCCAGGGAAAAAGATGTCCACTGAATTAACTGTTCAATCTGAAAGAGCTTTCCAAAAGGTATGAAAGAATTATAACCTGAATGAGGTAATCAATGAAATATTCAGTACGGAAAGGAAAATTGGTCGAGGTAATATTATAATTTTAATGGGAATTTCCAGATTTATCAACATAAAGGTTAGCAAGCGCAGTACCATCAGGTAAAAGTTTACTGGTGAAAAGCAGGATTTCGAATGATTGAGATTTCGTTACACAGTACGAGTAAAATATAAATTATTTCAAGAAGAAGAGAACTTTTGATCTGAAAATGAACACTGTAACCACGGAGAAATGTTGAGAATACATAAATAACCATGAGGCCAAAACACCTTAATATGAAATGTAACTTTTACTGTGCTCGATGACTATTTCACCCGACTAATGCCAAGTAAGGAGGATCTCATCATACGGAACATTTTTCCAACCGCCACGACACAGTTAACGATTTCCTTTTCGCCTAAAAATAATAGGAATGAAGTTCATGATTATATTATAGATCAACCGGTTTACTAACATGCTATTTTTCAAACAGCAACCTCACATCTTCAACAATCCAAAGGTCAAGACTTCCAAGAGAACCAAGAGATGGTATAAGAATGCCGGTTTGGGATTCAAGACCCCAAAGACCGCTATTGAAGGTTCTTACATTGATAAGAAATGTCCATTCACTGGTTTAGTTTCCATCCGTGGTAAGATCTTGACCGGTACCGTCGTCTCCACCAAGATGCACCGTACCATTGTCATCAGAAGAGCTTACTTGCATTACATTCCAAAGTACAACAGATACGAAAAGAGACACAAGAACGTCCCAGTCCACGTCTCCCCAGCTTTCCGTGTCCAAGTTGGTGACATTGTTACCGTTGGTCAATGTAGACCAATCTCCAAGACTGTTAGATTCAACGTCGTCAAGGTCTCTGCTGCTGCCGGTAAGGCCAACAAGCAATTTGCTAAATTTTAAAGAAATAAAATTAACAAGATGATATAATAATAAGTGGAGGATAAAACGTAGGACTTCTGGTGAATTATTTGAACCAAAGTGTCGTATATTAGGCTCTTTTTCTTTTTCTTTTACCAGACTTGGTTTTTTTCTCTCTTTAGTAATTGTTTCTATATATGGCTTATCAATTCTATATATTTTTTAACTTGAATATATGAATGACATCTTTAATAATCACATCTCGGCAAACGACTGATGAATTCCACCTGCTTATTGTTCATTTCCTTTCGTACACGCCGCGCTTGGCCAGTCCTTCCAAGAATGTAGGCAGAAGAAATCAAACTAACTTGTAAGAGAAAGAATAAAATTCATTATACATATAGGTAAAATAATATAAATACAACGGCTCCATGTGTAAGTTGGAAATAAAAACAGTTGGCGTCAAGGAAGAAAAAGAAAGTCAATATCCGGCAATAAGTGAAGACAAGATTTGCCAAATTGTTACAGGGCTAAAAAAAGATAAATGATGAAAAATAACGCGTACTATCAAACATTATTGAGTTTTTCGCTTTCACCAATTATATTTTCCGGAATTAATTTTCTGTTTTCATTGAAATATTGGAGCTAAAATAATCAACTAGCTCTTTACTGATTTCATTAATTGATTTTTGCTTATAGCCTTTGACCTTTTTCTTCATTCTTTCATAGCACAATTTCAACTCTAACCCATTTAATTTCATGCCAGGCTTCAAAGCTGCAAGTTCATCCCAATCTACTTGAGAATCTTCTGTTATACCTAAATCTCTTAATTTTTCAAAAATCCATAACATATCATCATCTTTTACAGTCTGAATTTTGGCAATTGCTTCCCTTTTGACCAATTTATTCCATTTATAACGACATTGAATACGTGATCTCGTACCGCCCATACGCTCACTGACAATGGTCCAGTTAATGATGTCTTTGAAATCTAACTTACCGTTACCCATCAAAGATTTCCTCAGTTTATTATTGTGACGTCTGATTGTATTTGACAAACTTTTAGAATGTGTGCTTGTTGCTGATGGAGCAGGTACCATTGAGTTCTGGGAATTATCATCGAGCTGTATACCTAATGAATCGTGGGGTTTGTCTTCGTCTTTGTTGTCTCCCAGGGATGAAGAAGCAGCAGCGGCAGCAGCGGCAATAGCATCGTCATCATCTTGCTGCTTTTGTTGAAGAAGTTGTTGTTGTTCTTGAATAGCAGCAGCAGCAGCAGCTGCTGCAGAAGCTGTATCATCATCGTCTTCATCGTTATTGCGATGATCATTCTGGTCATCTTGCAGTAAATGCTGTTCTTCTTCCAATAAGTTTGGATGCAATTGAGACTGTTGTTGCTGGGCTTCTTCCAACATATCGCTGATAACCTTTTTCAGAAGCTCTTCTTCTTCAACGGACCATCTATTTGATGCTCTATTGGTACCACATTTTACGTAGTTTCTCCAACGATCCCTACAATCTTCTGGCATTCTGCCTAAGGTTTTACCTATTTCTGCCCATTGACCTTCTTTTTCTGCACATAATTTAGCTAGCTCTTGTTCCTCCTCCGCGGTCCATTTACCACGTTGTTCAAAAATGTGATATTTTCTTCTCATGTGTTTGTAGATAGAGGAGCTAGATCTATAGGGTAAGACTTTGTAAATATTATTCCAAAAGTTGTCCTTTGGCCTGTCGGAACTCCATATCCTTTCACAAACTTGTTGTCTAGTCAAACGTTCAATGGCCTCATACTCGTTAATAAATCTTTCTAAAGCGGCGTCTTCGGCTTTATCAAAAGCTTTGCTATTGTTAGACCTTGAAGTCGATGGCGTTGCTGAGGATGAGGATAAAGATACCAAAGATGATGCCTTTGTGGCGGCTGATTGAAGTAGTTGAGATATTTCTGAATTGTCCACGCTGCCAGCTTCATTATCATGAGAGGGAGATTTTTGTTGGTGTGGTTGAGTATCTTGAGAGATAACTTTGGGCAAGACTTCCATATAATTTCTAGATTTGTTGAGGGAACTATCCAGCATAGAGTCTTTCTGCAGTTCAGAGTATTGCTTTGTACTATTTGATAAATCATCTGTATCATCATTGTGATTCTTGTTCTGATGATTCAAACCGTGTGTACGCATCAAATGATCTTTAATATGCTTTAATTTTTCGTTATCGTCAGTATCACCCGCAGTATTCAAGTATTGCTGGAAATCAGGATGTTGGGTAATCGAATCAGCGTCGATAATGGCCTTATGGACCAGTTGATCACGATCAATCACATCATTATTAGTATCGTTGTCATCTGCATCACCCAAGGTGGTTAATTCCGGATCTACGTTTCCAATTTGTCTGTCATCGTCATCATTATTGTTTTTCCGCTTTTTCTGTGAATTCTCATGATTATTTCCGTTATCATGCTGTCTTTTACGCGAATTGCTATCGTTCGCAATACTGTTATTATTATTGTTATTTTTCGATAGAGTGTAAGCAGCAGCGACGGCGGCCATCGCCATAGATTGATGATCATCGTCCACACCAACACCCGCATCTTTCTTATTCTTGTCGTCGTCGTCATCCACGACTATGTCAGATTGAGAAAAGTGATTATTACTGTCATTGCCGTTGTCAGTGTTATTATTGTTTTCGTCATCTTCGTCGTCTTGTTGATTATGCGCTGTTTGCCTTAAATACCAATCCATAACTGCGTTATGTTGTTCATTGGAGTTGGCATGATCCACATTCGAAGATGATTCGTTCGCATTCAATGCGCTAATATTTTCAGAATCATCATTATTATCCTCGTTTCTATTACTGTCATCATTGTTATTAACATCAACATCACTACTACTTTCCACAATATTCTGCTTTTTCGAGTGTTTGTTTTCCAGATCCTTCGTATGCAATTGAGGATCATGGTTCTGGTGATCTAGACCTACGCCGACATATTTCAAAACAGCCTCTTCCACAGACTCTTGATTTGCGTTTTTATCGTTATGACCTGAAGGCATATTGATTGAGCTATAAATATTCTAATTCAGCAGCAACACGTGAGTTCAAACTAATAACGATAGTGTGTAGATAACCTTGCTTGTGATGATGTTTATTTATTTACTTTAGGTTGGGTCCACAGCAGGGTAATAACAGCCTGAGTTTTGTTGTTTTATCTTGTGTGGTCAAGAAAGCTGCCATTTGTTTGTCGTTGTCCTTTGTGAGGGTAGGTCCCTTGGCCGCCTTTGGTTTGCCACCCGGCATGGGCCCAATTTAAAAGACGGGTAACCAAGTTGTTGCTATATATCACGTGATCAATTTTTCCGAGGAGCTTCTAGAAGAAAATGAGACACAATTTCAATGTATTGAAAGTTTACGTAAAGTTTATAGGAGCAGGTTGGGTATACTGGTGTCTATGTAAGCGTCAATGTCATTTTCTGTTTCAGCGTCAGTATCAGTATCAGTATCAGTGTCAGTTTCCGACTCGAAAATGAAGGTCGAATGACTTGAAGTTGACGAAGGTTTTAAGGGGGAATGATGACTTATGTTGGATAACTTGAGATCGGAGTCAACCCGAAGCACACTACTGAAATCTGTTTCTCCTGCCTGTAACAAAACATTTCTTGGAACATCGCGAACATCGTGCCCACGCTGATAGTCTCCACTATTACTACTGATAATGGCAGTGGCAGCGGCAGTCGTAATAATTGCGTCACTCGCGACGTAAACGCTGCTATAATCATAGAAACTTCGCTTACTTGCTGCGTTGCCAATGCAGGGATCTAGTTCAGACTTTGAACAAGGGCGCTGTTCATCAGCCGAATTCAACCGTGTAGAAGGAAGCCTTTGTATGAAATGCTCATCAGTTATAATACACTGTTCAACGTTATCGTTAAATTTGATATGCCTCTCTCGTGGCTTGCCCATTATATCTCTCCTTTTGCGTGCCTTAAACCAGCTTCTCCAAAAAAGGTTCTCCAATCTTTGATCATTGTCCACTTTCTTGTGTTTTTGTAACGGTAAAACATTTTCATTTTTTACAGTGTTGTTCGAGCTTCTCACATGCTTATTATTTTTATTGTAATTGTTTTTACTACTACAATTAATAAACTTGATGAATTTCCATAAATTTAAATTCAAGATTAAACTTCTTTGCTCGTGAAAGTCGAAATTTTTCTTCTTTACTGCTGGCAACATGCACATTCTTTTCTTGTTTATTTTCCACTGTTTGGCATTCAAAGACTTGATTTTTTTTAAGCAATACGTACCATTTGCAGCGGCGGGAGGATATCCCATATCGTTTCTATTCATCAAAGTTCTGACCGCCTCAACGAATTTACTACTTTCTTCTTCCTCTGGAGGGTCCTGGAATAAGTTATCCAAAGAGTCGCAATTACTCAAAGTCATTCTCACACACTTTCTTGTTCCTATTTTTTTTTTCTTATTCCAATATATTATTTTATCAGAAGACAGACAGCAAGAACGACAGCCTAAGTTTCGAGACAACGCTAAATTTGACGGACATGCGAAGACATGCCATATATAACAGTACGTCCAGGAAGAAGCTGCAACTCAAGAAGCAATAACTATTTTATGCATTATTAGTTAATTAAAGGGGGTATGGTGTGGCTAAAAACGAGTAAAAAAGCAGCTTGTTGCGATGTTAGTAATGATAACTATAAGGTTTCCGTGTTGACACAATAAGCGTATAAATTTAATCACTCCCCCCACGTTTTTTTATCCAGTGCTGCCCCGCCACATGCAATCGGGCCGTCGGAAAAGCAAGAGAAGGACAAACTATCGGGCAAATGGCCTGGAAGGGACCTTCCCCATTGGCCCTTGACTATAGTCCTTCAGTCCTTCTGTCCTTCTGTCCTTCAATGTTACAGTTATACCATATCGTACTTATGTAAAGATATATACGGTTTTACAAATCTTTGATACGGTCGTAAAAGGCCTTCCCTTGAAGTTGGTGAACTCTTAGCTCGGATAAACTGGGAGGTCTGCCACCGTCGATTCCAGAAACACATCCTGCGCCCCAGGCGCAAGACCCGTTCACATCTTCAACGTCGGTCAATTCCTTGTATGCGTTCTTATACCCCAATGGGACATAAATGACACCATGATGGACCAGAGTACTCATTGCGTTCATGATACACATTTCTGTATCACCCTTGCCGCTTATTGCGCCTGAAACAAACAAACCGGCAATTTTGCCATGGAGAGAACCCTTTGCCCAAAGCCCACCAGTATTCGAGTCCCAAAAGCTTTTCCACTCCGCGGGGAAGTTGCCAAACTTAGTAGGTATTCCGAATAAGTAGTAATCGTACTCAACCAACGTTTCTCTTGTTAGGATTTTATAGGAAAAATCTGCATTAGTTTTGGCGACTTTGGCTGCCTCTTTTCCTTCTTCTGTCGCATATTCAGTTTTATAGCTGACGTCTGGCACTTGGAAAATCTCAGCCTCACCACCAGCTATCTCTATACCTTTTTTTTCATTTTCTGCTAATGTGGCAATTATATCGTCCACTGAGTAAATCAAAATAGCGACTTTCGGCATTATCTATGTGGCGTAGTATGTGCTTATAATAGTGAGTAGTATGCTGGAGGTCTTGATGTTTGATGTTTCTCGAGAAAAGTGTGATATAAAATGTGGTTTCTTTTTATTTCTTTTCTTTTCCGCTCTTTTATGTATTTTTGATTGTCCGCCCCTTAGGTATTCCCTCCTTATAACTAGGCAACCAAAATGAAACGGCTATTATTCGATGTATAAGGACAAGTTTGGGAGCTTCGCTTCAATTTGCCCATAAGCGGTGTCATATGACGCTAGTTACATGCGCTGGATACGTATGCTGCATATATATAAACATATGTATATACATCTAGTGGAGAGGTTGTCGCTTTGTAGATTCCAGAGGAACATTTCCGTCTAGCACGTTTGGAATTCTGTAGATGCAGCCACCATTCTTGTCAGTATTGGTTCTTACAGCATCGTTGATTTCTGCATTGGCAGTGGTCACGAAGAGATCTTTACCAACAAAACAACAACATGAAACTCTTGGTGTCTGCTCCGGCAAAATGAACTCCTTCAGCAATTTTCCGTTAGTTAGGTCGAACATTTGAACCTTACTGGTGGACCAGACAGTGATAAACAGAAACCCAGAATGTTTTCCATCTTTGCTAAACCAAATTGCACTTCCATCTGGTTCAGGAGACTCAAAAGATTGATTGTTGGAGTTCTTCACGTCAATTAACTCGTCACGTTTTAGCAAGTCGCCACCAGGACATTTCCAAATAGTGAAGTTTAAAGAATCAGTCACGTACATCGTCTTTTGATCACTTTCATCCCAGTGGATCGCGTTAGGAATTAACAAGCAATTCCAAACAAGCTCTATCTTGTGAGCTAATAGGTCAACACGAAGCAAACACCCAATAGGTTCCAAATCAAATGGAAAATCGCTCATTAGCCCCACATAAATATATTTTCCATCTGGCGAAACGTTCCCATCATTGGATCTCAACTTATATGCTCTGTCTGTACTCAATTCAGGACATTCGGAATACAAAATGACATATTCCCATTCACTTTTGCTAAAATCCAATTTTCCTATGCCAAATTTACTACCAAATAATACTTGTTTGATTTCATTTTGTGAAGCCCCATCAAGTATTGGAAATATACAGCCCACGGATTCTTTTAATTCATCTGGATTGGGAGGGTACTCAATTGACGCATTCTTGCCATAATTGGCTCTACTAATGGAAAAAAAAGAATGACTGGATTCAGGCTGTTCTATGTCTTCGACTTTATGAACCTCTCCTTTAAAAATATCAACCCACAACAGTGTACCAGTTTCCTTAACGAAGGTTATTCCTTCACTATGTATGGCACCGGGAACGTGATAATAAGGTTTTAAATCATGCAAAATAATTTCTTCAAAATCGCCAACCCTACTCATTTTACGAAAAGTGTCTAGTTGCTCAATGCATATAAACTTAATCTAAGAATCTTACAGGACATCTTCATATATATCCATATGCTTTGAATAAGCATTGGCTTCCCCTTAAAGCCCGACCGGGTAAACTTTCACCTAGCTGTTCTTGGCGACCATTAAATAATTTTGAATGCATTTCTAGGAACAAAATCAAGTGCAAGCTACAGCTTTACAATTATAGAATCTGTTGACCAAGTAAAATGGATGAGAAAATTTACGTACGATTTTGTTCCTTATCCATTCAGCTTCTTAGTTAGTCAAGAGGTAGCTGTAGCGGCTTAACGAAAAAGGTATTAAAAAGGGACATACTTTTTTTATATCTTTTCCTTTGGCGTTCACAGTTACTCTTTTAGAACTCCTTGTTGTTGTGTAATGCATTTACCCATTCCCGATATAACCACCACTTTGGAGAACTGTAGACAAAGACCACTCTTACTGAGTATACGTTTTACTTTCGTAGACCGACTTTTAACTCTATTAGGAAAAGCAATTGACTTTTGAACTTCGATGACGATTGTGCAGAATACAAATCGTTTCAAGCGGTGTTCGGAATAGCTCACAGAAATGGCGAAGATATGTTGAAAAATACATACCGATGTCATTAGTGAAAAACAAAAACACAAGCTACAATTTGTATATTTACTCAATTACATATACCAATTGGGTAATAATTAAACAAGAAGGCAAAAATAAACTAAAGCAAAATAGTATACCATCTTTGGTTCCTGGACCACATTTTCTCTCAATATTTTTGAGATGTTTTCTTTACTTTGTTTTACGTAGTCTTTCCATCTCCCTTCAACGGAAACAAGTGCACGCAACATGTTATTTTCCTGTTATCCGCCCTGAGCAGTTTTCTTCCCCGGGTGGCAACCATTCTCCAACATTAGACAAACTTTACAAAGAAGACACCCTACCCGGTTGCCCCCAAAGCCCTTCTTTCTTAACGCGAGTACCGCTTTGGGAGGCCTCATCTTGGTTGTGTCCTCGTATGGCAGCATCTGCCATTGAGCGAACCCTTTCCCGTTTTACGCGCATGGCCTAGACCAATCTTTAGCAGACATGCCGAGTGAATTTACCTAAGATTTCTAAGGACTCTTCTGCATGTTTCCGAAAATCACCGGAAAAACCTTCGGTTTTTTTAGACGAAAACTAGGAAGTTGCTTAGCTTTCCTTGTCGTCTTCAAATCTATATGTCATCGGAAGAGAATCAGAGGAGAAGATCACGACTTAAAACCTTTGCTGTTAAGATGGCAAGACAGCTTGCCAATAGGCAGTTATGTAACCTAGTTTATCTACACCTTCTTTGATTAACTTAGCTATGTAGGCCGGTGTGTTTGTTCATATCACGGCATACGTTAACACAATGTAAATCTTGCTTTGGGTTGACTGAGGGAAATAACTATAGACATCACACCAATGGCTAAGGGATATTTCGACCTCGCTATGGGTTCTAAATGAGGGAATGGAAAAAAAGGGTAAATTGAAAACAACCTACCGATTTTGGTACCACTTCCGTGATTTTCGATTCTTCAATTTCCGCATAATTTGCCTCAAATAGGAAATCTGAGCTGTTTTTTTCTTACCCTCGAGTTGTCGTTCTGCGGACTTTTCTCCGGTCCAATGCATGAATCCCTTTAAGAAGCATGAAGAAAAAAAAAAAATAGCCTCTTGTAAAAGCAAAAATGCCTTTCACTATTTCTGTGTAAACGAATAATTTCGTCATCTTAGTAGTTCACTGGATAATTGTGCTTTCCAATCAGATTAGTTAGTAAAACCCCTAGAAAATTTCAATGTTAGATCGGGATGATTCCTCATCGGGTTGTTGCTTATTCATGATCCTTTCAATTACTGGAAGCTTACCGAAAAGATATATAAAGAACCGAACTTATTCGGTTTACATGTAAGACAGTGTGTTAGTTATGGTTTTCCGCCTTTTTCTTCTCTTGTTTTCTTCGATATTTGTTATTAACCTTTTCTCATTTACGATTATATAATCAAGTGTCAAGATTGTGTCAGCAAATAACAGTAATATTCCAACCCGAAAAAAACTATCTATTTATCTTTGGATACTTTAACATAGACAAGAAGTCCTAAGAACTTACCATAATTTTTTTTCTAAAAACCCTTTTTTACTCAAAACTAATAGCTTATTCTGGTTATTTTTAATCAATCTAGAATTTTTTTCTTTTAATTCCAAACAATCTAATAACGTTTAACCACTAATTCTTTAATTATTAATATTTAATTTTAAAAATCTTCTAATTTTCCTGATAACTTAAAGTGACACTATTTTTTTAAAAAAGCATCAAAATGTCTGATTATGTTGAACTATTGAAAAGAGGTGGTAACGAAGCCATCAAAATTAATCCACCAACCGGTGCTGATTTCCACATTACATCTCGTGGTTCAGACTGGCTTTTCACCGTTTTTTGTGTTAACCTACTATTCGGTGTGATTTTAGTCCCACTAATGTTTAGAAAACCAGTTAAGGACAGATTCGTATATTATACGGCCATTGCTCCAAATTTGTTCATGTCAATTGCTTATTTCACCATGGCTTCTAACTTGGGTTGGATCCCAGTCAGAGCAAAGTACAACCATGTACAAACTTCTACTCAAAAGGAGCACCCAGGTTACAGACAAATTTTTTACGCTAGATACGTTGGCTGGTTTTTGGCTTTCCCATGGCCAATTATTCAAATGTCTCTACTTGGTGGTACTCCATTATGGCAAATTGCTTTCAATGTTGGTATGACTGAAATATTTACTGTCTGCTGGTTGATTGCTGCCTGTGTCCACTCTACTTACAAATGGGGTTACTACACCATTGGTATTGGTGCTGCCATTGTTGTTTGTATTAGTTTGATGACAACTACATTCAACCTGGTCAAGGCCAGAGGTAAGGATGTCTCTAACGTTTTCGTTACTTTCATGAGTGTCATCATGTTTTTGTGGCTGATTGCTTACCCAACCTGTTTTGGTATCACAGATGGTGGTAACGTTTTGCAACCAGATTCTGCTACCATTTTCTATGGTATTATTGATTTATTGATCTTATCTATCTTGCCAGTTCTTTTCATGCCATTGGCTAACTATTTGGGGATTGAAAGATTAGGTTTAATCTTCGACGAAGAACCCGCTGAACATGTTGGTCCAGTTGCTGAAAAGAAGATGCCATCCCCAGCTTCTTTCAAGTCATCTGATTCTGACTCTAGTATCAAGGAGAAGTTAAAGCTAAAGAAGAAGCACAAGAAGGACAAGAAGAAGGCTAAGAAGGCTAAGAAGGCCAAGAAGGCCAAGAAGGCCCAAGAAGAGGAGGAGGATGTAGCCACCGACTCTGAGTAAATGCTTTGATCTGCTGATGTAGCAATGTTTTTTTCCTTCTTTTTCCTGACGTATTATTTGAGACCGAAACTTTGCTGGAAAAGAAATACTTCGATCCTTTTTTTATCTTCTGCATTATAACGCGCAACGATGAAGTGTTAATATATGAAAGAAGATGGGATTGGATTGTAGCGACCAAAGGCCACAAATAAATATGCACTGTTTTTAAATTTTTTTTTCATTAAAAAAATACGAATAAATTCCTTAAACACATACATCATTTTGCTTCAAATTTTACGTTTGTAAGAAAGACCATTTGTTGTCTTAATACCTATGAAGCACTACTTATAATCTTAATTAAATCTAATTCTTTTCTTTAACTTTTTTTGAGCATCGCTTCTATCAATTATGTGTATACATACATACATACATATAAATATACGCGCAGGCTAAGTAGAAAACAACGCAAGATAGAATTACTTTATTTGTCATTCATCAAGCGCAATAAAATCTCTCTAGGTGTGCAGTATTGCATTTTTACGTTCTTAGAGGCGGCTATCCATTCGGGTCCGTAAGTAGGCTCACATTGATCGAACATATTGTAGAGATCAACAGTATCCTTGCCTAACCTTGCATATGTCCTAAATAGCCAAACCCATGTATCTCCGTAACGCGAGCACTTTTTCAGAGCTCTTTCTAACCATTTTAATGATGTTTCATATTGCGCTTCTGCATAAAAGGATACTCCAATCTCCAAAAGAACGCGATGATCGTTTTGTGTCCTTCTTAAAGCATCTTGAAAAATTGTTTTTTTTAATGAACTTTTGTTTCCATGCTTAAACAGCTTGATTTGCTCCACCCAAAGTAAAGCATTGCTTGGAAACTTTTGCAATGCCTGTGTGACGAGTAACTCCGCCTGATCTAAGTTACCAAGTCTTATTTCCATTTGGATTTTAGCAATGTAAAATAATACATCGTCAGGATTTTTTAACAATCCTCTATCTAAAATTGATCTTGCCCTTACTGGATTTTTTAGATCAATCTCGTCAATTTTTGATAGGGAAACCCATAATAAAGGGCAATTGGGCACTAACCTTGTACCAGACAAATAGGTTTCTCTACTCATTTCAATATTGCCCATGGAATGATAAATTTGACCCAGCTGTAGAAAAAATTTGTGGCAGATGGGAAATGATTTCAAACATCTCTCATTCAAGAATTTTATAGCCTCTTCATTCAGATCTTGGTACCGCAGAAAGTTTACGTATTTATAATATAATCTTTCCGTGCCACTGATCTTAAAATCCTCTAAAGAGGAGAAAGTTTGCTGAAAAAAATCTCGTAATTCATCAAGTTGTAGTGAACGACCTAATAACTTTATCTTGAAAAAGCGTAAATCCAAATTATGCGGGGCGAAATCTATAATCTGGTCAATCAAAACTAGTGTTTGCCTAGTATCCCCTTTTTGGGCCTTCCAATATTCGCTTAAATACATCATTAACAAGCCAGGGCTTTTCTCCCTCATATTTGCTCGTATATCATCACTATTCTTGGTCTGAAATAGCAGCTCCTGGAAAAATGCTAATAACTCTTCAATTTTATGGTAGCTTTCAGTGGCCATTTTCAGTCTAGACCAAAGAACTGTATCACAAGGATCCCACTGAATAAGCTTTTTTAAGACAGCAATTTGTACCTTTGAGTGTGGCATTTTTTCTAATATCTGATCAACATTATTCAACTCAGACTCATACTCGCCACTTTCTCTTAACCATTCTAATATAGCGTAAACGATGGCTTGACAGGTTAAATTTGAATTGGGCGCATCATTTAGAGCCTCTGCACGTTTCAACCATGCTGACAAGGTCGCTTTGTACCCATTTTTAGAGAGTTCCAATAAACCCTCCTTGAGCAAACTAACTAGTTTATCTACAGGTATATCTGGGTTATTTCGTTCTTCCAAGCGTGTAGAGATAATCCAAATTTCCGGTTCTTGCGGAAGGATTTTTCTGAAGGAATTCAAAGTCATTTTAGCATTATGATAGCTTTGCAAATTAGTATATGCAGTCAAGAGATCCATACTTTGTGGAATAAATTGTGTGGCTTTCTCTAACATTTTTATAACTTGCGCTTTGTCAGCTTCAAAACTGACGGCTAGCTTCCATAGGCCCTCATCTCGAGGAATCTCTTGCAGTGCTTTTCTCACTACTCTATATTTGTTAACCGTTGTGCTTTCCAAATCAATGGCTTTGAACCAAAGAAGCGGAGACGTTGGATTAAAATTTATTGCCGTTGCCACTAATGTTTTACAGTAGTGAATATCAGATTCGTGTAGTCTAATGTTTTCTAGCCAAATATCGGAGCTTCGAGGGCACTCTTGGCAACCATTTTCTATTATTTTTTTTGCTACTGAAAATTTTCTTGCCTTTTCTTCTAATCTGGCAGAAGCTATCCAACCCTGTGGATTTGTTGGATCGGCCTTTCTGTATGACTTTAAAATTGTGCGCATTTTCTGTAAGTCTTCTAACGTTGCGTCTGAGAGAGAGTTTACTCTATCGTTTTCTAAGTCCTTTAAGTAACTTAGGGCATCGGTAGCAGCGTTCGGTTTATTAACCTGTATAGGATTACTTGCATTCTTCGTTAATTGTGCAAGATTCTCATCTATTTGAGATTGCAATAATTTTTCTCGTTCTTCCGTTAATTTATTTAAATCAACATTCCCAGGTATTAGCGAATCCGGTGCAGCATAAGTTTTTCTGTTTAATTGCTCTTGAATTCTATTTCTCTTGTTTCTTCTTGTAAAATCTGTGGCATCCGGAATATCCATCCACTCACTCTCCGTTACAGCAGCTAATGATTCTTTCAAATCGGCAAATTGCCGTTTCACGTTTGAAGAATCAACAGAATTGTCATCATCCTTTTCATTAGCTCTTTTCTTTTTCTTTTGTGCTAATTTCAATTCAAGCGTTTTGAATACATTTGCAGCTTCATCATCTTCATCATCTTTCGGTTGGCTTTGAAGATGGTTGTTCAAATTTTCACGGTACCTTTTCGGTATTCTTCTTCCTTTGTCATCATTACTAACCACTTGCTTTTCTTTTGTTGAAAACCCAATGGCTCCACGACCAATACCTGGTACGTAACCTGCAGGTGGTTCTTGATCCAAAAAAGATGGCCTCTCCATAAAATGTGACGTTTTTTTGCTGTTAAACTCTTTATGTCAACTCACCCGTATATTTTCTGAAATTTTTCGTTTTTTTTTGCTTAATAGAACAATCTGACACACTATAAATGTACTGGTTAAATTAGCCCAAGGTTCTATCAACGGTAAAGAAGACTTTTAAAAATACTTTCGTTACATTATTTATTAAAAGAAGAAACGCCATCATTTCATAAAGGTCTCCGGAGGAGCTACTAAAGAAAGAGTGCTGCAATTAATACTGTTAATATAAGTGTGGTTATTGAAAATAACTATTCATTTATACGGAGGGTTGGCCGAGTGGTCTAAGGCGGCAGACTTAAGATCTGTTGGACGGTTGTCCGCGCGAGTTCGAACCTCGCATCCTTCAGTAATATTTTTTTAATATACATTTTCTCTGCCATCATGGCTTAAAAAATGCTTAAAAGAAGGGAATTAGGGGGGATGGATGAACTAAGACGTAACTTTCTTTTCTTCAATTCGAACACTGTTGGGAAGAGTTGCTTTAAAAAAGACTCTCTATCCATCTATAAAATTTAGTAAAACTTTTGAACTGCACAGAATGATTGGCTCACTTAGAAACAAATTTGAGCATTTCAAAGTTTCTGAAAAGGGAGGCCAAAATTTATCTACAACACTACCGAAACTACCCCCTGCAAAGGACCTTGATAGATCAACTATCTACAAGTACCGTTACAATTATGGTGTAAACTTGGGTGCGTTATTTGTGCTCGAACCATGGATTTTTTCTAAAGAAACCATTTGTACAATCGATGGGAAAGAATATGATAGCGAATTTGATGCTATTTCCCAACAATTGAAGAAGCATTCTTCTGAAGACGTTGCGAAAATGTTAAGCGATCACTATAAAAAGTACATTGATCGAATTGACTGGGAATGGCTATCTAAAGATGCCCATATTACAGCGTTACGTATTCCAATTGGATATTGGCATGTCGAAGATGGGAAGCATTTAGATTCGCTTCCATTTGCCCCATTGAGAAAAGTTTATGAGTTAGCCAAACCTTGGGAAAAACTTGGCGAATTAATCAATAATGCCAAGAAAATGAGCATTGGTGTATTGATAGATTTGCATGGTCTACCAGGAGGCGCTAATTGCGACTCACACAGTGGCTCGAAGAGTGGTGAAGCTGCGTTTTTCCACAAGGAAAAGTACATGACCAAAGTCTACAAAGATATTTTACCTGCAATTATTAACACAATGACTCTGGGCAACGAAAACATCATTGGTATTCAAGTGGTTAATGAGGCATGTTTTGATAATAACCCAAAGGGCCAAAAATTCTACTATTCAGAAGCCATTAATACCGTTGAAAAACTTCAACCAGGTTTACCTGTCATAATATCCGATGGTTGGTGGCCCCAACAATGGGCAGACTGGGTTAAAGAAAAACATTTTAGTGAAATAGTGGTCATTGATTCTCATGTCTACCGCTGTTTTTCTGATTCTGATAAGTCGAAGGATGCCAATTCCATTATCAAAGATTTGCCAAATACTGTGAATTTTCCTCATGAAGATGCCGATTATACTGTTGGTGAATTTTCTGGTGTTCTTGATGGACAAACTTGGAATAAAACTTCTGGCGACAGAGACGCTATTGTTCAAAAATACGTACAAACCCAAGCAGATGTATTTTCTCATGTAGCTAGTTGGGGTTGGTTTTTTTGGACTTTGCAGTTTGAATACGGTGATGGAGGTGAATGGGGCTTAGCTCCCATGATGCAGAAAGGAAATTTACCAAAACGTCCTCACGGTGATGACTTACAAGTCGACAAGAAGAAAATAGATTCAATAATCCATGAACACGAGGCTTATTGGAACGGTAAAGGTAAAAATTTTGAACACTGGAGGTTTGAGGATGGCATAAAGACAGCTGTTGATGATATAATTGCCTTTAGGAAATTTGACAATTCATTAATTGGTAGATGGCATTCATGGAAGTCGCAAAGAAGAGCTGAATACGTTTCTGCCAAAAAAGATAGCGAATTTATGTGGGAATGGGATCAAGGCTACCAACGTGGGTTAGATGAGTTTAATAAGTATTAAGAAATATACAAACACATATATACTAACTATTGGCGTTTCTATTCTTTTGGTTTACTGTCGAAAATAAAAAAAAAGCTGTTGTGGCGGCACTTCGTAAGTTTTCAATTATCCAGCTACTGCCAGTAGAGTACTCAATACTTTTACTTTCAGCTGAAATGAGGTTTTTCTTTAAATGAAGTTGATACGCAATATCATAAAAGCACCGGAATAATGGTAATCAAGATGAAGCGCTATGATATTTTTAGTATTTGCCATCTTCAAATCATTCTATTTTACCCAATAGAACATTCAAGTAAGGTGAACTATTTAAATTAAAAACTCAAGTAACATGGGCGATCTTTAAGCATTTGAGAGTTATTAAAAATTTCCGAATAGAGCAATAATGGAGGAAATTAAGTAAAAACTTTGAGCCAAAATAAATAATATTACAAAGCAAGCCAGAGTCTCTTTTTAATCAGAGGAAAGATGAGTTGATAAGCGTATAAGCTACTCTGCTGTGAATGTTTGAATCAACCTCCCAAAAGATGTATTGGAGGTATTAAGCTGCCTTGAAGTTGGGATTTGGCAGGGTTATAAAAAAGGCGTCATTGGCTAAACATGCAGCCACACATATTGTTGTTTCATAGCCATAAACTTTGATATAATGACCGAAAATTGTTTTTGCGTTGTTCCATAAGCCCAGCTGCCCGTTGGGTATTTTGAACTTTTGTCGCCAGGTATCGGCCGTTCCTAATATTATAGTAGCTTATACCATCAAGAAAGACACTACATCTAACTACTCAAACAAAAGTAACCCCACGGTTATGTTCACCGAGTTGCGTACGGTTAACATGTATTATATGGCAGCGCAAAAAGCGATGGCTGTGACAGATGATGAAGTCATCCATCGGTAATTGTCCATCTTAGGTAACAATTGCGAGGCAAGTAACACAGACTCTCGAGTACTTGTTTTTCAGGGTGTGAGAAGAGCCGTTGTTTACTTAGTGATAATTCACGCTATTTTGTTGAGCAAGTCATTAAACAATCTACTACCTGTAGCTCGTGAGTGGAATATCAAGGTGATATACACTTTTGTGTTCTAATGAAATTCAAATACTAATATTGACGAGTTTTCATATTACTAGTATATTATCATATAAGGTGTAAGAGAATGACATAAAGATTGAAAAAAAGTCAACGGATGTAATGGAAGCTGGATGACAACTTCTACAATGAAAGGAGAATAATAATGCTATAATGTCGAAATAGCAACTCTCTTTGTGAATTCTTCGCGTGGAGTAATTCTAGTGTCTTTTGTATTCACAATATTATAGCGTTTGAAAAACGATGTACTTCCAACAATTATTCCAAAATTCATCTATTTCTCAATGGTAATTCCTATTGATCAATTATTTTTCAAACCACTCAATTTAAAAAATTGTCAGAAATACCATCAATAAAAGGGTTTTATAGTGTAGTGGTTATCACTTTCGGTTTTGATCCGGACAACCCCGGTTCGAATCCGGGTAAGACCTTATTTTTATATATTTTTTCATGAATTATCGGACACTCTTAGAATGGAGATCTCGCAGATATGGGGCTGAGCCGTGCTGCATCAGTTAAGAAAGAAATAAGCCACCTCGATGCTGTGGTGAATAATTTACGGGAAATTTCTTGGCGTTTCTGTAAGTGACATGATCCGTTATAGTGCCGCAAAGCCAAAATGTCTTATTTTTAGGTTAGCATCTTTTCAGCCTCGAAAAATGCTTGTTCAGCAATAATATATAAAAGTATCAGTAAAACAACACTTTTTGTTAGATGAACAATTGATTTTGTCTAGGTCCTTGTACTTTGAGAAATATCATCAAAAAAAAAAAGTGCGACATCACAATGAGACATCAATACTATCAACCACAACCGATGTATTATCAACCACAACCGCAACCTATATACATACAACAAGGGCCGCCGCCACCAAGAAATGATTGTTGTTGTTGTTGTAACTGTGGCGATTGCTGTTCAGCAATTGCGAACGTTTTATGTTGTCTGTGTCTAATTGATCTATGTTGTAGCTGCGCTGGCGGCATGTAAGCTGTGGTTTGCCTTGTAAGCTGTGGTTTGCCTTGTATCATCATGAACGCTTTTCTTCGTGGAGTAGTCTTCCTATATTGTTTCCGGTGGTTACCATCAAGATAATTTACACACACAAAATTTTCCGCTGTACGTTTGCGAGTGGCATAACGAATAATATGTATCCTATCATTTCAATGAATCACAGCTGAGCACATTTGAATTTTATTGTTAAATGGAATGCCGTTAAATGTATTATGTAATATCCATAAAAGTTCACACTGATTGTTCACTTTTATGAACCTCTAGGATTAAAAGTACGTCTTTGTTAATGAAGCCAGCAAAAAATGGAGAACATCAGGAACAAAGCGGCATAGCTTTGATCTTGCCTTGATGCTTCTAAAAAAATATATACGTTTGTAAGTATATACTCCAATTTTCAATAGTATTTTAATGAATAATTTTTATAAATAGAGGTAAGAGATTAGACACGTTATCTGGAGGTAATAACTAAGTAAATAAATAACAGCTACGTTGCTCTTTTTGGAAAAAGCATAAAACTCAGCCATCTAAGACAACATACTTAAAAAAGTAATAGTCTTTGATACATTCCTCGTGTAGGACAAAAGCAAAAATTCTCTTCCGTTTATTTTTCATGAAAAAAGCTTGTATCATATACACATATCTATATATTTGCATATTATTCTTTTTCGTTTTTTAGAATTAGCCATATGTTCTCGATAATGAGTAAACCTCTTTCAATTAGCAACGTCCTCCTTTGAAGACTCCTTTGAAGCCAAATGGGCTTCCAAAGATGCGATTTTTTCTCTTAATTCTAGATTTTCTTTTTTGGCCAACTGCAGTTCAATTTGGGTCTCTTTTGATCTGCCATATGCTAACATCTTGGCCATTTCTTTGTTCTCGTTTGTTAAGTTTTCTAATCTTACCACCATTTTGTGAGCAATCGATTCTGCATCATACCTGCCATACTTAGTCACTGAATTTGTTGGATTTAGCGCCAGTGCAGTTAATATACTTTCCAGATTTTCTTTCGTCTCTGCTAACTCCTTTTCCTTTGCATGCAGTGACGATGACAGTTTTCTGAATATCACTTCCAAGGAAGCTGGCAATTCGAAAGTTTGGGGTATATGGCAGTTTTCCTTCTCATACTTATGCTCATTCTGCTTGTAGTTTAGCCCCTCGTTGAAAATTTTCTTTAGCCTTTGAATTTCGTTCTCGAGTGATTCGATTTGACTTTCCTTTATTTGTAGTTCTACTTCCAATGCTTCCATTCTGTCATCTTTATTTGAATTCATCTCATTGCTGTTGACATTATTCATTGAGAGCGCTGTCACATGATTAAAAGGAACAAATGAATTCTTGAATGCCGTACTATTGATTGAGGTTTTAGCGGTCATATTAGACATTGATGACATCGAGTCATTAGGATTCCCATTAGTATCCTTGTTATTTGTCATATTATTCATTGGATCCAGCCAATAATCATTAGCAGTTGCCCCATTCATGATATTGTTATGATTGAGAGTATTTCTCATAGATGCTTGTGGTACATTCTGGTAATTATAGGTATTCATTGATGGGGGCATGTTGAAATTTGTTGTACTGTTCAAGCTATGTTGACCCGTTAAGGGACTAGCCGACGAACCTTGAGGAAGCATGGAATTATTCATTTTACTCGCCTGACCTAAGGTGTTCATTAATCCCGGCCTGGCATCGTTTCTTTCACCAGATTCGTATAGGGCTTGTTGCTGTGACTGTTGGTGGGGATGAAATGCCAAATTGTTAAAGGACGTTTCCAACGAATGTTGGGGATCATAATCATAAGCCATGTAATTCATTTTTACAACAGTATTCCAAACGAGCCGTGTATGCAAAAAGAATGAGGTCAAATCAAAAGATCAAGTACCAAGCCAGCTGATTCTCTTCTTACTAAGTTTGACTATCGTTTACATTTCTTGCTTGTTGTTTCATCAAACAATGTACTCTTTTCTTGTTTTAAATGATTTTTTAGCGGCGAAGGTAACAGCAGCAAAAAAAAAAAAGAAAAAACATTGCAAAATAGCTAATGGAAATGGATTTATTACTGAAATATGTAGAAATATTTAACTCGATAGATTTGATCATACACATATAATGCAAAATATATATATATATATATATATATATATATATATGTGTGTGTGTGTGTGTGTGTGTGTGTGTGTGTAAACGTTCTTTTAGCATCTTGT
>ERZ794936.127-NODE-127-length-53390-cov-61.749545_pt1 | contig 53390 bp, 37 predicted proteins | sample MGYA00511083_ERZ794936 | MGnify/ENA primary metagenome ERZ794936 (study PRJEB30137, sample SAMN04331409) | food metagenome | isolation source: Y2 must sample point D1 replicate A | place: Australia: South Australia | collected 2014 ... | reverse complement strand
ACTTCTATACATGGTATTATTATTATTATTATTATTATTATTATTATTATTATTACTATTATTGCAACTATATTATTTTGTCTTTGATTCGTACACTTTTTCCCATATTACATGCTCATTTTCGATTTTATTCTTGGTGTCCTTTAGCATTGGGACCTTCTTTTCGTCTATAGGAGCTAGACTGTCATCATTTTCTGCATCTATGAGGCCAACAAGAGCAATCTCGCTGCCTCGAAGTAACTGTGCCTTGCAGATGAATTCCTTGCTTATGCGGTTGAAAACATTGGTTATGAATAGATTAGTATTTTTGTCGAAGCCGTTTAGGCTTGCTATGAGGCATTCGCCGTCAACTTTGATTATAACAACTCTTTTATTTAAGTAGTCTTTCAAGGTGGCTGACATGGTGCACGATAGTGTGTTCTTCTTGTATGGTGTACTGTATGCAGCTTGCTGGTCCATCTTATAAGAACCACGTAAGATTAGCTTTTTTTTTTCCCTTTACGCCATGATAGTATTTTCAGGACTTAAAGGGAAAATCAACAAGAACAGAAAGAAGGAAAACAAGCAAAGCAAGGATACTGCAGACGTGTAGAAACATTTAGTAAAATGGTCGCTAGAGGTAGAACAGACGAGATATCTACAGATGTTTCAGAGGCTAATTCTGAGCACTCGTTGATGATTACAGAAACATCATCACCGTTCAGATCTATATTCTCCCACAGTGGGAAAGTAACGAATGCAGGCGCTTTAGAGGAATCGGACAAGCAGATACTGGAATGGGCAGGTAAACTGGAATTGGAGAGTATGGAGCTGAGGGAAAACTCTGACAAGCTAATAAAAGTTTTAAATGAAAATTCTAAGACATTATGTAAATCGCTAAACAAGTTTAACCAGCTACTGGAACAAGATGCTGCTACGAACGGTTCGTACCAACACAGTGCATACCCTCAAGTTTTTTATTCATTTTCTTCCAAAACACATTTACTAACAACTGTAGTATAGGAAACGTGAAAACCTTAATAAAGGATTTGGCTTCCCAGATTGAAAACCAACTGGACAAAGTGTCAACAACGATGTTATCGAAAGGCGACGAGAAGAAGACAAAGTCGGATTCCAGCTACAGGCAGATATTAGTCGAAGAAATAAGCAGGTATAATTCCAAGATAACGCGACACGTAACTAACAAGCAGCATGAGACGGAAAAGTCGATGAGGTGCACCCAGGAGATGCTCTTCAACGTCGGCAGCCAACTGGAGGACGTGCATAAAGTGCTCCTGTCTGTATCCAAAGACATGCACAGTCTACAAACCCGCCAGACTGCTCTAGAGATGGCGTTTCGAGAAAAGGCAGATCACGCCTACGATCGCCCGGATGTGTCTCTGAATGGCACCACACTCCTGCACGATATGGACGAAGCCCACGATAAGCAGCGTAAGAAGTCCGTGCCGCCACCAAGAATGATGGTCACAAGGTCCATGAAACGCAGAAGATCCAGCTCCCCAACCTTATCCACCAGCCAAAACCACAATAGCGAAGACAATGATGACGCTAGCCATCGGCTGAAGCGTGCGGCCAGGACCATTATTCCCTGGGAGGAACTAAGACCCGACACTCTGGAATCTGAGCTGTGAAACGGGCGTCCTGCTTTTTCATTCTACACAGGCATATGTAACAGCAGTGTATAGGCTATGTAAATCGGCCCAATCAACAAACAAGCGTTGCTTATTGGACTTGCTACTACCCCAACAAAGGAGAGAGCCTTTGATTGCATCCTCGGAAGAGACGGCATAAACACCGAGCCTCATCCTACAATAAAAAACCACGCCAGTTGGATATAAACCAGAAAAGGGTTTCAATTCAGTATCCACCATGAGCAAGACAAGATAAGACAAGATTGCATAAAAATGAGTGCTTCCAAAATGGCCATGTCCAACCTAGAGAAAATATTGGAACTGGTTCCTCTTTCGCCTACCAGTTTTGTCACAAAGTATCTGCCTGCCGCGCCCGTAGGGTCTAAGGGCACTTTTGGTGGAACGCTGGTATCACAATCGCTGCTGGCGTCACTGCATACTGTGCCATTGAACTTCTTCCCCACATCACTACATTCGTATTTCATCAAGGGTGGTGATCCGCGGACCAAGATCACGTACCATGTGCAGAATCTGAGAAACGGTAGAAATTTCATCCATAAGCAGGTTAGTGCTTATCAGCACGACAAGTTGATATTTACGTCGATGATCTTATTTGCCGTGCAACGGTCCAAGGAGCACGACTCCTTGCAGCACTGGGAGACGATTCCAGGCCTGCAAGGTAAGCAGCCAGACCCTCATCGTTATGAAGAGGCCACTTCGCTTTTCCAGAAAGAAGTTCTGGACCCACAGAAATTGAGCAGGTATGCCTCATTGTCCGACAGGTTCCAAGACGCAACCTCGATGAGCAAGTATGTGGATGCGTTTCAATACGGAGTCATGGAGTACCAATTCCCCAAGGACATGTTCTACTCGGCAAGACACACCGACGAGCTGGATTATTTCGTCAAAGTGAGACCTCCCATCACTACCGTGGAGCACGCGGGCGACGAGTCTTCTTTACACAAGCATCATCCGTACAGGATCCCGAAGAGCATTACTCCTGAGAACGACGCTCGCTACAACTACGTGGCCTTTGCGTATCTGTCCGATTCCTACCTCCTACTCACGATCCCGTACTTCCACAACCTGCCTTTGTACTGCCACAGTTTCAGTGTCTCGCTCGACCACACGATTTACTTTCACCAGTTGCCTCATGTGAACAATTGGATCTATCTTAAGATTTCGAATCCCAGGTCCCACTGGGACAAGCACCTCGTACAGGGCAAGTATTTCGACACACAGTCGGGACGCATCATGGCAAGCGTCTCTCAGGAGGGCTACGTTGTCTACGGGTCAGAACGAGACATTCGAGCCAAGTTCTGAGGACAATTCCCTCCCACGTATAAACACATACATATATATTCTTATATTATATAATAATATCCTATTTATTATTACATCACCTTTCACGAGCGGGTATCATACCTTTTTCCCTTCGATCTAAGTAGAAAAAGGACCTGAATGATCATTGTGGTACTTATTCCCACGCATAACCGACTACGGCACCACAACGACGCACCAATGCCATCTGACGTAGCATCGAGCACCGGGCTGCCAACCCCGTGGACCGTCAGGTATAGTAAGTCCAAGAAAAGAGAGTATTTTTTCAATCCAGAGACGAAGCACTCGCAATGGGAGGAGCCTGAGGGCACCAACAAGGACCAGCTACACAAGCACTTAAGAGACCATCCAGTGCGTGTAAGATGCCTGCACATTCTCATCAAGCACAAGGATTCAAGAAGACCCGCATCGCATAGATCCGAGAACATTACGATATCCAAGCAAGACGCTACGGACGAACTGAAAACCTTAATCACGAGGTTGGATGACGACTCTAAGACGAACTCCTTCGAGGCCCTGGCTAAAGAGAGATCAGATTGCTCTTCATACAAGCGAGGCGGCGACCTCGGCTGGTTCGGGAGAGGCGAGATGCAGCCTAGCTTTGAAGACGCTGCCTTCCAGCTCAAGGTCGGCGAGGTAAGCGATATCGTTGAATCAGGAAGCGGTGTTCATGTGATCAAGCGGGTAGGTTAGGTTGGCATTTGCTTCTCCACCTCACCTTTTTATGTTCTTATTCCCTCTTGTATCCATTCCGTCCACACTGAACCCATGAAAAGAAAAAAAATTAACTAGTCACATAGTTAAATGGCGCTGTTCTTCGCTGCGAGCGGAACCGGGCCTGAAAAAAAATTTTCTCTTTTCCTCTCCAGATGACTCAGTAATATAGTAGTATATTATATAATGTAACAAAAGAAGAGACTGAAGTTTTATTATGCATTGTAGCGCCTGTAATCTTTAGTAACGGATTCTTGTATTTTTTTGTAAACAGCCAAGAAAAAAGTAGAGATGGGCTTGTTAACGAAAGTTGCTACATCTAGACAATTCTCTACAACGAGATGCGTTGCAAAGAAGCTCAACAAGTACTCGTATATCATCACTGAACCTAAGGGCCAAGGTGCGTCCCAGGCCATGCTTTATGCCACCGGTTTCAAGAAGGAAGATTTCAAGAAGCCTCAAGTCGGGGTTGGTTCCTGTTGGTGGTCCGGTAACCCATGTAACATGCATCTATTGGACTTGAATAACAGATGTTCTCAATCCATTGAAAAAGCGGGTTTGAAAGCTATGCAGTTCAACACCATCGGTGTTTCAGACGGTATCTCTATGGGTACTAAAGGTATGAGATACTCGTTACAAAGTAGAGAAATCATTGCAGACTCCTTTGAAACCATCATGATGGCACAACACTACGATGCTAACATCGCCATCCCATCATGTGACAAAAACATGCCCGGTGTCATGATGGCCATGGGTAGACATAACAGACCTTCCATCATGGTATATGGTGGTACTATCTTGCCCGGTCATCCAACATGTGGTTCTTCGAAGATCTCTAAAAACATCGATATCGTCTCTGCATTCCAATCCTACGGTGAATATATTTCCAAGCAATTCACTGAAGAAGAAAGAGAAGATGTTGTGGAACATGCATGCCCAGGTCCTGGTTCTTGTGGTGGTATGTATACTGCCAACACAATGGCTTCTGCCGCTGAAGTGCTAGGTTTGACCATTCCAAACTCCTCTTCCTTCCCAGCCGTTTCCAAGGAGAAGTTAGCTGAGTGTGACAACATTGGTGAATACATCAAGAAGACAATGGAATTGGGTATTTTACCTCGTGATATCCTCACAAAAGAGGCTTTTGAAAACGCCATTACTTATGTCGTTGCAACCGGTGGGTCCACTAATGCTGTTTTGCATTTGGTGGCTGTTGCTCACTCTGCGGGTGTCAAGTTGTCACCAGATGATTTCCAAAGAATCAGTGATACTACACCATTGATCGGTGACTTCAAACCTTCTGGTAAATACGTCATGGCCGATTTGATTAACGTTGGTGGTACCCAATCTGTGATTAAGTATCTATATGAAAACAACATGTTGCACGGTAACACAATGACTGTTACCGGTGACACTTTGGCAGAACGTGCAAAGAAAGCACCAAGCCTACCTGAAGGACAAGAGATTATTAAGCCACTCTCTCACCCAATCAAGGCCAACGGTCACTTGCAAATTCTGTACGGTTCATTGGCACCAGGTGGAGCTGTGGGTAAAATTACCGGTAAGGAAGGTACTTACTTCAAGGGTAGAGCACGTGTGTTCGAAGAGGAAGGTGCCTTTATTGAAGCCTTGGAAAGAGGTGAAATCAAGAAGGGTGAAAAAACCGTTGTTGTTATCAGATATGAAGGTCCAAGAGGTGCACCAGGTATGCCTGAAATGCTAAAGCCTTCCTCTGCTCTGATGGGTTACGGTTTGGGTAAAGATGTTGCATTGTTGACTGATGGTAGATTCTCTGGTGGTTCTCACGGGTTCTTAATCGGCCACATTGTTCCCGAAGCCGCTGAAGGTGGTCCTATCGGGTTGGTCAGAGACGGCGATGAGATTATCATTGATGCTGATAATAACAAGATTGACCTATTAGTCTCTGATAAGGAAATTGCTCAACGTAAACAAAGTTGGGTTGCACCTCCACCTCGTTACACAAGAGGTACTCTATCCAAGTATGCTAAGTTGGTTTCCAACGCTTCCAACGGTTGTGTTTTAGATGCTTGATGCATTATAGGCCCCAATCGATGAATATATATATAGAGATTCTCCTTTTCCATCATTTTTTTTGTTCGCAATCTTTTCATATATATATATAAATATTTATTATAGTCCATTGAATGGATAAACATTTATTTAAAAAAAAACAACGATCAGTATTTTTTTATTTGAAAAGTCGCCTTAATTATAATCTACGAAATCAACTCTGCTTTGCTGCCACTAAAGCCTTCTGTTTTAGTTTTCTACTAGCATACTTGCCAACAAATGGTAACAGTGCCGTATTCAAGGCAATGAGTGCGACTAAAATACCATAATTCCGACCCATCTTGCGTCTTGTCACGTCAAAAAAAATAACCCTGTAGATATCGATGACGTTGTGAACGGGCATCATGTACCCATATCTATAAACATTATTGTTTAGCGCTAATGGGAAGAAAGAAGGTGCAATATTGAGAATGACAAATGATAGGATCCAGAACCCGAGATACTGGGGTCCTAACGTAATAACAAGCATAACCGCATTTTCGTTAGCTCCTCCCGCAGCAAGCATGAAGAGCCACGTAGACATCCAATATACGACGAAGCCACCTCTACCAAAGGACTTGGTAAAATCGACTTGAAAGATGGCGGTTGTTGTGCAGAAGAACAAAGACGCAAAGAAAAAGGTGAACCATGACATAGCGATACGGTAAATTAAACCGTTGGCTGGTCTTAGCACTTTTGCCATTTCTACGTGTAATGGGCCGTACAATAGAAATTGGAAAAAAGTTAGCAGTAAACAGTAAACAACACCGATTTGTGTGGGTGCCAGTAGAATACGGTCTGTGAATGGTCTGTGGTCATAGTATTCGTAGTTATATTTACCTGCTGCAGCGATATACCTTGCATTGTTAGTTAGTGCATAACGATATACCTGGGTTATGTTTGTCAATAACGGCGGCAGATAATTTAGTGTGTAGAATGTATGGTAGTACTCTTCAATGGTCTGAGCAACCGGTAAAATCGTTGATTTTAGGTTTGTCGGGTCTCTACCAGTTTCATATACCACCTGATTAAACAGCGTAGAATTGAATAGTGGTGCGGTATCGTTGATTAGTGATTCAAATAGAGTCTCCGTGGCGTTTGGCTTGATATTAATGGCAAACCAGTATTTTTCGTCGTAAACCAAATCGACAACCTTGTCATTGACTTGCTGTGGCGTATTTACGTCGAACTTGGCCTGGAAGGTAGAACTGTTATAAATATCCCAATCACATGGTATTTTATTGATAAAAGTAGGCAAAGCATACGATATGGAGGGCACTACCATGGAACTGTTATTATCCAAAATTACCACAGGGGGTTCCTGGATAACAACCAGAAGCTTAACTTTGTGTAGATACTTGCTGGTGTCGTAAAGAGCCCCCCAGAACAACACAAACATTGTAAAGCAAATTATGGCCAGTAAACAATTTGTGAAAACAAACTTTAAAAGAACTTTCTTCCTTTGACCCTGTAGATTAGGAGAAAAAAATGAGCCACTTGAAGGAGGAAACGCTTTCTTATCCTCGGAATTTGGCTCAGGGTCCTTCGAAGAATCCGTTGTTTGACCATCCATGTCTGGCACACCTTGTGAGAAAAGCATCACCGACCACGCTGGAAAGGTCATGTATATCGTTGCGTCTGCAATATTCCTCGTCCGCTTCCATATTATTATATGCTGTTGGTTCTATATCATCTAGAGATGAAGTCATAACTATATTTACTTACGGCTGGATTGAGTTGCGCTTTGTACGCCTATGGTCAACAACAAATTTTGCAGTTTTTCGGTTGCAAATAACTTGAATAGGCAATGGGACTATATTTATCGTCCTACTACGAAGGTTTGAGGGAAGGAACGGCGCAGGCGCACGAGGGCCGGCTGCACAGTATATATGAGCGACGATCTCAAGAACGATATAGGGTTTGACTATCTAACCTACATGCCTGGTTACCAAGTAAAAAGTCCTTTTCTCCCAGAACGGTGCTATTACATATTTATGGATTGCTTACTTGGCAGCTCCTTCTGCAGCAGGCTTTTTCTTCTTCTTAGCATCGATGGTTTCCACTTTGACGTCCTTTAGGCCTTTTTCTTCCAGCAAGGAATGTATGTAAGTTTCCACTTCATCCATCACGTCACCTTGAATGACAACTTCTTCTTTTTTCTCTGCATTTTTCGAGACTGAGCACCCTGTGGCGAACCTAGACGCAAATGTCTTGGCTAGCTTTTTCATGTCGATGTCGAAAACTTCCAGCCCAGAGATAGCGACGATAAACTTTCTCTTGGTCCTAGCTTCTCTTTTAATGATCACTTTCGATGACAGCTTCTTAGCTAATTCTCTTTGTTCCCTGTTTTCCTGTTTTTTTTGAATTTTCAGCAAGTCCTTTTCCAACTTTTCCTCTCTAGCTTCGCCAATACTGGATTCAGCCAGTTTGTTGGTCACGGCTTCCACCTCTTGCGTATTATCGTCAGTACCGTATAGCTTTGCATAAAGGTCTGCGTGGTTTTCAGATAACCAAACTTTACAACGCTTTAATTTTCCTGAAAACTCGCAGTACTCTGGTGGGTAGGAGCAAATTCCACAATAGATGACTTCTCTTAACATTTTATGCAATATGCTTTTCTTTAGTTTAGCTCTTGAACTGTTTCCTTGGGGTGATTTTATCCAGTAGGAATTAATAATTTTTTCACTCACACATCACATCAAGTATCTTTTTCCTTTTTTTTTTCAGCTTTTTCCTCTTTTGGTGGTGCGCTTTTGCATTTTTTTTTTTCATATTTACACATTCATTATATGAGTAGATTTATAGAATTGATGTACATGGTGCAAGTTCACGTCAGTCAGTTGTTCTTTTTGTTGGAAACTGTGGGTTGCGTCGGTATCTTAATATCAGTAATAAATTGACCCAGTAGCCACACATTGGTGAGGAAAAATAATACGCTTGCAATAAATAGTCCAGGATAGAATACATTCTTGCCTTCGAATTCCAAATAGTAACCTTGGCTTAACCAAATTCCCTGCGTTCCTACCCAAAGCGTGGCCATTAAAAGCCCCTTCTTCCAACCAATGTGCGTTCTTGAGAGGTAAAATGGTAGAAAGATCAGGTACCAAACAAAATATTGCGATGTGCACACTTTATTATATGTCACAAATGCGAACGTCTGCACAAATAAAACCCTCAATAGGTTATCGAATGTGGGATTCCACCATTCAAGACATCCAGTTACTAAAACAAGCAGCAATTGAGGCACAAATGCGTACCTTGAGAGATTGGACTCACCATTTTCCTTATTTGCAGAATCTAAATACAATAGCATGTTCCACACTGAAAAATTGTGTCTGTGATCCGTTCTGTATAAGTGGTACAAGTATGCCTGATCCAGAAACTCGTATCCGTATATCTTGTACATTGCCCAACCACATCCAAGCAAAGTTGTTAGAGTACCCAAACCGATATTGAGTAGCGATGTAAGTTGTGTTCGTGGACCCTGGTTTCTTTTATTGTAGTATATAAAAATTGCTATTGGGATACAATATATGATTGGATATATTTTGAAATGGATAGAAAGACCATATAAGATTCCAGCTAGGGTGTATCTACTCTTTTGTAGAAAAAAAAGCGTGAACATGATTAAACAGCAAAGCACGCTTTCGGCGTTTCCCCTTGTACTGATGGTGATAACCATCGGATTCAATAGCCAAATGCTTTCTAATATTAAAGCTCTTTTTCTGGAGATGGCCTGGTTCAAAAGCTTCATTATAATGAGCCCAGTAACCAAATCGAAAATAACAAATATGACCTTCCCCAAATGAAACCATCCAAAATAATGATTAGGCACTAGCAGCCAACTTAGTAGCGGTGTGTAACGATATGTATCCCTTGCATAAGGTGATTTGCCTTCGTATACATATTTAGCAGCATCATGAAACACAAAATAGTCGATATCAGTGTACCTCACTTTGAAATTAGCGTCCTGGTAAATGCCAAAAAGAAAAAATCCGACTCTTACCAAGAATGACAGTACAGTCAAGCCCCATTCTTCGCCAGTCATCTTTCAACTTTATCACCTTTTACCTTGCTTGTCAGTTGTTGACTTTTTTATGTATATATATTGTGTTTTTTTTTGTCAAGTTCTTACCAACTATTAAAGTTTCTTTTATTATTATCGGAGCCTGTAAAAGAGCTCCACATGTTTCGGTTTACCTCTTGAAAATTGATTGCGAACATAACGAGTCAAGCATGGCAGCAGGTGGTGAACTTAGTTATGAAGAGTTGCTGGATCACATTCTGAATAACAAGCCTATACCTAATATTGTGGAGGTGCCCAATGTTACGCTGGATGAGGGTTTAGCTAGTACTCCTTCATTGAGGCCAAGACCTAGGCCCTGGGAAGGTCAGCTGCAGCATCAATCTCATCAAGGATCATTAGACAAACCCAATATATCTCTGGACATTGATCAAGAAAGCCTAGAAGGCATGACCTCATTAACAAGGCTGTCTGAATGTTACGATATACAGTCTAAGTTACAGATTAATGACAGTGACAACGATAATGATGACAATAACAATGATAACAATAAAGGCGATGGCAATGATGACGACAATAATACAGTAACAGCAAATCCAACGGCTAGGTAAATTATTCACCCAACAGGTGTGTAAAAAATATGCATTTATATATTTATATATAGTACTATTATCTTCCCTTTTCTACTTAAATTTTATATCGCTCATTCATACTTAATCATAGACCTGCCCTTTTTGCGTTTAAAAGAATACAAAGGCACATGCATCTCCTTCTTTTGTCTGCATAATGTTTCTAACAAAGTTAGTGCGATATCTGTCGTTTTATCCTTTCCTTTTTATTAATTTCACAGTCTGATCTTTTATTGTGATTAGATAAGCGGCGTTGGTTTTAATTTCACGCTAGTTAAGTCAAAGCAGAATAGAGAATAGCTCTACAAGAAAAAGGACAAATAAGGTAACTGTGATAGCATATACAGGCGTATGAGTGAAACACGAGAATCTAATGAAAGTACAGTTTCGTCTTTACAAACCAAACTTTTGCTCAATGACGGAATATCCGAAAACAACAAGAAAAATGTTATACTGCTGAATCAAATAGTGCCGTTTATTCTGAATACTTCACATTATATGACGGATCTAATGTATGTCTTGTATTATCTGGCTCAAAAGCAGGAAGACGAAGTATTAAACGATTCTGGCACATTTATTTCACACAAAAAAGAACTCCTTGCACTAAAGAGTGATATTTGTGAACTAATTTACGATTTAAGGACAGGATTCCGCTTATTATTGGATAGTTGTGAGTTAGATCACTTTGAAACTCCTGGAAAATGCCGGCATTTGATCGAGAAGGTTCTAGTCACCTCCATTTATGGAGTGAACAGGTATATTTTCCAGGAATTAAACAGATTAAATGTCGATTTTAAGGATGAATTTATATTACAAATGCAAAATTGTTTATCAGGATTCGTTAATCTCTACAAATTTTTGAACAAGATCCCTATGAGTAAACAACAGTCACAGATGAACGATTTACAGATGAAGATCTTAGTTAATGTGTTACAGAATGAATTGTTACCCATTTGGAAGTTTCAGTTAGATCTTTTGAATTGTAAACTATTTAACGAGCTCTCTAAGGATAAGGGCCTGATTAATATATATAGAAAAGCTACGAACGATAGTGTTATTGATGTTAGCAAGGGTGAACCATTCATCAGATATGTTAATTGGCTAAAGGACCAAATTATTGGTGAAATGACGGTTTAATGCAAGTAATGTAATATAATACAAGAGTATAAAAATAAGGTTCTACACAAACATCTATAAATGTATAGATTATACTGGTTTGGTTGGCTTCTTAGCGTTTCTCTCATCTACGTAAGATGAACGCCATGTGTACACTTTTCACATTTTAAATACATCTCGCGTGGAGGAGGGATAATAGAAACTATTTAGAGAAAAAAAACGAGGCAGATTAAACGAAGTTACTCCAGGATTGGTCAAGCAATACTCAAACAAGATCAACGTCACGTCATAGTCAACTTCAATGTCTGAGATATTACAAGATGTACAAAGGAAACTGGTTTTTCCAATAGATTTTCCCAGCCAACGGAAAACAGAAAAATTTCAACAGCTATCCCTCATGATCGGAGCTTTGGTAGCGTGTATATTGGGATTTGCACAACAGTCCCTGAAAGTTTTACTGACTGCGTATGGCATTAGTTGTGTGATTACTTTAATATGTGTTTTGCCAGCTTACCCATGGTATAATAAACAAAAATTGAGGTGGGCACAGCCAAAAATTGAAATTAATGTCGACCAGTATGACTAGTCGCTATTGCCTCCGTCTCCAAAAATTAACCTTTTTTAGTATCTTCGAGAAGTACCAATAATAAGCTTTCTCGACAGTATAAGGAGTTTTTTATTGAATATGCACCATCGCTATCTCTAGGTTTTGTAATTGATGACTGAATAAGAGTGCAATTTTTTTTTTTTGATTTTTTTCTTTTGATATATTATATATATTAATAAATGTACATACAAAACTTATTTGCAAATCTATTTATTTTGCGCGGTCGATCATGAATTTTGCCCTACTTTTGAGATGGGAGCATTTTATGACGATTAAAATACAAAAAAGCCATTGTCTTCCAAAAATAGGACAACTTTTTGTACAATATGTGAAATAGGTTCATCCGCTGACTCTAGCTGAATATCGGCTGAGCTTGAGGTATCTAATAAGTAAACGTTTTGCTTGCCAACAACAGAGTCCTTGTCATCTTCCCATTGATTTGGAATAATTAGTCCACTACCAGAACCAATGAAATCTTGAATCAAAGATAGTAACTCTGTCTTATTATTGTGTTCAAAGATCTTGTAATACCTGCCACCACCGAATTGCAAGAATGTTGACAACAAAGCAATGGATAATTGCTCACGAGAAACGGTTAATGAATTACCTAAAACAATTGAAAAACCTTGTTTTGGTCTTGGTGGGTTGGATTCTCTTAGGATTTTAACCACTTCAGGATATGAGAACCATTCAGGAATCTCACCACCAACTCTTAAACGGCGTCTCAACTCTGTACCTGAAATGTTCAAGGTTCTCGTCTTTGTGGTGTCAATTTGATCAATTGGAGCATAACGGTCTTCGTCTGGCAAATAAGTGACCATTCTGAATGGAACAACTTCAATGTCCAGTTCATGCTTGTAGGATTCGACCAATTCTTGAGCATCGTATGGACCGTAGAAATCAACACCCTTGGAGTTCTTACCTGGGCCCGCATGGTCTCTACCAACAATGAAGTGGGAGGCACCATAATTCTTTCTAATAATAGCATGCCATACGGCTTCTCTATCACCACTCATTCTCATTGCTAATGGCAACAGGGATAAGAAAGCTATACCATTAGGATAACGCTTAATAATTTCCTGGTAGACACGAACACGAGTGTGATGGTCTATATCACCTGGTTTGGTTAGTCCAACAACTGGATGGATCAGCACCTTAGCATTAGCTTCTCTGGCGGCTCTCACAGTCAACTCCCTGTGGGCTCTATGCATTGGATTACGAGTTTGGAAAGCTACGACACGGTCCCATTGTCTTGATTGGAATTCGAGTCTTAGTTGGGCAGGTGTCTTACGCAAACCTGGATAGTCATAATGTTGAGGTAATTGAATCGCTTCTAAAGAACCGCCGACGTAATAATCACCGGCAACGTTAAATAAATAGCTAATGGCTGGATGTTCTGGGTCACCTCTGAAGACTTTTTCGGCTTCGATAGTTTTGTTTGGCTTGTAAACATCCTGGACAGTAAGTATAGCAATAGGAATTTCATCATCTTGGAAAAGGGCAATTCTTGTGTCTGGTTTAATTTGGTTAGCAAATGCTTCATCAACATCTAATGTAATAGGGATGGTCCACAATGTGCCGTCTGCTAATCTCGAATCTGTAACAACAGAGGAGTAATCGTTTTCGTTCAAAAACCCAGTCAGAGGAGAAAACCCACCATTTAGAATCAATTCAATATCACATAGTTGTCTAGGAGTCAAGTTCCATACTAAAATGTCCGAAGATTGCGCTTCAGATAACAATTCATTCTTCTTTAACGCATCTCTAGCAATCAAGTCTTGTAGAATACCACCGTGAGGAGCAGGCATGTTAATTATACTTTATTCTTGTTATTATTATACTTTCTTAGTTCCTTTTCAATTGTTAAGAAACGATATCACAACTGTTACGACAGAGAGAGACCCAAGCTAGAGATCACAAGCTAAAAAAGAACCAAATTTACATATATATATATATATAAATATCCATATTCATATTTCTCGAGAAAGAGCCTCTATTTCTCATTGGTAAGTAACTTCATAAGAGACTAAGTTGTAAAACTGTGGCTTTGTTATACGGTGATTTCCTTTGGAGGTTGCTAAGGTTTATGGTGTTGAGTGCAGTGTGCACGACAGGGACCGCTAGAATGCGGTGAGTTACAAAATTACACGTGACTTTTCTGGTCACGTGACTTTTTTTTCTGTCAGCAATCCGTAGGATGCGCGTTGGCGCTACAAGTGTGTCATATCTGTACTATATTTGTACACTTATATGTAGTTGTGACAAAAGTCTCTGTTAGTACTAAATTAAACGATGTTATATCTGTGGACCCCCTCACCTTATACCACTACGTACATATCGTTGGAAAATCTAGATCAGAGGGTGGTAAATGAAGTGTAATAGTATTCATTTTTCTTATAAATCATCCCTTCCGTGATTTATACAAAAGAAGAGGAGAATATGCTGAATACTTGGTATATTACTCTACTTTATACTCTTATCTTGACGGGTATTCTGAGCATCTTACTCAGTTTCAAGATCTTTTAATGTCCAAAAACATTTGAGCCGATCTAAATACTTCTGTGTTTTCATTAATTTATAAATTGTACTCTTTTAAGACATGGAAAGTACCAACATCGGTTGAAACAGTTTTTCATTTACATATGGTTTATTGGTTTTTCCAGTGAATGATTATTTGTCGTTACCCTTTCGTAAAAGTTCTAACACGTTTTTAAGTATTGTTTAGTTGCTCTTTCGACATATATGATTATCCCTGCGCGGCTAAAGTTAAAGATGCAAAAAACGTAAGACAACTGAAGTTAATTTACGTCAATTAAGTTTTCCAGGGTAATGATGTTTTGGGCTTCCACTAATTCAATAAGTGTGTCATGAAATACGTTGTGAAGAGCATCCAGAAATAATGAAAAGAAACAACGAAACTGGGTCGGCCTGTTGTTTCTTTTCTTTACCACGTGATCTGCGGCATTTACAGGAAGTCGCTCGTTTTGCGCAGTTGTTGCAACGCAGCTACGGCTAACAAAGCCTAGTGGAACTCGACTGATGTGTTAGGGCCTAAAACTGGTGGTGACAGCTGAAGTGAACTATTCAATCCAATCATGTCATGGCTGTCACAAAGACCTTGCGGACCGCACGTACGAACACATACGTATGCTAATATGTGTTTTGATAGTACCCAGTGATCGCAGACCTGCAATTTTTTTGTAGGTTTGGAAGAATATATAAAGGTTGCACTCATTCAAGATAGTTTTTTTCTTGTGTGTCTATTCATTTTATTATTGTTTGTTTAAATGTTAAAAAAACCAAGAACTTAGTTTCAAATTAAATTCATCACACAAACAAACAAAACAAAATGGTTAGAGTTGCTATTAACGGTTTCGGTAGAATCGGTAGATTGGTTATGAGAATTGCTTTGCAAAGAAAGAACGTCGAAGTTGTTGCTTTGAACGATCCTTTCATCTCTAACGACTACTCCGCTTACATGTTCAAGTACGACTCTACTCACGGTAGATACGCTGGTGAAGTTTCCCACGATGACAAGCACATCATCGTTGATGGTCACAAGATCGCCACTTTCCAAGAAAGAGACCCAGCTAACTTGCCATGGGCTTCTCTAAACATTGACATCGCCATTGACTCCACTGGTGTTTTCAAGGAATTGGACACTGCTCAAAAGCACATTGACGCTGGTGCCAAGAAGGTTGTCATCACTGCTCCATCTTCCACCGCCCCAATGTTCGTCATGGGTGTTAACGAAGACAAATACACTTCTGACTTGAAGATTGTTTCCAACGCTTCTTGTACCACCAACTGTTTGGCTCCATTGGCCAAGGTTATCAACGATGCTTTCGGTATTGAAGAAGGTTTGATGACCACTGTTCACTCCATGACCGCCACCCAAAAGACTGTTGATGGTCCATCCCACAAGGACTGGAGAGGTGGTAGAACCGCTTCCGGTAACATCATCCCATCCTCTACCGGTGCTGCTAAGGCTGTCGGTAAGGTCTTGCCAGAATTGCAAGGTAAGTTGACCGGTATGGCTTTCAGAGTCCCAACCGTCGATGTTTCCGTTGTTGACTTGACTGTCAAGTTGAACAAGGAAACCACCTACGATGAAATCAAGAAGGTTGTCAAGGCTGCCGCTGAAGGTAAGTTGAAGGGTGTCTTGGGTTACACTGAAGACGCTGTTGTCTCCTCTGACTTCTTGGGTGACTCTAACTCTTCCATCTTCGATGCTGCCGCTGGTATCCAATTGTCTCCAAAGTTCGTCAAGTTGGTTTCCTGGTACGACAACGAATACGGTTACTCTACCAGAGTTGTCGACTTGGTTGAACACGTTGCCAAGGCTTAAATTTAACTCCTTAAGTTACTTTAATGATTTAGTTTTTATTATTAATAATTCATGCTCATGACATCTCATATACACGTTTATAAAACTTAAATAGATTGAAAATGTATTAAAGATTCCTCAGGGATTCGATTTTTTTGGAAGTTTTTGTTTTTTTTCCTTGAGATGCTGTAGTATTTGGGAACAATTATACAATCGAAAGATATATGCTTACATTCGACCGTTTTAGCCGTGATCATTATCCTATAGTAACATAACCTGAAGTATAACTGACACTACTATCATCAATACTTGTCACATGAGAACTCTGTGAATAATTAGGCCACTGAAATTTGATGCCTGAAGGACCGGCATCACGGATCTTCGATAAAGCACTTAGTATCACACTAATTGGCTTTTCGCCGCATATGGTGTTTCCGGTGATTTCCAAGTATTGTTTCCAAGCATCGTACCTTTCACCATTTGGAGTATCACTTAGCGTTTTCATCGCATATCTGTCCATTATTTCAATGGATTGCCAAATGGGAACTTGATGATGTGAAAGTTTACTCCTAGCAGTTAACATTTCCACTTCTGTTTCCTCTTGAATGGCATCATTCAACTCTTCCTTGCTTCCGACGTACCCAGTATATTGGAATCTGCGGCCCCAATGACAGAAATCACTGCTTACAATGAATAAGTTGTTCGGATCCTTAATGTACTCCGACAAGATATTACCAATGCAACGATCAACATCAACGCTGTTATGAGAAACCATCATAGGAATTACCTTCACCGTATCTAAAGAAATTTCTCTCCATTTCAAAGTTTCCACCAACATGGGGAGCTGCATCTCTAAGGAATGTTCAGCCATATCAGTGTCATGATCCATTGGCTTAAACAGCTTCTTTCCGTTCTCAGGATACTCCTTCTGTATTAATGTTTTACACAAGTCTGTATCCACTTTCAGATTACCCAAGGGCGTCTCTAGCTCACTGAATGCACTAACTAATATTTGGTTTTTGAAATAGATGTGATGCGACGGCCCCAAGATAAATATTCTCTTAACATTACGGTTCAAATCCAACGATGCGTACGAGTAGGCCATAGTGGGTCCACAATACCTATAACCGGCATGAGGACATATGATAATTCTGGCGTTGTGAATTGGGCCTTTAAGGGTACTTTTGATCAAGTATGTATGCAGTTGTTGAGATAATTCTTGGGCTCTATTGGAATACCATGAGCCTGCATGTGTTGCTGGACGTATTGACATGTTTGAAAAATTCTATTCTTTGCACTGTAGTCCACCTAAGCCACCGACTAGGACCACTTCACTTAAGTATCAGTCAGACTTTCCTTTGAAAATATATCAGTGTGTATCCGCATGTTATCTGTTTTGTTGAAAATCACATGAGTGGACGGCCCCTTTGTCTTGTCTTAGTCTTCCCCAATGATTTAAATGCAATTCCGAAGGAAAGGGGGGAGCCTCATATTATTGCAGCATCACTACCTTTTGAGGTAAAAATATCTCATGTGAAAAAGATAAATTATAGAGAACTGGCAGGGCATGCTCCACTGACAACCCCGTGGTAACAGAAATTAAATTTTGATTATGATTAAATGGATTGTAATATTTATAATAGCCAAATGTACAAGGTGTATATTGCAAAGAATATGATATGGCAGGATATACGTATTTGTTCTATACAAAATTTTCTAAAACAGTATGACACTTGAAAACACCTAGAAAAATTAGGCGCGGCAATGATTACTCGTCGTCTGACTCATCCTCATCGTCTTCAGAGTCAGATCTATTATCTAATTCTTTGCTTTCTAATAGAGCTTGTAACTCAGCGTCTTCAGTAGCAGTGACAGCCTTTGGTGGCATGGTAATGTTGCAAACACCGCCGTATTTTGTAATAACCTCTGTAATTTTTTCAATGGCGCTTTCCAGTTGTTCAATACCTTTTTGCTTATCCAAGGCTTGGGTGGTCAAAACATATAATGGGGCGGCGACTAATTTAACTTTAACTTGCATTTGTTCTGTGGACATGTCTTCAGCTGATTTTAATGCGTCTTTAATGGCATCGATACCTTCGTAACTAAAACAAGACACTTCAACATCGGCTCTAATCTTTACAGCTTGTGGTGTTAATCTCTTGGAGATATAGTTCTTTAATTCATCTAAAACATCTTTTGATGGCGGTTCAATACCTTCCCAAACAGTTTCGTCAATGATGGATAGTTTGAAAGCTTCGTAAGCGTGGCCAAATTTTCGACTTAATGGCCAAGCAATGGTCTTATATAGTTCTTCCAAAGGAATTTGGAATTTTTCGGCACAGTATCTTAAAATGGAATGAACAGTCTTAGATTTTTGGTATTTTTCTTCACATTTAATGATATCTTCGGAAGAAACACGACGTTTGGACAAATCAATATAACCTTTTTCTTTGTCGACACGAAGAACAACGGCGACATCATTTTTACCAACACGAATTAATTTTTGGATTGACCTAATACGTCTACGGGACAATTCACTTAGTAGAATCATACCTTCAATGTTGTCATATTCTAACAATTTAACATAAGCACCCATTTCAGCAATCTGCTGGACGTTAACCATGACGATATCGTCAATTTCTGGGTATTTGTTTTCATAAAATCTGCAATGAGAAGTGGACATTATTTGGTGTATTATAGAAGGTGCGTGAGGCAGCAGAAAAGACACAAAAATATGAAGACAAAAACTGATTAGTAAACAGATTGCACTTTACTCTTTAATGACCTAGGAAATAAACAATGGTTGAAAATTTGCAAATGCGATTTTATACTACTATTTCATCAGATTTGTGCTTTCTCTTCTTCTCTTTTTCGCCTCTTCGAAGAAAAAATTTTTCTCCGACTGCGGGTAAGAAAAAAAGCTCATAGTTTTTCTACCAGCTGTGACAAGAAACGTATTTTGAGCTGAACGATGAATGCTCACTTTTACATATAAAACTTAATTGCATATCTATGTGGAAATTATTCCTTGTTTTATTTAAATGTCAATCTTGACCGTTTCTGCTTCTAACGTTTCCAAATCCAGTAATATTATCATCCCAGTAGAACTGAATTCAGGGACAGATATTATCTTTATGTTCTTACCACCTATTTCCACTACTCTTGTTCCAAAATATGGCTGATTTGCCACAATGTAAACGTGGGGCCACTTATCCAATACAAATGGATCCTTATCAGTGTACGGATAACACCATAAGGTATCAGGTGCGGTGGGCGCGATGTTTTGCCATTTCATTGTACATTCCATAAGGTCCAATCGATGCTCTATATCGTCTTTGAAATCATTACTCTCGCCCTCCTCGACCTTGTTTTCACTTTCTCCGTTATCATTTGATGGTATTACGTATTTACAAATATCATTGATATTTTTGCCTGAAACGGCTAGAACGTCTACGCCATTATAGCTAAACTCATATGGGTTGGTCACTAAATTCAAAATTTCTTTGTTAGAACCGTTGAAGTATGATTCTAGGGACTTATCAAACAATGATTTGTGGAAAGGCTGTTGCGGTAGAGATTTGTCACTTGGATCATTGGTTCCGGGCATAATATCAACAGATATAGATGGCAAAACGTTGTGTAGAAATTTACTGAACTCAGTTAGAGAAATCATCAATTCGTCTTTGTTCACGCTTTTAATGTCGAAGTCAACAGAGTTGCCGCATATCAGTAATCTACCAATTAGAGAAATGTCGTCAATTTTGTTATTGATTCTCCCCATCAAAAATTCTCTCAAAATCTCCAATCTCAATAGCCTATCAGGTGATGTATTATTGAGGTTTAACCCAGAAACAAGAGCAATTTTTCCCCTGGTGGGGCAGGTAGCAATTGGTGCAGGGAAAGGATTTTGTGGTAAAGGAGTGGGGTAGCATATGTCTAAAACTTGAAATGTCCCGGCTTCAGCTTCCATACCCAGTATACCTACAACAACACCCGTGATGAAGGGTGTAGACCGAATAAAATCTCCCACTAGAAGCACTCTCCCACTTTCATCTTCGAGCATAATTTCATCAGAACCACCCTCTTTATCAGTATAACTTTTAGTTAAATCTGGTGCACCATATGTATCATTGATCACTTCGTCCAGTACGTTTGGTTTATATTTCATCTCGCAATATATGGATCCTACGCACCAACATGGTTGGTTTCCCTGAATATCTAACACTTTGTCCTTTTTTAGAACTAATTGGCCATTCAAGGTAAAGCCCGCATCCCATCTCTTGTTACATTCTTTTAAGATGCGTTCTCTGAAAGTCTTTAGACGGTATTGATAAATGTGGTAGTACTGAGAACCGTAGTCACGTTTTTTATAGCATAGTTGGAATGGATTCGATTTGTTGTAAAGATTGTCGTCAACAATTCTTACTCTCGTTCGTGGTTGGGACAGGTTTTCATCTTGGAGACTTCTATCCTCGTTGAACTTTGTTAACAATGCGTCCATTGCCCTTCACTTCCATTTTTGCAGGAAAGATTCAGCTATAGTTCGCTTATTGCAATGGGATTTCAAAAATAGTTTATATTTTAACTTTTGAAATTAATCAGACGCGTCTGATTAATCGTATAACATGATATAAATCTAGAGTTAGTATTGGCGGCTATTTTGCTTTTCTTCTGGTTTTCCTTTCCCTTTGACACCCTTTTTGCCACTTAACTACTGTATAAGAGTGGGTAAAGCACACCCACAAAGCATTGAACGACAGATTGATGTCAACAGGCTTAAGTAGAAAAATCGAGAATGTTGCACCCTTTTTTCCAATCTAAGCACTTGCGTACGTGTATATATATATATATATATAGGATAATGTGTAGTCGTATTATTAACCGCCTTTTGGAAGTTTGCTAACCGCATAGTTGTCATTAGAAACCACCAAACATAGTGAAGAAGCGAACATGCATAATACTGGCAAGAGATACTCAGAAACTGCCAAAAAAGTGGCAGCAGGAAGAGCAAGAAAACGTAGGCAAGCTTACGAAAAGGACCAACTAGAGAAACAACAACTAGAAGCTCAAGAAGCTCAGAGGTGGGAAGAAGGTGCGAGAACCCCTAACCAGAAGAAGCTGATTATGGAACAAAAAAAGACAGAGAAGCTAAGAGCCAAAAAGGAAAGAGACCAATTACTAGCCGCCGAAGAGGAAGCTTTAGGTAAGGGAGGCAGGGGAAAAAGATACTGAAATGACGGAAAACGAGAATATGGAGCAGGGAGCAACTTTTAGAGCTTTACCCGTTAAAAGGTCAAATCGAGGCTTCCTGCCTTTGTCTGATTTTAGTAGTACCGGAAGGTTTATTACGCCCAAGAACAGTGCTTGAATTGAGTTCTCGAGACACGGGAAAGACAATGGAAGAAAAATTTACATTCAGTAGCCTTATATATGAAATGCTGCCAAGCCACGTCTTTATAAGTAGATAATGTCCCATGAGCTGAACTATGGGAATTTATGACGCAGTTCATTGTATATATATTACATTAACTCTTTAGTTTAACATCTGAATTGTTTTATAAAATAACTTTTTGAATTTTTTTATGATCGCTTAGTTAAGTCTATTATATCAGGTTTTTTCATTCATCATAATTGTTCGTTAAATATGAGTATATTTAAATACAGGAATTAGTATCATTTGCAGTCACGAAAAGGGCCGTTTCATAGAGAGTTTTCTTAATAAAGTTGAGGGTTTCCGTGATAGTTTTGAGGGGTTGTTTGAACTAGATTTACGCTTACCTTTCAACTGATTAATTTTTTCAGCGGGCTTATCATAATCATCCATCATAGCAGTCTTTCTGGACTTCGTCGAGGACTGGCTTTCTGAATTTTGACGGTCCCTATTAGCTCCAGTTGGAGGAAATGAGTTACCTACAACTGGCAAGAGGTCTTTGTTTGGATTCAAAATAGGACTTTGTGGTAGCAGTTTGGTTTTATTCAATCTAAAGATATGAGAAACAGGTTTTAAGTAAATCGATACTATTGTACCAATGTTTAGCTCCAATTCCTCCAAAACGGTGGGATCTAATTTCGTGTTCATTTCTATTAGTGGCAACTCTCCGTCCAGTACTGATTTTAAAGATTCAAAAGTTATCGCGTTTGATATACGAGACGTTTTCGTTAATGACAGCAATCTCCAATACATCAGTGTTTTATCTCTTAAGTCAGGATTATTTTCGTGATCGATGCATCCTTTTAATAAATCCATACAAAGTTCTTCAGTTTCCTTTGTAGGACTTCTGATGAAGAATTTTATTGCTGAGTTCAGAATGGAAAATTGCACTTCTAGCGTCTCACTAAACATGTTTGAGGAAAAAACTCTAAATAACTCCAGGTAGTTTGGAATTACATCCGAATATTGCGTTATTATCCAGATCATAGCGTTTTTTGATTCAGGTTCCTGTACAACTTCAGTGTGTTTGACTAGTTCTGTTACGTTTGCTTTAAAATTATTGGGATATTTCCTCAAAATATTTCTGAAAACCGAAATAATCTCCTGGACGACATAATCAACACCGAATTCTAACAAATCTAGTAGAACAGCGACACAATCGTGTACAGAGTCTTCATCTAGCTTAACAGCCAGATTACCAATGGCTCTGACTGATTTCCTTGACATTTGAATATCAATATCTGTAGCATATTGTTCCAACTCTTCTAGAATTCTTGGTAATGTTTCCTTGTTAGCTAAAAGATATAAACACTCTAATTTCGTGTCTTTGATGTATATGGGGTCATTGTACTCGATGAAAAAATACGAAATGTCTAGCCTGAGTAGAGATGACTCCCTACTCAATAAAAGAAGAATAACGTTTCTTAATACTAAAAATTGTAATTCAGGCGGCTTATCTAACAAAGCTATTACAGAGTTAGATAGCTTTTCGGCTAGAGTTTCTTTGATGACGTCAACATAATTCAACAAGTACATGATGAATTTTAAAGAGTTCAACACTACGTATGTGTTTACTTGTTGCAGGTACGGTAAAGCTAGTTCGATCATTTCATGGGTATCCAAATAATGCTGCGGCACAACCGAAGTCGTCAAAACTTCCAAAACAGTAGCCTTATTCCACTCATTTAATTCGGGTAAAAGTTCTAGCATGTCAAAAGCGAGTTCCAAGGGAATCCTGAAGGGTTCCATGTTAGCGTTTTTTTCGTGAATGGAATATAAAGTATGTAATGCAGCTACAATGACTTCTGGAGAGCTCGACTGTGCTTTTACAATGTCATGTAGAATGCTTGATAACCCCAATACCCTTTCATGATCAATTTCATCTAAATCCAACAGTGCGTAAATTGCTGTCCTCGTCACTTGTTCAGGTGGAGACTTGTGATTTACCAATGAAATGATACAGTCGAAGGCCTGATCAGATAGCTCTTTCACCGGGACTAATACCAGAGTTCTTAGTGCCATTATTTGTAACTTTTCATCTCTGCTTTTGAAATCGTCCATTATAAATGGCAAAGCCTCTCTGGCCTGCTGAGGTTTTAATGCGCCGATCACCCTAATATACTCATGGCAAATTCTTTTCACTTCTAGATCATCTTCAATTTGCCAAAATTTCAAGAGCTCAGAAAACAGAAGGGACATTTCGCCATAGTTTCCTAGAACCAAATTGGCGATAATTTTTCTCAGAGCATTTTTCCTTCTTGTTATATTCGATTTAAACTTTTTTACTCCAAAATGTTGCAGATCTGTGACGATTTCATTTGCTTTATATCTGGCAAAAACTTTTTGATCGGACATAAGCGAAATACGTCCTATTAATGAAGTGAATGTTCTTGCTGTATTCCCTTCTTGTGCAGTAGATTAATTCTGTTTCCAGGCTGCGATACTTTGATACCCAATACTAAAAGTTGATGATTTGAACGATCTCCTATTTCCTCGCACATTTTTGGAGCGATACCCGGAAGACAGAATCGCGATGTTAAGAAAATAGTTCTGATGGCACTAAAGAGATCATGATTAAGGAAAGGTAAGTGATATGCATGAATGGGAATAGGCTTTCGAACTTGACGATTTAGTTCCTTATTTCTATCCATCTAATCCTCCAACTTCAATAGGCCTTATCTAGCTCAGAGCAGTATTTAATTGAGAATAGTAGCTTAATTGAAACCTTACTAAAAAAGTGTATGGTTACATAAGATAAGGCGTTAAGAAGAGTATACATATGCATTATTCATTACCAAGACCACTATGAATAGTAATACCATATTTAGCTTTTGAAACTCATGTTTTCTATTGTGTTGTTTCAAATTCCTCTGTTAGGCTCAATTTAGGTTAATTAAATTATAAAAAAATATAAAAAATAAAGAAAGTTTATCCATCGTCACCTCAATTCAATGGAGTAAACAGTTTCAACACTGAGTGGTGAAACATTGAACAACTACATGCAGTTTCCCGCCACGAGGCAAGTGTAGGTCCTTTGTCCATTTCGCTTTGTTTTGCAGGTCATTGATGACCTAATTAGGAAGGTAGAAGCCGCTCCAGCTCAATAAGGAAATGCTAAGGGTACTCGCCTTTGGTGTTTTACCATACAATGGCAGCTTTATGTCACTTCATTCTTCAGTAACGGCGCTTAAATATTCCCAAAAACGTTACAATGGAATTGTTTGATCATGTAACGAAATGCAATCTTCTAAAAAAAAAGCCATGTGAATCAAAAAAAGATTCCTTTTAGCATACTATAAATATGCGAAATGCCCTCTATTTATTCTAGTAATCGTCCATTCTCATATCTTCCTTATATCAGTCGCCTCGCTTAATATAGTCAGCACAAAAGGAACAACAATTCGCCAGTTTTCAAAATGTTCACTTTTCTCAAAATTATTCTGTGGCTTTTTTCCTTGGCATTGGCCTCTGCTATAAATATCAACGATATCACATTTTCCAATTTAGAAATTACTCCACTGACTGCAAATAAACAACCTGATCAAGGTTGGACTGCCACTTTTGATTTTAGTATTGCAGATGCGTCTTCCATTAGGGAGGGCGATGAATTCACATTATCAATGCCACATGTTTATAGGATTAAGCTATTAAACTCATCGCAAACAGCTACTATTTCCTTAGCGGATGGTACTGAGGCTTTCAAATGCTATGTTTCGCAACAGGCTGCATACTTGTATGAAAATACTACTTTCACATGTACTGCTCAAAATGACCTGTCCTCCTATAATACGATTGATGGATCCATAACATTTTCGCTAAATTTTAGTGATGGTGGTTCCAGCTATGAATATGAGTTAGAAAACGCTAAGTTTTTCAAATCTGGGCCAATGCTTGTTAAACTTGGTAATCAAATGTCAGATGTGGTGAATTTCGATCCTGCTGCTTTTACAGAGAATGTTTTTCACTCTGGGCGTTCAACTGGTTACGGTTCTTTTGAAAGTTATCATTTGGGTATGTATTGTCCAAACGGATATTTCCTGGGTGGTACTGAGAAGATTGATTACGACAGTTCCAATAACAATGTCGATTTGGATTGTTCTTCAGTTCAGGTTTATTCATCCAATGATTTTAATGATTGGTGGTTCCCGCAAAGTTACAATGATACCAATGCTGACGTCACTTGTTTTGGTAGTAATCTGTGGATTACACTTGACGAAAAACTATATGATGGGGAAATGTTATGGGTTAATGCATTACAATCTCTACCCGCTAATGTAAACACAATAGATCATGCGTTAGAATTTCAATACACATGCCTTGATACCATAGCAAATACTACGTACGCTACGCAATTCTCGACTACTAGGGAATTTATTGTTTATCAGGGTCGGAACCTCGGTACAGCTAGCGCCAAAAGCTCTTTTATCTCAACCACTACTACTGATTTAACAAGTATAAACACTAGTGCGTATTCCACTGGATCCATTTCCACAGTAGAAACAGGCAATCGAACTACATCAGAAGTGATCAGTCATGTGGTGACTACCAGCACAAAACTGTCTCCAACTGCTACTACCAGCCTGACAATTGCACAAACCAGTATCTATTCTACTGACTCAAATATCACAGTAGGAACAGATATTCACACCACATCAGAAGTGATTAGTGATGTGGAAACCATTAGCAGAGAAACAGCTTCGACCGTTGTAGCCGCTCCAACCTCAACAACTGGATGGACAGGCGCTATGAATACTTACATCTCGCAATTTACATCCTCTTCTTTCGCAACAATCAACAGCACACCAATAATCTCTTCATCAGCAGTATTTGAAACCTCAGATGCTTCAATTGTCAATGTGCACACTGAAAATATCACGAATACTGCTGCTGTTCCATCTGAAGAGCCCACTTTTGTAAATGCCACGAGAAACTCCTTAAATTCCTTCTGCAGCAGCAAACAGCCATCCAGTCCCTCATCTTATACGTCTTCCCCACTCGTATCGTCCCTCTCCGTAAGCAAAACATTACTAAGCACCAGTTTTACGCCTTCTGTGCCAACATCTAATACATATATCAAAACGAAAAATACGGGTTACTTTGAGCACACGGCTTTGACAACATCTTCAGTTGGCCTTAATTCTTTTAGTGAAACAGCAGTCTCATCTCAGGGAACGAAAATTGACACCTTTTTAGTGTCATCCTTGATCGCATATCCTTCTTCTGCATCAGGAAGCCAATTGTCCGGTATCCAACAGAATTTCACATCAACTTCTCTCATGATTTCAACCTATGAAGGTAAAGCGTCTATATTTTTCTCAGCTGAGCTCGGTTCGATCATTTTTCTGCTTTTGTCGTACCTGCTATTCTAAAACGGGTACTGTACAGTTAGTACATTGAGTCGAAATATACGAAATTATTGTTCATAATTTTCATCCTGGCTCTTTTTTTCTTCAACCATAGTTAAATGGACAGTTCATATCTTAACTCTAATAATACTTTTCTAGTTCTTATCCTTTTCCGTCTCACCGCAGATTTTATCATAGTATTAAATTTATATTTTGTTCGTAAAAAGAAAAATTTGTGAGCGTTACCGCTCGTTTCATTACCCGAAGGCTGTTTCAGTAGACCACTGATTAAGTAAGTAGATGAAAAAATTTCATCACCATGAAAGAGTTCGATGAGAGCTACTTTTTCAAATGCTTAACAGCTAACCGCCATTCAATAATGTTACGCTCTCTTCATTCTGCGGCTACGTTATCTAACAAGAGGTTTTACTCTCTCATATCTCATTCAAATAGAAAGAACATAATCAAAAAGCTTCTACGTCACCCTTCTTTCGATCCAATTCGTCATCATTTGCCTGAAGATATAACCACCATTGACCCATACTCTCTATCGCAGAATGTTATCGAAAGTTTAAACAAATTAGAGGTTCCTAAAAAGGATGCGGCCATGGTACACAATATGATGATAGAAAACTTAAGTGATCTTGACTACGGCGTTGCAACAATTCACTCAAATAATTTGCGTGATCTTGATTTAAAACCTTCACTTCCCGCCATCAAACAAATTATTAGGAATAATCCAGGAAGAGTACAAAGCTCTTGGGAACTTTTTACACAATACAAGGCCTCAATGGAAAATGTTCCTGATGAACTGATGGAAGTGGTCTTAGAAAAAATTATCAAGTTTGACAAGGCAGAAAAGGTTGATGGAAAAAAGAGTCTGACTTATCAAGACCTCGTTAGATGTCTTTATTTAATCAACCATTTTTCTTCAAATTATAATTTGCCTTCAGAGCTCGTGGAACCTATCCTTATTTACATAGTGGACAACGGAATTCCCAATGTTTTAGGTTCTGTACTCAAATATAAAATACCGCTGAGCTTTTTTGATAAGTATGTCAGTGAAATGACACAATACCAAATTTGTGAACTTTATGATTTTTATTCGCTTGATAATATAGTAGCTGATCCATTAGTACTACACAAGTGTCTAACTGTTCTGGGCGAAAACGAGAAAATTCAGCAAACTGAAGAAGAAAAAGAAATTATTAGCAAGTTGGAGGAAGAAATAGATATTGTTAAATCACAATGTCATGATAATTGGAGCCTCGAATTTCCGAATTGGAGTGTACGCAAAACTGCAACTTCATTCGAAGAATTATTTTTAGAGATCCAAAAAAGAAACATAGACAAGAAGGATTTCGAATTAGCTCACAAGCTGTTAAGATTAATTGGCGCTTTCAAAGGTAAAGTTTCTCTATTTTTTAAATTATACGACGAATATCTCTTAAAATTCAAAAATAATGAGGACGACTTAATGTTTGAAGCGTTTTTAACGCTCTGCTGCCAGGGTTATAAAAGCAGTAATGAAAAAATGCTACAATACGCTGAAGCTTTTATTAAAGAAGACTTTGATTCCAAACTAGAGAGTAAAATTCAAAGTGTGTTAATTGTTGCTAACGCGAAAGCAAATATTGATCTATCTCTCAAAATTTACAATTCTAATATATCTACTGCTAAACGAGAGAAAGATAAGTACACAGATCTTGCTGAAAGTGACGTATTAACTGAATCGCTCATTTTAGCATTCTTATCCAGAGATGATGCTGATTTTGCCAGGGTCATCTTTGATGGCGCACTAGGAGAAAAGCTGATATCAGGGCCGACTGCTGCAAAAAAAATAAAAAATCTCTTAGCCCAGTATGGAGAAGCGTTAGAAACAAAAACAAGCAAACAAGTTATGCAGACTAAGATAGAACATTATATGGAAAGCATATAACTTACTAATTAACATTTTATTACGTATATACATCTACATTTATCCAGTAAAGAACGTCATAAATAATACTAAAATTAGCTATCTTCCAATACCTCTTGTTTCAACGATACTTTAAATGACAGCCAATTACCAACAAAAAATTATTCAGCACATTCTTCTGGTATTTATGAGTGTATATGTTCCGCATCTCGTCATGAATATTTCATGATGCACTTCATTTTCTTTAAGTGGTCCTTTAAGGGGTTAATGACATTACAAGGTCGATATTCCATAAAAAATGCTGGCTGAACAGAGTTATGAAGAAATAATTTTTTACCTAAATACAAACTAAGTCTTCTTCGGCGTGTTCAAAGTTTTATATTTGTGCTATCTGGCCCTGATCTGCTCTTCTTAGTTTTACCGGAAACATCTTTCTTTTCACCCTTTTGATTGATAACAGTAATATTCTTGGCTTTTGACAAAGTGTCAACAACATCATTCCTTTTAGATCTTTTGTTTACATTTGGCAAATTAGCTTTCGATCTTTTTCTTTTCAAAGCCCTGCGCAATCTGTTTTTATCTTCTCTGGTTAATTCTTCCTTAGACATTGCAACACCATTCTTCAAGCGAATTTCTCCGTCCTTTTCTGCTTTACCGACATTGTATATCTCTTGAGGAGCCAAAGAAGAGGCATTCGACATATAGAGAGGTTGAGCATCCTCCATCGATATAGTGGGTGTTTCAACTCTAATTTCCAAAGAAGTACTTGCTGGCCTAGGAACGAAGTGCACTGATGAAAGCACATCCAATTTATATACCAAGTTAGCATAAAGTTCTGATATTTCGGAATGTGCCTTTTGAAGCTCTTCACTTAATGCAGATTCATCTTCAGCGCGTGTGTAGTCATCCTCATATATTTCTGCTAACGACTTCGAGGATTTAACATCACTCAATTCAAATTGAGGCCGTTGAGACTTACGTGTGATGTCTAACAGGGTTCTTCTTTGAAGGTCGTCAAAGTTACTGTCCTGTATCCTTCGTCTAATCATATCTTCTAATGATTCTGTGACCTCACTTGTTATAACAGGAACAGGCTTTGCAGTTCTGTCGAATTCAAGTTCCTCAGTGAGCAATGCATCTTCGGGACGATCCTTTGCCTTTACTTCACCCTTCAAAGACCATTTCTTCTCGGCAACCGCTTCGTTTTCCAATTGTTCTATCTGTTTTCTAATCTCTATTTGTTGCTTTTCGAAACTAGATAAGTTCTTGTCACTGGCTTCTCCCACTCCCTCAGCATTCGGTTCATCTTCCTCATCCGCAAATAAGTCTAATTTCACTTTATCCATGGCAGAATCATGCTCTTTTTCATCCAATTCTTCATCTTCTTTTGAATCTTTTACGTCAGAGTGCTTCTTCACAGGTTCTTTTGTGGGTTTGTCAAAAAAGTCTTCATAATAAATAGCCTCCTCCTCCTCGTCATCTGAAGGCATATCTTGAAAATAATCTATATCTTCATCCTCACTCCCCTCAGAAGCTTCGTTAGAATCTTCTGCAGCTAAAGTATCCCTATTGAACTTTTCGAGATCGAAAAACTTATCATTGATACCATAAGGATCGGGTGAAGAATGCCTTTCATCTTGCCCAGAAGAAATTCTTTTTTCCTCCGCAAATTCTTCTCTAGCTGCCTCTGCACTGGTTTTTTCGTCATCCATACTAGGTTCTTCATCGTTCTCGGAAAGACTATCATTACTCTGCTCCTCAATCTCAGAAACATCAGCAGAGAGCATCTGCTTTTCTTTAAAAACACTTTCTGCCTCCTCTAGTTCACTTTCTTCCCCGGATGATGAGTTCAGGGTGCTACCATCAGAGAGATTGTGAGAAGGCGTGACAACATCTTTGAGTTCTTGAATTCCTTGAATTAGATCACCATCAATACTATCAAGAACTAGTTTGACCTGCCACCAAACTTGATTGGCGTCTAAACCATCAACAGTGATTTCGTCCAGTTCTGCTTTCTTTGTAATACTCCCATTCTTACAGGTATTGATAACTGAATCTATATATGCTTTAACATCTTTAGAAGTGGCGGAGGGGTCCTTCAAAATAATTCTGCCAGCATTAGATTTCAATACTCCAAAGAGTTCTGACATTATACGACTTTACTTGGGTCTTTCGTGCACACATCATTTATTCATAACAAAACACTGTTTCTTCAAGAGCTCATCGCAAAATTGAAAATTTTCTGCTTTCCTCGCATGCCGGCGGCCAGTACAGAAAAGGCGGTGAACATTTTATGGAAATAATTCTACACGAAAATATGTATATTACGCAATGGTTTTCATTATCAGAAGTACAGAGCTAATGTAAATGAATTTTAAGTAGAGTAAGTATGCCCCTCGTCGATTATGAAATAATTGCAGCACCAACACCTAATGTGGACAACACGACACTAATACATATGGTTACGTGACAAGCCACTCTCTCCCATGGTTTGATTGTTGTCTTGCATAATCTTAAATAGAACCAACACGGCAAAATTAGGCAAATTGTAAAACACAAACCGGCCCCCAGAAATGCGATAATCTTATCAAATTCAGGGAAATTAATAGCTATCAAAACGAAGACAACATTAATAAAGATCCTATTGAATACTTGAAGGCCTTTCGCAGCTCTTCTTTTTATGGCGCTGGCCGCTTCATCTATGTGTTGCACATTCATCAGAACGTCCAATACAGAAACGATAGGTCTTGCGTTCAATGGGGTCTTTGCGATAGGAATGATAGTCATAAGCGCTGAAATCAGACCATAAACGAATTTTGGATATCCCTCCGTCAGCAAAACGTTCTTAGTAATTTCATCTTTAACAAGATTTCCAAACATCAAAAAGCCAATAACTGCAGTACCTATGTCCGTAACCGATGTTATCTTATAGGTAGTTTTCAAACAGTCTTTAAATTTATCTGGATGCCTCATATCTGTCTTTAAGTTGGGAAAAACCGCATGTCCTCCCCAGCAGGCACTCAATAAACCTATAGATAAACAGAGATGCTTTAGATCTATCGGCCACATGCTCGTTTCCATCGGATTAACTAATGAACCTGGAGAAGACGACTTGTATAGTCCGCAGCAGCAAATGACTAGCACAGTTCCGGTTGTTGAAAGGATTCCCAGAAGCGAGATATTAGATAGAACACTCAATGGTATAAAAACCGGGGGTGTAACGATAAAAAATGAAACTATTTTGAAAAAAGTGGTCGAGTATTGAGGAAATAGAGCATTTAAAGAATCTCCGAAGAGAATCACCAAGGACACCCCACTACCCAGTAGGTCAAGTGTGAAAAGAGCAGAAATTAGTGCGCGCCCTTTTGTACCAAATGCTGCATATCCCAAGTCCGCGTAAGATATCAAAGTTGGATCTGTATCTAGGCACCTAGACAAAAGTTCAGCAGTACAAAATGTCGCTAAGGCGAAGATTGCAAGCATAGTAAGTCCTATAACCCAGCCGGCGTATTTCAAACCAAGAGGTAACGCCAGGAGCCCAATACCAATCAGTACATTGATTGAGTTGAATATGGTCTGTGGAGCGGTCGACTGACCAGCAAGAAGAGTTACTACCTTACCATCTACACCCTCCACTCTCTTCACTACAATTGAATCCATGTCATTATTTGTAAACCTTCTCCCCGCTCCACCACTCATCATTTCTGTTAAGGAGGCAGTAGGGCGTAATATTGACCCAGAATCCCCAATTGTTGAATTTTGGATGGACCCATAATCATCATCGTGAATAGCCATGCTGGCTGTACTAACTCTATCGTTGTTAGCCAAATTAGTAATGCGCGGGCGACCAGCATTATTTAAAGTTACTGATAATCTTCTACCGTCCAAAGCTGGTGCTAAAGTATCCGGATCGTAGGTTTCATCGTTACTCTCTTTGAAAAAGGATCTTTCATTATCCGCATTTAGCTCGATATTACGAAACGAATTGGCTCTCCTCAACGAAGTCGCAAATCGACTTAAAGAATTAACTCCCTTAAATGAGCCCACAGGATGGTCCAATATGGATTGCCTACGTGTCATGAACCCGTCAGACTGAAACTGTGATACAGAATCATCTGGTGAGAATGCGGAACCTCTGTTCAATGGGATTGAGATATAGTGAACCTCAGAGCGCTTACGGCCATTGGGACTCAATGGTTCTTGCTCAGGCATTTGCGTCTCGGAATCAGTTATACAGAATACGTAAGTCTACGTAATGACTCCCCGGTGTTACCTTTTCACTGTAAAATTTTTCTTTAGAACTACACAACACAACAATATTTTATTTATTTATATTCTCGATCTATCGCTATTTTCGCCCCTCGGTAAAAGAGATAAGAAAAAAAAAAAACGCGATGAACAATAGCTAAAACGAAACAGATGCCTAACCAAGACGCGTTGTGTATAACAAAATACCAGTTTAGTTGTTGTGGATGCTTATTCTATTTAGGATGGCCAAAGAACCTACAAAAAAATAAAAAAAAAAAAATATTATATTCGTTCTCAAGAACTTTTACTAATTATTAAATAGGATTATATTAGAGTAACTTAATCACGTGTTAAATAATTAATTTACTTTAAAATTTATTTTTTAATATAAAATATTTATTCTTTTTATTTAATTAAAAAAAACAAAAAAACATTGTTTATGATTTCCGAACCCAAATATACACTTTACGAGAAGAAATGATTTTCCGGTAGTTAACCTTTTTTTATAGATACGTAGATACAGTCACCATTTTTAACATTGCACACAACTGTACGAATGCATAGATAAGGTAAGCCTTCCAGGACTCCGAAGAATTAGTGAATCAATCTCACATACGTTTTTATACAACAAAAAAATGATTAGTCGTAAAATATTTTGCTTACGAAATTCCCTTCTGAGATACTTTGTCGTTCTAACAGTTAGAGAAAAAAGCGTAAAGCGAAGGGAAAAAGAGAAAGAGGTTATAGACTATTATATGTTATATCAGTGTAGATCCAGAGGCATTTGTTAACAAATATAAAGAGAAGTAATCACTCAGAATTTGTTCTTTTGGGGTCTATTATAGTTGTTCATATTCATCAGGGTAGAATATCAAACGTTCCACACCAGCAGCTGTCAAAACAACCATTCTTATAACACCACCGGAAGATCCGTCCCATTTAATGGCTTGCGAAAGCGAATGCTTTATGAAATCTACGGTTTCTTCCTTTGACATATTTTCTCTAAAGTTTTTATCACAATACCCATATATGAAAGTAGAGCCAGATCCTGCTATCGCATAAGGCAGCTTATGGACGGAGCCACCCAATGGAATAGTATATACTTCCCCTTTGTTTTTGTCATCATATCCAGCCACAATTATACCAGCAGTAAGGTTATCTTTATTTTCGTAACATAATTCTTTGAACACCGAGGCAGCAGTCTCTGTGGAGGGGGTACCATATTGAGAAGTATATAATTCCAAATGGTACTGAACAATGTCGGCAATCGCCTGCGTGTCTGCTGCAGAACCGGACCTACAACACCAAATTTTGTCATGTACTCTCGTTAATTTATCTGTCACACGGTTAGCTATGTACGCACCAGTGGTGGTACGTGAATCAGCACCTAGTATCACACCATCCTTAAATGTCACGGCCATACTATTTTATTAGGTGATTATAAGATACCTATTAGTTAGTAATAAGGCCAATTGAGACTTTACTTCATTGAACTTTTAGAAACAATAAAGAGGGAGGAAAAATTCTTATATACATACATTGAGGTACCTAAACTGACTTCGCCCTTTTTCAAACGATTGATGTCCACTTGAATTCCATTCATGTTAACTTTCTGTGTGTACTTTGAAGTAGCAATTCTTATCGTAATTGTACACCGTCTCGCTACTTGTTTAAAATACTGTTAAAGATTGCATTTCAATGCTTTTCCCTTTTTTGCCACCGGATTCCGTTGCGAGTGGAAAAGTGAAAATGACAAAATTCAAAAGAAATCTATCAATATAACAAAAACGCCAAATCATCAAAAATGATCGGTGTTGAAGAGCTTGGCACTCTTAAAGGCGGCTAGTTCATAATGCTATAGGAATTGACTCAAGGAAATGGACTATGTCTTGTACTGAATACTGTCTCCAATTGCCCATAGAATGCATTAGTGTTACTCTTCTTCGCGAGCAGGGTAAGTATGCGCGTAATGTTTTTTATTTTCTGAAAGGTTCAAAGTATGCAGAACAAATTAATGTTTGCTTTTTATTAAGCAAGCTACTTCTTTGACAAGTACCCGATTGCTTCTTTAGCTCGGAACAAGACGCAAACTACAAAATATTGGTGCTGAAAAAATGAGGCAGGTTTGGTTCTCTTGGATTGTGGGATTGTTCCTATGTTTTTTCAACGTGTCTTCTGCTGCCCAATACGAGCCACCTGCGACTTGGGAGAATGTTGATTATAAGAGGACAATAGACGTGTCAAACGCTTATATTTCAGAAACAATCGAAATAACTATCAAAAACATAGCAAGCGAACCTGCGACTGAATACTTCACAGCCTTTGAGAGTAGCATCTTCAGTAAAGTTTCCTTTTTTTCAGCCTATTTTACCAACGAGGCAACTTTTTTAAATAGCCAATTACTTGCCAATTCGACTACAGCACCTGGTGACGATGGTGAAAGTGAAATTAGATACGGGATCATTCAATTTCCAAATGCAATTTCCCCTCAGGAAGAAGTTTCTTTAGTGATTAAGAGCTTCTATAATACCGTAGGTATTCCTTATCCTGAGCACGTTGGAATGTCAGAAGAACAACACCTATTGTGGGAAACGAACAGATTGCCGCTTTCTGCTTACGATACCAAGAAGGCCTCTTTTACGCTGATTGGTAGCTCATCATTTGAGGAGTACCACCCCCCAAATGACGAGAGTTTACTGGGAAAAACTAATGGAAACTCTTTTGAGTTTGGACCTTGGGAAGATATTCCGAGATTTTCTTCAAACGAAACCTTAGCAATTGTTTATTCCCACAATGCCCCATTGAATCAGGTAGTGAATTTGAGAAGAGATATTTGGCTTTCTCATTGGGCTTCCACAATACAATTTGAGGAATATTATGAATTAACAAACAAAGCCGCAAAACTGTCTAAAGGATTTTCAAGATTAGAATTAATGAAACAGATTCAAACTCAGAATATGAGACAAACTCACTTTGTTACTGTCTTAGACATGCTCCTGCCTGAGGGAGCTACTGATCATTATTTCACTGATTTGGTTGGCCTTGTTTCCACGTCGCATGCAGAACGTGACCATTTCTTCATAAGACCAAGATTCCCAATCTTTGGAGGTTGGAACTACAATTTTACTGTCGGTTGGACTAATAAATTGTCCGATTTCTTGCATGTATCCTCTGGCTCAGACGAGAAATTCGTTGCTTCTATCCCAATTCTAAACGGCCCACCGGACACTGTATATGATAATGTTGAATTATCGGTATTTCTTCCGGAAGGGGCCGAAATATTCGATATTGATTCTCCAGTCCCTTTTACAAATGTTTCTATAGAAACCCAGAAATCATACTTTGACCTAAATAAAGGTCACGTTAAATTAACTTTCAGTTACAGAAATTTGATTAGTCAAGTTGCCAATGGCCAAGTCTTGATAAAGTACGACTACTCGAAAAGCTCTTTTTTCAAGAAGCCTCTGTCTATTGCTTGCTATATTTTCACCGCACTAATGGGAGTTTTTGTCTTAAAAACTTTGAACATGAACGTAACTAACTGAGTTCACGTTTGAATGATATATACCTTATGATGCAGAGCAATAAATTCAGTATTTAATTTTTTATAAGTTTTATAGATAAGAATTTTCCAATGAATAAAGGTATTTACAATCATTTCCTAGACATTCTCGTGGTCTTTTCTTTGCACAATCAATGGTCATAGTTTTTTTTGTTTAGTAGTTTAAGGACAGAAGAATAACAAAGATGTTCACGTTTTGAATGTTACCAGACATTCTCAGATTCATCCTTTAACCTAGCGACGCGCACAGGCTCCCAATCCTCTTCAGAAAGACCTTGTAAACGATAATATTCTTCTTTAATATCAAATTCCCTTTGATTCTTCCTTATTTTCAAGATATCCTCTTCATTAATTTCCTGAACTTTACGATCGCCTTGCTCGTACTTGATCGCTGTAAAGCTTGACAACCAAAACGAACCCAATACTATTGTTGCACAAAATGGTAAACCAAAAAAAAGAAAGGGGTGCTTACTCAATGCTTTTTTGTATCGCCCCGCTAAAGATGCTTCATATACTAGCTGCTGTCTTCTAGACCTAAATTTTTTTCCGCTGAACGACATTTAGGAGACAAATTCTGGTAATATTTCAGTTGTTGACTAATATATATAGTGGTTTTTGCCAAAATAAAAGACTTCCTTTTATTAACTAGGTGACCAGATATAAGGAAGTGTATTTGCTTTCTAATAACTTGTGTACGGCCATAACCCGGCTTTTAATCAGTTTATTTAACAAGGTATACAAATCGCCAAACGTAACAAGAGATAGGCGCTATTATTCATTTAATATTGTCGTATTCAAAATACTAACGGTGAACAATTTGCTCCATTGTAACACTATAGGACAAGGCTAATCATGAATAAATATCTCCCCACCCAAAATATTCGTAGCTCGCGATATTCACGGTAATATTCTGTAACTTCATGTTAAGAGATGATCTTTAGGAAGGCTAAGGAAGGGTACACATAGAAGTGAGATAAAAAATAGGCATTTGAATTACTGTAACATGGTTTCGATAAGAAGGTATTTGCGAGTGCCGAATGAGTTGAAACCTTCCCAGATCTTCAAACAAGATTCTCTCTCTCCAAGTAAGATTGGACTTCAAATTGTTCTTTTACAGATTTTTTATTACACCACAGCGATCGTTCTTTTTTATTGTTGGGCGAAGCTAGCGGGATATGATCTCAATATCAAGGAATGGCTGTTTTCTTGGGAGAATATCGACTTTACGAACGCATACGGTTTATCAATCTCACTGTTATGGCTTCTGGATTCATTAATATGTGTTTTTTTCTTAACTGTTATCGTTGGTCGGAGTAAACTCGCATGGGATTTTGCTATCACTATACATGCCATCAATTTTATTGTGGTGTTCCTCTATACTCGGAAATTTCCTTCTTTTTCTTGGTTTTTTCTTCAAATTTTATCATCTTTAATACTAATATTTTTGGGGACATGGACAACAAGATGGAGAGAGCTTAGAGACACCTTTTTTGAGGGCTTGGTTGATCCTAATGAAGGAGAAGTTGGATTTGTTACGCCTAGTCAGCAGCATAGTAATCATTCAGAATTGGAGCAATCACCAATACAACTAAAAGACTTAGAAAGCCAAATATGAGAGGAGATGAAACAACATATTCGAGGCAATTTTGCCAATATCATAGTCATTCAAGAGGAAACAGTAAATGTATGAAAAATGGCAAGAACCTTATCTCTATAGGCTTAATAAATCTGCCTTTTTGGCCAATTTTTCAAAACAGATCCTATTTCTTATTTATACACAATCTATATTTAACACAATTAAGTACGTGATGGCATTGAAGATAATAATAAGTAAAGAGTTTACGTACTTGAATTTTATATAGTTTTAGTATACTTGCAATGTGTGAATGGATCTAGTAAGCTGAGGTACTTCTCTAGCGTGAATATGAAACGAGTAACAGGGTGGTACATAATTTACGAACAGAACTCAAGTTGATAAATCCTTTGCGTTCTTAACCATTTGTAAAAGTTCGTCAACAACATTGAAAATATTGCTTCGAGCAGATGTTTTATCGTTTCTGCAAATTTCCAGTCCTGAACACCTCTGTTGTCGTAAATGTAATAATGCCACACTGGATTCGATTCTAGTAATTACATGATCAAAAAATAACAACGCATCCTTCTCAGAAATCGATTGCATAATACCATTTTCAACTTTAGGGTTAAATTTAATATAACTTCCCTCCGTCCGAGAGTCTAGTTCAATAAATCCGCCGCTTAAAGCTGACATTATAGATTCCAGTCTGTTTGAAATGACTCTTAAACGAAACAACATCGTTTCATTGATTAATTTTGACTGCTCATCTTCAGATGCAAATTCGTGTCTGGAAGCAAGAATCTTAGGATACGCAATAGTAACGAGTTCTTTGGTTTCGAGTCCCTTTAGCTTATGCTCGCCAAAGTCAAAAAATGCCCAACCAATACTTTCCAGCATGGCGATTTCTCTTTCAAGAACCTCTCCGATAATTTCTTCACCATAAACTTCCTTGAGAGATTCCTTGCCCTTCACTACTCGTTCATGATACTTCATTATCTTGTTGAATTCAGAGTAAAAATCACTACTCATTGCAATCTGACCACCGTCAGCGACGCCCTGGACCCTTGCTGCCTTATTGACCATCGGCCCCAAATAGTCCATTCTTTGAGTCACTAAATCAAGCTCTGGAACTGGGCAGCCCCAATGAATACCCATTCTAACTGATAGGCCTTGATAGATAATGTTACCATTTCTATCCGTAACTTGGCAGCCGTCTTGAACTGAGGTAATTTCCTCCGGCCATTGTGCATCCAAGAGTTTTAATTGAACACTTAAGCACCATGTAAGACCACTAGTTGGCGTAGGAAATGCCACCATAAAGGCGTCTCCTTCTGTCTTTACTTCGTAACCACCGTAAATTCGTAGTTGACGACGCATAATGTCATTGTGAGTTTTTATTGCGGTCCTCATTGCGTTAGGGAATAGCTCCCATAAGAAGGTTGAGCTTTTGATATCAGTGAAGACCATTGCTAGGTTACCTGTTGGCGGAGAAATCTCAGGTTGAAGTCTTCTTAATGTAGTATCTTCGAACGTACTTCTTCTAGTCATTAAAGAGTTTTTATTTAAAGTGAACCGATTTTGTTGCTGAATGTTCTCGTAAAGAGCAAGGCACAAAATTGTAATATTCTCTGTACAGCCGTAAGCCATGGCATGATCCTTCAACTCAGCTGCGGCACGGAGTGGATCAGTACTATTCTCACGTGCGATATCACAAACTGTATCCACGTCCATGTATTCCCATAACTTATGCGTTGCTACAATAAGCATCTCGTCTGCTTTTGTTAATGTCACGACAGATATGTCGGGAGAAGCATGAATGTGGGGAAGCAAATCAAAAAAACCCACTGCTCTAGACACATCTACAACACCATCTAATTTTCCATTGTTGACATACCCGCCAGATATTCTGATCCTCTCGTATTCTCCCCGCTTTGTTGGGAGATGTTGTTTGGTTAGCGTTTGGTAGTCACCATTGTTTTTGGATAAAATAGCCATACAGTCACCTAAATTTGCAGCGAAGAGTTTCTTCCCTCTGATATATATCACAGTAGAGCAAGCGCCACTTAGCAAGTCTGCATATGAAAGATTGGCAACATCGGCACCATTATCAACAGAATTTAGCATTCCGTTAATCTCCTTATTCAGTTGCAAAAAACTGAAACGAAGTGCAGTTTTTATATTATCATCTGTGTCGTCTCCATACCTTTCCAGTTGTCTGATCAGTATTTTATCGTAAATATCTCTAACAATTCTTGATATATTGTGGCCATAATCTGCATTTTGGTTTTTACTATCATGAAGACATAGTAAGCATTCGTCGTCATTTCCGCGGAATCTTTCAAAGGTAACATCACGAGATGACACATAGTCTCTTTGACCTAATGTATCAGCAACACCGTAGCGCATCCCATTTATTATTGATGCAGTTGTCCTTAAACGGAAATTGACATTTTCATCCGGTACTTTGGTAGTATTTAAAGTTACGTCCATTAAACCTAGTACCTTTAACTGAGGTAATACTGTCAGATCTGACAAATCAGCATCAATATCGTGACTTATAAATGACTTTATTTCAAACCTTCGATTTCCTGAAAAATTCAAATATTTTAGTTCTTTATTATTCCTCCAGTTCCAATCGTAATGATAGTTTGATATATTATACTTTAATTGATTTGCTCCAACATCAAATACACTTAGCTGTGAGAGATTTGATAATTCTGCAGGCAGAGATAACATTTGGTTACTATTCAACATTAAAGTCTTTAAAGAGCTCCATTTCAAAACTGTATCACCCGACAATGTCGTGAGCTTATTACCGGAGAGGTACAATTCGGTAATGCTCTCAAGTTTCATGTGCGATACATCTGAAAAATTGTTGTAAGAAAGATTTAGCACTTTCAGATTGACAAAGCAATTGAAAAGAGGCCACATAGCATCATCAAATTGATTGTCTGCAGCAATAAAAAACATCAGGCTTTTAGATAACTTTGACCCATATGACATGTTATGGTAAAAAGAATTTTCTAAGCTAGAGTTACCGAATGCATTCGATGAAATATTTAGCGATGTTAGTTCGAGGTTTTCCATACCGTCAACAAAGTCCCTTATGTTGTTAGAATGTAGATCTAATGTCCTCAAACTTTTCAGTTGAGATAGCTCGGGTGGAATATACTCTAGTTTGTTTCTCGCCACTGAAAGGAAAACTAATTTAGTCAACTTGGATATCTCCTGTGGCAGTCTAGTCAAATTATTCTGATTAAGTTCAAGTTTCTCGAGGAAAGATAGTTTGGTGAGTAATTCTCCAGGAATACTCGATAACTGTGCCTTGTTCAACGTCAAACTTGTCATGTTTTTTGGATAAAAATCTTTAAAGGATATAGAAGTGATTGGATTCTCTTGAATTTCAAGGGCTCTTAGTTTCGGCAAAGTGTCTTCAAAGTTCGAAATTCTATTATCTGTTAAAAAAAGGTTCTGCAAGTTAGACGCATTTGTCTTAATTGATGATATTCTGTTATATCTTAGGTTCAGCGTCCTCAAATTTGTCATTTCCGATAAGTCGCCTATAAAATTTAGTTTGTTATGAGAAAGGTTCATCTTCGCAAGCTTTACTAGATACTTAGTGGACTGTGGTAAGCTTTGGATTTTATTATATGATAGGTCTATTTGTAAAAGATTGGTGCAGTAGTTAATAACTTCTGGGTAGTGCATGAACTTGTTTGAAGACAAGTCTAGCAATTGCAGATTTTTCAGTTCAACAAATCCAGCCGGTAGGCTTTCAAGCTCATTACATTGAAGGTTTAATATCGTTAAATTACTCAGTTTCATGATTGAGTTCGGTACTTTTCTTATGAAGTTTCTCTGTAATTCCAAAGATACTAGTTTATACGCCTCAGTGATATTGGAAGGAAATTTAGATGCTCTAATATTAACCATTCTCAAACTTAATAATTTAATCGAGCTTTCAATGAACTCCAGAGGTAGGAATATATTTGCGTTATTAGAAACGTCTAAACTTTCTATTTCTGACGTATGCTGGTAAAAAATGATGGGAGGTGTAGTCAGATCCATATTCCTTAAATCTACGTGAACAAATTCGCTTCTCATTATTCTTTGTTCTTGTTCAGGAGTAAAGTGAGAAGGTGTGACAGGATGGAAAAGAAACTTAAAAACAAAACTTAAATCTTCTATACCCATAATATGAAGTGGGTCTGACTTTCGATAACCATTCAAAAGTAAAAGTTTTCTTTCAATTAAAATAGGTTTCGAAGTTGGTCTCAAAATTTTTGACAACTTTCCCACCTTCAGGGAAATTTGAAAATTCCCTTGCGCTGTAATGTTAAATTTTCTTTTAAGTGCAGGTATTATCTCTTCGACGGTAGTCGCTGGAGTACATGAGAGAGTCGTAAAAGTGTCATCAGTATTGAATATACGAATAGCATAGTGCCTCTTTGGATCTAAATCACTGAAATCTTTATAGTAATGTTCCAGTTGGCACTCGACCTCATCGTCCTTCTCATCTTGTAGTAATAATCCAGAACTCTGGGCACCATCTGGTGAATTCATATTTACCGAAGAGGATGTAAATTTCTTGGTATACGATTTCGTTTTATTCAGGATCGGTGTTTTATTATCCTGCTCTCGGTTGGCCTCCATATACGCGTTAGTGTACGAAGAGGAATCGCTGCAGGAAGATGTATCTTCTGAACTAATAGATGAGGACGGTAAAGATGAGGAAGTGGAAGACGTGTCGTAGTCCCCGTCTAAATTTGATGGAGCATATCGTATACTTGGGGGACTCATAGCCAAATTACTTTTTAAGCGGTTCACAGATTTAGTATCGAGTGCGGTCTTGCTATCATTCGGAACGTTTTCTTTACATATATCAACAAAACTTGAGTTACTGTCACCCGCAGTGACCATTGATTCGTTATCCTTTCGATCGTGATGATGACGAGAGTGTCGGTTCTTACGATGACGAGAGTCTTTTTTTGAAGGTGGCCCCGGTGACATGGGATCAAGTTCATCAGCATCTATATTTGACCTTCTTGATTTCGATCTCCCTTTAGGTTTTGTTTTTTTCCTTTTGGTTTCCACATCCCAGCTTTGAGGTGCTACCCATTGTGATCTATCATTGGAAGTTGATGTGAATTCACCATTAGGTGCTGCGGCAGCGACGGAGAGATCAGCCATTGACACCGACTTCCTAGGACCTTCAGGCATGATCACCGTTTTGGGTGAGGCAGTCTCAGTCCCGTGTGTAGAATTTAGTGTAGAATTGACAGCGGTGGGTGGCACCGTCTTTGTAATATCAGTAACATCCTCAAGGTTTGTATCTAGCCTGAAAAGGGATGGTTTACATGAAATTGGTGTTTCTATAGTAGGCGTTGTGGCTTCGCGTTTGTTGTCAGAGTTAGAATTTTCCGGAATGTTCTCATTATATTCTGGAGTCACTTTCTCGGATTTATTATTAGTGTGATCGGCGGATTCGCTGTTAACGCTGTCCTTACTTTTAGTAGTTGGAGAAACATTAGATACGTTATGTTGGAGAACATGACTACCCGACGTCGCCATACTTGCACTGTCACTGTTAGTCATTGAACTGACATTTGAACCTCTTCTACTGCTTGAAGAAGATGTGGAGCCTAGCAGAAAGCTTTTTCTGTGCGAGCGTTTGCTATTGGGAACATCGGATGAATGTAATGTATTTTCTGATTGCGCAACAACCTTTGGTCTAATCTGTTTATCTGCAATACCATTATTTATATCATGGACGGAAGAACCACGTACCAATGAGGACACTTTCCTTCGTAAAGTGCTTGGCACGTTATCAGCCAAGTGATTAGATAAAGTGGAGTCTTTAGAAGGTTTCCTATTAGCAGGTGCAGGATTTACCGTTGAAAGGGAAAGGTTAGCAACTTTACTTTCCTTTCCTGACTTATTGCCATCGTGACTGTTTGACCCTGAAAACCTTTTGAATAGGGTTTCCGCTAATGATGGCTTCCTATTGGGAAAAAACTGAACATGATGATGATCATGATGACCGTCATGATGGTTATGAGTAGATGTGTAGTTGTGCGTCTTGGATGAATTCAAAGCGTAACCGTGGTCTTTATTATCATCATGAGTACTATTCGCGCTCGTCATTGACAGACTGCTCAATGTTTTCTTCAGTAAATATGGACCCCTTTTGATTTTCGGTTCTGTCGGCCTTGGATGTTCCACGTTCGAAATACTTACATCATCCATACCATTTGGAGTGATACTCTCCCTGCTTTTGGTCATAGAAAGCGACCGTGGGCTGTAATAACTATATGCGCTATTCCTTCTTGATTTGTGACCACTATTTTGTTCGTGACGCTTCTTGACTTTTGGTACCTCATCATGAATGCTTCTATCGTTTGCTTCCGTAGGTGAGCTCTGCTCTATCTGTTGTTCTTGTTCTTCCTGTCGCTGAGGGCCAGAAATTTCCGAACCAGTATCAGGTTTTGATGACATTTCGACCTAGGGATTTCGTTTGCTGTTCCTTTAGCTCGTTTCGCAATGCTTAGCGACAATAGTAAAGATATGCAATTTTTGGTTGTGAACTGCAGCAAGAGGTCTCCTTATGCTTTCTCTCCTCTGTTACTATACTTCCCAGCTGTCTTTACTGAACTTTGGAAGAAAATACACTTTTTTAGAGTCGCTTTTCTTATGGTAAGTCCCCCCTGCTTTCCTTCCAAAATACAAAAAAAAAAAAAAAAAAAAGTAAGAAAAAGGAAGTGAAAAAATAAGGTTATGATTGAATATTTAGGTTTGATAGAGGAGAAAGTAAGGAAGGCCTCAGTTCAGTCTGCCATTCAATTTGAAACATAGAATTTCAGTGATTAACAATGCAATTGAACAATTGAACACAGAGAAGAAGAACGAGAACTGACTCTAAATCTGGAATTTTATCCTTTTTTATGGCTATTTACATTGGGAGCTAGGCGAAATGCATATTTGTTTACTTTCTGGCATTTACAAAATCATTTTTTAAAGGGTATGACCTACTCTAATGCGCTTTTCTGTAGAACAACGCAGGGAACGGTATTTGATGTTTTCAATGATGTATGCCTTATATAACATCTATTTCCTAGGATTTTTAAATAAGATGGAGGGTTGGCCGAGTGGTCTAAGGCGGCAGACTTAAGATCTGTTGGACGGTTGTCCGCGCGAGTTCGAACCTCGCATCCTTCAGTATTTTTTGTCCTTATCTTTTTGCACCACCGAAAGCACTCATGAAGTCTACGGCTTGATGCACACCGTTTGGGAACCCTTGCGATCCCACGTACCTAAATGGTCCTTTTCGGTACAACTTGCTGAAGAATCACTGTGTGGCGGGTAATGCTCTCTTTATACTTGCATTGCGAAAATCCGCGATGATCAAAAATCCAAACAAGTACTGTCCTGAAAGCCGTCTTTATACACATAGATATATATATATATATATATCTGTATCTATAGAGCGAGAGGAGATATAGAGCCAGCAAAACTAAGAAAATTACGTACTTTGATATGCCTAGCACGTTTGAATCCCAGCTTTTTTTTTCGAGACCGTTTCTGTCTAAAAGGCAAATTCAAAGAGCCCAAAAGAATACAATATCGGACTATCGAAATTACAACCAGAAAAAACTTGCCGTGTTCAAATTTCTAAGTGACTTGTGTGTTCAGCTGAAATTTCCACGGAAGACTTTAGAAACAGCAGTATACTTTTACCAAAGATACCACCTCTTTAATCGCTTCGAGACCGAGGTTTGCTACACTGTAGCGACAAGCTGCCTGACTTTGGGCTGTAAAGAAGTTGAGACAATTAAAAAAACAAATGATATATGTACTTTGTCATTACGATTGAGGAATGTGGTTAAAATCAATACGGACATTTTGGAAAATTTTAAAAAAAGGGTATTTCAAATAGAACTTCGGATATTAGAGTCATGCTCATTCGATTATAGAGTCAACAATTACGTTCATATTGATGAATATGTTATAAAAATTGGTAGGGAGCTATCCTTTGATTATAAGTTGTGCAATCTGGCTTGGGTAATTGCTTATGATGCTTTGAAGCTAGAAACTATTTTAGTCATACCCCAACATTCCATTGCATTGGCCATTTTGAAAATAGCATATGAATTACTAGATAATAAGAATTGGTCAAGTAAAAGGTATTCTTTATTTGAAACAGACGAGAAATCCGTAAATGAAGCTTATTTTGATATAGTCAATTTTTACATCAATTCATTCGATATGTGCGATCTACAACGTCATTTACCGGCTGATTTGCTGCCGATTGGCGTTGAAAGGTTTATGGAACTGAAAAAAAACGCAGGACCAGAATCTGGATTGCCGCAAATACCAGATCACCTGTTGAATGCCGATCCTTATATCACTATTACTAGAGATAATAATGTCCAAGAAAGAAGATATGTACTTTCACTGGAGCTAATTAATGGCGAGTCCAGCATAAATAGTTCTACAAGACATGCATAGAAAGTCCTACTATAAACTTAAATAAGATCATCATTATAAACTTTCTTTTACACAAGTAATAAGTACCTTTTTTTATCTCAAAACATGAATGTTGAGCTTCGAGGTTTAATTCACAAAAAAAAAATGTGCTCCAGGGGAGGTTCGAACTCTCGACCTTCAGATTATGAGACTGACGCTCTTCCTACTGAGCTACTGAAGCATACAAAGGATGTTGGGGAAGAAAAACAAACTTTACATCCAATATTTGCGGATTCCATGGTTATTAAAGGATATAGCACTACAGGACATACTAGAAGTTCTCCAGGGGATCTTGTAATCCACAAAAGAGAATTGATATTTTCACATAATATTGTCATTATTGTTTCCCCAATTTATATGATATCATTCATTATTCTGTTACACTATCAGTCCTGGCATTTCAGCATCTATTAAATCTGATGACTGTTTTCTCAATCTTCATGCCATCTTGGTACATCGTACATGATAATATATTAGTAATATGAATACTATTCGATAGATTATAGTTGATCCTTATTAGGACATCTATCGTAACAATGGGAATGTTCATATCATACATTAATTTATACGAGTTGTTCAGACGGTAGTATAAGGCAAAGATCTTTTACTTGAAAGGTTAACTTAAAAATTTTGGATATAGAAGTCATTATACTAGGCGCGTAGTATTTTACTGATGTGTTTCCAAGCTAGGGCATACTGAATATGTTCTCTGGGCGCGTGTTTATATGCTTTTCTTATATACAATAAGAAAAGTTTACTTCTATTCTCGGTAAAAACATTCTTACGGCTTGACCACTATTGATGGATATGGTTTATTGCTCATAGGTAGAGGTCAAAAAGCTTTATTAATGAAGATTGAATATCGATCTTCTTAGACTTATATAAGGGGGATGTAAAACACACGCCGATTGGTTCATTCCTAATTGTGACCAATGTAATAGTGGTTCCGGCAGTTCTCATACATTTAATGTGAAGACCTGTATTGTTCATATATATGACTATCAGATCATATTCAAATAATGGATTTTTAATTCTGCTTCGGTACTGTCTGAACTGCTTCTTGAACATTTCCTTCTGTAATAGGTACATTGACAGACATATGCGTGGTGTATACTAGTATAAAATGTAAGCATCTAAATTGTTACCAATTGAATTCATGTTGATATCTAATGATCACTTGTTCGAACATTTTGTATTATTAATCAATAAGGAAGCTGCCGGATTTAGATAATTAAAGAGTTGCGAGCACATTTACTATTTCAATAGCTTATTTTATATAAGCCAAGTTAATGGTGTTTTTGTCATTATTAACGGTATTCGAAAATGTTCATCACCTCCGCTAGTGGCAAAAAAAAGTGAAGAAAATAGTATAGCATGATGATGTTCTCACTTTACAGATACCGACAAGACAACTTGAACCTCAAGGGCAATAAAATCATCAATTAACCATGTCACTTAGATTGCCACAAAATCCCAACGCGGGATTGTTTAAACAAGGCTACAATAGTTACTCTAACGCCGATGGCCAGATTATTAAATCAATTGCGGCCATTCGCGAATTACATCAAATGTGTTTGACTTCTATGGGACCCTGTGGTAGAAACAAGATCATTGTTAACCATCTCGGTAAAATCATTATTACCAACGACGCGGCCACCATGCTAAGAGAACTAGATATTGTCCATCCTGCAGTGAAAGTCCTCGTAATGGCGACTGAACAACAGAAGATCGACATGGGAGACGGTACAAATTTAGTCATGATTTTGGCTGGCGAACTATTAAATGTGTCCGAAAAACTGATTTCAATGGGCTTGTCTGCCGTTGAGATTATTCAAGGTTATAATATGGCAAGGAAGTTTACTTTGAAAGAACTAGACGAAATGGTTGTTGGTGAAATTACTGACAAGAATGATAAAAACGAACTTTTGAAAATGATTAAACCAGTCATCTCCTCCAAAAAGTACGGATCTGAAGACATATTGAGTGAACTTGTTTCTGAAGCTGTATCTCACGTTTTACCAGTTGCTCAGCAAGCTGGAGAAATTCCTTATTTTAATGTTGATTCTATCAGAGTAGTAAAGATTATGGGTGGATCGCTTTCCAATTCTACCGTCATCAAAGGTATGGTTTTCAATCGTGAGCCTGAAGGCCATGTAAAATCATTATCCGAAGATAAAAAGCATAAAGTTGCAGTTTTCACTTGTCCGCTTGACATAGCCAATACTGAAACGAAAGGCACTGTTTTATTACATAATGCACAAGAAATGCTCGATTTTTCTAAGGGCGAGGAAAAGCAAATAGATGCCATGATGAAAGAGATAGCCGACATGGGCGTAGAATGCATTGTTGCAGGTGCTGGTGTTGGTGAATTGGCGTTACATTATTTGAATAGATACGGTATACTAGTCTTGAAGGTACCAAGCAAATTCGAATTAAGAAGATTATGTCGCGTTTGTGGGGCCACTCCATTGCCTAGATTAGGTGCGCCAACTCCAGAAGAATTAGGTTTAGTGGAAACTGTTAAGACAATGGAGATAGGTGGTGATAGAGTAACTGTGTTCAAACAAGAGCAAGGTGAAATTTCAAGAACATCTACTATCATTTTAAGAGGTGCCACACAGAATAATTTGGATGATATTGAAAGAGCCATTGATGATGGTGTTGCAGCCGTCAAGGGACTAATGAAGCCATCAGGCGGTAAGTTGTTGCCTGGTGCTGGTGCTACCGAAATTGAATTGATTTCTAGGATAACTAAGTATGGTGAACGAACACCTGGATTGCTACAGTTAGCTATAAAACAGTTTGCCGTGGCTTTTGAAGTGGTTCCTCGTACCCTAGCGGAGACCGCTGGTCTTGATGTTAATGAGGTACTACCAAACTTATACGCTGCACATAACGTAACTGAACCTGGTGCAGTTAAGACAGATCATTTATATAAAGGTGTGGATATTGATGGCGAATCTGATGAAGGTGTAAAGGACATCAGAGAGGAAAATATTTATGACATGCTTGCAACGAAAAAGTTTGCTATTAACGTCGCTACAGAAGCTGCAACTACTGTGCTTTCCATTGACCAAATTATCATGGCAAAGAAGGCGGGTGGTCCAAGAGCACCTCAAGGCCCAAGGCCAGGTAACTGGGACCAAGAAGACTGATTTGTTTGCATCTTTAAACTTACAAAGTAGATATACCTGCAAACAGCAGAATATAATGTCATAAATTGCAATCAAGTTTTCAAACTTGCTAGGCTGTATCATGTGTACCTGTATAGTAGTAAAGATATATATAATGTTTGAATTTTTGATAATGCAGATGTACTGTATACATTAACCAAGAAGCAACCTGCAAAAGCAACGAACTCTTGGCCTGTATATTTGTTCGATGATTGTAATACTTTTTTTTTTTTTCAATTTTTTTTCGGTTAGCGAGAATTTTCATGCTCATCTACAATATAATGAAGAAAATTATATTAGATGAGCTGCGATCTGTTACAACTAGTATACTGTGAACGACGCTGAAACCTTCACGGAAAAACCACATTATTGTTATTATGGGAAAGACTAAAACAAGAGGCAGAAGACACCAAGACAAACAGAGAAAGGACGAATTTGAACCCAGTTCAAATTCTGCGAAGGAGCACATCCAGCAAGAAGAGTCTACTTACAATGACGAAGCCGAAATTAAAGAGACTCAGCCACAAATGTTTTTTGGTGTGTTAGATAGAGAAGAACTGGAGTATTTCAAGCAAGCCGAATCGACTTTGCAATTAGACGCCTTCGAAGCACCTGAGGAAAAGTTTCAATTCGTCACGAGCATTATTGAGGAAGCAAAAGGTAAAGAACTGAAATTGGTTACTTCCCAAATAACTTCGAAATTGATGGAACGTGTTATTCTTGAATGTGATGAGACTCAGTTAAAAGACATTTTCCAATCTTTCAATGGCGTTTTCTTCGGGTTGTCATGTCATAAATATGCTTCCCATGTTTTAGAGACTTTATTTGTTAGAAGTGCCGCCTTGGTAGAAAGAGAACTTCTAACACCAAGTTTTGATAACAATGAAAAAGAAGGGCCTTATGTGACTATGGAAAATATGTTTCTCTTTATGTTGAATGAACTGAAACCGCACTTGAAAACTATGATGAACCATCAGTATGCATCACATGTTTTGAGATTGCTAATATTAATTTTGTCTTCCAAGACATTGCCTAATTCAACTAAAGCGAACTCTACTTTACGTTCCAAAAAGTCAAAAATTGCAAGAAAAATGATTGACATTAAAGATAATGACGATTTCAATAAAGTTTACCAAACACCGGAATCTTTCAAATCTGAACTTCGTGACATAATAACTACTTTATACAAAGGATTTACTAATGGTGCCGAGTCGCGTTCTGATATTTCGCAGTCTACTATCACCAAATTTAGAGAGTACAGTGTGGATAAAGTGGCTTCCCCTGTAATTCAGCTCATTATTCAAGTCGAAGGTATTTTTGACAGGGACCGTTCATTTTGGAGATTGGTCTTCAATACAGCAGATGAGAAGGATCCTAAGGAGGAATCATTCCTGGAATATTTACTGTCAGATCCTGTCGGTTCTCATTTCTTAGAAAATGTGATTGGCTCTGCCAGGCTAAAATATGTTGAAAGACTTTATCGTTTATATATGAAAGACCGTATTGTGAAACTAGCAAAAAGGGATACTACAGGTGCCTTTGTAGTGCGTGCATTGCTGGAACATTTGAAGGAGAAGGACGTAAAACAGATATTGGATGCAGTAGTTCCTGAATTAAGCATGCTTTTAAACTCAAATATGGATTTTGGTACTGCTATTATCAACGCAAGCAATAAACAAGGTGGTTACTTAAGGGATGATGTCATTGCTCAATTAATACAAAAATATTATCCAGAAAAGTCTGATGCAAAGAATATTTTGGAAAGTTGCCTGTTGTTGAGTGCATCGACTTTGGGCAATACCAGAGATGACTGGCCAACAGCAGAAGAAAGAAGACGATCAGTTTTCTTGGAACAATTAATTGACTACGACGACAAGTTTTTGAATATTACCATTGACAGCATGTTGGCTCTGCCTGAGGAAAGGTTGATACAAATGTGTTACCATGGAGTATTTTCGCATGTTGTTGAGCACGTACTACAAACTACTAGGGTGGACATAATTAAGAGAAAAATGCTATTGAACATACTGTCTAAAGAGTCTGTAAATTTGGCATGCAATGTGTATGGCTCTCATATAATGGACAAATTGTGGGAATTTACGGCAAAATTAACATTATATAAGGAGCGTATTGCTAAAGCATTAGTTTTAGAAACTGAGAAGGTGAAGAATAGTATTTATGGCAGGCAAGTGTGGAAGAATTGGAAATTGGAATTATATGTTAGAAAAATGTGGGATTGGAAAAAACTAATTAAGGAGCAAGAATTTGAAATATTTCCAAATTCTAAACCGCTACAGCCAAAGCCAGAAAAGCACTCAAGAGAAAGAAATAATTCGAAGGAAGGAAGCGCCTTCAAAAAGCAAAAGCACTATAGATAATTGGATAATATGTTACTAATGTACTGATGTAAATTATAGAATTATGCAATATTTTCCTCTTAATAAAAAACCTTAGCTTAAACATTATTAAAGAACACTACAAAGAATTTTGCAGATTTTTAAAAGTTGTCAGATGCTACGATATTGTATGAATAAGTTGGCGATATTTTTTATATTTAGTTTACTTTCCAGTCAATTCTTTCCGCCCTTGCATCTATAAATTTAAATAGGAGAATAAAAAAGTGGTTATGAATAGGTAAATAATACTAGAGTAGGACGATAGAAGTCTGTATGAGTTACGGAAGCTTGTAAAAAACCTCAGAGATGCTCACAAATTGTGGTATTCTATACAATGACTGCCATCTTTTTGATATTTATCGAAAATGTTACCGTCCCACGTCTAGATGAAAACAGTGATAATTTACTACCATGAAAGCAATACGCACATAAAGGATATTAATTTTAGGGTCTCTTGATGCACTATCATGAAATTTGTAACATGCTGACCTCCTAGTATCCCGTGAATATATATATTTCAGAAATAGCCGAATATTAAGAAAATTGTTCGTATTCCATTGTTGTTAAGGGCTACAATATTAGGGATACAGAACATACTACGAGTTCTCCTCGAGAACATAGAAATCCTTATATTAATATTAGTAAAGGATTTTATTATTTATTGGTAACTATTAAGTGTATTTATTAAAGATAATATTCAAAAGTAATTGTATTGTTGCGTTTATGAACAGAGTGAGACAAGTATAAGTATGTTATTATAAT
>ERZ794936.126-NODE-126-length-53425-cov-8.017875_pt1 | contig 53425 bp, 26 predicted proteins | sample MGYA00511083_ERZ794936 | MGnify/ENA primary metagenome ERZ794936 (study PRJEB30137, sample SAMN04331409) | food metagenome | isolation source: Y2 must sample point D1 replicate A | place: Australia: South Australia | collected 2014 ... | reverse complement strand
AAAAAACAAAAAAAAAAGTTTCAGAAGTATAAGGACGACAACAACCATAGATCTTTGAGCAAGAAATGACTATGAAACAGTCTTTGGTGGCATTGAATGATGATGCTTTATTGTATGTGAATGAAACATTCATTGAGTATACTAGAGATATTCTACATGGCATGATAAAAGAGGATATAAGCAAATACAAGAAGTTTTTGAATGATCATTTGTATGAAATGGATGAAGACACGGTTCTAAAGAATGAGGAGCTTATAGACGCAATGAATGATTATAATGAAAGTGTTTTGAAGGTGGCAGATAACAAGGAGAACAGTGAGATAGTAGAAAAAATACCACCAGTGATAAACACAGAAGAGGCTTATATGTTGAATAAAGAATACAATCTTGCTAAGTATTCCCTCAAGAATTATTCTCAAGATAGATACGCTATTATTGGAAATGTATTAACCAAGGAGCAGATACAGAAGTATGATTTATTCAAAGCAACGAAGTTGCCAAGATCTTTGGTTAAAAAGATGGTTTTAAATCACAGACCCGAACATGTTGGGCTAGCGAATAATAATCAAACCACATTATCAATTCTTGCAGGTATGATGAAGTTAGAACTTTTGAAAGTGGTAGAAAATGCAAAGTTGGAAAGAGACAGAGATGTGAAATTTAGATATATAGATATAAACCATCAAAGGTTTATAAAGATGAAGGAGGCACTGGACACGGTCAAAAGAGTTATGAAATTGAATGAACAATTAAAAGAAATGGAAGACAGCGATGAAAATAAAGTTGGTCTTAAAAAAGAACTTAATGAAAATATGGTTAAATATAACAAATTGGTTGAATTTATCAAGAAAAATACGGACATGGATAAGAAACCAGAGCAATTAGAACCTTTAAATGTGAATCATTTCAGAAGAGTTGTTAATAGTAGAAAAAATAATAAAAAGAACAGATTGAAGTATTTAAAGTAATAATAATATATATAAGGTCACAAAAAAAAAAAAAGGCTTTCTTTAGCTGTATGCAATTATATAATGTGATAAAAGAATTTCTAATTCTTCAAATTCGTCTATTTGACAAATTTTACATAAATCTTTCATATCTTGTCTATTTTTTAAGTAATCCCACAAGGTTTTGTGCAATAACCTGTCTTCTATGCCGAATCTTTTAACATAATGATCTATACCTTTGTATTCTTTTAAAGAAAACATGTTTAAATAATTGTGTTTTTTTAAATTATCAAACATTACATCACTGAAGGGATCAGTCTCGGATATGGTGACAGGATCATAAACCAAATAGTGTAATCTCTCTAAAGGAAGTATGTTTTTGAAGAATTCAAAGTATTCTGTAGATTCCGGAATGGTTAAATAACATAACAAGCATTCCATCAAAATGATAGTATGCTTGGTAGGGTCTATATGCTCTTTCAAAGCATTTTGACAATCACTGACATTGGATAGATCCATATCAATGAACTTGACATTATTTGCAGGATTATTTACAGATTTTTCTTTTAACGATAAAGCATCCTTGAAGTCTACTTCTAATATTTGATGAATATCCTTATATTTCTCAAGCTGAAATCTCAAATCAGAACCTGATCCCAAGGAGACTATCTGAATATCTTTATGGTCGTGTTTATTCATTATTTTGTCTATATATTCATCCACACACAATATTCGTAGCATTGTACCTATAGTAATAATAGGGGATTCTTGTATAGAAAGCCTAGAATTAAAAGACCTATTAACCTTTTTCAATTTCTTATCAAAGGCTGATATAAGCCTAGAGTTGTTATAATTTAATGAGATGTACTTCTCATACAACCTCAACAAATCTTTGTATTCACAATTATCCTCAATCAGCGTGATCAATTTCTTCAAAGAAATGATTCTACTCTGTAGAGATATGATATCTGTATTCTGAAGATTAGATTGCTCAAATGTGTTCACCATTGGTGTGTGTTGTAGATTAAGCGCACAAATTCCTATATGCCTCCACGTGATCTATTACTAATCTCTAAGTTATGGGGGTATTTCCGTTTTTGGCCATTTCATATTTTGTGTGTGTGAATCGTTTATAAAAAAAAAAATCTCAAAAGCATAATACGCTCTTGTGCCTCCAAATCATGTAATCCGCCCACATGAAATCTCAACGCATATTCGATTCAACATGAAGAAAAAATTTTTCATTCCCGTGTGAAAAATTTTTACTATTTCTTTAAGAGCACCGTTTCGTTTCTTTTTTTTTTTTAAATTGATATTAATATTGTCTATAATGTTGAATTATTACAGTGCGACTCTTTATTGAATCAATTAGAAATCATAATAGATTAAAAAGAATATATTCACAAAACCAGTATTAATACTAATAATAAATAGAAGAAATGTCTACTCCAGCTCAAACTTACAAGGTCGCTGATATCTCCTTAGCCGCTTTCGGTAGAAAGGAAATCGAATTAGCTGAACATGAAATGCCAGGTTTAATGGCCATCAGAAAGGCTTACGGTCCAACTCAACCATTAAAGGGTGCCAAGATTGCCGGTTGTTTACACATGACCATCCAAACTGCTGTTTTAATTGAAACTTTAACTGCTTTAGGTGCTGAAGTTACCTGGACTTCTTGTAACATCTACTCCACCCAAGACCACGCTGCCGCTGCTATTGCTGCTTCTGGTGTTCCAGTCTTTGCTTGGAAGGGTGAAACCGAAGAAGAATACGAATGGTGTTTAGAACAACAATTACACGCCTTCAAGGACAACGGTAAGTTAAACTTGATCTTAGATGACGGTGGTGATTTGACCACTTACGTTCACGACAAATACCCAGAAATGTTAGAAGGTTGTTACGGTTTATCCGAAGAAACCACCACCGGTGTTCACCACTTATACAAGATGATGAAGGATGGTAAGTTAAAGGTCCCAGCCATTAACGTTAACGATTCCGTTACCAAGTCCAAGTTCGATAACTTATACGGTTGTAGAGAATCTTTGGTCGATGGTATCAAGAGAGCCACCGATGTTATGTTAGCTGGTAAGGTTTCCGTTGTTGCTGGTTTCGGTGATGTTGGTAAGGGTTGTGCTGATGCCTTAAGAGGTATGGGTGCCAGAGTTATTGTTACTGAAATTGATCCAATCAATGCTTTACAAGCTGCTATGGAAGGTTACCAAGTCTTACCAATGGAAGAAGCTGCTTCTGTTGGTCAAGTCTTTGTCACCACTACTGGTTGTAGAGATATCATCACTGGTGAACATTTCTTACAAATGCCAGAAGATGCTATTGTTTCTAACATTGGTCACTTCGATGTTGAAATCGATGTTGCTTGGTTAAAGGCCAATGCTAAGGAATGTATCAACATCAAGCCTCAAGTTGACAGATACTTATTAAGCAATGGTAGACACGTTATCTTATTAGCTGATGGTAGATTAGTCAACTTAGGTTGTGCTACTGGTCACTCTTCTTTCGTTATGTCCTGTTCTTTCTCTAACCAAGTCTTAGCCCAAATTGCTTTATTCAAGGCTGATGACAAGGAATTCAGAACTCAATTCGTTGAATTCGAAAAGACTGGTCCATTCGCTGTTGGTGTTCACGTTTTACCAAAGGTCTTAGATGAAGCTGTTGCCAAGTTCCACTTAGACAAGTTAGGTGTTAAGTTAACTACTTTAACTCCTGTTCAAAGTGAATACTTAGGTATTGCCAAGAACGGTCCATTCAAGGCTGATCACTACAGATACTAATTGTTTAAGGTAATTATTTTTTTATCATCCTTAAAAATTAAACAATCAAAAATTAAATACTTTACCGGATTAAAGATAATAGAGTTTAAATGAATTATCATTAAAAAAAAAAAAAGATCAAACATAGTTGATTATCACTATGCTGGTAAATGCTTTACAAAAACCCCAAAAACAAACAAATAAAAAAAAAAAAAACCAAAATACAATGATTAAAGCATTATGTTGTTGAATTTCAATTATTGTTCTTCTCTATTTCAAAAAATCATAAGCTGCTATTCAACTATATTCTAAATGATTCAGGGAAAAATCAACCCAAGACGACAATATAACTTTATCACTAGATTAATATGTATTCATGCTATATATATATATATCAAACAAAATTATGATTCAACTCTATAAATTCTATTTGTTTTTTTTGTTGCTTAACATTGTTTTACTACTGGAGCAATTCTTACTTCTTTTTTGTTCTCCATTTATGCTATGTTACTTGTTCACTCTTCAATCCCAGTCCAATTTCCCTTCTGACTATTAGCATACTTTCATTTTTCTCTCTTTTCGGACTTAAATGGCTTTTAGTCAACAGATTTGCGGTATACCGGAATAAAAATTTTTTTAAATTTTTTTCCTTGTATTTTTTTTTTTTTTAAAATTTGCCCAGTGATAATCTTACAAAGGCTTTTAAAATTTAAAATATACATAAGTAAAAGAAACTCTTAGAATATAAAATCCAAACAACCAAGTTTGTCATAGCATTTAATTAAAGGACCTTTAGCGAGTTTTTGTTAATATTAGAACTATTCATATCAGGTCGTATATATCATTTGAGACACCAAAAAACGTAATAACAAAATCAACATTAAATAAAACATAATAAATTTTCAATACGCCTTATCATGAACAATTTGAAAGATAATTTTGACAACAGCGATCGAGATTTGTCGTCTTTTTTGAGCTCTAACAACAACAATGATTTCAACTTTGACAAAGATATCAATCTTTTAATGAACAGCAATGGTTCAGATAATATTAATCATTTTAATGATTTTGACCAGTTTTTGAACTTACCTGATTTAATGAATCACAATGACAGAAGTAACAACAATGCTGTTTCTGAAAGAAAAGAAGAAAATCTTGATGAAGTTACCAAACCTAAAAGAAAATATGTGAGAAAAAATCAAAAAACCTCTACCTCTTCGAAAAATGACCAGGAACAATCTGAGCTGGATTCAGATAAACTTTTAGGTTCTAATATGCCAAATATTTTTGATTCAAGTAGTAATAATGTTCCTGTTGCTATTCAAAGCACAAGTTTTAAAAATGAGCTTCTTCCCGATTTCAGTAATCACACCAGTAGTAGCAATCAAGAAAACGGGTTCGACGATATGCTGGAAATATTACCAGATGGTTTAGATATATTACAAAGTCAATCTGGTATTGACCTATTTACTAAAAACGAAAATAACGAAAATAAAGGTTTTGACAGTGTTAATCCAATGAATATTCAAGGCAATGTTCAGAATGGTGAGATTGCCAATTTTTGGGCTTTTAATGTCGAGGATTTGTTATCTTCTGTACCTAGTTCTTTAGGTTCAACAACAATTTCAGCTGCAAATAGCGCAAACTCACAAATGCTGACGAATAACAAGCAAAACCAGATAAATAGTTTAAATATTGACAGTTCCGTTGGTGGGTTTGGTAAACCCTCAATGTCTGAATTGAAAAAAACCAAAACTAATTCTTCTTCAATTAGTAATTCGACTATTAAAAGAAGAGGCTCAACAGCAAGCAATGGTATGAAATCGCAAACTCACTCTTTTGCTTCACAAAACATTAAAAATAATGGCTTGGAAAGTAAACAAGATCAGAGAGCTGCCCAGCAGTGTTATAATTGTAAGACTCTTAAAACACCTTTATGGAGAAGAGATTCCAGCGGAAACACTTTGTGTAATGCTTGTGGGTTATTCCATAAGTTACATGGTACCATGAGACCTTTATCTCTAAAAAGTGATGTCATCAAAAAGAGAAATGCCAAAAAGAAGGATTCTAAAAACGATATCAATGAAGGATCCAAAATATCTAAAAGTAGAAAGTCATCTGTGGCTTCTACTTCCAATACTGAATTTACCGGTATAGGTTCAGGTGGGAAAAAGGATATGTCCAAACCTAATAGTAATGGAAATGCTATATTAGGTAGCAACAATTCAGTTAGCAATAGCATCAACATAAGTAACAAGTCTTTATTGAACAGAAGAGAATCATCTTCATCATCTCTAACTACTTTGAAAGCTAGAAATGGGTTGAAAAATAGCATGTCAAACTCTTATAATAATAATTTTATGACTGGTTCATTACCTGGAAACAACAATGGGTATGGAAATACTATGAGATCAAGAAAATCTTCATTTTCATCTTCTGTTGGTTCAACAAATACACCTAACAAAATGAGCATACCTATTCTACCCAAGAAAAAATCTCAACAACACAATGCTTTGAATGTAACCCCTAATAACAGTTTGCCAAATGGAAGCAATATTTTAATGTCATCTTCACATCCGAATTATAATCAACCATCAATGTCTGGAACAAATGGTGCAACCTTCATGTCAACCGGTTCATTTGTTGATAACTCACCAAGATTCACTCAAGGATCCATGGTTGCTTTATCTCCGTTTACAAATATGCCTGGTACTATAGATACCTCATATTCTGTAGTATCCACTCCATCTGAAATGAATACGCCTTTAGTAAGTGGATCTGGCCTACACAGATTATCCCAAACCATATCTGCCAACAATAATAATGGAGGCAGCATGGGTGCAGGATCAAATGTGAGTACAAGTAGTAATTCATTTTCTGGTGGAGGTGGTGCTTTGTACAACAACAACTTTATAGCCCAAATGCCATCAACAACAATATCTAATAATAACATAATATCAATGAATGGAAACACAATGTCTCAATATACAATGCCCCAACAAAGATCGTCTAATAACTCAAATCCAGTAAAGGTTTCGTTACTTTCTCAAGGTTTAAAAAACAAAAGTTTAGGTCATGGAACAAAAATCAATCCTCATGAAGTCAGCTCTATGTATAACAGCTTCTATGGTGATACTGCTCAAGGAAATAGCAGTAGTACTTTGAATCCAAATACTGTGAGATCCGTGACCAATGAGTATTCAGAAGATGTGGATATGCAGGATAATGAGAAGAAAGAAAAGGATGATTTGTCTTGGTTGAAGTTTGGTATGTAATTAAGTGTACAATGTTCATCCATATAAATTTATATTTATTTAATTTTTTTTTTTTTTTTTTCACTTATTGAAAGTTTTATAAAGGCTCTTTTATTCACATTAAATTTTCATTTTGTTCAGTAGTAATTTAATTATGGTGGAATTTTCAATACTTCACGTGCAATATTAGCCATCTCTTATTAATTTTTTTTTTCATTTTAATTAGAAATTCATTCAGTAATCGATGATAAGATTACATTGACCAAGTTTTACTTCTTCAGAGAATAGAATGGGGGTTGTAAATTTGTTCCAACTTTTTGAAAATAGAAGTATCAATGAAATTGAAAAACTTCATGAAAAGATCATTGCCATTGAGATAACCACAACGATATTTAAGGCGAGCAAAGCGCATCCTGTGAGTTCAATTGAATACCAATCAACGATATTCAATCAAATCTTCAACTTAAAGATAGCGTGTAAGGATGTGATTGTTGTTTTTGATGGAAAGTTTATTCCTGCAAAGAAAAGACACATTGAAAGTCCTCAGAAAAAAGGAAGCAAATACATAGACAACCCTGATTTTGAAAGAATGAAAATAGATGAACACAGACGAGAATGTAACAGTAATAATATTTTCAAATATGGTTGTCAAAAGAGTTTTGATGAGAAAAGAAAAATTCCTGGTATAGATTATATTCTTAAGATTCTGGATATTTTGAATATTAAATATTTCTTCAATTGTTCAGACGGAGAAGTAGCTTGTTCATACATGAATAAATATGGAATTGTTGATATAGTTTGTAGTGAAGATGCTGATAATTTGTTTTTGGGAGCTAAGAATATAATGCGGATGTATAAAACTTTGAATTCAGGTTGCAGATACACAGATAGAAAATTCAGCTATGAGTGCATTTCTCCAGATATAAAACAAAATGAGATTCCTACAGTCTTTTTAGTATGGGTATTGATCCAAGGTGGTGATTTTCATGATGGTATTGAAGATGTCGGATTCAAAAGTATCAGTAAATTATTGAAGTCACAAAAGTTTGTAGAAATTTCAAAAAAGTTGAACAAACTTACTCCAAATGAACAATTTGATGAGGAATATGATCAATGGGTCAGAGAGTTGAAGGCATTTTTCCAAGATTATATTGATAATAAAGTGAGTTATAACAAAGATGATAAAGAAGAGGTTGGTGATTATTTAGGTTTGCTAAGGGTCAGTAAAATCATTGCCAAGTCAAGTAAATTTCCTAATGCAAATGATGCGATCAAGTACATATTTCCACTAACTGTAAACGTAGTAGACATACAGCACAAATTTGACAATGCACTCAATGAGTCCAGATTATACAATAATACAAATGATTTAACTTTCTTTTTAAAAGTATTTCCAAAAGACGTATTACTTTCACTAGGTGTTATACGAGAAATGAAGAAACAACTTTTAGAAAAGTCTCCGGAAGAATGGTCCAAAAATTTTAAAATAGTGAAAGAGTACACTGCTGAGAAGGGCCTTCCTGGAGGATATCAAATAAGATACAAGAATTTTTTTATACCTAATCTGATTGAGCATGATTTAAGGTTAGAACCTGCACATCCTATGGGGAGAACTTTTTTGCCTCCATTAAAAAGTTCAGAGATGTATTCTTTACTACAGGAAGCAGCAAGAACCAGAAAGATCAGAGAAGATAGGGTGACCAATGACACTATTGATAGCAAACAAAAAAAGGATACCTCAGCAAGTTTATTAAAAAAGGAATATCCATATTCCATTACATTGACAAAAGATAGAGTTTGGGATGAATTATGGGATTTGGTGATGGAATGGGATATTAAGAACGATTTAAAAAACGAAATCAAATTATCTTCTCCTAAGAAAAAAAGAAGGGCAAATAAAATAGAGTCACCTACAAAGAAGGTCCAAATATGTACTCTTTTGGATATGCCTAGATCGCCTATCAAATTGAAAGACCCTAAAGAACTCTCCAAAAAAATAACTCCTATAGCATTTGGCATGGACGATGATAGCGATATAATTGAGTTTGAATTAAGTGATTCGAATGTGATAGATTTGACATATCAGGATAATTCCTTGATATTGTTAGATAAAAGTAGTAACAGAGAAGAGGTTATATTATCTTCGGACTAATTATGTATTATATATAACATCTGCACTTTTACAAGTACGCATTGAATAAATTACTTATAAAAATAATGTTCAAACCTAATGAAAGAGAAGTGAAACAAGCTAGAGTAGAAAACTTGGCAATGTTTATTATATTGCTCTTGGTGTTTTTGTATGAAATATATTGTTGAACTAAAATAGATATCAAAATCAAATTGAATATGAAAAAGAATAAAACATGGGTGCTATTGTTTTGATCTATAAAACCAAACTTTGGTTGAATATTTGTAGGTTCAGCTTGTTTAAAAAGAAGATGTAGATCAAAGAAAGAAGCAGACATCGTGCGATATAGTGTTTGTTTATGGTTAGTGTTTGGTGTTACGTGTTGTTACGATAATACTGTGATTTTTTTTTTTTTTTTTGTTATTTTTTATGTAGACACATGTGTTCAAAAAATATGCCCGTTTTCGGATTTAACAAAAATAAAAATGTTGTAACGAATAATATGCGTTAGAACTCTAATAATTTGCGTACGGATGCACTTTTTGGTCAATTGCCGTTTTAGGTAATAATACAGTAAAAATGTTCCCAAATAGGAAAAGCAACCTATATTACCAATTTAAGAAAAACTGTGACCTTTTTTTTTGCTTTACTCCATAGGAGATGTATGTAACGGTTACGAAATTCTGCCAAAAAAGAAATAAAAAAAAAAAATGGAGCAAAAATTAGTAAACAGCATCTTTGAACTCATTTTCATATTTTCGAAGAGGCATATAGACAAATTTGAATACAAATAATCATAAATATATAACTTGTTTTAAATTCATTTTATATATCAAATGTATGAAAGAGAGGTACGTGAAAAAGGGAAACCGTGTAAAACTTGGCTTTAACAAATAAACCCCCCCAAAAAAAAAGTATAAGTACAACCTATCAAAATGACTGATAAAATCGATCTATCTGCGGAAATTAACAAGAACATAGAAGCCATCACTAAACAACAATCTTTGGAATCTTTGGCTATTGAATTAAGATCTGCTCTACATCAATATCCAAACTTCCCAAGTGAAGGTATTTTGTTTGAAGATTTCTTACCTATCTTTGCTTCTCCAACTTTATTTTCCAAGCTTATAACTGCTTTCATGATCCACATCAAAGAAAAATACGCTAACGTCAAGGTTGATTACATAATCGGTTTAGAAGCCAGAGGTTTCTTATTTGGTCCTTCATTAGCTTTAGCTTTAGGTTGTGGGTTCATTCCTGTTAGAAAAGCTGGTAAGTTACCTGGTGATGTCGTTCAAGCCACCTACGTTAAGGAATATGGTTCAGATGTTTTTGAAATGCAATTAGATGCCATGCCTGAAGGTTCTAACGTTATCATCGTTGATGATATTATTGCTACTGGTGGTTCTGCTGTTTCTGCTTACACTTTAGTCAAGAAATTGAACTGTAACGTTTTAGAATTTGCCTTCGTTATGGAATTAGACTTCTTAAAGGGTAGAGAAAGATTACAAGCCCCAGTCTTTACTTTATTAAGCTCTCAAAAGGAAGCTTTGAAATAAATTTATAATTGATTATTTTTATTTTCTTATTTAGATAGATTAACAGATACATTTTATTTTATATAATTTTTGTTTCTTCTTTTTATTTTATTTTTTTTTTCTTATTTGTTTTAAAAGAAACGACAAAATATTAATTCTTTATAATAGTTCAGATATACTTACTACTTTACTTATGTAGAAATGATAACATGCGTTATCTGATGTCCATGAAACCATATCTCCTGAAGGCATGGCAAACTTAAATGAAACTAACAACTTTTCATCCAGAAGCAATTTAGTGACTTCAACTAGGTTATCTGAATCTTCATTAAATTTTTCAATTAAAGAACCATCAACATTACGTATTCTTAAACTATCTCTTATTTTTCTTACAGACTCTTCTAAGTCTTCATCTTTTAAAAATTGTCTTTTTTTGTCACCAATGATAACATCAGCTTTAGAATTTAAATCACTGACTTTCGTTGATTGATTCGTCTTTATGATATTATGAATCTGTTGTTTTTTATTCAAATTATAATCAATACGGGTTCTAGTGATTTTATTAACATCGTCTTTGTTCATAGTCATCAAAGGTTTCAGGTGTATAATTTTAGCTCCAATTGGTAAGTTGTTAGCTAGATTAGTAGCTGCAATGTTGATGTCTCCTGAAAATATAAAGTTATTCAACAATAATACATCACATTTCTTTAATTTTTCAACTACTTCATTATTATCTATAAATGATTTTTTTAAAGAAAAATTGAATTCAGAGTGGTTTTGAATCCCAAATAAGCTGATTATCTTCTTGAAGTATTCCCCATATTTCACACATAAATCAGAAGGGTTCTCCATAATCTCACAACCAAAGGTACTATTAACATTTGAAAGTAAACTTGCATAATAGTTGGTATTACCTATACCACATCCTAGATCGACAAAGTTACTATTGTATCCCAGTTGACATTTGTAAAATACCATCAACAAGAAATCCGGAAGCAACTCACCATAAGTCTTATCAGAAAATCCTACATATTTACTCAGCTTTTTCGCTTCAGGTATTACAATTCTACCATACACATAGTTGCAAATGAAGTTAGAAAAGTATGTAGGAAGTCTTGTACTGGTATACAATTGATTGGCATTTTTCAACATATCTTTTTTGAGCAGTTTAGTATTTTTTACAAGCATATTGTACTGGTTTATCATATCAACAAAGTTTGTAATTTTGGTGCCATCCAACTTCAAGGATTTATTTCTTTTGCAAAGATCAACATAGAAGTGATACAGTAAATCGTTTATTTTTTTGTCCTTCCTATTGAAATAAATTATGTTGTTTAGTTGCATTAAATCATAAATCACCATCAAAGAATCAATACTAAAATTGTCTTTTGTACCTATATTGGCATTGCTATGAATAATGTACTTTTCGGTTATATCAGGGAAAAGAGCTGAAACAATAACATCAACCGTAGCTGATTTATATCGAGATTGAGCTGATAATGTTGTTTTTCCTAAAACATCATAGTAGTGGATAATTTCGTTGTCATTTGCCTTCACGTCATCTATTTCATCAAAGAACATTGGATGCTCAGCGGATACGTTCAATAAATGAGAATCCATAAAGTTTTCTACAATTTCGTCTTCATATTCTTTTCTTTGTTTTTGTTGTTCAGCCAATAAAGCAGCTTTTTGCAATTGTTCTGGATTTAACTGATCTTTTTTCTGTTTTTTTACAGGCTTATTCAACAATTGATGATCTGAAAGAATTCCTCGTTTTTCTGCTGCATTTTCAACAACTTTTTTTACTTTTGGATAAAAAATATTAGCAAGTTGTTCTTTTAAAGATGATTTTGCCTTTTCAGCATCAGCTTCATCAAGCATATTGCTGAAAAATTTAATTTCAGATTCATACAATTCGTTTAGTTGACAACTCATACCATCAAGCTCTTTCTTTAGATTTAACAAATGGTCAATTTCAAGTTTTGTGTCAGTATTTCCGTGTAAGTTTGCAAAGTTTTCAAATAAATCATTTACTTTCATTGAGTTGTTCAAAATCTGATATCTTTTAACCATTGACGAAAGGATTTTAGCTTCTGCTTTTTTTTTCAATATTGATATATCTAAGTTTGTGAGAAATTCCTCACCAACATTATCCTTAATGTTTAAGTTTTCAATATCTTTAAACTTAGTTTTGTATTTCAAAGCCTGTTCATAGTTATGTATCAATCCAATCAAATCTTTCTTTTTTAATCCTTCTAAGTTTGCAGCTTGTCTTTTGATGTCAGCTTCTTTCGTGTTTATCAATCTTTCTCTACTATTATCAGCCAAGCTGCTAACAAAGCGATTTTTCGTTCTTTTTTGTTTATAGATTTTAACAGACTTTTTAGTTTCGTTTTCTTCAAACTTTTTTACAACTGGAGATCTTTTCTTCCTTCCGCCTTTCAGATCATCTTCAGAGATCGAAAAAAAAACTTCTTTCAATAATGCATTTTGTAAAGGATCACCAACCAATTTATCAATATGTTTTGACGATTCTTCTCTGTCTTGCCATTTGATACTTTTTGGCTTTAAATTTTTTGATTTAGGTGCTGTAAATGGCTTCTTGTGCTTTTCAGAAACATCCGAAGATATACTTTCAACGATAGTTTTATCTGAATTTAAACAATGGTCTGATGAAGGTTGCTTTTCAATAGCGGTTTCGCTCAAAACAGGAGTTTTGGCTGATTGTTCCAATATTTCGTCCATAAGTCTATTTATTATTAAGTATTAATGATCTGGTTATAGAGCATTAATTCATTTCTTCTTTTTTTTTTTTTTTAAAAAAAAATTCAAGATGAATAAAATTCAGTGAAAAATAATTATATTACCCAAATATGAAGCGATTAATACATTTTTTGCTGGTTTTTGTAGTGCTCCGAAACTTCGCTAACGGAGAGGAGATTTACCTGTTTTTTTTTTAAAAAAAAATGCCGATAATAAGCTGATTCCTTTAGTTAGGAAATATTCACTAAGGGTCTATATATAATGAGGTTGGAATAGCAGCTATTTGATAAATCAACGGTTGCTCCAATCAATTTCGGATATTTGTTTACTAGACAACCATTTATTAGTTTCAACAAAATCTCTTTTGTCGAACCAAGGTCTGAAGTCCTTTTCCTTACTCAACGGATTTATCATTTTTCTGTTACAACTCAAAGGAGATGGATGAACATTATCTATAATCTTGAACAAATCCTTGTTGTTTTCTATTAATTTGGACAAAATTTTGTTTTTCAAAATCGTATTTTTGGCTTGATCACCCCATAACATAAAGCAGAGTTGTTGTTTTTTTTCAATTTTGTATTCAATAAGCTTTTTTAGTAGTTCATCTTGAAAAGTTTCCCATCCCTTTCCTTTATGTGATAAAGGTTGGTTTTTTGTCACTGTTAGCAATCTATTGGTTAGTAATACACCTTGTTTACACCACTTGCCAAGATTACCATACTTCTCATCAAGATTCTCAATTTCAGGATAATTCAATTTAATAGCCTTATAAATATTTTTCAATGATGGCGGCAATGTTTTCAAATTTTCGTTTTTAATAGAAAAGGCTAAACCATGAGCCTGGCCATCATTGTGATAAGGATCCTGACCAATAATGATTACCTTGACATTGTCAATACTACAGTATTGGGTAAAAGAATAAATCTCATTTGCAGGTGGAAAGCAAGTTTTTTGTTGATATTCTTGAGTTATAAACTTTTTCAGATTCAAAAAAAAGTCTTGAATAAAAATAGGCTTCAGCAGATTGAACCAATCATTTGGAATATTTTCTCTTTCTAACTTTAAATAATCATTCAATTCTACATCTTCATTATTTTTGTCACTCGAGTCAAAAGAGTTAACGTTCAAGTAAGAAACAGCGGTTGTATTTACTACATGTTTCTTATTCACATTACTTTTATTGAAAAAAGAGTTTATAGTTGCTTGTTTGAGTTCGCTAGCTCTTGGTTTAATGACCTTTTTCACTACTTTATTCGATGTTTTTTGAATAACAGACATTGAATAGGTGTTATGATAGTTATTTAGATCTAGAAATACAATAACTTGGTCTTGGTTACTTAAAAGCAAATGAAAGTTTATGGTATTCAAAAATGTTGATTTTCATTAAAACGCGTTTTACTTGTGTGGCTGATTTTGTTTCGTTCGAAAATTTTGCTTTTTGAAGAGCGGACTTAACATACTCGAAGAAATGTATATGATGGCAATCTAACAGTAACAAATAACATCAATAACCAAGTAATTTGTTCGCATTAACATCATGGTACTTCTTAATTTTAGAAAGCTTAATGAAATAGACAAACTTTTTTCTCCCTCAAATATACTGCCCAAATCTTTGAACACATATGAAAATAGACTCCGTATAACTAAAATATTGGCATACTTCTTAAATATACTCATACCTAGTGTTTTAATACCAATATTCATAGTATACACTGTATCCAAAGAAATGCATATTTATTTGGGGGTTATAATTGTGGTTTGCATTTTAACAATGTACGCATTTATTTGCTTTTTAATTCTTCAATACAGCAATTATAACAAGGACAAATATTTAGTTCAACCTCATGTAAAAGTTGAAGACCATGACAATGGGATTTTTGAAAAATACAAATTAGAATATTGTACTGAATGTCTTTCATTCAAAATGAACAGGTCCTATCATTTGAAAAAAATTGGTGCTTGTGTTTATAAATTTGATCATTATTGTAAATGGTTGGGGATAGTGATAAATTATAGTAATTATAAATTGTTTTTAATATACACATCAGTCCACACCCTAAACTGTACAATTATTTTTGTCGTTAGTTTATACAGATTGGCAAATTTAAATAAATTTTATGGATTGAGTATTTTTTATCTAGTGATAACTGGAGGCTTTATTTTGGCCTTAGTATCACTGCTGGCATTACATCTCAGGTTTATTATGATCAATGAAACAACATTTGAATTTTTAAACTATAGGTGGTTAAAGAAAAATGACAAGCAAAACTCTATAGTCTACAATCCTATACTTATTTCTGATATCACTAAAGATTTAGTTTATATTGATTTGAAGGATTGTAATAAAATCTTTGATAGAAATTCATTATACAAAAACATAAAGGAAGCAATTGGGCCCATAAAGCTATGGAACTTTCTTTTACCTACCTTAAATACCTTTGATACATTAAACTTGGATGTATCCAAAGAAATTGAAAACAAATACTTAAAAGAGCTGAAAGATTTTCAGTAACAAAAACATTATATAAAAAAAAATTAGTTATGAGTCTTTAGAAAAGTAATTTACTAATTCCAATTCTGTTTTCAAAGTTTCATATCTGTAATTAACTCTTATATCAGGAACATTACATTTTTCAATGTCATTTCCTTCAACACCTGGTTTTAAGAAATCATTACCAACCCAATGTTTTTTAATTTTATCTTCAAATCCAGATTGTAAAACAGAATTCTTGGCCAATTCACACATATCTACATTAGACAATTTGTAGATTTGAGCGGCAACAGAATACTCTTCAATTAATGGTTCTTTGGTGTATGAGAATTGTAACGGATCATCGGTTGATAAAGAAACGTTCAAACCCTTTTTGAAGAATGACTGGAATGGGTTTTTATCATATGTTAAAAACAATGCATTATTAGATAATGGAGACATGGCAATACCAATTTGATCCAAGTAAAATAGATACTGAACAAATGGAATCTTTCTCAATAAAATACCATGAGAAATAGAGTGAGCCAATAAGTATGAAGATATTAAATGTTCAGGATCACCAGCTTCTCCACAATGAGGTCTTAAATTGAAAGTGTTGAACTTCTTAGATTCTCTCCAGTGGTTCAAAAAGGAAATATTACTGTATAAGTAATACAAATAGTAAGAATATGGAGGATTATAAGAAAAGTTCCATTTTTGTGGTGGCGGATACTTCTTCATTAATCTTCTATCAATTTTAGATTCATCATCAACAGAGTCAAAACCAATAACTCTTTGCAAGAAAATGTGTAAGTTTGGAGAAACCTTAGGATTTTTGGTTACCTCAAACAATGGAACAAAAATGTTATTTAAAATATCTTGGAAATTTTCAACCAAACCAGACTTTTTGTAGATGTCATATAATCTAGGAACTTGAATTAACCATCTAATATTGTTAGAAAACAATTTATTATTGATAATCCAGGATGCCAACTTTTCCCATTCTTGAAGATTTCTACCATAGATACTGACTCTGTATTCCATATTTTGATATTTGGAAATTTGTAAATCATGCATGACTTCTTTGGTTAACTCAGCAAGATATCTACCGTTGACAAAGTTATCTGTTTTCAAAAAAATTTCTCTTAATCTGGATTCACCAACTGGGTTATACTTCAAATTAAACTTATCAAATCTGTGGAAAGTATCCTTGTGAGCATGCATATCCAAAGTATCAATAGACAAGTCATAAGAAGTTAATTTCAAAGATTCGAATACTTCTCTCAAAGTAAGAACTTTTTCGTCTCTGAAGATGACTTCTTCATCTCCATGATGTCTCAACTTGTGCTTAATGAATCTTAACAAATGTTTTTGATTCATACAAGCAGAATGATGAACGTGAGTATCAACTTTTCTACAATTGTAAAAATCTCTGTGTGGATTAGTTTTGTTTTGTTGAATTTCATTAAATTCATTCAATAAAGAATACATTGCCCATCTAGCTTCCAAAAATTGCAATCTCTTGAAGGCAAATGACTTCATTGGACCATCAGAAGATAAGTTGGCGATGTATTCCAAATCAATGTAATACTCCCTTAATGTTGGAATTTTATCACTGATTAACTTTTGATTATCAGTGCCGTCTTCTTTTTCGTTTTTGTAAAATACTACATAAGTACCATCGGCATTCAAAGTGTAATCAAATTCGTTATCTTCATCATTGTGTTCAGGAATAACAACGTCATTAATATCAAAGGTTTCCCAATCTGGCTTATTCTCAACCTTAATCTCAGTTTTAGTAGCAGCATCATAAGATGGTTTTGGTGGTTCAGGATATATCTCCCAGTCATCCCTGTTTTTAGGATTTTGATGGTTTAATTGAACAGAATTAAACTGATAAGTTTTTCTTAAGTCTTGACATTTCTTAATCTTACCAAAAATATCCATCAATTGGAAATGAGATACATCATTAAATTCAGCTAAAGAATTGGATTTATAACCCATTTTATAAGAGCTTGATCTGTCTTTTTTGTTAGATTGATCATCAACATCATTTGTGCTAGCATCCTTAGTATTGTTGTTGTTAGAATCCAAATGAGTTTTGACATTTCCGGGATGTAAGCTTGACAACGATATAGTATCAGGAATAGACATCTTAGCCTTATCAGACAATCTTCTATTGGCTAAACTTATGGTGTTAATTTCTTCTCCGATTTCATCTTCAACAGACAACAAAGCAGTTTTGAAATTAATATCTTCAACGTCTGCAGTGTTAGGATTTAAGGCTTGACTGTATAAAATTTGTTTTTTGAAGCTTTCATCAATAAAAGACTTCTCATCATGGTAATCAAAACTAGAAGTGTTTGGTTTCATTTGTTGAGAAAGATTTTGTGAAGGGGTTCCTTCGTTAGATTTGAAAGGGATTAACGAGGGCGAATGAGATGCCAAGTTGTGAGAGTTGACTTTGCTTAAAGATTCATTACTTAAAGCGTCATCAGCGTTGTTTATAGTAATAGGCATCCTTAGGTGAAAAGAATGCTTTGGTTTGGGGTCTTTCTATAATGTCAAAGCATCTCATTATTGATACTATTTTTTTAAAAAACGGTGTTTAGGTCACTTTTTTTCAGGGAAGCTGAAATATGTGACAAATTTAGCATAAACGCTACCATGTTGTGTTTCAATAAAATAAATAAAGCCGAAAAAGCTGTTTACGCTATTATCACTAGTGTAAAGCTAGTACAAAGATACAATTTACGTGTTCATCAGTGAATTGAGTGTTAATAATTATAAAGTTTCTTTGTATACAAATCTATTTACAGTTTAAAAAAATTACTTTTCAAAGTAATTGGTTAATATTTGATCGATCTTGGCATAGTTTATGTCACTGGTTTCCCCATCTACTTTATGATACTCCAATACACCTTCTTTACATTCATTGTCAATAAATTCTCTCATTTCTTGAAGTTTTTCTTTATAATCTTCAAGTCTTTTAGTAACAGTTTCAACCTTGTCATCATCTCTTTGAATTAATGGTTCTCCAGTAACATCATCTAAACCTTCTTTTTTAGGTGGGTTGTATTTCAAGTTGTAAGTTCTACCAGACTTTAAATGTATGTATCTACTACAACATCTATCAATGATTAGTTCATGAGGAACAGCCATTTCAATAATCATATTGATATACTTGTCTTTTGACACATTGTCTTTGGTAAAATAAAATTGAGTTAAAGTTCTTGGAAATCCGTCAAAAATAGTAATTTTATTTTCTTTGTCTTTGATAGTTAAATCTAGCTTTTCAATTTCCTTTAAGATTAAAGTGGTTATAACATTGTCCGGAACTAAAGCCCCAGAAGTGATGTATTTCTTCAAGTCTTCTGAATCTTTGTAGTTTCTTAGAATATTACCACTAGAGATAATGTTCAAGTTTTTTGTTTTATCTTTTATATAGGAGGTATTGTTGTTGATTAATTTATTGATAACAGTTCCTTTACCACCACCTGGGGGAGCTACAAGCAATAATCTTAAAGATTTACCTAATTTGTTGATGTTTTTAGACATATTTAAAAAAAATATATACAAAGAATATAGAAAATAGAAGATATGTTTATGGTTTCTACTGCTGTTTAGTTAGATATAGTGTGTATTGAGCAGCATTTAAGACTTTATACAACACAAAGCGATAGTTGATTTATGGCAGAGGAAAGCAAAAAAACCAAAAAATTTACAATTATAATACACGTGACTCAAAACGTGATCTGTGTTTCAGAGTATAATGTCCGGCATATCTGCATGCTTTTAATTCATAAGCCCATATTATGCGTTTGTGGTCATTGAATTTCCAGCTTCAAAAAAATCGTAGATTTTACAAATAGTTAAAATTCAGCTTCGTAATATATTTTAAATTGTTGTTCATTTTTATAAGAAAAAATATAACATTATCAGCAATAAACTTTCACTTTAAAACAATCTATAGTCTTTTCAAACAACTACCAAAAGACCCTTAAACACTCTACATATATTGAAAAAGACATGATAAGAAAGAGTAGCAAAAAAACAAAGGTTAAAGTTACGCAGAAAAAGCTGGATTTTATAACAGCTCATATAGAAGAACTTGTTGAACTGCCCATTTCGGAATACCATGATGATAGCAAGAATACAGATCCTTTTGTGCTGAATACTCTGGTGTTCATTCTGCATTTTCTTCTTTTTTTGATTCCTGTATTATACTATATTACTTATCATAACGAAAAACAAGTGACTTGTGATGACTATTCAAATTCAAATGGAATATTGTTCAATAACAAAACCAGAAGCTTTGATTTATTTTGTAAGGTAGGCCATGAAGCCAAATATACCAAAAGAAGTCTTTTTGGTCTTTATACCAAAGAAAAAAGGTGTATTGCATTATCAAAACATAAAAAACAAAAAGACCTTTATAAAATGTTATTATCATCAAAGAAAATCTTTAATGACAACGCTGTTAATGTAAAAGTAGCATATTCGCATTTAGACTCAATAGCAAAAGATTTCTTATATCAAACTTTCAATGAAAAGCATAAAAACAACCCTGAAAAATTCAAGCTGAAAAAGATAAATAAATACTATATGAAGATGGCCAAAGCCAATGATAGATTCCAAAGCAGGAAGTTTAGATATTCCAACAAAAAATCCATTTTTTACAAGAAACCTTCATAGGATAGATTATTAATTTCTTTTACTTACTTTATTATAGACTTTATATGCATTTCATAATATATATTTCTTACTTTAAGCCAAATCCTTCGCTACCTTCATTGATAGCAACCAATAATGCTCTTTTCATCTCATCATAAGTTTTGTAAGACGGTAAGTCAAGTTGATTGAAACAAGTGTGTGCTTGCGGTAATCTACTGCTGGATCCAAAGTCCTTATGTATAGAAAATTTACTGGACCCATTTGATCCTTGTAGGTCCTTAAAACCATTCAATGGAACTTTACTGGTACCAGTGATAAACTGCAATAACTTGGCTTTTTCAACTTGATTGAAAGATCTAACACATCTCCAAAACAATGATATTTCTTGAGATTGATTTGTATAGTTAACATATTCAGTATTATTTTTCCAATCATCAACATCTATATCCGGTAATCCACTCAATAATAATTCCAATTCGTTTTCATTGAAAATTTCTATTAAATCCTTATCTATTATAGAATAAAATCCTTCAACCAAACAATGCAATTGCTTCTCAAATGATAATTTCAACTTGAAGTCAATCACCTTTTCAACATAACTCTTCTTGTTTTCTTCTGTTACTGCTATTTCCGAACCATTTGTTATTAAATCATGACTTTTATACACTCCTGAATCTTCAGTTTCAATCGAAAAAGTCATATCTAAAACATCGGTAATGTCGTTCTCCAAAATCCAGACTACTGATTTGTAATATTCTGCATCAATGCTTTCCATGTCTTTCAAACCTGGGTTTTTACCTATAATGGCTTTGTAAATAGGTCTTATAAAATGACAGTCCAAGAAACAAGAATCATATACAGCTTTAGCCATAATCATACCACAGAATTCAAAATATGAAAAGTGAGAAGGGTTTACACTTGAATTTCTGTTAGGAATAAAAGTGTCGTTATTATCTTCACTTACAGGTGTGAACAATGACAAATCTGGACTTACCATTTCCCTTGAAATTATTTGGTACCATTCTCTAGTCAAACCACCAGCATCAACACCTTCTTCGCCTTCAAAGGTAACATTCAATTTACCTGTTTTGAAATTTGAACTTGGGTCAGAATACAATACCCGATATGAATCTTCAAAAACAGAAGATCTATTAACTTTCAGATTGACTTCTGTACTATTAAAACGTTTGTTTTGCTTCAACTTAGTTTTAAAGTAAAATCTCTTGTTATCAAAATCAACTGCAGATGAATCAAGAGTTAACAAAATCGAGAATGGTCCATTCATTAATTTTGGAGATGTTCTTATCATTGAATTTAGCAATATTTTATGTTCAAAGATAAACTCTTTCCCAATTTTAGATACATCAAAGTTGTTTTCGTTTAGCAAAATATTTATTTTGCAATCAATCATAACAGATTCAAGCAAAGGCAGTAAAAACAGAATTTTTGTAACATTCAAGGTGTTTCCATTTTTAGCTTCAAATTTGTTTAAATATGTAGAAAAACTTAACCAAAGTTTGTTAAAAGCAATATCAGTGTACTTTTTGATTAAAACTTTATTAGCAACAGATGCCTTCGAGTCAGCTTTCTTCTGGAAAAACAAAAAGTCCATTATGGTAATATACTTTAATAAACAACTTTGTGAAGAATTGGATGCTGACATACTAGATACAATATCGTTGGGATCTTCACTTGTTATTATCTCACTGTCATCTTTATCAATCAGCTTAATCATTTCATCCAATTTAATAGAGCAAACAGATAAACACTTAGTACACATATCGCTAATCAAATTCATAATCTCAACTGCATGTTCATCGCTGTTGTAGTATGTTTCTTTGATAACCTGTAAAGTATTGATTATATTTTCCAAAGTTCTTGTTGTTGAGCTTTCAAATGCAACAACAGTCAATAAAATCTTGAAGGTTCCCATCATCAACAAAGAGCCCAATTGGTCATTTTTCTTCTTTTTCTTTAAAGCCTTGGATTTTTCAGATTTCTTTGGCACACAATTATTGAAAATAATTGTTTTTATGCTTAAACTCAAAGCATCCATCAAAGTTACTTCATTGCGCACTACAGGAATGCACAAAGCAGTAAACAAATAGTTGATGGGGCAGGCTTTTGAATTATTCTTATCAGTATCATTCATAATAAAATCTTCACTATCCAAATCAACAGTAGAAGATTCCCCAATTTTCAATGATGTTTTATTGAAATTATCACCAGAAAACTTACGATGTTTTGCAACTAACAAATCTTGATGAACAGTGGTAAAGAACTTGGAACAAGCAGTGTATTCTTTACATAAATGTTGTAAGCAATCAATACACTGAGATCCGACATTATCAACTGTACAATCATTGGACAAAACATATGTTTTAATAGTAAACGAATTTGGATTAATAATTTTATCAATTTTATTACTAATGAATCCGTAAACCTTATTCAAAGAAGTAGTGTTATGAAGACCTTCAGAAATAATTAAAAGTAACAAATTCAAAAACTCAATTCTAGCTTTCTTGGAATGTTTACACAAAACAGTAAAAAATTCATGGAAAGGTTCTCTTTTCAAATAAGGTTGATAAATGAAAAACGACTTGGATAAAGAATAAATCGCATATCTGTCATATAAAACTGCACTACGGTGTTTTTTATTCACAGAATTATCAACAGATCTTCCTTTCTCAAAAAGTTCTTTCATTTTCAAGCTTAAAGATTTTTCTTTTTCTCTTTGACAATCTTCAATTTCTTCTATAAAGCTTTCAGGTAAAGTATTAACAACTTTATAATCAATATCAGCTGTGTTTTTTACATCATTTAATTTCCACAAATCTGGAGGACAAGAGGAGTTAACATAATTTTGCTGATTTATTAAACAATTAGCAATGTGTTCAAACAACTTTTCCTTTTTATCCTCATTACTTTTAGATTCTTTGAAAATGTCAGCATTTAAACCAAAAACTTTAGTATCTAATACGTGGCCATCAATTTCTATTAATGATTTATCATCAAACATAAGAACTTCAGAATTTAAATCCAACTCTGCTTTTCTTTTTTCCCCTATCTTTTGGTTTTGTTGAACTGATTGATTTTGAATTATCTTCTTTTCAGTTAATATTTGCCCACGTATATTAGCTATATCAAACTCAGGTAAATCACTAAAGTGTTTAAATAGTTCAGCTACCATATTTTCTGAGCAGAATTCCATTAAAGGAAACATTCTTTGAATTTCTTCCCATCTTTTAACAGTGGAAACACTTTCATCTTCAAAGAGAATATCAATGTTGGCATTTGATAAAAACAAAGGTTTGTTTCGTACAGGGGTTTCATCGCTTTCAATTTCATCGTGATTAAATCTTTGGTGAGCTTCATTACTTCCCAATATGTTATCAAATACATTTGAAGATAAACTGGAAGCGTTGTAGCCATTGACATTATACCCTCTATCTGGAGCAAAAAGATCAAAGTTGCTAACATGGCCCAAGCTACGATTATTTCTAACTATTGTACTAGGGATTGCGGACCAAGAAAAACGTCTTGCAATCATATTCAATGCAGAAGAAGCATCAGCATTAATATCGGAAGCAATGTTCCCATTATCAATGTCTATCATAAATGAGTTTCTATGCTGTCTTGGTCTCATTGATGAATCAACAAGATTTGCATTATGGTCATCAATTATGTATTGAGCAACTTCATCTTCTGAAGAGCTGTACTCACTTTGAGAACTATCGGTTCCAGATAGATTGATGCTATCGTCATCAGATTGAGCATAATCACTGTAATCAGTAAAGTCGCTGTCATCTCTTAAAGAGCTATTGTCATCGCTAGAACTATTATTCATACCACTTACAAAATCTGATTCATACAAATCTCTTTGATCAATATGAGCATTAAACTCTTCAGCATCAACTTCATAACCTAACGGATCCTCAACAAAATTTTCATTGTCTTCATCATCATCCAACAATACAATATCATTGTCTAAGTAAATGACACCTTCTTCATCGTCAGAATCAAATTCATTTTCACTTCTGCTGTCGGTTTGACTGTGCAAATCATCTAAGATGACATCACCATGAATCATGTCTACATCACTTTCACCTCCATTTTCATCATTTTCATCTTCGTCGGAGTAATCAACAAAATCCAAATGTTCAGTTGCTGGACCATCTAAAATATCTAGTGAATCTTGTAAAGCAGCATCATCAACAAATGCCAAATCTTCTTCATCAAACTCTTCATCAAATATAGAATTTTGATTGTTCATCACTTCTTCCTCTATATCTTCAATATCATACATGGCCAAAGCAGAGTGTCTAAACATATTATCTTCATCATTTTCAACATCTGATATATCATTGTTTGTTTCCTCTTTTTCTTCGTCATCTGAAGAGTCAGAAGAACTGTCATGATCTTCTATATTTTTGGCGCTATTAGAATCCTTTGACAACAAGCCAGATTCAGAATGTTCATTAATTAGATTATGCAATGGTTTGGAATCAATAAACTCGTCACTGTTTTCATCAATAATATTGTGGAATGATTTCAAACAAACAAAAATTTGAATGTTCAATTCTGAAACATTAGAAATTAATGAATTATCTAACCTGTTTAATAACAGTGAAAGCAAGTTAGGAATATTCAATTGAATTACTAATTTTAAAACCATAACCAATTCACGTTTTAAGTGTGAAAAGGATAAAAACAAATCTCTCAAAAACAATAAGCAGCCATAAATTTTTTCTTTTTCAGTATAACTTAATGTTTGGTGACTGGTTTTTATTCTGTCTGGATGAATTACCTTTACTAAGCATTGAAGCACATGCTTACGGATAAATACAAAAGCATGATCACTTTTGTCAAATGCCAAAGAACGGTGTAATTGATTATTTTCAGCGTTTTTGTTTATTAACAAATGTTGCAATAGAATTTTAGCCTTTTTATACAAAAACTGCTTCTTTTCTTCAGCAACATCACGCTTAATGGTAACAGTAAATTTGGCAAAAGGTAACAAATGATGAATTAAAAAGTTAATTGAGGTGGATCTTGGCTCCGCTAATTGCCCATAAACATTTCTTTTAGAATAATTCATCAAATCAAATTTAGCTTGTTGATATGACAAAATCAATTCTGTTAAAATATTCAATAAGAATTTCATATAGTTAAAAGAAATGTTATTACTAGATTTTATCTCAAAGTTACCGTTATTAGCAGTTTCATTTTCTGTTATCCAATCAGTTTTAAAAGTAGCAATTAACTGTGAGAAAAGTAAGCTAATAATATCAGTTTTCATTGGAGTTTGATCAACGTTTTTATTATTTCTCGACTTACGATAAATTTCCAATTCAATTTCTTCACTTTCATCAACAAAGCTGCCCCTCTTGAAATCAAATCCTTGTTCGTAAAGCACTTTGGTTAACATCACTGGATCCCTAAATATCAAGAAGCTTTTTCTATGATTAAATATTTGTAGTGTTTCATTCATAGTTAAAGCATCTTTTATCATTACAGACCGAATTACTTGATGATCCTCTAAACACAATCTACATAAAATGATAAAAGTCGTTTGTAAGTTATCAACCAATTTATCTTTTTGACTCAAACCAATACATTTCAGTAATTCAACCAAAATCTTGGAATTAACAACACTTCCACGGCTTTCAGGGTCTTCAAGAATATGTAGAATACAAATTCTTGCAATAGAGGATCCAAGTTCAATTGTTTTAATGTTCTTGTAGTTAAGAACAACTTTTAATACAGACTGCACAAAAGAACTATCAAAATTCTTAAAGGTTTTGTAATCAAAACTTTCATATGTATTTTTGTTATGTATTTTTTGCAAAGAAAGGTATCTAAAATGATTATACAATGTTTCAAACACATACAAAAATGCTGGTAACCAATCAGATGATACGTTATTCGATGTAAAGTCTTCAGCAAACCACAAGGCAAAACAATCCCCAATTACAATCAATTCATCTACGTCAATATCGTTTCTTAGTGGTTTTGATAAAAGTAGACCAACAAATTGCAATAAAGGAATTTTTTTATCCCAACTAATCTTTTTAAAGTTTGTTTGAAGATATTGAACAAACGATGCTGTTATATGACCAAAATCAGTAACAAAATCACCAGAATCTTTTTCATAAGAAAGATAACTGCTGTCATTACCATAGTTGCTTTTGTAGGTCTCAACCAAGGTTCTCAATAAAGTGTAAATTGAACCTATACACTTTGGATACAAAATAACCAATTCAATAATACTTTTGGAATCAAAAACAATGCCGTCAAAGCTTTTAAATGAGCACACATGATTAGCTGTAGACATACTTTTATCCCAGATATTGAATGCAAATATTTTTCCATCTAGGTGGAAATCATCGTTTGGTGGTAGTACGTAGTTACAGCACTTATTGTACCATTCCTTGAGGTCATCAGATTTAAGATGTTTGTCTTCACCAAAATATTTTAAATTTGGTAAAACGCCAACAATTTCACTACTTTCATCATCATTTGTGGTGAATAAATAATTTTTGGCTTCTTCTAAAGAGTTAGAAACATCAACATCATTACCTAATCTATTTTTTAAAATATTAGTTAACCCAGACATAGTACAGGTATTCAAAGAATCAAGATATAAGATAATGTTGCTTATGTGATTTTGACAATCAAAAAATGAAAGTGATCTTTTAACAACATCAACATAGCAGTCAATAATCTTAACAAATGTTTTATCTGTGAAAACCATTTGTTTGTAAATTGTTGCTTTATCAAAATACTTTGTTTGCATGTGCTTTATACATTCAAGGTCTGATTGTAGCATATACTTTGTAAACAATTCAGCATCAGCAGCAGGTGTTTTGTTAACACAGAGCATTACTTTACTGTAAAGAGCTTCTTGTTTAATTGACAAATAACTTTTGTTAGCCCAATTTGTTACTTCAAATAGTAGTTGAATATATTTTGGAACTAATACAGCATCGTTTCTTTCAAAAACAAATTTACTCTTAACATCATAGAATTCAAAATCTTTTTGGTCTGCCAACTTTACATGGTTTTGAATGGCTTTTTCCATAAGCTCAAACAATTTGACATTCATTTTGTATTTATAGTATAAGTTACAAACAAAATAATCAATCTCAGAAGAAATGCCTTGGTATCCAAATGGTTGCTTCTTCAATGCAGAATAAACCAAAAATACAGCATTTAATGTTTCATCAACTGGCAAATCATCTTTGTTAAAATAATTGGCAATGTTTACTAAAGCTTTCATGGAAAATTCCATAACTCTAACTTCGTCGGTAAGAATGTCTGCATCCAAACTAATTCTTTCCATAGCAAATATTCTCAAAAAAGATTTAAAAAATAGCACAATGTTATAGCTAATGTTTGAACACCAATGTCTTACCATAAAAACATTGTTAGTGAAATAATCATTAAACTTTTCCTTCTTCATCTTCAAATCTTTTTTAAGGGTAATCAAATATGGTTTTTGATTAAGGGTATTGGCGTCTTGCTGTGGAGTTAATTGTCTAGCAATTTGATTTTCTTCAAGAATTAACTTAATGAATAAATTAGACATAGCAGTAAATATTTCTTCCTCGCTGCTCTCATGCTTTAAATAACTGTTAACAAATTCTTTACACTTTCTATCAGAAAAAGTGCCATATTCAAACCCTATGTTAATCAAAGTTTGGAAATTAACAGACAAGGAGTTTAATAATCCTAAATAGTTTTGTATCTCCTTTTCATCGGTGCAAGATAAAAAGAAAGATTTGTTTTCATAACCAACTTTGAATTTTTCCAGATCTTTTAGTAACTTAATGACTGTCGAGGTAAATGACAAAGAAATGCTGTCAAAGTCAAATAATTCTGATGATTTTAAAACATCAACAACAGCAACTTGGGTATCAGATTTCAAAAAAATAGCTGGTGTTTTTTCGTTGTAAATTTTTCTGATGATGGCACTACAGTCTAGCTTCTTGTTAAGATTAGTCCATTCGCACCCATATAATGATAAAAATGCACATCTTAATAGCATACCTGATTCAGTAGAGTCGAATGAATAATCCGAGCAAATAGCAGTACCTTCAAAGGTTTCTTGATTGTTTTCAAATAAAGTACCTTTAATTGGTTGCATAAAAGGCTGTTGATCATATTTTATATCTAAAGAATTAATCGCATCAGCAAATTCTTCAGTCATTTTTTCTTGCAAGTCAGGATGATATCTATATAGCTCATCTAAATTCTCAGCATACTCAGACTCCATATATTTAATCAAAACAGCAGCCAATTTGGCGTCTCTGTAAGGCTGGAATAATAATTTGATTATATTGCTTTCTTTAATTTTTTTTAAAGCCGACTTATTTAAACACAAAGCTGAAACTAACTGAGGAAGCGTTAATAATAAATTAGCCCATGGACCTAGATAATCAGCAAAGTTATTAACTATGATGTCAATGGTGCCGGCTTCTTGTAGCACTTGGTAAATAGTTGGATCTTTATTCAAAAGCACTTGGACAATATCCAAAACATATGATAATAAAGTAAAGCCAAAATCTTGTCTGTTTAGTAACATAACGTTTAATGTTGACAATAATTGGGAGTCCATAAAATTTCTTATTTTGTCTGTAGTGTCAATATCGATTACTTTCAAAATATGCTTTAACAATGATCTGATATAGCAGACTTGTCTAAAACTTAAAGTAAAAAATATTTCAGTGTAGTGTTTTATGTGTTTAAATTGATCCTTGGTGGCTAATCCATATTCAATTTCAGTAGATAATCTATCATGTAGTAATTTATAACCACCAGCATTTTCAAAAACATTAACATTGTCAATAGTTTTTATACAGCTTTTTAAAACATCAGAAACTTTTAGCAAAGTCTGATATTCGTGATAATCTGGCACTTTTAAAATATCTGTTAATTTATAAATTAAACCTGCCGAAACTAATGAATCACTTATGGAAGAAACTGACGTTAAGTTTGAAATAACGTCAAAGAATCTCATGTTGTAAACCACATCAATATCATCTGATTTTTCAGCTATTGCGTTTCTCATTCTATCTAATAGTAAAAATACTGCCCCATGAGTAGCATTTCCTCCAACACATTTCAAAATATCTAAACACCATACATGTCTATCTGAAATGAATTTAAGAGCGTACAAAGCAGAGATTCTTATTTTATTCAAAGAAAAATTATCTGGAACCTTTTGCAGTGGATATGCCTGTAATATTATTCTACACAAACATTCGAATATACTACCATCTAACTCAAAAATAGAAGAAGAAACAACAGGAGGGCTTAACAAAGCATTTATCAAACCTACAGTATAAAATTTTAATTGAATGTATGGGTTTATAGCGTCAAATATTTGTTGTAATTTATCAGTATCTTTAGCCAACAAAAAATTGGTTTGGATTTTGGAGGCGTTGTCATCTTCAGCTACAGCAAATGCCTTTGCCACATATAGCTGCATACTTATTTCAAACCAATAATGTTCCGGTATTTTGTTTTGAGATTTTATCAAGTATAAAAGCTCTTCATAGCTTGTGCTTAATAGCTTTTCATTAGTTATTTTGAAGACTTCCAGATTATTGTTGTTCTTTTCAGAATAATATTTGAAAGTGAAAGGCAAAATGGTATTTGCTGGAGATACCAAAGTGGCATTTTCAGGTATTCCATATGATTTTGGAGAGTAGTTGGAAAGAAAATCCACTAAGTCAAATGAATTCTTAAGAATACTGTCTGAAGAAATATGGCATTGTAAGGCCAAAATTATGGCTGATGACTTTGTTCTCAACTCGGCTTTTACATTTTTATCTGGGTTCCAAGGACCTAGAGATTCTCCAATGTCTAAAAGTAAGATTTTAACACATCTTAATTTAATCTCTATATTGGGGGCATTTAGTAAAGCTAAAATTTGATCTGTTGATGAATAATTGAATCTGTTTGTTGTGTTTTGTAATATGAAAAACGTGAAATCTAATAATTTAATCAACTTTCTTTCCACTTCAATTGGTAAATGTGTTAAAAAAGCATCGTAAGTTAGCTTCGTGGTTGTTGTGTTTGAATCCAATTGTTGTAAACCAGCTTTGGTTTTTGTATTGAGTGGATAATTGTTCAATTCAGGGATATGAATATCAAGACGATGCTCTGCTATAACTTGTTTCAAAATCTCTTGGATTTTGTTTAAAACTGGCACCCATACTAAGAGTATATCTTGACTTCTTTCCCAAGGCTCTTGTGTATACTTTTCAAGCTTATTCAAAAAATCACCTTCATCTTTCGAATTCGTAAAATGATCTATAAGCTCTTTATAGTCTTCGGTCTTTTTCAAATTTAAAACTTGCTCAAAAGAAGTCTGATCAATAGTTTGATATCCTTCCATATTAGCTGGTTTTTTATTCTTTTTGGTGTTGATATTATGCCTTAAATTACTTATTCAAATCAACTCTTTAACTAACACATTTTTTTAAAAATTTCAATTTACTTGATGGAATATATACTTAGGGTGACGTTTTTTTGTTCCGCTACATAAAAGCTGAAAACCCAGTCACGTAAAAAAAAAAAAAGAAATAAAAAATGAAGATAAACTCCGACACACACGTGATTAAAATTGTGGCAAAGCACGTGATTAAGATTGTAACATAACACGTGACTAACTCATATACAATTAGTATTTAATTAATAATCTATTTGGGGGTTTTTTGGTTGCTGCCATGAGCAGAAGCAACATACTTTCTGTTTTTGAGGTTTCTGTAGTGGCCTACTTTTTCAAAATTCTCAGAACTTATTTTCATGCTTTTGTCCACATTCAGTAGTAAGGGTTTGTCATTTGAAGCCGGTTTGATTTCATTGTTTATAATGTTGAAATTAGCAACTTTAGTCAACTTACTTAGCTCTTCAACTATGTCTTCCTTGTCTTTTTTAACAACGGGTATCAAAGCTGCAGCATTTTTGAAAGAGAGCTGCTCTTCTTTTATATTATCAGGTAGTTTTTCAAGTCCTGCTGCATTGAGTTTAGCATCAGCAGCTATTCTTTCTTTTCTTAGCTTTTTTTCCTCTATTTCTCTATCCAAGTCTTCAATATCTAAACTGTCATCACTTATAAAATCAGATCCTTCTTCTTCATCCTGTGGTACATCTTTGGTATTTACAACTTGAGAGGTAGATTTTTTTTCGCTGGACAATTCCAAGGCGGCTTTCTCAATTTTGTCATTTAAGTTAATGCTGGGTGTTTTCAATTCATTCTTAACTTGAGTTGTAGGAGCCATGTTAGATCTTCTCTTCAAAGCAGAGTCAGGTGTTGTGTTGATGTCACCTGGATATAAATGGCTTAAATTTCTTTTCTTTCCACTGCCTGCATATTCAGAATCATTTTCCATGACATCTTGCGTATACTCTGCTTTGACTGCTTTAACATCTGGTGATCCATACATATTTGTAGATACTCTTGAATTGATTAAATTGGGAAAAGTATCCGTTTTTTTTATAAGCAATCCTGAAGAATCACTATCTGCTGCTTTAGCTGACTTATTTCCGCTTAGGAACTCTTTGTCATACAAACAATTACCCAAAGAATTACCAAACAATCTTAAAGCTCTTTTTAACCCATCTGTAATAGCACTTTTTTTACTGTTTTCAATAGCAGCTCCCAAAAATTTGTTCTTGATATCCCCAAATCCTATGTCCTCCCTAAAAGTTCCATCTTTTAGAACAATTCTCACAATACATGAAGAAACTATATAATAATCACCTTGAGGACTTTTCTCCTTGTGCTCAATAGTCAAATGCTTTATTTGAAAAGACCATCCATTAAATCCTAAGATTCTATTGGCCAAATCAATCACAACATTTCCTTCAAGGTATGCAGTCTTAGTTCCACCAGGTCCAGGTCTGTGTGAAATCAAAGATTTGTCTAATTTCTTCTGTAACAAAAATTCAATGGTTGATTGTTCAATTAATGAAAATTCTCTAATATGAATATGAGGTTCGGATTCAGCAACGTTAGACTTATCACCAGTTGAAGTCTGTTTTTTTTTATTAAACAACACATCTACTTTAGGAGTATTATTCTCTTTAGATTTAGATTCTTCACCAGCCATCTGCACTTGTATACCAATATGTTTATGGTCTTTTATATAAATTTGTTGAATACTAACACCAAAATATCATCTCCTATGCTAATTTAATTAAGACAAAGAAAAAGGCTCATTACGCGTACCATGTCGTTACTTGAGAGTGAAACTTATGAGTCGGATATAAGTCTCAGTCGTAAAAAGCTTGCACGTGACCACTTGAGATATGAAATGTTGTAGTGACATTGTGGATATTAAGGTGCTGCTGCTGATAGGACAAAAACAAAAAAAGGCAGAAAGAGCTGCGATGTCAGTGCTTGAAGTAAAATACATATTACTTGGTGTACTTTGAAGCATTAAACGTACTATAGTCATCTTCTTCACTAGCTGTGTGTAGCAACAAAACTGTCGGAAATACCATCGGATATACCGCTGAGCACGTTTTACCAATTGATCCACGTTGTTGGTCTGCACCGTGTAGCGTGCTTGTTCACGTGACCATCCAAAAAAATTTTCTAATTGCTTTTTTTTTCTCCCCTAAGCTCATCTACGTGATGTTTTTGTTTCCTGCGTTTTTATTCAGTTATGCTTAATTGAATACTTATAAAAGGCCTAAGTGAAGTCTAAATGGATAGAAACCAATAAGATATATACATTTAAAGCACATTTATTTAACATAAGTTTATATATATATATATACGTTAGTTGAGTTATGGGGTCCTCTTATTATGGTAACAACGATTATTACCAAGATGATTTTGTTTTTGATCAAAACGATAGGAATTACAACAAGAATAAATTTGAAAAAGAGCATTTAATCAGTCTTTTCAAAAATAACTCTACAGTTAAAAACATAGCTGATAGCAAACTTATTAGACAAATTAAGAATCATGCACTAGAGCAAATTGAAGATGAGCACGATCAAAGTCCAAGCAACAGATACAGTTATGATTTCATATTTTCAAATATATGTAGAACAAGGTTCAAATATTTGGTTACAAGATTTTTGGTAACATTCACTATTTTTATTAGTATTGTAGATTACCTTTTATCAACAACATTTAAGTTTAAAACCCAATCATCATATAACAAAAATAACATATTTGTGGTCAACTTTTCTAAACTTATGTTCAAGTTGATATTAATATATGTTTCCTGCCTACTGATTTCACTAATGAGAAAATCTAACATACACGTCAGTTTTAAAAGAAAAGAGAGTATAATAAAGAAAACTAAACTATTTTTGGAGTATCAAATTGTTTATTTAATGAGTTTCATTTTATTAACATACTCAACAAACACTTTGAATCTTCTGTATTCCAACTTTGACAACAAACTTATTGGAGTTATTGTTGTTTTTTCAATAATAACCGTTTACAACTTATACTCATTGTATCACAACATTGATAGATTGACATTTTCTCAAGGTTCTGAATTTTATCAAAATCCACAATTATACATTAAAACAAAAAGTATTAAAAAAATCCAAACCGCTTTAAAAATAGGTTTATACAGCATTGTGGCTTTGATATTGACATATGTTGTTACTGTTAAGATTGGTTTCCACTTCTTCTATGAAGTTTTGGTTGATGGTGTTTTGATGAGTATACTTAGACTGTTATCATTGAAAAAATCCAAAAAAGACGAGTACTTGGATAAATTCTTCAAAGAAAACGGTTTATTTGAAAACAATTATAGTCCTGAAGATCTAAATTACTTGTACAGTAGAAGATTTGAAAATCAAAACTTCCATAGCAGCAGTGGAAGCAGCGATACGACTTTTTCAAAGTTGAAATTTTTAAGTGGTAAACAAGTTTTCAATATTTTGCTGATCAATTGTTTGATTTTTGCTATATGGGAATTCGTTCACTTGGCTTTTAATGCTTATTTATCATTAGGCCCATTACATAAAGGTAAGTTAATTTCTCTGCTATCATTGAGACCTATTGAAACTTTAATCGATGGTTTAAGAAGTAAAAACAGCTTCACAAGACTTACAGCTTTCCAAGAATTATCTATGAGATCTCAATTGCAAGTCAAAGGCAATTTAATTGAAAACATTTATAGAAATCCTATTTACAACAGCAAAACCAACTGGTCAAATATTTTAAAGGAATGTTTGAAAGTCATTAAAAATACCAATAACAAAGTTTATGAATATAATTTGAAGATTAACTTTAAAAAAGACAATGAAGCTTACATGAATAAGATAATGGAATTAGAAAAGAAAAAGAAACTTGAGGAGCTTATCCGTTTACAAGAAAGAGAACATTTGTTTGGTTCTAATTTGTCCCAAATGGATGACATTGATCTAGTTCAATTGACTAATGAATACAATAAAAGAAAAAACAATCTTTGGAAAAATAATGATCCTAGCTATTTAAGCAATGAAGATATTCACATTCAGCCAGAACAAACTACTGAAAATATGGATTATTTGGAGGGAAATTTTGTTTTCAATTACATTTATCCTAAACTAAAAGGGTTCTTTAATGGCAAGCTAAGCAAGTTTTTATTCCCTGATATTAAAACTCCAGTAACAACTTTGGATCCAGATTTAAATATAAGCTATGATTCTAGGTTAAACAGAATTGTTAGATTGATAATGAATAACTTAAAGAAGATTATACATAGACCGGAAGTAGATTATGTGTACTCATATTACACTAATTCTGTTTTGGAGAAGGACTCTCAAGAGATTTGTCCATTACCATCTGTCTATGCTGAATCTGTATTTGCTCTATGCTCATTATTAACTCATTCTTTAGATGAAGTTCCTAAATCCTATGTTGTGTCTTCAATAAGTCATATTTTGAAAACATATCAAATTTCTGCTGTAATATTAGGTGAGTACAGTGAACTTGTTAAAGAAGAAAAAGGTTCTAAGGACTTAAAGACCAGTATTGAAATTTTGTATGATATAGTTCTTGCTGCCTTTGTTGAAGTCATCAGAAAGTATAGACCTTTGCTAAAAGATATTGACTTGGATGATGAGGTTAAAGATATGATCAAATTTGCTATGGAATAACGTTTATTTCAGCATAGGTAAAGTACAATTAACTGAATATATATATAAATGTTAATATTTGTTTGTTTGTTTTTTTTTTATTTTTCTTTTAATTAAGTCTATTTTGGCGATCTTGGAGAATTTCTAGATGACTTAGGTTGGTCTAGTAAAACAGGTTTCAATACTTGTTCATCAAAGTTATAAAATCCACCTTTCAATAGATTGGTAACAGACAAGTTTGCGTTTCTCTGTATATTTTCATTTATAGGCTCTTCATCAGTGTACATATTTTGATTGCTAGCAATATCATTTGTTTGTAAGTTTGACATATCATACACGGATGAGCCAACGTCATCTTCAAACAATCTAGGTTGTTCAATCTCAAATTCGTCATCTGAGTCTTCGCCCATTTCATCAATACATCCGGTTTTAATTTTTAAAATTTCAAGCATATTTGCTGTTGTCCCTCCAAACAATACAACAGTCAAAACAACAACAACTAAAACTGTTGCTAGTAATGGCCATTTTTGGTCACCTTGTATGCCCATAGCTAAAGCAACACCAACGGCACCTCTTAAACCAGCCCAAAAGGTCATCATCTTGTATTCATAAGGGATTTCATCAGGCACATCGGTCAAAGCATTATAGGAATTTCCATTAGTGTCTCTCAATTTTTTGTATCTGTAGAATTTATTAATAAGGTCAGATAATGGGAAAACGGCACACCATCTAGATACTACAATGGAGCCTGCAGCAACAATAATCAAAAGTGGCTTGTACTCAAGTTCAACTTGGGTAAACAAGGCTAAACCTAAATATATGAAAATGAAATTCTCAGACAATCTTGCAAGTAATTGGAAAATGTACTTTATGGTGACTTGAGTTTTTCTAGACATATTATAATGAGCATAATGTTTCAAAGTTATACCGCAGAATAGTAAAGATACAATACCAGACATGTGACAGGCATTTGAGAAGAAATATGATTCATAAGCGATAATAACGATTAAACAACTTTCCAAATGAGGGTATCTTCTAATCAAAGAGTGCTTCAAAATCAAAGCAACAATTATACCAGTAATAAATCCAATGATTAAAGAAACAGAAAAAGTCAATATAAACGAAACAATAGCTTCAAGAAAAGAAGATAGCTTTGCAGGTTTACCGTGGAACTTTTGGCAAGTTTCAAACATAACAATGGAAATGGCATCATTCAACAAAGATTCACCAAAGATGATGGTATACAACTTTGGATCTACTTTGTAAGCATTAAATATGGATAAGATAGTAACTGGATCAGTGGCAGATAAAGTGGCACCTACAGACAAAGCATCAACAAATGATATTTTGACCCCTTCAAGTCCTAAACTTGTCCATATAAAGAGTATAGTACCCATTACTACAGCACTTATAATAGTACCAGGTATGGCATAAACTAGAATAGGAAACATATTGTTGAAAAAGTTCTTTTGATTTAGTTCATATCCTGAGTTAAGAATAATAGGAGGTAATAAAATATTAAAAAAGTAAGAACTGTTAAAAGTAACTGCTGATTGAATATAATTACCAGGAGATAATCTTATGATTAACCCAATACACATACCGTAAAAGATGGATAAAACAGTTTCATGGACAGCTTTAATTCTTCTTTGTTGCAAGTAATAACTTGACCATAAAGCAGAAATCAATAAAAATAGCAGTATGAATAAAGCCCATGAAGCGTATATTTCTTCATTAATGAGATCTTCATCAGGTGAATCAATGATATCTGAAGAACTACTGGGGTTTGAGGTCACAGGATGATCAGGATCATTAATAATTGTATGGTCAGGTTTAGACACTCCAGTGCTGTCATTGTCATTCAAATAATGATCGTTTGATTCATCATCTGCTGAATCATCTGTTCCAAACCCAACCTTTATTGCGGCTACAAAAACTGTTGATAAGGGTATCTTAGATCCATTATTGAACAAGTATGTATTTATGGTTTTATATATGACTTTGTAGATAAAATTTGCTAAAAACGCCCTGATTAGATATCGAAGTGTGGGTACAGATGAAACCATTTGTTGGGTTTAAAGAAATATATAGTAGTTCTTTGGTCGTTTTTAAAAACGTTTGTTACCAATTTCATGACGATATTGAAAAAAAAAAATAAACAGCTTTATAAGCCCAAATTACATGTGTTGAGCAAACCAAGGCTGAAAGGTTCTTATCTCCGTTCGTAGACCAAAATGGGAGGTATACCTACGAAATTGAGAAGAAAGAAATCAGTTTGAAGAGCTCTGGAACATTATATATTTGCGGCTATTTGAAATATTAAAGATCAGACTATGAAACAAATGATTTGGGTCTTTGCACCCAGTTTAACTTATAGTTATTGTAAACGGCTACATGGCACGTCCCTCAAAGCAGCTTAAAGTTCAAAGAACAACAATAATGTAATCAATCACGTGAGCGCTACACAAAAAAATAAAAAAAACTGGCTGTTTTTTTACTTCTTAAGTTGTTTACAAATAAAGTAATGTAGCTATTATTATATGTAATCAAAGGTTGTTTATTTAAGACTTTAGTTTAGCAAAATATATAGGCATGATACAAATGCTTGGAGGTATTAAACAAAGTCATAAAAGTCACCTTAAATCAGTTTAAAATTCACATATCTCCAAGGTTACATAGCAAATGGTAGTTTGTCACGTGATTTATGCTGTAACATACCCTTACCTATCACCGCCCTTTAAAAAAAAAAACATAGTTGCTATATACGCCAACACACCATTTAACAAGATTATCATAAAAGCTCAACTGTGCATTACTTTTTCTTAAAAAAACAAAGAAAAAACTCCCTTAGAATCCAATATTAACATTCATACACTAAAATGGCTGTATACTTAACAATTTTATTTGGTCTGCTTGTATTACAACTGACAAGTCTTTTGATTTTATCTTTGCCGTTGCCTACTTTGCTAAGAAGGGCATTAGTGAAAATATATGATCAATTTTTGTTTAAGTCATCCCAAGTGAAAACTATACTTATAGTAGTCAACATTCTTGTTGTGTCCTTATTTGTTGATTCATACAAAAGAGCAAGTGTTCCATTGCCAAAAACCGAAAATGGACTGATGTTACAACCAGAAATTTTAGCTACCAAGGCATACCACCAAAGAAATGTTTACATTTCTGGTTTTATTCTATATTCAATGATTGTCATACCTATTATGTTGGGTTTGATTACAAAAGTCACTAAATTATCCACTGAAATCAGCACATACAAGACCAAAGCAAATGATGATAAAGAAGAAGATGAGGAATTAAAAGCTTTGAAGCAAAAACTAAATAGCAAAATCAAGTCATTTGAAGTACTAGAAAAACAATATGCCAACAGAAAGAGCTTTGTAGATGAACACAAATTAGGTGTTGATAAAAAGGATTCCTTATCTAAGAAGGCTCAATAAGGAAATGATATTTAGAGTCATATAATTACTGCTTTAGGAAGTGTTAAATCCGAACTATATCTTGTATATTTTTACTGATTTTTTTTTCCCAATAGAGGAAAAAAAATATATATGGAGAAAATGTTGCAATTCCGCCTTTTGGACAAATATTGGTATTTATAGGCATTTTGTCAACATTTGAGTGAAAAGTTTTTTTATTTCTTCAAATCATTAATGTAATATAGATGTATCATCATTAAGGCATTATTACATTGTTATGATAGATAATCAATACTAATATATCTATTATCGTTCTCAATTAAACCAATACAAATTTAACTTATTCAAATACCACACAATGTCTTCAAGAATCCCAATTGTTTTATCTGGTCCATCAGGTACTGGTAAATCCACTTTACTAAAGAAATTATTTGCTGAATATCCAAATGATTTCGGTTTCTCTGTTTCTTGTACTACCAGAAATCCAAGAGCTGGTGAAGTTAATGGTAAAGACTACAACTTTGTTACTGTTGATGAATTCAAGAATATGATTGAAGAAAAAAAGTTCATCGAATGGGCTCAATTCTCTGGTAACTACTACGGTACCACCATTGCCTCAGTTAACGAAGTTCAAAAATCAGGTAGAATTTGTATTTTAGACATTGATATGCAAGGTGTCAAGCTAATCAAACAAATTCCTGAATTAAAGTGTAGATTTGTATTTATTGCTCCTCCTTCCATTGAAGATTTAAGAAGCAGATTGACTTCTAGAGGTACTGAAACTCCTGAATCTTTGTCCAAAAGATTAGCTGCCGCAACTGCCGAAATCGAATACTCCAAAGAACCAAATGCTCATGATATCATTGTTGTCAATGATGATTTGGAAAAAGCTTACAGCGAGTTAAAGAACTACATTTTCCAATGATTTCATAAGGTGTAACAGTATGAAGAAAAGTATATATATATAATTTTTTGTTATTTTTTTTTTATCATTAAATTAATCTCTGTATAGTATTCTATTAAGTTGTTGTTTACGATGTCGATTTGCCATTATCTCCGCACATGATATTATGTTTTTTGCTGTTTCCCGGTTACCCTCCAGTTTATCTAGCTTTAATATGATGTAGGGTTCTTATTTACTGACATATTCAAGTAGACAAACAACCAAGAGAAGAATCTGAAGCTGAATACTATATAAAGTATCTTTATTAATTCAGAAGCATTAAATAAATTAACTAAATCAACAACTTTTGAAAAATGTCTATGCCATCAAGTTTTGATCATCTTGATCACGATCAAAAGATGAAAATGGAATACACAGAATTAGTCGCTCAAAAATGTAGAGATAATCCTTTTGTTCCTATAGGTATCTTGACAACTATTGTAACTGTTACCATAGCAGTAACCAAGATGAAGTCTGGTAACAAAGCCACTGCAAACAAATGGTTCACCGCAAGAGTTGCTTCACAAGGTGCTACTTTACTTGCAGTTGTTTTAGGTGGTTCTTACGAAGGTAGAAAAGCTTATATGAAGGGCCAAGAAGCTCCACGTTCAATTGATGAAATTCAACAAGAAAAACTTCAAAACAAAGCTAAAGAAAGAGAAAATTTGTGGATTCAAGAATTGGAAAGAAGAGACGAAAGCATCAAGAAGAGAAAACAATTTGCTGAATTGAAGAAAAAAGAAATGGAAAAGATGAAGGAAGAATCCGACAAGTTGGAAGCAGAGCTAAAGGAGTTGGAAAAGAAAGTCAATTCTACCAAATCTAAATAAATCAAAATCTCTTCTTTGTATATAGTATAAAGCTTCTTTTATGGCTTTAGTTTTTTTTTTTTCTTCTAAGAAGTAAACTATTATGTAGTTAGTTATTCCTCTGTTTGATTATTGATTCTGCTAAGTCTTTATATCGGACATAAAACTTTATAAGCCCTTTCAACGAATAAGTCCGTTTCCTTTAAAAAAAAAAATTGCAAAAACGCTACGCAATCGTAGTATATACATTTTTGTATAAACGTGTACTGTAGAGGATATTTTAAAAATGATACTAACTTGATTTATTCCAGTCTTCCCTACAATAAATTGTAAATAAAACCCCAAATTTACTGCCAACAATAACTTAAGCCATAAGGGGCAAAAAAACATAAAATGGTATACATGATTACAGTCAAACTGCTGAATGAAAATGTTGAAGATTTGTTGGACCAAAATGAGTTTATAGTCGATCTAGATATTCATTCATTTGATCATCTTAAGAATTTGATCAAGGAAGCATACACGGGATCAACAAGAATAACCAACAATGATATTGGGTTTTACTTCAAAACTAAGCCTCTTTTGGATTTCCACCCTTTGGAACACAAAAGCTTTTATGGTTTGACGGATGACTCGCTATTAGGGGACTTGATTACCATTTCTGAAATAATACAACCAGGTGAAGAAATGCCTATTGTAGAACTCAATATTTTCATAAACGTTGATGGTTTTTTTAGAGATTATGAACCTGTGTTTACTGATGGTCTTTTAAGAAGTGAGGGACATGGGTTGTTTTCATCAATTTTAAATACAAACTATGATAAACTTTTGAAAGAGGGAATATCAGCCACTAATTCAAGACAGTTTACAGACTCGGACAACATCAATGTTGAAGAACAACAAAAGAACGTGAATGAAATTGATGAAGCACTACCAGCATCAATGAAAGATTTATCACCAACTGAAAGAGAAAAAGTTACTAGTGATCATTCCAAAAACTGCATTACTCCAAAAATAACATTCATAGACTCAAAGACTAAAAACAGAATTAAGATCTTATCAGATATAAACAGCAATGATTTTGTTTTGGTGGAAATAGAAAATTATAATGATAACATGATCAACCAAAAAGGCTACTTGCCCAAATCCAATTTTGATGAAATATCCACATTTTACTTTAGCTTTGTATCGAAGTATTCCAAACAGAAAACAGAAATTGAAATTCCTAAGTCAATTGTTAATGAAATCATTTCATTCAAATTTGATACCATGTACATTAAAGAATCTTTTTTGATAGAAAATAATTTTATAACCTCTGATACTATAAAGGAAAAAGATGTAGATGCTGAATTTGCTGACAGTATTGATGATGCTCCAATAACTGGTGATTGGGAAACATACGATATCCTGGGTACACAGTTTGAAGATTTGAGAACTATATTTGATCCACGAGGTCCAATCACTGAACGTTGCCTGAATTTTTTGAGTGTTTTCTTCAAAACAATTTACTTGATAATCAAACATTCTATTTTGGCTGCAATAGTTTTGTTTAATTTAGGCAATTTTATCCCAAGAGTTTTTGCCCTGGGATTAACAGTCTTAAACTTTGTTTATACTTTGCTGACAGACAAGGAAATTAAGAGTGTTTGGTCAGAGTACTTGAAGTCCTACAAGATGATGGACACTGAGTATAATGACATCATATCAATGACAAGCAATGATGGAGAGATTCCAATTTATGTTGTCTTGCAGCTACATAATAACCAATTTGTTAAAGATCAAATATCAGATTACTTGAGAAAAACAGAAGATTTCAATTTAGTTGAGTCACTGTACAATTTAGTATCTAACGACAGGTCATTAAATGAAATCAAATTACAAAAAATCAAAGATTTCATTAAGAATAGTCAATTGCCACATAGAATAGTAAAGTATCCTTACAAAACTGTAGATATTCAATCCAGAACAATGGTTGCTGAACCTGATTTACAAGATACCATTTTGGATGAATTTGTTGATAAGTTTTTTGTTGTAATGAAAAAGAGATTGGATGAAAATTTTTATCAAAGAATGCAAAATGAAACATCAGAAAGCCCTGAAATTGCTGCTAGAAAAATTAAAGATGTAGCTCTAGATTTGTTTGATCGTAATCATCAGTTGTGCTTAGCATTCCAAAAGCCCTTGTTTAAAATTTTAGTTGAGAATTTGAATTTTTGGAAAATAAATAACTTTCATTTGAAACCTTCTACTATGGCAAGGTGGCGAGTTGATTTTGATTTAGCTGAAAACAAAAGGGAATTAGAAGGTGAAATGAAACGAATTGATACTGAATTGAATGATATGGTACACACAATTGTGTCAGTGCGAAAAAGTCCAAATAATTATATTTCTATAAAAAATCGCCATTTGATTAAAGATCCATTATTCCAAGTCAACCGTTACGGAAATATATCTATATGTGACTTGAACAGCATCTTTTTTGAATTGAGAGAAGGAAGATTAACATTGGTTGAAAACACGACTTTAAAGTACCGAACTTTGAATGAGTATTTGTCTCATAATGCCAATACTTCAATTTTTGTAACCATATTATTATTTCCGATCCATTCATTGATGCTAGTTTTCAAAGAGTTTTGCGCATTGATAGACTTTATCTTTGGCTTTAGATTTTCAAAAAGAGAAGAATGGTTTGAGACTGCAAAAAACTTTATTGTGAATGGCGACATTGTGTACAGATACATTCCGATTCATTGGTACAGATGCCGAACCAGCTACGTAATTCCATGCTACTTCGTATTATTCTTCCTAACGCTTATACCAACATATCAGGAAAAACTAAACAAGATTATGTCCGAACGTGAATTATTATTGCATCGCATAAACAGCGAATTTGAAAAGTATTGGGAAACATTTGATAAGAATGAAGAGCTTATCATGGAAGAGAAAAGAAAGCAGGAAGAAAATGAACGCGTTCAACAAGAACTTCTGGAAGCAGAAAAAAACGATGTTATCTTAGGAGAGATTGAAGACAACATTGCGACTGAATAATACACGTGCCTTCCCATCAATTATATACAACTGTGTGAACAGCATCGACGAAGTTTAAATTATGATTATCCCCATCAAAAAAAAACATGACTAATGAATAATGAATATTCATATCATTATCTCATAATCTACCCTCCAACCGACCTTGGTGAACACAAACCCGAGGTATACCGTGTCTTTCAAATGATCTAGACGCACTCTAGATCATTGCCTTTTTTATGTAATATCGGACATAAGAGGCTATCGTTGCATTTTTCATGTAATATCGGACATAAGCGCATACCTTTCCCTTCTTTTGCTTCCACTATACACCAAAAATTAAGCGCCTAAATTTCAACAAAAAAAAACCTCCCAAGGGTAAATTGGCTTCTTGCTGGGAGGTACCTCTGTTAACCGGTTGAAAGCGGTGCTTTTTACAGCTATTTTTTGTGCTTTTCACTTTTTGCCACCCGCGTTTCTAGGTGTGTGTATCTAGAAAATTTTTACGCTAATTTTTATTGCCACACCATAATATCAAGGATCATAATCTTACCTTAACTATATATAAAGGGCTGATTGAAACAAGCATTTTTTTTCTGATAATCTATATAAATAGTTGTTTTAAAAGATAAACAGTCAACTACAAAGATGTTTTTCACTAAAGTATTACAAAATATAAAACCATACACTACACAAATTCCAAGAATGGTCGCCCAAGTTCAAAAGCCAGCTCCAAAATTCACTAAAACCGCCGTTGTTGACGGTGTCTTCGAAGAAGTCTCTTTAGACCAATACAAAGGTAAATTCGTTATCTTAGGTTTCATTCCATTAGCTTTCACTTTTGTTTGTCCTACTGAAATCACTGCCTTCTCCGATGCTATTGAAAAGTTCAAGGCTTTAAACGCTGAAGTTTTATTCGCTTCCACTGATTCCGAATACTCCTTATTAGCTTGGACTAATGTCGCCAGAAAGGATGGTGGTATTGGTGACGTTAAGATCCCATTATTAGCCGATACCAACCACTCTTTATCCAAGGACTACGGTGTTTTAATTGAAGATGCTGGTATTGCTTTAAGAGGTTTATTCGTCATTGATCCAAACCAAGTCGTCAGACAAATCACTATCAACGATTTACCAGTCGGTAGATCCGTTGATGAAGCTTTAAGATTAGTTGAAGCTTTCAACTGGACTGAAAAGAACGGTGCTGTTTTACCATGTAACTGGACTCCAGGTGCTTTAACCATCAAGCCAGAAGTTGATGCTTCCAAGGAATACTTCAACGCTGCCAACAAGGATTAAATGTAGAACATTATCTGTATTAAACTCATTAAAAAAAAAAATAAGGGGTTTTTTATCATCTTTGGCAAATTAGTAAATATATAATGACAATAACTTTTTTTTTTCTTTTTCTTTTGATTTAAACTTGAAATTGTTTATATTTCTAATTTTTCATATCCACTTGATACATATACCCATTTTAAGAACTTTTTCCATATCTTCTTCTTTCTAACTAATCCTTTCATAATCTGGAGATAAGTTTTAACAGTAAGATCAGGGACTTCTAAATCTGATTCAAAGTCTGCTGTTTTTGATATCACACCAGCTAGTTTGAGTAAATCTGACGACGTGTATTCTATCTCATAGGAGAAAATGTCTTCAATTAACTGTTCTAAGTTATTCTCATATTTTTTCTTGTTCACAAGTTTATAATATTGTTTGTTCAATCTATCTAACTTTAGGTAATATTGGGTAAATGATAAAGGTGTTCCGAATTGATTCTCAAATGCAGGCCCCATTGGCAACCCATCTGGCTTCGGTTTGGGAATCGTCTTATCCTTTTTCATTTTAGGCTTTTTTTTGCCTTTCTTTACTTGTATATCCACTGTGTCAATACTGTCAATTTCATTTTCCAAATCTTCAAAAAACCACTTCCAATCCATTACTTTGGTTTCCATACTTTCAACGTTTATCTCTGCTGGAATATCTGTTGTGTTGTATTCCCATATTCTGAATGCGGGATTAAATGTTGGTATGATAGATCCAGCAACGTTGATAATATGGTAAGCATGCTGCTCATTTTCTAAATCATCAAAGTCAATGTTTGATTGTAACTGAGAATACTCTTGCTTGACTTTTGACATGTATCTTCCTTTATTGATTGGTGCCGCACCTCTTCCAAAAAACATTGGCTCATCATCGCTTAATCCGTCTTTATAAACAGACTTATCCTTAGAGTCATCAATTTGTAGACTATTCATAAAGTAAGTCTCCTTCAATCTGTTTCTAAGTTCATCACCCTTAATAACATTAAAATAATCCAAATTCATGTGTCCCATCAAATTGCCTATAATCACATCTCTGTATTCATGAATCCATAGATTAATTTTTAAATAGCATGATTCTTCAAGGTTTTTTTGGATCAAAGGAACATGTGAAATGATCCAACACTTCATACCCATAGCTCTAAATTGGTTCAAAACAGATCCCAACCATAGCACGTGTTGATATCCAGAATCACCAGTAGACATACAAGAATCCACTAAAGGGTTGTTTTTAAAAAAGAACATGCTATTCAATGACAATATGACTAGTTTTCCAGGAACAACTTCTTTGAAAAAAGACCCAAATCTCTCATACAATCTTCTTTGTTCCTCTGGAATCATGCTTTGGTAAATAGAGCCCAATTGTCTAGTAATCATTGAAGGCCCAATATCCATAAGATTGTGTGGATAAATGTCATTGTTTCCAATCGAAGGAATTATAGGAATATCGGAAAACAACTCCGAAAGTCTTGTTGAAACATCTCTATTGTTGCCCATGATTTCAAAACTTGTTCTAGGTATCTTTCTATCGTTGTCATGACGAGAATTGTCTCCTGTCCATACGATAAAGTCAATTTCACTTGAAGGAAAGGCTCTTGATAAGTAGTTGAAAGTTTCTACTACTAAGTCCATTGGAGAATCACACCCTAGCATAGGATCACCAAATTTCGAGCCCTTGGGTAAATCAGAAACACTTTCAGTTTGGATATCTCTGTGACATGCATATTCTAACAAACCTCCCTCAATGTAGTAAGGATCGGGATGCGGATCTGTTATGTGTAAAAATCTTCCTGTTAGTTTCTTCTTGGTGTTTTTAACTTCACTAACTGTGATATATTTACTAGGATTTTTGATTAAAAGTTCAAACTCATCTTCATTTTCTGATTCTATTACATTTTGTGTTATATTTGGTATTAAATATAAATTTTCTTTATATAAGGTATTAAGAATATCTTTGTTATCGTGAACATTCAAGTTACTGTACAGATAACAAGTGGTCAACGCTACAGGAAAAAAAAGGAGCAAAAGTTTCCAAAACTTACCAAAAGAACGGTCATGCATTATTGATATGGTATGCTGGGAGTTTTATTTATTTAAACTTGTATAAATTCATAAGGTCTTTTTAAAATATTTGTTTCTTTTTCTTTTTTTTTAAAAAAAACAAATATTAGCCTTTTTCAATCATCACCTTTTAAAGGGGTTAATAGCATGTTTTTTTCTGTCCGCTACGATAAGGCTAATTAAACAGTAGCACGTGCCATGTTAAAAAAAAATAAGAATTATATTATCACCGTAATCACGGTTATTTCTTGGTAGCAAGCTTTCTAGAATCTTGAGATAAATCAATCAGTTGAAAAGTCTCTAACAACTTGGGTTTAATTTCTTGGTTTTGAGTCATAACGGAAGGTTTGAATTCTGCAAAAACACTCATTTTATTAAACTTCTTGTATTTGGTGTTTTTTGAATGGATGATTGATGCTTCTGATGGTGTATTTGCATGTCCCAAATTCTTTTTTCTCTCCTTTTGATTCAGTTTTCTTATGCAATAGTTTATTTTCGACAAATTTGGTGTCTTTATGTCTTCTAAAGAGTATATGAGCAAGTCGGTATTTATACTTTGGATGGTTCTCGCGCTTATTACATGATCTTTTGTTAGTATTTCATAGATTTTATTTGCCTCTTCTTTATCAGTAGGTTCTGTTATTTCTTGATTATCCTGCCATATAAGATCCAATAGTTGATCTATGTCGTTCATTTGTATGGTATAATTTCACTGTGGTCAATGTTCTTTGGTTGTTTTTAATACATTTTTGTCAAATTTTGATCTCCAAATGTGTAGTTTTCAACAGGCCAAAAAAAAAAAACGCTTTAAAAAAAAATGAAAGCCTATATGAAATACCCATATGAGGGATTCTTTCAATGTATCTACGGATATTGAAAAAGGCCCTTTTAATAAGGACTATATGATTTAAAACCCCCGATTATTACTCAGTTTAAAGAACCAGAACACAGGCTGAAGTTAAACAAACAATGCTTTACAAGATACCACAATTTCCTCAGTATACATTTTCCATTGATATTGTTACTTCAAAAGAGGCCATAGCAGCTGGAAATATAGAAAATGTAGTTTTTTTAAACCACAAGTATATCAGCTCTTTAAACATCTTATTTTCTTCAATCTATAAAACTATCATAACATATAAGAATACCAACAACAAATTCACAGATTCAACATTCATAAAAGACATTTTTATCAACTTGTATGCCACCAAAAATGTCAAGAAGATTGCCTTTGATACTTTTACTGTTCTTCCTGAAAATGAATACTGTTTGAAAGTTGAGCTATTAGACGCATCTAGCACTGTCAAAACTGTAACATCACCAGAAGATATTGAAAAAATCATCAACAAAGAAAAAGAAATTGAAAAAATCAAAGAGATCTACGGCACAACCGATGAAATCGAAATCAACGAATTAATCCAACTAAGGGGATTGTAAAACTCTTTACTGTATATAAATTCAAACATTAAGACTTAAGTTTCAGCTTTTCTTCTTCAACATAGACACCAAAACCTAAAAACGCTTCATTCAACAAAATATCATACACTTGTTTTTCATCGAATCCATTGGCTACATATCTTGGATTCTTGCTTAAGTTTGATATGAACGGATCATAGTATGTGTTGTCATCTTCCATGACTTTATATTTCTTTTGCAGATCTCTATCACCGTTAAATGGCGTGAAAGGAACATCTCCCATGTCTGCAGCATTTCCGTTATCATTCAATTTATCGAAATGATTATGTGTGTAAGAATTAGATTTCAAAACCTTATTCAACTCCTCAAGCTTTCTTCTTTGTGATGACTTCTTCAATTTAATCTCCATTTTCACATTGGCAATAATTTTATTTTTATCCGTACCTTTACTCAATTCATCAATGATTCTTTGTTTATATGATTGATTGTCCTCAACATTTTGGTCATCAATTTGCTTAATTAGTTGCAATCTTTCTCTTTCTAATACTTGCTGCATGCTTTGCATATCTTGTTGACTGTTTTCTTGTCTTTTGAGCTTTTGGTTGTTGGTATTAATTAACTTTTTATTCATTTGTTCATATTTAGATAGCTTTCTTTCAACAGATGCTATTTGTTCTTCATTTTCACTGTCTAAATTACTCAATTCAAATATAACATCTTCTCTATCTTCTAAAAAGCTATCATATTCTTCTCTGGTATCAAAATCTTCTTCCAATTTATTCATAATCTTGTACACTTTATTTCTGATATCAATTTCCTTTTCAATCTCAATATTATCAAAAATTTGTCTTTTAAATTTCAATTTTCTTAAAATCTTATTACAGTTCTCATACGGACACTTTGTAGGTCCTAAAGAAAATATTCTGTCAACACAGGACTCACAAATCTTATGGTAACACTCTGGATTGACTAAAAACTTCATGTCTGGCGATAAGTATCTAGATGTCTTACAAATTGGACACACAATATCTCTCATGTCTTCATTTTCGTTTTCTGATTCAACTTCTGATTCATCATCTGAGTAAAGTTTTTGTCTTTTGGCAGTAGGTTCAACTCCTCTTTCAAGTTGTTCTGCTCTCAACACACCTGCTACTTGACTCATAAATGCTTTTAATCTTTGGGTATTGTCAAGTGTTTTGTTCAAGTAGAGTATGGTTAAACCAGCTTGTTGAAAAAAAAAAATATACATATATAAGGATCTGAGGCCATAAAAAATTACATGAAAAAAAAAACGTGAGGGTAAAAATATGGAAAGCCATTTTCACTACTGTATATAGTCACATGCAAAAGAGGATTATACTAGGGCCTCTTCTAGTAATTCTTGGCCATTGCTTTTCAAAGCAAATCTAGTATCAGATTGAGGATCTTCAATATGATATTCTAACATAGTACTATAATCAACTACTCTGTTGTTTATTAAACCTTCTGAAGTTTTCAAGTTTTGAAATATCAGCCTTTCCCATATAGGAGCTCTAGTATCAGTATTCAAAAAGAAGTCTTTTAAATTTTGAACAACACCGTAATCAAACGGAGATAGGCAGGTAACGTTTCCATTGTAGCTATAGTAGACTATTGATAAATATTGAACTACTTCAATCAAGAGTGTTTTAATCAAAAAGTCGCTTAAAACTTTATTCTTTGATAATACTTTCTTTCTAAATAATTGAATTTTTTCAAAAAATATTATTCTATTTCTGTTAAGCAATTTATCAACTTGGAAGTTTTTGTCTTTTTTATAAATTTCAGATCTTCTGTAAAAGTCTCTAGGGGAACTTTCAAACTGACCATATTCAAAACGAGTCATTGAATAGTCACTATCAGGTAAACTTTCAATTTCTTCCACAATTTCAGAAAACTTATTATCTCTACTGGATTCGTAGTTTTTATAATTTTTCATAAATGACTTTCTCATGATTTCAAATTCATTGCCAGTAAATCCTTTGGTTATCACAAATAATTGAGTCAACAATAACCAAAAGACCCAAATTCCCTGGAATGCCATAAATGAAACAGAATATAACATGAATGAATCCTTTCTATAAGCAGCACATAGTTTATCATCACCTAATAAAAAGCAATTTTTAAATTTATATGCATCTTCCAAGTAATCAAAGTACTCATAACTACCTTCCAAAATCAAAGAAATTGAATATAACAAAACAATCACAAAGTAGATAAAGAATTTATGATTGTTTAAACCAACATCATTAAAAATCCAAATACAGAAATGATCCAATTTGTTCACAACTTTTTGGTTTCTATGTAAAAATCTTGATCTCAAAACAACAGGCTTTAAAGAATCCAAATCAAAATGTCTTAGATTGAATTGGTTTTTTTCCATCAACATATTGATATCCTTTTTCAAGTTTTCAAGTCTGTCTTCAGGTTTATCCTCATTTATGTATCCTGGATCAATCTTAAACATCAATCTATACAGTAAAAAAGGCAACAAAAAGTAAATGAACACAACCGATCTTAAAAAGTAAAAAAACCCTAAGTCAACTATCGTAAAGTATAGAATTCTGGTAATATGGAAGTAAATCCCCCAAAGAATAGTACTCCACAGAACACCTGATAGCAAGTATGAAGAGTAAGCTGCTTTTCTCACTCTTGATTGCCAAGTGGCTCCGCAATTAGGTATAGTTAGTGGAATGACAACATGCACATATAGCAGCCCAAATATACCCATCAAAAGTGGTTGAATGAATATAGCATGTATAAAGATATTGCAGTAATCACCAAGCTTAGCTATCAACCCCATATGCAAAAATGGTAACAACAGGTACATAATCTGGAATTTGAAAGCAATATCCTTAGGTGGATGATTCAATTCAAAAAACTTTCCAATAAAAGTTGTGGAGAATATGGTATCACCATCATACATATACCCATTCTTTTGCAGTGCTGTTTTAAGATTTTTTTCAGTATTCATTTCTTTGGCCATAACAAAACAATCTTTTTGAGCCCCATCTTTCAAAACAGATTCGTACAAGTGAGATTTTATAGAAGTGTTCAGCTTTTTGATAATCAATGATAGTACCTCTGTGTTTCCCTTGACTATAGCCCAATTCAAACAATTGAAACCATCATTATCTTTGTACCCTAACTGAAGCTGGTTTTCAGTGTCTGCTAGCTTTAAAAGTGTGCTAACAGTCAAAGCATCACCTTGATAGCATGCCAGCATTAATGCTGTTCTGCCATCATTATTTTGGTAGTTAACGTCGATCTTATCTCCGTAAAAGGTTAAGATATAAATGATATTCATGATATTGGAAGACAGAGTGGCTAATTGCAAAATATTATACCCTTGTGAATCAACAGCATTGATATCAGCACCTTTTTGAACCAATTCCTTAAAAATGTATAAATGACCGTATTTAACTGCCCAATGCAATGGTGTAGTTTTAGAAACATCATTAGTAACTCTGTTGATAGCATAGTCAGGCAGAGAGACCAAGTATTTGACAACAGTTAGCCTGTTATTTATACATGCCCAATGCAATCCTGATATGTTGTCATCCAAAACCGGATTTACATCGTCTTTGTAATCAATAGCCTTTGATTCTATTAGTTCTCGTACTTTTTTAACATCACCTTGTTGACAAGCGACAGTATATTCTTCGTATACTGAAGTATCTGGTGCAGATAGATTTGATTCCTGTTCATTGCTGTATATTATTTGAATGGATGACAAAGATTTGTTTTCTTCTGAATGATTATCAGTTAGAGATACCACATCTCCAACAGTAGATGTAGGTAGCAATGAATCATCATCACCGTAAATGCTGTTGTTTAAAGATTTTTGATCATTTTTATCACCAAGTGAAGTTGTTTCAAGTTCTTCGCTCATTTGAATATAAAAATGTTCCTATTCAACTCTGGGATTCCTTTTTTTTTCCTTCTGGACTTCTAGAACTCTGATCTTTGTTCTTTCCCAAACGTGCTATTTTTAATTCATTAATCAATATCCTGTTATTTTCATAAGAGCATCGTGTTTCAAAACGTGCCATTAGAAAAAAGTGAAATAAAAAATTTTTATAGCCGAAATATGAATCTCACCAATTTTCAGATCTAGTCATGTGACCCAGCCCTTGGAATCATCAAAAGCCATATGTGACGATACTGCTCCCATATTGGTACTAAGCTGTTTGTGAATATACTGTATAGTTTTCAAAGGGAAAACCCCCTCCAAAAAACTCCCTCCCCCATATATATGTTTAAGCCTTTCTAATGACTGATTATTATACAGCTTCTAAAGCAGAGGTTGAACTACTTGCTCAAAAAGACGAAGAATATATCACATCTATACAGTCATATTTTCAAAGCATCACTGAACTTTTACCACTGAGGTATAAGAAGACTTTGTATCAGAACAACAAGAAATTAATTAAAAATGCATCAGTTATTGTTTATTATATGAACAGTTTTTTCAAAAATAATCCCACTTTAGCAGAAACATACACATCAATTAAGCCGTCAAAAATACAAAATCTTTTACACATGATATATCTTTTGTTTATGAATACAAATTTATATTCAAAAGCAAGGATGTTATACCCAAATTGGATCAAAAGATTGAATAATTTGTTGAAAATAGTGTTTAATTTGTATGATATGAAAATATTTCAAAGATTATCTACCTCAGACTATAACAGGACATACACGACCATCAATGATCCATTCAATACGATAGGGAAACTTATGCTCAT
>ERZ794936.125-NODE-125-length-53945-cov-32.783040_pt1 | contig 53945 bp, 29 predicted proteins | sample MGYA00511083_ERZ794936 | MGnify/ENA primary metagenome ERZ794936 (study PRJEB30137, sample SAMN04331409) | food metagenome | isolation source: Y2 must sample point D1 replicate A | place: Australia: South Australia | collected 2014 ... | reverse complement strand
AAAAAAAAAAAAAAAAAAAAAAAAAAAAAAAAAAAAAAAAAAAAAAAAAAAATAAGAAAAAAAAATAAGAAAAAAAAATAAGAAAAAAAACCTGGCCATTACTAAACCTTGGAGCTATTTAACTGATCATGCCCAACCCAACCCCCACTAAGCGAAAACAAAAAAGACCCAACTAACTGAACCATCTTTGAACAAACCCAAAAGCGCTCAACTTTACTTTGAAGCTAGTTGATCAATCCATAACCCAGTTAGCCATGCCTACACGTTCGCTATTAAACGATTCTCCGCAAGATGAATCTTTTGAAAGCGCTGAGATGCCCTTGGAACCACCAACATATGACGATATCGAAATTGGCCATCCAGAGGAAGAGATGTTGCTCGAAGACAGCTCCTCTGAGCAGGTCCATTGGTACTCCCAAAACATAAAAGAAAACTCACTTGTACAAGTGCTACAAAACATTAAAGACTATTTGTACGATTTTGTAGTGATACCCTTTCGCTTGAAAGTGGTGCGACCACTGATGGAATACTACTATTTTTTTTGTATCTCATATGAATACTATTTAGCCAAGATAGGTAACCCATTAATCATGAAAAGATTCGTGTACGTGTTTTTGATGAGCATATTTGCATACGGTATCTTTAGGGCCACCATGGACGAAACCGCGCGTGCTGTAAAAGGAACGTTTTCCGACCATGATGAACTTTTGCACTATGCTAAAAGATGTGTTGATCTTGCAAAGTTCGAGCAAGACTTGGAATATTTGAGTAGCATGCATCACAATTCGGGTACAAAAGGTGATTTGTTGTTTGTGAACTATATCGAGGAAAGCTTAAACAAAAATGGTATCAAACTGTCCCTCAAATCTGAATACGATACGTATTTGAATTTTCCCACCGAGAAATCGACTCTTTCTTATTATGTGCTTGATGAGAACAATGAAGGGCAAGAACGCCAAGAAATTGCATTGAGCAACGAAAATTTCAACCCATTATCAATAAACGGGGACTTGAAAGGGAAAAGACTACTTTATAATAACTACGGAACTCACACAGACTATGACGCATTAGATGAGAAAAGTATCAATTATGAAGACGCTGTTATTGTGCTGAAATACAGTGAGTTGGTGAGTGAGCAAATCCTATTGGCTCAAGAGAAAAAAGTTGCGGGAATAATTTTTATCAGCCGTCAAGACGCTGATGATGGCCCTGGAAAGGAAACCACAAATCAAGACTCTTCCTCAACGGAAATCGGAGAGAAATTGTTGCAAGAAAGTAAATACGATGACTTGGTTCAGATGATTGGAGTAGGTATAACCCAATACGGGATAGGTGATCCGTTGTCTCCGGGATGGTCTTCAAATTTGCCTCAAAAGATAACTTTAGAACACTCGAATTTAGTACCCAAAATTCCCACACTACCAGTCTCGATCAACCAAATAAGGCCTCTTTTGCGTACACTTTTGGTTGACAAGCAGGCCGTGCATGTTGATATGCATGTTGAACTGGATGCAGACGAAAGACATCCGTCCTGGGACCTGGTGGCCAAAATTGAGGGGAAAGAGCAGAACGACAAAGCCATAATCATTGCGGCAGCGCGGGACTCTGTGTCTTTTGGTGCTTCGTATCCTAATTTTGGGACGGCCACTTTACTAGCGTTGGCACAGTTGTTTCAACAGATAAAATACAAATACAATTGGAAGCCGTTGAGAAACATCTATTTTATGTCTTATGACTCTTCCATGTACAACTACGAAGGCTCCACGGAAATACTAGAAGACAAGATAATGTCAATAAGGCACGAGGTGTATGCCTTTATGGACATTACTCAATTAGGAATAGATAGCAACAATCTTTTTGTCCAAGGTCACCCAATTTTCCACGATTTTTTCAACAAGTTAAGTGATAAGTTTGATTTTCAAATAAAAACGAAAAATGTGCAACAATATGGTGGATGGACTCCGTACATGGCCAAAGGGTTTCCCGTCGTAGTTTTGTCATCAAAATCAAATCTTGAAAACAGTTTGCCCAAGTTTTCCAAAGGTGACGACTGGGAAAACATGAAAAAAACGCTCTACAAGGAGTATAAAGACGGAAATGGTTGGGACAGAACTTCAAGATTGATTTTATACACATTGGAAGTTGCACTGGGATTGGCAGACGACCCAATCATACCTTTCAACTTTGGAACTTTTACAAACTCGGTTTATGCAAGTTATCAAGACTTGGAAGAGGAAGTTAAAAATTTGGATGAAGAGGGCAAACAAATTGATTTGAGTCCTATCAAACGCGCCTTGGATACTTGGACTTTTGTGGTGAAAGAATGGGAACACATTTTGTTTATTTGGAACCAAATTGTCAATGAGGACGGTAACCACGAGGAGCCCAGCTTGATTGCTATCCATAGATGGGCATGGAATAGGAAGCTCGCGGCGACTCCTTTGAAACAAGTTGATTCGAAAGGTATTTCTAATGAAAGAAGATCATACAAAAACATAATTTTTGGTCCCACTTTGTGGTCCTCGTCTTCTTACGAGTGGTGGTCATTTCCAGGAGTAAGGGATGCTTTGAGATCCAAAAACTGGGACTCAGCACAGGAAAGCGTAAACGCTGTAGGAGACATCCTTCAGAAAACTGCAATAATGTTCAAAGAAGAGGACGCTGCGGAGTAACCTCTAGCTGGTTTACCTAAAGACAATTTCTTTTTTAGCTGCTGTTGTTTGTTTGGTTTTTTTTTGTTTGGAGATGTCTGGATATGAGTTCTTATTATATATCTAAGTACATTGATCTTTCTTTTTGATTAGCTCACATTTTATTTTATTTTTTTATTCATGTGTTCGAATATATGCATGCTTTTTAGCACTTACAGAACGAAACCGATATAACTTTTGGCTGCTCATCACCACACCGAAACTGTTGAACTTTTTGGGTTTTGGCTTGGGAGATGTGTTCTTTGTGTTTTTTTTTTTTTGTCGTTTGCGCGCTTTGGATGAGACAAAAATACTCAAAGGCCATTTTCTAAGGTTAAACGAGCAAAAATTATATTGACAATGAATTCTTGATTATATATACCGTTCTTCCAATGAATAAGAAACCTTGGAAGTTGTTGTAAGTAAAGAGCTTGTTTTCATAAGAGCAAAAGACCAAGTCCTTCACGAAAACAACTTCAAAAAAACACAAACAACACAAAAAAAAAATGTCATTTTTAGTCAATCTTTTGTTTGGAAAAGTCAACGTCCAACAAGATCCTACTGGTTTGGTGGACTCCAACAGTGCGGCCAACAATCTAACAGAGGCTGAACAGCCTGTTGTGGAACAGAAATTTACTCCAAAAATGCTTAACAAGTATAACGGCCACGACGATCCCCGCATTTTCATTGCGGTTAAGGGCAATGTGTATGACTGCACCAAGGGGAGACAGTTTTATGGGCCAAGTGGTCCTTACAACAATTTTGCAGGACATGATGCTTCCCGGGGACTAGCTCGCAACTCGTTTGAGATAGAAAACGTGAAAGAATGGCATCAACCAATTGATGATTTGAAAGATTTGACTGACAAGGAGCGCGTCGCTCTAGACGATTGGGAAGCCCACTTTAAAAACAAGTATGCTTTGGTTGGGCAATTGATTTCGGAAAACCAATAAACCACTCAAAGAGTCAAAACTCTAAAAGCTGTTACGCTTATTCAAAAGTTTAAAATTATTTATATACAAAATGTATACGCACAATAAAAGTTTATGTGTAAATCTGGCTACTTATGTTTTCTTTTGTCTTTTTAATGTTTCTACAAGCTCAGAATAGCCTGTAATGATATCCTCACTTCTTTTGTAAAAATCCAAGACACCTAATTTTTTTGGACTCGTGTCTGTGGTTGCAGCTTCCAGCGTTAGTTTAGTCAAATTTCCCCATATACCTTCCAGATTTCCGGTCAGTGCTTCTTCCATTTCTTCGTTCATTTGCTGCAAAAAGCCCTGAATGGACTTTTTTGTAGATAAATACTTTTGTCTTAACTTTTTTCTATGATAAGCGTTGCTAGGCAGGGGGTTCTCCAAATTGTAATTGGTTTTTGAAACTTGCACAGATTTACCAGCACCAAATGTAAGATTCTTCCTTGATTCTGTAGATTGTGCTAAAATTACGCTGCTCAAAATAGGTGAAGAAGCCTTCAAGATGGGAATGCAGACTGTTTTCAAAACATTTGGGCCATAGTAGTTGAGTTTAACATCTAAAAGATTGTTGAATTGTTTTTTTAAATAAAGCTCTTTTTTTTGTATCTTTGCAGGAGTAAAGCTTGGCAAGTCTAGTAATTTTTGAGTTGGCGAATCTAACAGCAAAGGCTTTAATTTGTATTGATGATTGCTCAAATGCAATTTAAATAAAGTTTTTTTTTCCAAGTAGACCAGATCTGTGTTGTTCGGAGCAACTTTGTTTTGATAAGGTTTGGGTGCAACCCTCATATGAACAATCATCAATGGTAAGTTCTTGGCTCTTTTGGAGCGGTTCCCACGTCTACCTTTGCTCCAAAAAAACTTTCCACATTTTGGGTCTTGAGCAATGCTTCGGGAATGGCTACGCAAAATGGACCACTTGTTGTGGCGGTTGTATTTGTGCACTTTGTGAAGTTTCCATCTATTTTTTAAAGGCTCAAGTTGCAATGTGTCTCTTATACAACGCAAAGCTCTCTTGGCTTTCAACTTTTTAGATTTTCTGGGCAAAGGTGGGGCTTTCATGGTTGTCTTTCAAGGTCTTTGGGGATAATTCTAATTATTGAATATGATAAAAGCTGTTTATTTTATATTATTAAAATGCCATCAATGGCACTTGCCCTTTAGAAAAAAAAAAAAAAATTATGTTTATTTTCCTCAAGTTGAGAAAAAACAAAAAAAATCTTAAAGAAGGCTAGATTGAATACTAAAGTTAAAAGAGCAAAACAAACATTTACATAAAGTTCAAAGAAATCAGTTATTCAACTTATAAAAAGTTTTAAATCTATATCAATTTTATGTATTTGACTGTTCAGGTTTAGATAACAAAAACACTTTGTACTAGCAAATCACTATTTTTTTTTTTTTTTGTAAAATTACACCACAAATGCGTCTCTTGGAAGATTGTGCATACTAGATTGGAAACCTTTCATTGCAACATCGTACTGCCAGCCACTTTGTTCACAAAGCATGTATGCAAATTGAGCGTTCAATTTTGTTTCCATGTGAACTCTGTTGATGAGTTGCAACTGCACTGGGTTTAATTTGCTCATGACATCTGGTGGTATTTGAAGAGTTGGGGCTAGCTGAGGAGCCGGTTGAGAACCCATTTGTGGCGGCTGACCAAGTCCCGGTACGGCAGGCGGAGCAACAACGGCAGGAATAGGTGCTTGTATAACTGTTTCCGGTTTTTTCGGAATCCAAGACCCTCTGACAAACCCTCTAATCGTTAATAGATCAGACGCAATAACTACAGATCCATTTTGCGGAATGACAACCCATGTTCTATCAAACGATTTTTTCGACAATTTGTTGCTTTCTGATGACGATTGACCAGTTGAAGTATTGTATCTTCTGTTTCTATTGTTGTAACCCCGTCTGTTGTTTTGAGAAGAGCTTGATGAAGAAGCAGACGTATCCTTTTCAGGTTTATTAATTTCGTCAAAAGAGCCATGCAATGTGATGATAAACCCATTAACAGCAGAATACGTTACAGCTTGAACGGAGTATAATTCTGGATTTTCAAGCAAAGTATGTTTGGTAACTGGAATGGATCTGAACAATTCACTAATTTGCTGTTGACCCATACCTAGTCTTTGTTCTTTCAACTTTTCAGTAGAAACTTTTATCGTGTTTCTATTTAGTGATGTATAATATCCAAATGCGGGACTTTGGTCAGACTCTTCAACAGTAGATGGTGGGATTGAGGTATCTGTTGACAAAGAAAATTGCGATTGGGCTGTGTATAAGGACAACGATTGTTGTCTGTTTGTATCCCATAGATTCAAGAAGTTTGATACAAACCCACTGGCATATTGGCCAACGTCGTTGGTTTCAAAAAAAAATTGTTGTTGTGGGAACCCTTGCAACTCGTAAATGCTTTTCAATTTCATTTCATCCCTAATCATCACGCTGTCTAATAATATCAATTTCGGGAAGATTTTCAAGATTGAATTTTTGTATTGAGAGTCCATAGTAACTTTATTATTGACTAAAATCAATTCTCTCAACTTTTTAAATTTCCCCTTCCATTGCTCCAAACTCGTCAGTTTTTCAATTTGATTATTTGCTAAACTTAAATTAAGTAAATCCGGATATGCTTCATATAAGGTGCTCAAACAGAAAACATCTCTCAAATTATTAGAAGATAGGTCAATTGTTTCCACAACAACACCCTTTTTCTTCTCATTAAGCGCTATTTTCATTATAGCAGGATATAGTTTTGCAGGGGTAGACAACATGTTGAGAATCCCGCTTGACATTAAAGTTTGGTCTTGTTGTAATGCTGACAAATTCAACATTTTCATTTGAGGATTGTATCTGGTATAGAAAAAATTTGTGAACACGGCAACATTGTTGGACATGGTACCCCCAGTGACCGTTGCCATTGCACCGGCTTGTTCAAGCGTATTAAACTTCAAACCGTTTCCTGCAAATCGGACCCCTGACCAGGTCATCAAGTTTTTCGCAATTTCAGGACTGTCAACATACCCAACAACTAATTGGCCCTCCTGATAAGAATCCTTGACAGCAATTTTAGTTTTTCGACTGATAAAGCTAATGACATCAGTGGGAGAAGCACCTTGCCAACCGTTAATGCTAATTTTCACCCTATTGTTATTGACGTTTTGTTGTGCAGCATTCATTATGTTATTTGCATTTCCATGAAAATTGGAACCCTGCTGATTGCCTCTACCAAACATTGTAACGGTTGAGCTTATTGAATGACTGTGTGGCTAACTGGACAAAACGTATTAAAAAAAAAAAAAACAAAAAAAAACAAAAAAAACACACAAAAAAAAGAATCACTGACTGAATGTAAAAGTGTGAGTCTTTAAAACCTTACTCGAGGAAGCGTGCGTTGCCTTTAGTCTTGAGGAGCTTTGAGTGTTGATGTGACAGTTATGTGCTCTTCTAAACAGTATGTTCATGAAAGCCTTCCAGAGATGCACGCTAGAATCAAACCCAAAATCCCCGAGATCAATGATAATCATCATTTTAAAAGGCTTTTATTTTTTTTTTCCAATTATTCTTTTCGCTTGAAAGATGGTTCTCGATTTTATTCAAGACCCAGAAAATCGAAAATGAAAAAAAAAAAAAAATCAATTTGGTTACCCAGCTCAAGAGCACAACCATTCAGACTCAAAATTGTAGGTTAAAGTTATGGGCCCAAAAAAATGGTTTTTGTTTTTTTTTTTTTTGGGGCCCAGAATTGTTGGGCGTGAAACTTTTATCCATTTCCAAAAATCTTCAATCCACCGTGTTATTTTCAATTCAATTCATGAGTAAAAAAAAAAATGCAAAGCACAACTTTTTAGTGGTTTTAACTAATCTGATGACGAAATTCCAAAAGACTAAACACTACTTTGAAGAAACGCATTGCCAAGAACAATTTTAGTAACCAAATTAAGGAAATCAATAAATAAAAGAAAACACACACGCGAAATTGTGTTTCCCAGGTTACTAAATATAATATGGTGTTGAATTACGATTACGATGAGAGCTCCGAAACGTGGCCATTTTTTCTAATAACTGTAGGGTCAGCCATTTTGATTCCTTTCACGATCTCTCACTTTTTATCTTTGTTTAAAAAAGACGCCGACTATTTTGAAAACATTCAGCAAACGTACAAGGATAACAAGGAGTTGCTCAATTTGAGCAAAGAGATCCAGGACTTGAACAATGAGTACACGGATGCAGACATGCAAAAATTGCGTTCAAAATACGAATCCAAACAAAAAAGAAGCAAAATTTTCAACTGGAAAACCTATGTGCTTGCTGCATCTTGGATGCTGATGGCGTATCTAATACAATCCACTCTAAGCAACAAATCTATTTTTGAAAAAGCAGCCAAGGAGTTGTTTGATCCATACGAAATGTTGGGATTGGCTAGCTCTTCTACAGACAAAGAAATCAGATCTGCTTACAGAAAGCTTTCTGTTCGGTTGCATCCTGATAAAATGCCGAAAAACTTGAGCGATATGGAAAAATTGAAATTTGAAGAAGACTATGTTTTGATCACAAAAGCTTACAAAGCCTTAACTGATGAATTGACCAAAGAAAACTACTTGAAGTACGGCCATCCAGACGGTCCTCAATCTGTGTCTCATGGGATTGCTTTGCCTAAATTTTTGGTTGATAGTTCGGCATCTCCATATATCTTAGCTATTTACATTGGTATTTTGGCTTTTATTTTACCATATTTTGTCAACAAATGGTGGACTTCTTCCAAATTGTACACCAAAACAGGTATTCATGTTGAATCGGCTTCCTTTTTTATTAGTAAAGTTTTCAATTATAAACCAAGTGAAATCGTCACAGTAGACACTATTTTGCATTGGTTAAGTCATGCAGAAGAATACAAAATTCTGTACCCTGAACATAGTCCTGAAACTTTTTACCAATTGCTGAAAAACCATATTGAAAGAAAACCAAACGGATCCAAACAACTGGATGACATTTCTTTTAGAGTTGTTGCGAAAACACATTCATTGTTGTACTCTTTGTTAAACATTTCAACTGTTTTCAGAAACGTCGACATTACCTTAAAATTATTAGAAACGTTCAAATCTATTGTTCAGGCAGTTGACTCTTCGAGATCCAAACATGAATTACTACAGTTGCCAAACGTTGGAGAATTGCCAGACACGAAAACATTAGAAAACCCACAATTGGGTTCTGTGAAAACTTTGGGGAAACTATTCACCCTTTCCGAAGACGATAAAGCTAAAGTTTTGGGTTTGGACAAAAAATCCAAAGAGTTTAAAGATGCCATGAAGGTTGCTTCAGATATTCCACAGTTGTTACTACTAAGAGCCAAATTTGTGGTTCCTGGAGAAAAAGTTGTTACTCCAGGCTCTCTTCCCCACATTGACTTGAAAGTTTTAGTTAGGTCTCCAAAGTCTAAATTCATTTCAGGAGAAATTTTCCCTGAGGATAAAATCAATTATTATCATGACGATTTCGAAAACTTGAAAGATCCATTCCAAAAAATTGCTGAGCAACCAATCGTTCCACAAACTTTTGCTCCTCGTTTCCCAGTTTTGAGACACTCAACGTACGCTACTTTGGTTATTAATCAAACAGATAACAAAATCATTCAAACTCCAAGTAAAACCAACAATCTTCATTTCGAAAACATTAAAAATGAAGCCATTTTATCGCAATTTGACAAGTATTTGACAAAAGATGTCAAATTGGACAAAGAAAACTTCAAAGCAGACGAGTGGAAAGTAAGCACAATCAAAATCCCGTTTGGCCAACCGGCTCCACAAGAAAAGGGCATTACTTTTTACAGAATTGTTGTTTCCAACACTGACTTCTTTGGTGGTGATTTGGACTTTACCATGCCGATGGAAGTTAAAGATTTACCTCCACTGACTGAAGCTGAAAAACTAGAAATTGAAATGCAAGAGGTGTACGAGTCTGAGTCTGAGTCTGATGACGATGACGATGACGAAAAAGATGAACACGGCAGTGACTACGACTCGGAAAGCGACTTTACCGATATCGATACTGACACAGAAGATGAAGAAGAGTGATTGAAAGTGTGGGATACCAAGCCAGTATTAGTGCTGTGTATCATTGTTGGAGCTTATAAAATTTTCTATAAAATCGTTGAATTTCTTTCGATCTTGATTTATAATGAAATTTCCATAAATCATGACAAATGTTTTGTTAGCACCAATGCATCCATTTTCGAACCGTTCTTGAATGTGTAGTAGTTTGGTAGTGCTTTTCCGGTTTGCTGAAAGCCATGTTTCTTATACCACTCTAAAGATTTAATGTTGTCTATTGAAACATGTACCGTAATCTTGCGTAGATAGTTGTCTTTGCAGACATCTTCTATCGACTCAAGCATCAATGTTCCATAGTTTTTGTTTTGGTAGTTCGCACACACTGCAATGACTTCTATGTACAAGCCGTCAGGAACAGCGCTAGTAGAGTTTTTAAAAAGCATTTTGGCTTTAAAACACCCAACAGGATAGCCAATTTTTGGATCGAGCACCAGCTTACTGAAATATATGGAAGAATCATGCTCGTTTATGTTTTTCAGCGATTCTTGGAAAAACTTTAACGGGAATGCGACAGGCAAACATTGCTGTGATATCATGAAAGCATTGTACACATTTGTTTCAGTGACTTCTACAAGGCTCATATCACAATGATTGATATGTCGTCAATTGTCTTTTTGTTGGGTTTTTTCCGCACTTTAAACCATTGATTGATATTGACTTTCCGCTCGATGAGTTGCTTTAATGAGTTTTGAATGTCCAGACCTTTTCTGTAATTTTTTTTTTTTTTTTTTCATGCTCAAAAAAAGGAAAAGAGCGCTCCGCGGTACCAAAAATGAATCGCTCTTTTTTAGTTTTGGAAAGGCAAATTCAAATTTGAGTATCAGAGCTGAAAGCTAAATCGTCAATAAAGCACCAAAAAAAGCAATCCCTCAAGCAATCAATTATTTCCCAACTTTCCCAAGAAACAAGCATGTTGCGTGGAAAACACGGTTTGAAAGCCTCAAGTAGAGTGTTAATGCTCAAAAATGGTACTATCCTTCATTATGTTCCTGTTGATCCAAGCCCGATGCCGTGGAAAGAAGTTGTTGGAGCTTTGCATAAGTTAAACAGAAAGTCTCTTAAGCCCAAATTTGTAAAGAGTGTGACTAGCAACTTTAGAAAAGCCTTTTTTTCTCAATACTTTCATGACGATCCAAGGAGCGAAGAAATTTTAAGAACGTTAGTAAAAAAAACAAAGTCTTCAGGTGTTAAGGAACTAAGCCTAATGTTACGACAAGGGAAAGTTAGAGACGATTTGTTGTATGAAACCCTAGTTTCCGTTATATTGGTGAACTTAGCTGTTCCTCCAACATTTGACAAATTTGACTCATTTATAAACACCACAAGCAATAAAGAGATTTTGACCAGCATGCCAGAACCCCCAAAAAAGCCAGAAATTAAAAAGGATGCCATTTCTCCTGCACTGTCCCCACGGTTTGTAGGAGATAGTTCGAACACTGATATTCAGAAAAAAGCTAGCATACCAAAGGAAGCTTTGAATATCAATTTGGAGACCAGCAAAAACCCAGCAGCCCTGCAAGACGTGCTATTACAGGATTTCATTCCCGAAAATGACGAATCATCCAAGGATTTTTCATCAAGTTCCGAAAAATCTCTTGAACCAATTAACCTTGACTCCTTGCAGGATTTTCTTTCAAATGCTGAGGCCAAAAAAAAAGTGTTGACTTTTTTCGAAAATTCCAAGGTTCCGTTCCCCAAAACGTTTGACTGGAATCAAAACAGCTTTGAAGTACCAAAAAGACAAAAAGTTAGCTTGTCTGATGTTTTTTTTTCAAACAAGTCAAAATATGTTGATGCAGGTTACAGTAAACAAAGAATGCCAGATTTGGCACAAGACAAACAGTATCTTATGTATGACGTCAGCGAGAACACGGAGTATATTTTGAAACCTGTTGATCTTCTAATGATCAAGCTTGAAAAAAAGGACTTGTTTGAAGTCATTAACGGTTGCACCTCGAAACAGCCGCAACATATTCTAGAGATTATTAACACATATCTGCTGGACGATATGACAAAGTGGAACGTATATGGAACAGTCGCTGGGAGCTCGAATAAAATTGTATTTGCAAAAGAGTTACCAAAGCAAAGAGCCTCCAAATCTCCGAAACTGAATACGGCTTTGAAAATCACGACTGTGGTGCTCCTGGTCTCGCTTGCCAGCATAGGTTTATACGATTTTTCTTAAAGCTATACTTTTTTTTTTTTTTTTCGTTTTTTTTTCTTAAGAGGTTACACAGGAGGGCAATTATATCATAATGTACATAGAGTAGCACTCAGTTCATAACCACGTCTTTGGTACTTGCTTTCTCATTTGAAATGTCACCATGTTTCGTTATTCTGATTTTCTGGCATGCATTCAAACCACCAAAAGTACCGTTCCAACCTCTCAGAGCTTTAACGCTAGTGACGTCAGTGATATTTGGTGCCAAGAATCCCGCAACAAATTCATTGTCCTCAAATTTTCTTTTTTGTTCCAAAAGCATCTGTTTGTTTGCTGGGGGTCTATCGGCCCTTCTTTTAGCCTTCAGCTCGTCTAACTCCTCGTCATCTCTTGCGATAAACTGTTCGACGAAAACAATCAGCTCTTCTGGTGTGAAAACGTCTTTATCTTTAAATGAATCACTGTTTATGATCTCTTGAATAAAACTATATCTCTGTAACTCATTGGATCTTTGATCGCTGTGCGCTTTTTTCTTGGCAGCAACTCTGCTATCCCTCAGCGTTGCTTTGGCTAATTGAGCAAATTTTCTTCCTTTAGGATGGACCTTATGTTTTCTGTCACCAATGGATTTCTGAACTTTAACTAGAGATTTACCGGAAGGCATGTTTGATTGTTGGCGTTACAAGGTTTTTGTCGTTGCAATTTATCCTGTTTAGATAAGCTTAAAGTACTAGGTATGATTGCGTCACTGCACAACCATCGGCTTATCAATAAGGTAGGGTTGTTATTTTAACAGCAAAAGAATGGAGCAAAAACGAAAAAGAAACGAGAGGTTTTTTTTTTTTTTTTTTTTTTTTTTTTTTTTTAGATGATTGGTCGTATGCGCGTCGCGTAAAATACATACGGCATATACCCCAGATTCTTTTTTGTGCCATTTTTTGAATACCACAAGAGATTCACGACTCAATGTCAAAATCAAATGAGGAACTCAACTCTACCAAATTGTCTTTCTCCGTAGATTCCTGTGTTGTTATGGTTTGAATTTCAACTCTTGGGTTTGCATTACTCAGCATGTAGCAAGCTTTATACCTTTGATAATAGACAGAACAAGTTTGTGCGTTGCATTGGTGTATGAAATTACTTGACTTGGCATTATTATTGTTGCAGTAATTCACTGCTACACATTGCCTGCAGACTTTTAATGTGTTATCCATCTTTTCAATCCTTTTCGCTATTGGATATATCTCTTGCACATACTCTTTATCTGAGGTGCATGAAAAACAAATTTTTCTAGAAGAAGCTTTCCCACAACGAAGACAAGCGTTCAGTTTCACTTGCTTGACAATCGTGTTGCTTGAAAAATCATCCAAACTCTGATTTTTTGGAATTTCTTTCCACCATTCATCAACATTGACACCCATCAAATTAAAAATTCTATTTAAAGGTGGTATCAATGTTTTGATAATATAGTAGTCTGAGTCTAATTGGAATTTGTCCATATTCTGAAGGTATTGCAGCGGAGGTATACACCGGTCCCTCAAAAGATCATTTTTTTTGCCCTTTACCACCACAAATGGAACACGTTCTTTGTACTGAGGTTCGTTTTGATTATCTTGTTCCATCAATTTTTTGGCTAAAACAGCACCAGGAGGCATTGTCTTTTCACTTTTGTAATATCCTAGTTTTACTTCTTTGGCAAAGCAAAAATCTTGAACGAGAACCTTACCGCACATAATTTTGGAAAATTCGTTTTGCACAAATGCTTTTATTTGAGACAAGTCCTTTGTGGAAAAAAGAAGCCGTATACATTGTTCCACCATTTTTTGTTGGGCAGGATTACCATCTCTTCTGATTATTTCAATACCCTTGGCGTCAAGTTTCGGAGTGAGCTGGTCTTCGAATTCAAACATGTTCCCAGCGTAACGTTTTTTGGCCATCAATAAGGAGGGCAAATAAACTTTTTCAAATTTTAACTTTACAGGCGCAGGATTACTGTTCGTAACCGCATCCGCCATCTCTCGACCAAACGCAAATGCTTCAGCCTTAGTTTTCCCAGGAAAGTAAACAAACAAACTGTCAGTGTCACCATAAACAACTTTGGCACCCCACTTGTCGTTTGCTTCTATCTGTTTAATTGCTTTAAGCAACGTTTCTCGGCCAGTTTCAACAATTGCATCTGCAATTTCTTGACATGGCATTCTTCCCGACCAGGACGCAGCGGTATACCCGTACGTAACGTTCAAAATAAGCTTCAAGGCAAGTTGCATGCTGTTCAGGTCTCTTACCAAGTTTGCTCCGGCAGCGTGTTTTTTCAGTTGAGCCATCAAAGATTTAACCATAATTCGAGTGTCGAGAAGATTTGTAAGCATTTTTGCCAATACTGATTTCCTGACAGAAGACTTTACAAACATTACGCCGTTTGGTGCAATATTTATATTTTCAGCACCAATGGCATTTAGCAAATTTTCCTGGAGACAGTAATTGTCGTTGACGCCAATTTTTGTTTTCGAATTAGACTTCATGAGTCGAACGTCTCCCAAAATTGTTGAGTAGCAGTAATTGTATGCGATCATGATTGATGGGTATAATGATTGAAAATCTAAAACCACCAATGGAGAAGTGTAAAGCCCAGAAGCGGGCTCAATCACCAAAGAAATGCTTTCAATCGGCTTTTGGGTGTTAACTTCTTTCCGTGTGGGTGAAAGCATTATGTAGTTTTCCGAACGCGTAATTCTGCCCATGATTGACTCAACTTTGAACTGAGAGCCACGGTAGATTACAGAATAAAAGTCAATCCCGATAAGCCTTGCTTGCTCTGTAATCTTGGGAAGCACATCAATGTTGCCTAAAAGCTGAATGTTGAAATCGATCCGGCTTTTCCAGTAATTGATCACAACGTCAAAGTTGTCCGTTTGCCACATTTCTGAAAGAGAACGGTAAGAAAAGTGTGGTATTCTTTTATGTAAAACTTGATAAACGATGTTTTCGATGGTGTAACTCAAAAGATTTAGTTCCTTTCGCAAAATACGCCAAATGTTCAACATATGCCTTCCAACAATTTTGATTGCAGACGCATGATTATAGCCCCACCTGTCACCCACCTTATTTATGGCTTTAAAGCTTACTCTTGACAATTCTTGCGCAATATCAAAGTCAAACGCGGCAGAAGCCCGCTTTATAACATATCCCCAAGAAGACGCATGTATTTCAAAGCCAGATAAAATATCTGGATCTAAGCATTGGACAAGCTCCACAAGCGCGTCAAACAAGGACCTTTCATCATCGAAAAAAACAACTTTTAGGTTTTGAAACTTGCAACATTGGTAAAGCTTCTGATATTTTGATGCTTGCTTTTCGAAACAAAGCAAGCCTTCCGTAACATAATTCAAAGAAACGTTGTCGTTCTCATACCTCCAGAATATGATATTAACAGGGTCTTTTAACGGATCTGGGTAAAGATCGTTTGTGGTGGTTACAAAAACCTCAACAGATAACTGACTTAAATTGTTATAAAAACTGCTTTTTTTGGATTGACTTTCTGACTTTTCAAAACTTTGGTATTTGTACTTTGTATTATTCGATCCTGCAATAACGATTTGCGACCCATCTTCCAACAACTGTGAGTTGCTAGCAGATTCAAGCACACGATAATAGGACGGAGGTTCTGGGATGTAGATGTATTTCTCTGCCGTTCCAGAACTTGATATTTTCCTTTCAAAGCTTGTATGCCGGAAGGTGATCAACTTTCTATGTCTTACGTGAGTGCAGTTTATTGGAAATGTTTTCCCCGAGTACTCGTATTTTTTGTCTTCGTTAAAATCTTTGGGATTAGAAAAGAAAGGCTCTTTGTACTCGATTTTTTGGATACCCAAACTTTCAAAACTTTCGTTCAAGTTTTTATGGTTGAGGGCCCGTGGTTTGTATTCATACAGCGACAAAAGGTCATTTGAAAAGTCAATGCGGTTAGCCTCTGCTCGTTTTTTCAAAAACTTGTGGGATATAGTTGGGTTTTCCCAAAACGAACTCTTTCTTTTGATCTTTTCTTGCTCTGCTATTAGCTCAGTCTCTCTTGTGAGCTTGTTCAATTTGTGCAGGTGAGTGCTTCTTGCTAAACTGGGTGCAGAAGTTTCATTGGTTCGAGCCAAAATCTCACTCACATCAAAAGAAGATTCTTCCAGAAAAGAACCCTGTGAAGATAGTAGACCCTTGCCGAAATTTCTTCCGTTGCTTGATGTACTAGTTCTAAATGGTGTGGTGAAAAAAGAAGTATCTTCAAATTCTTTTGGCCACAAAGTTTTCACTGACTCAGAAGCTGTTTGGATATGCTTGTAAAAACTGCTGTCAAAAAACAATGGCGTTTGCCGTTTGGAGCTGTTTTCCTTTAGCAAGCGATCAAAATTTTCCCAAAGAGTTTTATTATCTGACCATAGTGGTGGAGCAACGTCTGTGTTTGTCAATGCAGAAGAAAGATATGGGCTTAAATTCAAGCGTTCTCTTTGTTTGTCCATTTTCCGCCAAAGTTGTTCTGTCGAGGAAACAGAGTTTTTGAAACTCAAACCGTCTTGAGAACTAGTTTCGTGTATTTTTGAATGCGTATCTTCAAATCTTAATTGGGTCCTATTTAAAATAAAACTGGCCAAAACATCAATCTCAAGCAAACTATTGGACATTCTAGGATAACTATTAGTGTTTAAATATTGATGTTCGTATTTTTGAGCAAACAATGTCTCCTCAAGATCGCGTTTTGACCATAATTGGTCAAGTCCAAATTGATTGTTCAAAAGCGGAAACCTAAAATAACAGTTGCTCAAGTCAATCCAAGAACACCCATAGAGGTTGTAATCAAAACAGAATTGAGTAAAATATGGTATATGAGCTTCAAAAACTTTAATATCATCTGCGGACATGCCCTGCTGCTGTTTATTCACAGTTTTTTTTTCAAAAAGGTTTTTCGAAGTTCTTAGTATAGTAGCTAACCGATTCATGGTGTTTTGCTTGAGCAGACTGATTTTGTAAAACAAATGCCATCCGACTTGGTAGCAATAAAATGGAACACCTTTGACCACTTCCACTCTGGCAATATACTTGTACACCTTTTTTTTCACAGGCTCTTTTACGTCTTGCATTCGAGTCTTTTTGGTAATAGTACAATTGACGTGTGTGTTTCCATCAACTTCAGCGCCGTTCAAATCATCTTCAAAGTCAATATCACCCTGCTTGCCTTTTTTATCATTCTTTTTTTTTCCTTTGGAGCTAGAATAGTAGTCATCTAAAAGTTTTTCAAGTCTATCATGCAAGTGCGAGCAGTTTTTTGTAATGTTGGCCAGAGTTGTTTCCTCATATTTAATGAACATGTACGGAAAAACACCATGAACATGCATCATAATATTATGACCCGAGGACAAAGAGCCGTATATTCGGATAACTGGAACTTGTTCGTATGTGTATTCACCATTGCCGTTTGCATCGAGCTCTTTTGATGGCTCTATTTCGTAAATGTCGTAGGAGTTTAGTTGAACTTTGAGAGCACTGTCTTCCTGAGGCTGTGAAGACATAGCATATCAGATAAAGGTTACCAAGATTGAAAGGTGTACTAATTGACTTTCTGGGTGTTTTGTTTTAGTAACGTCTTCGCTTGTGTGATGAACGCTTTCCTGTTTGCGTTGAAGATGTCTTAACGCTTTTTCATTACACTTGCAAAGATTGAAATGCAATTAAGCGCAAAAAATATAAAAAAATAAAAAAAAAAAAAAAAAAAGGCGCTCTTCTTATGCGTCAAGTATATAATCCGGTTTATTCAATCCTTATTTATAAAGTGCATAATTTTTAATTACTAAACAGAGACATGAGAGCAAAAATAACTGCATCACGGCACCTGAGCTAATAGTTTTGAAGCCATTATGAGCTACAACAAGACCACCGTTTACATTAAAGTTCACGGTCGCAAAAGAGGCTCATTTGTAGACCCACAGGATTTTGACTGGGGAAACACAAAAGACCACGACCTTTGGCAAGAGATATCAAAGTCTGCCAATATAAATGTGATCGACTGGGCTGCATTGAGCTCAAAGTTTGAGGCCCCTGAGTATTTTTTGAAAAAACGGGTGTATTACATATTTAGCAAGCAGATTGAAATGTTGGAGAATGTCAAGGAGAGTGTTTTGAGCAAGCAAGCAATAAAAAATGATCTCAAAATACATAGGAAGCAAAGCTTAGAAAACGCACAAAATTCGGAGAACCAAAGCTTGAGAGAATTGGCCAAAGAAACAAGTGCCTCAACGGAGCTTCGCGGAAAAACAGCAACGATCGAAGCTCATGGGAGTAGTCATGGTGCAACTAGCTCACCTGAGACTCAACAAGCTAAGAAAGATTTGAACGTGTTGATGCCAGTAAGAAGTTCAAGCCCAAAGAGTACTGATCAAACGCCAAAGGAAAAGTTAGACTTGAAACTATCACCTCCATCAAGTATGGGTATCAGTAGTTCGGCGTTGGCAGAGGCTTTGCTGGACAGACTTGACATCAGTGATTGAAGTTAACGTACAGTTTTTCAAGTTTTTTGAACTAGCCTTTTTTTTGCTTTTTCTTGTTCACAGCTGACGCACAAACATTTGAAATACCATTTTTCGTATAGCTGCCGCTGTCTCGCTTCAAACGGTAATTTGCATGCAACGATGCCCCCGTATTGAATGCACAACTGCTCATTTTCTTTGACCTCCATGTTTGTTGTGAAAATTAATGAACTTCCTTCTCTTGTTCTGCTTATGTTTGGAAAACATGAATGGTTAAAGTATGATGCTTCAGGGTACAAAGACGTCCCCAGAAACTCTCTGTCTTCACTCTCTAAATTTTCATCCATTTCCCAAATACCAAAAGAGTTGGCAGACTCAGACCCCATAATATGCCGGAATAGTTTTGTGCTGAGCTTTGCTTTTTGCCCAAGTTTGGAATGATTCAATATGATGTAGCAAATTTGGAAAATTTTCAAATGCATCAAAAGCTCGTGAGGCGAGCTTGTGATGGTTTCAAGTTCATTGGATTGTAGCTCCACGAAAAGCTTCCGCACCTTGGCCTGCACCTCTGAAGTTTTGGAACAAATCTTCACCAGGTTAGTCAAGCATTGAAAGACATATCTGCACTCGGTGTATTCTTGCTCGGTGAAGCATTCCAGATTTAAAAGCTTGAGTTTTTTGTTTTTATTATGCCCCAATTTATCAACAGATGGAATCCATTTGTTGTTGATTTTATTCCACATTTCGTCAATTGCAAGTTTTGTAATTGGAACGCTTGTGTTATCATCGAAAAAACAATTATAGAGTTTTTGAGAGTTTTTCTTTTGTATAGTGCTGAACAAAGACTTGAGCTTTTTGAATGTTTCGAAAAGTCCCGTTTCTTTATATTTTTCTTCATAGCTATTCAAACACTCTTTTGAGCAGAACCATAGATCGCACTCAATGATCTTGTATTTCAAACTTTTTTCATCGGCAAAGTAGTTGAAACAGTAATGACAGCACTCTTTTTTAAAGTCCAAGTTAATGGAGTATGCCATGGGCTCTTTGCAACGGAGCACCGCAGTGCCTCTTGGAATGTCAACACTAGCAAAAACAGCTCTGCCGCCCCAACTGGTTTGCTTGATGGTGTAGTATTGCGACGGCCTCATCTGCTCGAGTTCTAAGGAGAGGAGTTCTTCACTGTCGTCCAACATTGTCATGTCTGTATACTTTTGTATTCTTTTGTATATCACACTCAAATTTCAAAGTTGATGGTCCAACTTTTCATGCAAATTGATCTTATTATTAGTTATTTTTGTTGGCTCTATAGTTTATCTCTTCGCCAAGAAAATCAGATTCTAGCTCATCTAAAAGAAATCTAGTTGTTTGCTAGTTTGTTGGATTGCAATGAATCGCGGAAATTATTCACAGCTTCGGTCATGTGATGATTGCGCATTTACAATTCAAAAAAGTCGGTGTTATTTTAAAGCCGTTTTGCTCACAGTTTTAAGGCTTGTCGGAGTTTTAAAAACAGCATTGTGAATTTGGAATGGAAAGTGTCAGTACATATAAAGGCAAGAGAGTTTGAATTGAACTACACGAAGCAGTTGTCTCAGCTTCATTAGAAAGACGAGAATTTTGTATCAGTGTACTTTTTGGAAAAGTTCAACAAAAAACAACATAACACAAGCCTTCCCTCAGAAAAGTAGAAACTTTTTTTTTTCAATGTCGCTATTCAAAATCATCAACCCACAAGAATTCATCAAGTTGACTAAAACAGTCAAGGCTGCCAAGGTCATTCCAGTCGACTGTTCTTGGTACATGCCCAACATGAAGAGGGATGGAAAACAAGAATTTTTAGACACAGAAAGATTACCTGGTGCCGTTTATTTTGATATTGATGGTGTTAAAGATAAGTCATCTCCGTTCCCACACATGTTGCCTGATTTGGAAACATTCAACTTTGAAATGGGCAAATTAGGGTTGCATGAGACTGATGTCTTAGTTGTTTACGATAAATTGGGCAATTTTGCGTCCCCAAGAGCTGCTTGGACGTTGGCTACCATGGGCCACAAGGATGTGTTTTTGTTGAACAATTGGAACAAATACATTGCTAACAAGGATTACCCTCTCGAGACCACTAAATTGTCGGAGTTTTCGAGATACCCAAAAACCTCATACAAATCTTCAAACACACATGTCAGCGAGCAATTGTTAACATATGATGAAATTAAGAAGCTCGTTGTTTCAGGCAAATTAAAGGAATTGTACAACACATATGATGCTAGAAGCATGGAGAGATATACTGGTCAAGCACCTGAACCAAGAGCGGGCATGCCTAGTGGACACATTCCTATGGTTCAACCTTTGCCATTTACTGAAGTTTTGGATGCAAAATCCAAAGAATTTCAGGACTCTGAGCAAACGAAATCAAAAATCTTGAGTTTTTTCGAAAAAAATGATATTCCATTTGACCCATCAAAACCAACCATTGCCATGTGTGGGACCGGTGTTTCTGGTGTTATCATCAAAACTGCCTTGGAACAAAGTGGATTAGCCAAAGAACCTATCAAACTGTATGACGGTTCGTGGACCGAATGGGTTGGTAGACTGGACGAATCCAAGGGTGAGGTACAATCTCTGATTGCTACCGGAAGGGAGTGATTGATTTGTAGCTTTATTTTTTAGTATATACATCTGTAAAAGGTGACAATGAACGTTTGTTTTATACCTCTTAGTAAGCGACATTCACACAGAGTGATGGCTTTACCCGGCGCATGTTCTTGATCTTTTTGAAAACTTGCATTGCAATTTCAACTAAAGTGTAAGAATGAATGGAGTCAAATCATAGATACCTATACAAAAACAACCAGCAACAGAACAAAGGTCAGAACCCCCTTTCAACAAAATGAGCAATGTTGGCAATGGTTTGGATGCCGACGAAGAGGATGCCAACTTAGCTCAAGAAAACGTCGATTTTCTTGATTTTGACGTAGTGCACACTGTTTCGTTGTTGCAAGGCTATGAGTGGAACATTGAACTGAAACCGGAGCAAAGTTTGCGTTTACGTGTTTCAAGTGGTGTGGCCGAAATTTTTGGTGTTGAACTGGCAAACGAGGCTAGTTATAGTTTCAACTCGCAGGAAAACATAGCCATATTTTCAGTGGAAAACTGTGAAATCGAGTGGCAGTCAGACAAAAATCTTGAAATCAGCACCAACAAAAACAATTACAAGTTGAAACTCTACAGTTTGCATTTTGCGTTGGACAAAATTCGTTCCACTTACCTACAGGGCCCCAATGTTGTTGTTGTTGGTAAAAAAAACACTGGTAAGTCTACAATGTGCAAGACATTGTTATCGTATGCTTTGAAATTTCGAGATTTCAACCCCACATTCATCAATTTGAACTCCGCTGAAGGGATTTTCACAATGCCCGGGTGTCTCACTGCCACAACGGTAACTGATCTTTTTCAAGCTGAAAACCCGCAATGGAACGAGTCTGCTTCCACAACTGTAAACTCAATGATTCCAACAGTGCAACCATTGGTCAAGCTGTTTGGCTATGAAAGCATATCTGGAAATTATCCTTTATATCTTTTAACCATTCAAAACCTATCCAGTGTGGTGAACAGAAAATTTGAGAAAATGGTTGAGCTGCAGCGGTCAGGCATGATTGTTGATACACCACCTTTAGATTTCGAAACCAACGAGTTTGACAATGAGATTCTTCGTGTTATTATTGAGTCTTTCAAGATAACCACTATTGTTGAACTTGTTGATAGCGTTACAGGTGAAGAACAGCAGTCACAGTTTTTACGCAAAACGTATCCTCAATGCACTATTGTGACTTTGCCGAAGGACGAATGTGTAGTTGAAAAACCTGATAGTTACGATCGTTTTTTGCAGCGGAATGCTATCAAAGATTATTTCTACGGTAACGCAAACAATTTGTTGAGCCCGTACACTATCAGCATCAAATTTGAAGATCTTGTGGTGTGGAAACCAAAAGAGTACACCTCTGTGCAAGAGGCCATAAGCGATCAAGCCGGTGTACTGGAGATGAAAAAGGTCTCGGTTTCGCAAAGCACTTTGCAGCACGCAGTTCTTGCAATAACCTTTGCGGACATACTAGAAAGCAACCCACACAAGATCATGAACAGCGGCGTGATGGGGTTTGGGCTTGTGACCGAAGTTTCCGATGCAAAGAGCAGACTCAAATTGTTGATTCCGATCCCTGGGCAATTACCTAGAAACGCTTTAGTTTTGACCCAATATAGATATTTAGAGTAGATATACAAACAAAAAAGTTTATACAAACAAAAAACGGTTATGCCGTGATAGACGGATTCTTAATCAATTTACAACTTCTACTAAAATATAACCCATTCAAATTCTTCGCGTGACCTAAAAAAAAAGAGATACATTTACGTTTTTTATTTTGAGATTCGCTATTTTGGTAGCTTTGGAGATATAAAGTCTACAGATGCATATCTCAGCTATCGGATATTTGAAGGTCTTTTTTTTCTACTGTCCATTCGTCTTACCCAAGCAATATATCACACAGGTTTTAATGAGGGAACTGCACTTGAAGCCGTGTTTTACTTGATATGACCAATCAACACCGCATAGACTTTGCTCACACTCAACACAGCCCATCATTAACCAAAGCACTCGGCGGCTGTTGTTAGGTGGACAGAAAGAATACACAGAAACTTTCACAGTTGCGACTGCAGTAACAAGCATCTACTACAATGAGATCAGCACAAGCTCCCATTAAACTTGAGGCGCATCATGTGTATATACTTATAATGATTGCATTCTATGCTGCGGATTACCAAAGCATCGAGGTATTCAGCTCTTTGGACATATTGCATTTATTAACCGTTTACAGGAATAAAGACATTGTGACCACAGCTTACTTTGCTTCAAGCCCTTGTCGGGCCAGCTCATTTGATAACCTTATGCTTAGAGAAATTTCATCTTTAGCCAAAACCAAGAACATTGACATAGGCAAGTTTGCAGGCTTTGTGCACCGAATGTCAAAAATAGAAAATGTGCTCAACTTGATAAATCTTTTTTCTGAACACATTTTGAAAACCGATCAGCACGACGAGCCAATGCTAGACAGGGAAACGGGACTCAAAAAAATATCCTCCAGCAGTGTTATTGGCTCTTATGTTGCCGTATGCATTGAAACGTTTGAAGAAATGGATTTCAGTCAGTACGGAGGTCTTTTGAAAAGCATACAGGAGCCCTTTAAAGAAAAATTTTTAAACGTTCCTCCAGCACATACTTTACCAGACAATGATTCATTCATCGATTTTTATATTTTCAAAGGAGAATACTCTTCAAAGCCATATGCAATTCTGAAAACTCCTCAGTTTTTATTTGACCATTACATGGGCAACAAGGCAAACGAAAATAACGTTTTTGAGCGAATGAGAGCCGTAAGAGAGTTATCTAATCTTGTGGCAAGTAGAAATGGTATTAGCAGTCAAAACGCAGATTTGTTACAGGGCACATCAAACCTCGATAAAATCACCAAGTATATGGACATCAAAGATTTGCAGTATAGTGTCAGTCTTTTGGATAAACGTTACACTGTGTGTGTTGAAAAAAGCCACGAATGTTTGGACACTGCCCGCAACCTTTATGAGTTTGATCACGCTTTACTTCATTTAGCATTATTGAACATATACTACGGGCACTTGGATACTGCCGTACTTCATTTGGAAAATGCCCTTTTCCAAGCACGGGCACTGAAAAACTCTGAACTATTAAATAATGTATTTATTTGGATATTTGCATGCATTGTGGAGTATCCACAAATCAAAAACAAGTTCAAGATTCAGGTCAATGAAATTATCGATTCACTAAAAGACTATAAGAACACGGATCTTTATTGGATGACTAAAGTTTACTCTGCAGATACTCTGTACAAAGTCAAATCCACACAACACACGGCCACTCAAGCGTTGTCCACTAACATGGCGGCATACTTAATCAGTCTTGAAAGGAAACAGGTTGACGCAGCTGATGTTCAAGTGCTTGATATTTTTCCACGGTCATTTTACGAGACTTCACTAATCACTTATACTTCCTTAGGTTACATGAACTTTGCTCAAACGTATTTGCAATTGAAAAACACGTTTCAAGACTCTTCACATAAAGCAATTGAGAACTCAAATATCAAAAACACCGTTCGGCTAGCTGACGGCCTTGACGAGCTTGGTCTGTTGAAGTATCGGGGGTATCGGTATTCAAATACAATCAGTGGAAACGTGGGACGAAATTTGGATTATTACAGTATTGTGAATGATGGATACAAATTTTTACTCATGCGAGACTACGATAATTTAACAAACACTTTTAGATATTGCGATATGGATTTTTTGCCGTATGAGTTTTTGAGAAATTTGGATATTCTTTATGTGGAATACTTGAGAGCTTTAGAAAACTATGACGATGCCATTCAGTTTTGTGAATACAAAATGAAACAGTGCCAAAGTCTTTATGATGATCGCCTATGGGAATTTGAATTTGCAATGAAACAAATCGACATTTTCATTCAGTGTTCTGGAAACTCGCTTGCAAGGTATGTGCCTAAAGTTTTAAAAATTATAGAGGCACAGCGCGCATATGCCGATGAATACAGAGTGTTGACCAGTTTTTTAAGATTTGTCACCATTTTGGATTCCGTCGGTAACCATCAACTGGTTTTGAAAATGCTTAACTACAACTCACACTTTTTTTTCAAATACCAAGAAACCGTTTTGTTGAAAGACATGTTGAGTTTATACAAAAATACAATATTCAAACTTTGCAGTATGTACCCAACCAACAGAGATCTTCAAGAAATGTATAGATATGTAGGAAACCAAACCTAATTTATAATTCGTAATCTTTTTCGAAAAACTCATGCCGAAACGTCAAATTACTAGAGCCCTTAGCAAAATCAGCTAGTGGAGTTATAGATGGCCTTCCGTGAGCACAGTGAAATGGCATATGGCATTGGCTCAAGTTTGATACTAAAGTTTCACAGTCCTTTAAAGTTAACTTCTGGCCAAACATAATGGCCGACCTGCATGCCTTAGAGTGGAACAGTTCTAATAAAACGGTAGGTATACTTTGTGTTTGGAGCCACCAGTTTTGGCCTTTTGAATTTTCCATCTTTTGCTTGCGAAACTTTCGTTTGTTTCCGTTATCCAAATCATATGCATGCTGAAGAAGTCCATTCCGCAAAAAATCTAAATCGTAGGTTATTTCACCACCTCCTACTCTTGTTTTGATTTTCTGGCACAAAATAGTTGGTAAAGATTTAATTTTTAGCGTGTTTTCACTGAGCAAAGTGTATTGTATACCCACACGTAAAAAATCACTGTAAAACTGCTCAAACAACGACACTTCATGAGCGCTAAAATGTTCCAATAGTAAGAGCTGGCTTTCTTGCGCTTGATGTGATTGGGACAGCTGAGCTAATGGGATCGGTCTGCAAATAAATTCAAACAAAAAACTTTCAAGTTTGATTCTTTCGTCAGCTGCATGCTGATCGATTATGCAAAGCTTGTTATTTTCACTTCTAAGCTTGACTAAAATAAATTTCTCTCCTATTTGGTTAATGACAAAAGCGTTGCTGATGTCAGATTTTTTTAAATCAAGTTCATGAATGTTGTCTAGTATTGGTGGTGTTACTGATGGTATAGATAGCCGTAATTTTTTTGACAATGAAGGCAAGCCTGTCGAAGAAAGAATTGCTTTGTTGATATTATAGGAAAGTCTTCTGGTGCCGTTCACTTTGTTTTCAGAAGCGTGGTTATTAAAGCTTTTTGTGATAGTTCCTTCAATCTCCTTGAAATCAAGACACGCCCGTTTGACTTTAGAGTTTAAAACCATATTTATAGAAGCTTTCTCTGCATACAATTTTGTTTGAAGCTTGGTTTTAGAATGTTCTTTAACAGGTGCACATTCTTGACCAGATGTTAAAGATAGGTGCTTTATGAAACTTTCTAATATCTTGTCCAAAATACTCACTATTATGTTTATGTCATAGTGGTCCGATAAATATTCAGTTTCTGGATCTAAGTGGTTCAATATATCGGCAACTCTTGTTTTTGAATGAATTACCAAAATGATAACTGGAAAAGATCTGAATGGATTACCCACTGACTTTGTCAAGAACTTGCTTGAATCAAAATTATTCATGTTTTCAAACATCATATTTGCTTTTTTGAACCACTCTTGTATATCTTGATTGTGTTTGAAAGGAAATTTGTTGAAAAAAATATACTGATAAGTTGTAGTGGGTAAACCCCGTGTCGATAAAGTGCCTTCAATTTTGAAGTTTTTGAAAGTTGTTGATACTTTTTTCAAAAAGCTTGTTTCGAGAACGTTTGGGAAAACTTCATTAAAAATATTTGCAATAATATTAGTGCTGGAAGATTGTTTAAAACCAAAGGTATAAGATAAATCTGACAAATTTGAATTAATGAATTCGACATTAATCACTATAGCCTTTTTAAACTCTTTGTAGGTTACCATAAGATCAAAAATAATCTGTTTCAAATTTTGTACGATTTGGTGCTTGGGTTTGCTTTTCATAATCTTTAATCTCACAGGAAACTTTGAATATATGTTGTTGACCTTGAGTAGAGTTCCTGATTCATGAAATATCAAGTTGTTTGGAGAAATCATAGTATTTTTTTTTTCCAAAGTATCAAATTTCCAAACAGAGTTGTAAGCTTTTCTCTTGGATATAACTTCAAGTGATGTACAGCAACTGCTGAGAGAAAATAGAAAACAACCTTTGAACCCATACGTGTTTTGGGTTTCAGTGGCAGCAAAATTGTGGTGTTTGCTAGTAGCATGGTTTACAACTCCTATACCTGGCAAACACTCTGGCAAAATTCCTATCCCGTTATCGTAAACGAGTAAGGTAGTGAATGATTCGATATCTAACGACAAATTGATGTGTGATGCGTTACTATCCAAGGAGTTTGCTATAAGCCCTCGAACAATGGCATCAAAGTTTGGAATCAATACAGATGATCGTAAAAGGTTTTGATCTTTTTCACTAAGTGGCTGGATGGACATGTTGTGTGCTTGGCTGTGTCATGTTTTAATAAAAAAAGTGCTTCAAACAGCAAGTAAAGAAACTAAAGCAAAAAATGCACTAAGGTAGGGCTTTATTTTTATTTTTTTATGAAGCTCTTGTTGGTTATTATTTCTTTCAACGTTTTAACCATGGGGGCTGTTTTGCAGTTAAGCGCTGAAGTTGAGACAAAGTTGAGCAAAGGGATGTTTTGTCAAATGAATGAGCAAAGGGAGGGGCAGAAAAAGCGACGCAAAAAAGAAAAGAACATTGGACGACGCAGAAGCGTCAGGAATAATAAATATTTGCGACGTTTTTCTTTTTTTGTAGATTTTGAATTTTGTTCTATTTTTGGTGCTAAGAACAAATTTTTGTGCCAGCTTTTTTTCAGATATATATTTTAAACGGAAGAGATCGTAGAGCTTGCATAATAGGAGGAACCGTAGAAAGGCATTATTGCATGTATGTGTTTTATTTTTTCTAATCAGTCAAGTAGACTAAAGTTTCACTCAAAATGACACTGTAGATGAAATAATCACAAATGTGTATGACGTGACTTTGGTGTCAATCAAGTTTTTTCACAATGTTTACGTGTGTAAAGGAATTTAGCTTTGAAACATGGAAATGTTAGTGCAAAACCCAATATTTTTTATGCCGAGACAAAAATCGACCGCAAATGACGTGCTCAATATAGCTTATGGGCCATGAAACGGAGTTTTCTTGGCCAAAAAAGAACTTTGTTGATTTGATAAAAATTCCAGATTACAGTTTTCCAGGCGCTGTTTCACAATGCCAATGTTGAAACAAAATTAAAAACAAAAGGCAAAAAACAATCCACTCACATTTGATTTCTTGTGATTAGGTATATATAAAAGGCAATGTTTTTGATAAATTTTAATTTTGTTAGGAGCAACTTTTGTAACTCTTGTAACTCAGACATGAGACGAGCCAAAAGAGTGGCGGCGAATTACGTCAGGCAATAATACTCGTAAATTGATACCACCTTCCTTTCTTTTAAACTGATTCGCTTTCTGTAAAACAAGTTGCCACGTTTGACGCTTTCTTAAAAAAAAAAAAAAAAAGAGAAAATCGTTAAAAAAAGAACAAACTAAGGCGTCTATAGTAAAATTTCTAACTTAAATAATAATACAACTCCCGGCATCACAATGAAAATCCCAAGAGTAAAAATATGGATATAACTATAAGGTAGATAGCAAATTAAAAACTAGAATACTTATAAAAAGCATTGCAAATTGTTTGTTTCAAAAAAAGAAAAAAAAAGACAAAACAAAATGCAAAAAACCTCAATCACACAAACTATTTTCTCAAACCCAGATTGCTCTTAATCAGTCAATTTTCTTACGTGGCTCTCACTTGCTAAAATAAAAATAGTGAGAAAACCACTCAGCAATAGGTTTTTAAAAGCAAAAGCCCTAACAATCTTGTTCAGTGTACTTGGATAAAAGAAAATATATAGTATGGGTATCGCGTGTGAGTTGAAGCTGTTTTGATCGTAAAAAAAAAAAAAAGACAGCCATTTATCTTAGTGGTGAAAAATATCAAAAAAAACAAAAAAATGAAAAGCCCTATTCAATAAAGAGTCTTCACATTGCCGTTTGTTTTATTGTTTTTTTTTTAACCTTCTTCAAAACCTATAACAAGGCAAAGCCGTTAGTGGCATTGGCTGGAGAAGAAGCATTTGAAAGCTTCATTTGGGAATAGTCAACAGTGGAGTTCAAATATGCTGAAGATGCAGTTGAGGTGTTGTTCCAGTGGCTGGAATAAGTTGGGGCCAATGGTGTTTGAGTCAACGTGAAACGGTCTGTTCCCAAAGTGACGGTGATCAAAATACGTGAGGTCATGGTGGTGGTTGGTTCCAAGATGGTTTCGGTAGTGTTCCCGTAGTAAGCAGCAGATGCAACGGCGGCGGTGGAAAGTAAAGCGATAGTGGAGGATTTCATTTTCTTTTTTTTTTTTACGGTTTAGAAGTTTCTTAATGAGTGTTGATAAATGTGTGTGTTTTTTCTTTTTGAGAAACAGACAGTTTTGGTTTGTTATATTAATGAGCGTACAGGTTTAGCAGAAGTGGGTTGGTTTTCTTCTGGTTTCTTTTGAGCTGAACTTTTAAAAAAAGTGGATGTTAATCAAGATGTATAAAAAATTTAAAAAATAATTACATGAATAGCCAGTATAAGTATAAGTAAAAGTATTAATTCAAAAATACGCTGAAAGATGAGTGAAAACATCTTTACAAGAATAACCAACATAAACAAACTCCACCGATTCAAATGTCAACAAGTAATTGTTTACCAACGTCTAATGAGCAAAGTAGAATATAAAAACATCTCCAAAAAAATGTACGTTGACGTGGTTCTTATATACATATGCAACTCATTTTTCTCCAATACCCTCTTTTGAGGCGCCAATCCTGGGTGTATCGCAACTATTTGCTGTAGCAACATTAACATCTATTGTTTAAATGTTTTACAATAGAAGGTATGTTACAGTTGTAAACATTAACAATAAGAGTTGAGAAAAAAAAAAAAAAAAAAAAAAAAAAAAAAAAAAAAAAAAAAAACTTTTACAAGATCCGCCATTTTTTCTCGGTTTAGCTTACGCTTGATACGCTTAGAAAAAATAGCACAAAAGTGGAAAGTTGTTGATTAATTCTCCTGTCTTTTAACTGCAACGTTTTATTTTATTTATCTCCATGTTTACTGCACCTAGAAGAAAAGTCATACAGTAATAGACTACAGAAATTTGGGAAAAGCAATAAATACTTTTCAAAACAGAGAAAGCAATAAATACCTTTTGAAACAGGAAAAAAATAAACACTTTTGAGCATGCAAAGTCAAAGATCACGTACGCTACTTTCCTTGTTTTGCCCCAGTCATAAGTCATAAACTAATTTCTCTCACTGTTTTCATGTGTTTCAGCCACAATCTTTCAAGTGACATTGATCTAAAACGAGCTCATTCATGATGAATTTTTTTTGCAGATCTTTTTTGCTACTTTTTTGCTACTTTTTTGCTACTTTTTTGCTACTTTTTTGCTACTTTTTTTAGTGTTCATTTTTATTAGCCCTTAAAACGTGCAGCTTATGGGCGCGACATGGCAAATGTCAAATATTATCTTTCTTCTTGTTATAAAAAAAAAACAAGACCACCACCGCAGAGCACGTTTGATGCGCGAAGAAAAAGAGGTTCTTGAAACGTTCCTGTCGCATTTTGTTAATTTTACTAATTAGGAAATTTTATTAATTGAAACAAAAAAAAACAAACCTGCTTGATGAGTTATGCGAGAATGTCGCAAAAAATGAAAAATCGGTTTACCCCTTATTGTAGTTTTGTCTCGACCATTTATGTTATTGAGACGCGTGTCCGGTCAACAAGTACACAACATACAACAGTTACAAATGGTTTCATTAATGGGTACAGTAGCTATATATAAAACATTAAATAGAATTATAAACACTCCTGTTATTCCCCAAGGATTGTTGTTGTTCTTGATCTTGTTCATCTTCAGCAGAGGTCCCGGGCTGCTCAAAATTCAAATAGTAGTTGTCTTTGTATACAGGGGACGAGGAAGGCTCCCCGTGCGTATCGATTTTGATAATGTTATCCACACAGTAGTATTGGAAACAGTTCAAAAGTATCGGAATGACAAACATCACAAGCACTATTTCCAAATGCTTTATTTTACTTGTCCATCCCAAAACCAAGTTTGCAAAAAACTCCATCACGTTTTCAAAATAAAGTAAAATAACAAAAATGCAAAACTTCATCCAAATGATTCCGTTCAAAAAAACTAAAAACTGTTTGAAAAAAGCACTGGCCAAGGGACCGTGCTTTGTTCTAGCATCGTAGTAGTTTCCACTGTTCAAGTTTTGTATTTTTAATTTTTTGATCAGTATGTAATTACTCAGACTAAGAATAGCCCAAAGAATAGGAATCCCAATGGTGCAATCACTGAACAAGTTTAAAAAGTACCAGTAGCATTGGTCATCGTTGTTGTTGTTGTCACTGTCGTTGGACCCCTGGCCTGTGTTTTTGGCCCAGCTCAAGCCACTCGAACGTCTCAAAAGACTTGACGCGTCTAGCCACGTGTCTTCATCGCTTCCTTTCAAGATACTGATCACAACATTCAAAGAATGCGTCGACAATGACCCCAAGATCTGCTTGCTTATATCGTACATCCACACCTTCATTTTCCGTCTCGGATGTTCTTTGCTTCTTTTGATGAGAAGCGTGCTCAGAATAATTAGTCCCATAAAACCTTGTATTGTCAACGACAGCGGGCCTAGCAAAAGACATTCTTCATTTGGAGGAGGGTTTTTGTTTTTTTGTATGTCAAGTAAACTCTGGCGTGCTATTAGCATTGGTAGTATACTAATCTTGTGTTTTCTTTCAGCTTTGTACACTTTTGCCAATTTCTTCAACAAAAACTTTACTAAACGCATCTTGAAATTAGATTAGAAACGCATTTAAGGGTATGAGTATTGGCTGTGTTTTTTTTTTTTTTTTGCCTTTCCCAAACTCATCTAGCAGGATTGATAAATGCAACAAAAAATTTTTGAAAAAAACAAAGCCAAAAAAAAAAAAAAAAAAAAAATAACTGCCACGTGCCGATCATGCAATAAAGCGATTAACAGGATATTCACTATCAAACTATCCATTACTTCAAGTTACAATATTATACAAAAAAAATATATACACAATTTTTAAGTAGTGGCTTCAACGATTATGTGTTTCAAGTAACTCAGACGAGAAGGATCCTCAGAGGTTTCGAAAAATGACGGAAATTTGTTGATCAAAACTCCACATAGGAAAACACAGTTGTTTCTTACTGCTTGGTCTGCAGCAGTCTTTGTGTTGCTTTTTTCATTTACATGAACAATCACCTCATAAAGTTTCTCCAATAGTTGCTGAAATTCCAAAGACTCCAATTGCTCGCTTGAAAAAGAGTAGTTTTGCAACAATAGTCCAAAACATTTGAAAAGTTGGAACAAGTACTGCTCATCATAATTGTGTAATGTACCGTTTGAAAGGCATGGCATTAGAGAAAATTGAACCAAAGAAAACAATAATTCTGGTTGCAAATAGTTGTACATTTTAGCCAGCGTCAAGCAACCTAAAATATGCATGCTTGTATTTGAACTGCCTGTTGGTGTCTGCAAGATAAGGTCTTTAACTGGGAATCCACTTTCATTTAAAAGCTTTCCTGGTAAAACCGCAACAAGCTTCTCTAATAGTTTGAACAAATATAGATCTAGGCCACTAACTACCTGCAAACTTGCTTGAACAGCTTGTAGCATTTTCCATAATGTACTCAAATCATCGCTATTTTCAGGGTAGTGCACAACTGTAACTAGCTTTCTCATCAAATCCAAAAAGCTTTGATATGTCCAAGGGTCAGTGTTTAAAATGTTTCCGCGGAAGCATGAAATCAAATTGTGGAAACTCTTTTCAGAGGTAGCTGCTATCTTTTTAAGCAAGCCGGTGGCATCTTTCGACGATAAAACACAGTTTGACAAACAGAAAAATAATGACGAGTATGTATAATTAAATTTCTTACCTGCATCTTGGGGTTCTGAAAATAATTGAACAAAAAAATCTGTATCAGCGAAGCTTGATTGACATGCAGTTGAAAGTGTGTTGATGCAGTATGATATTCTTCGTAAAGTTATTAGTTTGGATGGAAACTGAGGAATGCATTCGAGAGTGCTTAGTGTGGAAAAAAGCGTTGAAAAAATGGAATTATAAGCATGGCTTGGGGTTCGCTTAACACAACTTTGTTCAAAATTGCAAATAAATGATTCCAACAATTGACTGCTCAAAACTAAAAAAGTCAATTCCTCAGGCTCTTCTATATCTTGATCTTCTCTGTCTTCTTCAGCAAAACTTTGTTCAAACTGATTGGACATTTTCAGAACAAGAGTTGCAAAGTGCTCCACCACATTTGCAATTTCTTCAATCCCAGTAGGCAAACTAGATACGTCATTGAAAATGCAGCTCCTTAATGAATCTTTTTCAACACACATTTTGACCATGTCGGAATAAAACTCAAAGATTAGCAGGTACAATCCAGTATCGCCAGACATCAGCTCACTGACAGAAGCAACGATATGGAAAAACAGTTTCCCAAATGAGCTGATGAATAGCTGACATAAAGCAATAGGAATTTCTTCAAGGCACAGATTCCGAATAAAAATGACGCTCCTTTTCCCAATTTCAAAAGGATCTTCATTGTTTGATACTATATTCTCTATATTAACGCAAAGTTTCTCGTTCAGTTTTGTGCTTTGCTCGCAGTCAATATAAAAGTTTCTATTAGCATCATTGTCAATCACACAGTTGGCCAAACACCTTATGATGTCACTTTGAAGTTCAGTGCTGGTCACTACACAGCAGCTGCTAATCAAATGTGCAAGAACGCCGCTATCTTTCAATATGACTCTATTGTTGGGGGCTCTAAGTGCCACGGCCAAATCATCTAAGTGGCTTTTCAAAGAGTTTTGTAACTCGGTGTTTGAGTAATCCAAACAATCATTTTGTGATTTTCCACATTCTAAAATCGGACCTAAGTCAAACAACAGTTTCTCATAGTCCATAGTTTGTTCTGCGTTTCCACTAATTTATAAAGTTTTTTTTTTTGTTTATTTATAACGTCAAACCAAAATTTTGGTTAATCCAACCTCAAAGTGCCCCTAGAGTATTGATAACCTGTTTCTTTCAGATTTTGTCCGGCGATTTGCGCGCAAGTGTTAATTTTCAGCTGCGCGTTTTGGAAACCTAACGTGACTTGCTGCAAAAATAACCTTTGAGTGATCGAAACGCTAAAACATGTTTTAAGGTTTAATAACTTTAACTGATACGGAACAATGGTCACTCTCCTCAAAAACGTCATCCGCGTCCAGCTCATCAGTTCAAATTACGCGTTTGCTAAGCTTACTCAAAACTCTCTTTAACAAATGGAACACAAGTACGCAGATTTAGCAACGCTTCCATACACCGACCCTGAGAAGGAGCATAGAGTAGCAATTGTTCTGAATGGGGATAAAAAATGTGGTTACCACATATCTCTGAATCTGTACAATCATGGATACACTGTTTACATAGGTTGCAGGAACGTTGCCAACTACACGAAAGCTTATGAGCAGATCAAACTGCAAGTGAACAAGACCAACAGCGGAACCAAAACTAAAAGGAAAAACAATGCGAAACAAGAAACAGCTGAAAAGAAAAATTTTGGACGATTGGAATATTTGCCCATGGACATGAAAGACTTGAAGACAGTGATGCGAGCAGTTCTTCGATTCCAAAAGGCTGAAGAAAGGCTAGATTTGTTGATCGACAGTGGTGGTGGATATATCGGTGTGGCGCACCAAACAACCAAAGACGGCTTTGATTTGCAACTACAAACAAATTACGTTTCTCAAGCACTTTGCGCGCTCCTACTTCTACCACAGATAAACCACGCAAAGGGTAAAATCATATTCATGTCTTCTGTGTGCCATTTTTTGCAGTATCAAACGTGCGATGCTTTTGAAAAGCAAACTTACGACTATTCCCCAAGCTTTATTTTTTCCTGGTTTAGATACGGGCTAGCGAAAACACTGTGCATTCAGTTTTTGAAAATCCTGGCTATCAAAAACCCCAGTATTACATGTTACTCGGTAAACCCGGGGATAGTGATAAACACAAATATCTTTTCTAGTTTGACCACTCTTCCTGTGCTTGGAATATTTTTTTGGCTGTTTTTCCAAATGGTGACCTTGTTGTTCGGTGTTTCCGAGCAAAAAGGCGCTGCTTCAGTCGTACAACTGGCATTGGGAAGAGAAAGATCGTTGCCAAACACAAAAGAGCACAACACAAAGAGCTCTGTCGACCTGGTCAGCGGGAAGTACTTTAACAAGTATGGCATTGCAATCAACCCAAGTCCTGTAGCAAACAACCTGGATAACAGCGCCTCCACTTGGATTCTCACGGTCCGTTTGTTAAGGGACCGCAATATCCAAATACCCTCGGATTTGTAACTAATACACACGTTAAAGATTTTTAAGATAAACTTATTCACCTTTGGTCGTATACTCTCTTTCTACCTTCTCTAAGCTTTTATCAATCTTGGTCAACAGCCGTTACCGGCGTTCTATTTCCATTTTTTGCTGCTGCATCACGCGACGTTTTTCGTTCAAGATGATATTAGCGCTTTTATTTGTGCAGCCAAAACGTACTGCTTGGGGATGTTAGTCATTTTCATGAGTCCACTGACAATGTCACAAGAGTCCAACGACAAAAAAAAAAAAAAAAAAAAAAAAAAAAAAAAACGCAGAGAAAAATTTTGAAAATAAATTTTGAAAATAAATTTAAAAGTTTTCCAATGAGCTGGATCACTTCTATTCATCGCAACTTACATGAATCTTAAGGTCAGATTTTGCAGGGGTCACGCTTGACTTGTGCCCAACTTTAAATATATCTTAAACAAGGGAAAACCTCAAGTGACGAGAAAACCTTTTGAAAGAGACATAACATAAAGCCTAAATCTAATCAAAGTTTTTGTTAAAGGAAAAAAAAATAAAAAACAAAAAAAAATATGGTTGAAGGAACAGGTTTGGTCTTGGAAAACACGGGAAGAAGAGATGCATTAATTGCTATTGAAAAAAAATACCAAAAAATCTGGGCTGAAGAACATCAATTTGAAATTGACGCCCCAGAAGTCGGTGACGATCAAGAAATCGCCACACTTGACAGCGATGAATTGAAAGCTAAATATCCTAAATTTATGGCTTCAATGGCTTACCCATATATGAACGGTGTTTTGCACGCCGGTCACTGTTTCACTCTTTCTAAAGTTGAATTCAGTGTTGGGTTTGAAAGAATGAGAGGGAAAAAAGCTTTGTTTCCATTGGGGTTTCACTGTACCGGGATGCCTATCCTAGCTTGTGCTGATAAATTGAAAAGAGAAGCTGAAATGTTTGGAAACGATTATACCAACGTGCCATCTGAACAAGAAGAAGAAGAAGCTGAGGTGCAAAAAAAAGCTGCCGCTGCCGCTGCTGCATCCACTGCGGCTAAAGAAGATCCAACGAAATTCAAAGCCAAAAAGTCCAAAGCTCAAGCTAAACAAGGAAGGGGTAAATATCAATTTGAAATTATGTTGCAATTGGGTATTCCAAGGGAAGAAGTTATTAAGTTTGCTGATGCCACGTACTGGTTGACCCATTTCCCACCATTGTGTGAAAGAGATTGTACTTCTTTGGGTGCTAGAATTGACTGGAGAAGATCATTTATTACCACTGACGTCAACCCATATTACGATTCCTTTATCAGATGGCAAATGAACAAATTGAAAGAATTGGGGAAAATCAAATTTGGTGAAAGATACACCATTTACTCTGAAAAAGACGGACAAGCTTGTATGGATCACGACAGACAATCCGGTGAAGGTGTTACCCCACAAGAGTACGTTGGTATCAAAATTGAAGCCGTTGAATTGGCTCCAAAAGCACAAACTTTGGTTGATCAAGCCGCTGGTTTGGATAAGTCCAAAAAACTGTACTTTGTTGCAGCAACTTTGAGACCAGAAACCATGTACGGTCAATGCTGTTGTTTTGTTTCGCCAAAAATTGAATATGGGATCTTCGATGCTGGTGACTCATACTATATCACCACCGAAAGAGCTTTCAAAAACATGTCATACCAAAAGTTGACCCCAAAAAGAGGGGACTACAAACCAATTGTTTCTATTTTGGGGGCCAACTTCATTGGTACCAAAATTGAAGCTCCTTTGACCCAATACAAAAACTTGAGAATCTTGCCTATGGAAACAGTCATTGCCACCAAAGGTACTGGTGTCGTCACTTGTGTTCCATCAAATTCTCCAGATGATTTTATGACCATTCAAGATTTAAAAAACAAGCCAGAATACTATGGCATTGAACCAGAATGGGTTTCCAACATCGAATTGGTTCCAATCATTAAAACTGAAAAATATGGTGATTTGATTGCCAAAACATTGTGTGAACAATTGAAAATTAGATCTCCAAAAGATGTGAATCAGCTTGCTGAAGCTAAAAAAATTGCTTACAAAGAAGATTTTTACTCTGGTGAAATGATTATTGGTCCATACAAAGGGGAAAAAGTTGAAGTTGCCAAAAACAAAGTCAAAGCTGATTTGATCGACTTGAAACAAGCATTTGTGTACAACGAACCAGAATCCGTTGTCATGTCTAGATCTGGTGATCAATGTATTGTGTCTTTAGAAGATCAATGGTATTTGGACTATGGTGAAGAAAGTTGGAAAAAACAAGCTTTGGAATGTTTGGATCAATTGCAATGCTTTGCTCCAGAAGTCAAAAACGCTTTTGAAGGTAATTTGGACTGGTTGAGCAACTGGGCAGTCAGTAGAAGTTACGGGTTAGGTACAAAGTTGCCTTGGGATCCAAAATACCTGGTTGAATCCTTGAGTGACTCCACTATTTACCAGGCTTTTTACACAATTGCTCATTTGTTGTTTAAAGATTATTATGGTCAAGAAGTTGGTCCATTGGGTATTTCTGCTGATCAGATGACTGACGAAGTCTTTGATTACATTTTCCAACACAGCAATGATGTAAAAAGTGAAATCTCCAAAGCCAATTTGGACAAAATGAGAAAAGAGTTTGAATATTTCTACCCGTTGGATGTTTCCATCTCTGGGAAAGATTTGATTCCAAACCATTTGACTTTTTACATTTACACACATGTCGCTTTGTTCCCAAAAAAATTCTGGCCAAAAGGTATTAGAGCTAATGGTCACTTGATGTTGAACAACGCTAAAATGAGTAAATCAACAGGTAATTTCATGACTTTGGAACAAATGGTCCAGAAATTCGGTGCTGATGCTTCCAGAATTGCCTTGGCCGATGCCGGTGACACTGTTGAAGATGCCAACTTTGACGAAAGTAATGCTAACGCTGCAATTCTTAGATTGTACAACTTGAAAGAATGGTCTGAAGAAATTTTGTCAGAACAATCTTTGAAGAGTTTGAGAACTGGTGAGTACGACGCCGTTTTCGACAAAGCGTTTGACAATGAAATGAACCAATTGATGGAAGCCGTTTATGAACAATATGATTTGACCAACTACAAGGCTGCTTTGAAATACGGGTTGTTTGATTACCAAATTGCAAGAGATTACTACAGAGACAACTGTACTGTCATGCATAAAGACTTGGTTTTGAAATATATTGAAACTCAAGCCTTGTTGTTGGCTCCTATTGCTCCACATTTTGCTGAATACATTTACAGAGAATTGTTGAAAAAAGAAGGCTCTGTTCAAAACGCCAAATTTCCAAAACCTGATAAACCAGTTTCTAAAGCTACCAGTGACTCGCTAGAATATTTGAGAAGCTTTCAAAGAACTTTGAGAGAGGCTGAAGGTGCTGCATTGAAAAGCAAAAAGGGTAAAACTGATGTCGATGCCGCCAAACCAATCAAATTGACTTTGTTGATTTCCAACTCTTTCCCTGAATGGCAAACCAAATACTTGGAAGTTGCCAAGCAATTGCACGAATCTGGTGAACTAAACGACAACAAAGTTTTGAAAACTAAAATTGACGGTAAAGACTTTAAAAAAGTCATGCCATACATCTCTTTGATCAAACAAAGATTGGCCAGTGGCGAATCCAGTGCTGTTGTTTTCAACAACACATTGACCTTTAATGAAGTTGAACTAGTGAAAACTATTGGAATTGATAACTTGATCAAAGCTTTGCAAGTCTTGCCAAACAAAATCACCGAAACCGAAATTATTGCTTTCGATCACGGTGCTGCTGTTGGGAAATCTTTGCTCAACGCTGATAAAGAGGTTGAACTACCAAAAAACGCTGTCAAAACTCTTGAAAACTCCGTTCCAGGTCAACCAGGTGTCTTGATCAAGAACATTTAAAAAGACTAAGCAAAAAAGTGGTATGTGGTTCTGTTCTGTTCTTTGTTTTGCCAAAAGGTGCATTTTGACATTTTATCTTTAATGTATAATTAATCGTATTTATAAGCTATTGAGATTCTATACTTTTTTGCCAGATCTGGCTTTCAAAGTTGACTTGAAAAAAGCTTCCCATTTGAGCATTCACTACAATGCTTTCTTCTTTGGTCATCAAAAAATAGGAAAGTTTTGTGTGGATGGCTCGGGAATTGTCGCAAACCTGATCTTTTCAGTTTTTTTTTTGTTTTTTTTTTTTTTGTTTGACTAACTGTCATGCCACGATTAAAAGTTCGGTATTCGACTTCCGATGAGCAATCAATTGCTCAACAAACATGCAACCTTTTATTTTGATAGTGTAAAGATTTTCTTGATTTTACATCCAAGAAGATCTGAATATACCAGTGATAAAATCAAAGTACCGAAACGATTATGTTGAATTAATCTATTAGCATAAATATTTTCACCTAAACTTCACACTCTCAAGTCTAAATATTTCAAAAACGTTCTTGGTAAATGTAATTTGAAGACCGAAAATGTTTCAGCCATTTACATCAAAGCAATAAATGACCAAATAAAGACTAAATTGGACCAGGCCACAACCACTTAAAGGGAAGAAAAAAAAAACAAAAAAAATGCACGATATCGTAGCATCGACTTTAGCAGAAATGGAAGTTACAAATCAAATTTTTGAAGATCATTTTAGTAGAGCAGAAAAGCTGGACTTTTTTGTTGCAGAGCAGTCCCTAGTGGATTATCCTAAAAGTGTTCAAGCTAAAAATGACTTGTCAAAGTTAGAGGACCTTTCTGATTTGGCCAAAACTGCTATACTCGCCTCTGCTTTTGTACAAAATAACAAAGAACTGGTAGAGAATTTTGAAGCTGATACTGGGGAGACATTTGGTGGAAACCCGGCAACACAAGATAATAGTCATCAAACTTCGAGTCTACGGCTCTGAATAGAATCTCATAGCATGGGATGATCTATCCGGTAGATTGTAAAGAAATATATCCTAAAACTCCAGTTATATCAAAACTGTTCTATACAGCAATATTTACGTCATAATTTGTGTAGCATTAGTCAAAAAAGAGTTTTTTTCAACTTCATCAACTTCAAAATAGGTTTCTTCCTACCTTTTCCTTTTTTATTATAGTTTTCTTTCTCTTTTCTATAAGTTGCCAGCTTCAAATTGTAAACATCTTCGCTTTTGTCATGATTTGAGGCGTTTGGTGACGCCAAGTCAGTTGATGAAAAATCCTTCTTGACAGGTACTAACTCCAAGTTTTTATTAATTTTGTTTTTTATCAAAGGTTCGTCAAATTGTGTAGGATTTTGATATGGTTTCATTTCTTTTAATAAAGTGTCTGGTAAGATCTCCCAATCCCGGTACCACTCCATATTAGCTGCTGAAGAGCACCAGGGAGTGAATTTGGCATATTTTCTCAAAGCAATAATTTTCTGGTTTTGGTATGGGGTAAAGTTGGTTATCAAATCTTTGAAGTTCTTTGGGAACTTAACATCATCAGAGTCTCTGTCGATATTTATATTTATTTGTAAATTTTGCATGTTTTCTTGGTTTCCGGCATTTGCCACAGCTTGATGATTTTTGTCCCCCAAAAGATCGTTCACTGTGTTTTGCATGCTAGAGCTAGTGCTTTTTTTAGGTATTCCAAGCAATTTGTCTTGTAATGATTGTTGCTGATTGCTAAATTCGTGTGCTCTAAACAAAGGTTTATAACCAGAATATAAAATGTCCAAATTGCAGTTCTGGTTACTGAACTTGTCGTCTAGTTTGGCAACCCTTGGAAACTTTACAAACTTTTTCTTCACCTTTGTTCTTGGAGTAGCCGCAGAACTGTTTTGACCAACCTTTACTTTCACACATTTTGGGGTAGAACTTAACGATGAAGATGGCTGGTTTGTCGCTGAGCCAGGTTCGTCATGGCTCCTACTTTTTCTTGACTTTTTCTGTTTTCCTGCGGAAAGTTGCTCTTCTTCTTTGACTTCTACATGTGTTTTCGATGAGGTTGACGAAGACTGCAGTCTTTTGAAAGTCTCAAGGGTAGAATGGCAAAACCGCGGTTTTGTGCGCATCATCATTTTAGCATTTTGAAGTGGTCTCAACATAAAGAATATTGAATAAAAGGGGTTTTGATACTTTTGTATTGACCTTCTGTGGCTTCTCTTACTTCTGTATCTTTTAACTTTCCGTTGGTAAGTGTGCCGGTCATATAAGAATCAAACATAAGCAATGTCAAAGATTGCTTATCTGATAATCAACTCAATCATCAAGTTTGGCCACAAACACACACACACACACAAGATAAAAAATTGAGCACCTATTTTTTTTTTTATTTTTTTTTTTTTGAACTTACCGTTGAGTCCATTTGACTCACCCTGGAGTCCTTGCGGCCCACGGCCGGTGTACTGTTCGGGTATGTTGTTGCAAAAGCGAGGATCGCTTAAACCCGCGTTTACTAAAAGACAGCCTCGCATTGTTCAACTTTATAACTGACATCGTATCTTTCCCAACTTCATGAAAAGCATATAGGAACATTTGGCCAGAAAAAAAAATGCAAAACTCACCAAAATTGTGCTTGAACAATATTTTTGCATAGCCATGGTTTTCACCAACACTTCTGTCGACTTGATAAGCCCGAATGACCCTATAAAGTATGTTGACACAAACGCTCCAGACCATCAGGGGCTCACTTTACAAGACATCATCAAAAACCACGCTCCGCAATTTCTGCAAAATGCTGACCTTTACCTGAGTCGTCGTTTGTTCAATGGACATTTGCAAACAATTTACACCTCGTATATGCAATCCTCGACAAAAGTGATGGCCACCAATACGCATGCTGCGTATTATAGAAGACTGGTGCTCAATTACACAGACGGTGGTGAGGGCACTTTGGATATTTCAGTTTCTTCCGACGAGTTTGCTTCTGCATCAAAATTTAACCACACAAAGCAGGATTTGCCGGATAATGTAATAAACCAAACAAAACCCTTGCCAGAAAATATATCCTTTTTAACTCGTGAAGAAGTCAAAAATTTTACAAACTCTAAAAATGCGCATGATAGTAGCCCCCTGGTACTGATCTTACATGGTTTGACAGGTGGGTCAAATGAAGCTTATGTGACATCTCTAATACAAGGTTTCCAAAAAAACGGTATCAATCCGTGTGTTTTGAACAGTCGTGGATGTGCATTTTCTAGCATAACAACGCCACTTTTGTACAATGGTTTTTGGACCGATGATGTGAGATTTGCAGTCAACTACTTGAAATCAATTCAGCCTGAGAGGAAAATTTATTTGGTAGGTATATCTTTGGGGGCCTCTGTTTTAACAAATTACTTAGGTCAAGAAGGGGAAAACTCAAAGGTTGAGCTAGGGATTGGTATAAGTGTTCCCTGGGATATGATTTTGAGCTGGCAGCATTTGGACTCTTCAATGATCGGGCGGGTGTATAGCAAGTATATGAAAAACAACTGCGTTGAATTGCTGAACAATAATATGGATGTTTTGGAAACAACCACAAACCCGCATTTGAAGCTCAATGCTGAGACTTTTGAAAAAACAGCATACTTGCGTGATTTCGATAACAATTTCACTGCCAAAATGTTTGGGTTCAATTCTGCTGGTGAATATTATAGGCATGCAAGCTGTGTCAACAGGTTGTTTGCCATTAGGACACCATATGTAGGATTGAACAGCACCGATGACCCAATATTGGGACCGTACATTCCTGTCGAGGATGCCAAATTAAATCCATTTGTAAATTTGGTGACCACTCAAAGAGGTGGACATGTAGGATGGATATCGTCGAACAAGGAAAGGTGGTTTGTTGCGCCTATTGTTGGGCTTATAATTGGGTTTCACAAAGAGGTGGCCACTAAAAATGATGTTCATATGGTTGTTCCACAGCCTAGTTTACCTATTAAAACTAAATCTGCGTTTTATAGATTAATTATGTAAGAAGTTCAACTAATTATATAATTGCGTTTGTCCCTATCTAAAGGAAATCGGCATGGTTAAAGATCTTTTAACATTCGATTGACCAATGCGGGCTGCTTCAATAAAACTGTTTGAAGAAAAGGTACTGCGTTTACTACTCAGTTCGTGTTCAGAGTTTGAACTTTCGTAATCACAATCACTATTGCTTTCAAATTGCGTTGACCCTTCATAGTCACTCAAAACCTGTCTGACAAGTTGTTGTGCCGTTTCATTGAACTCGTAGGTTCTTTGCATAGCACTGATTTCTACATTCATCATGATTCTCTTTTGAAGAACTTGAGTGAAAAGGTGCTGAAGAAGCATTGGCAAAATTTGCTCTTCCTCTACCTGCATTTCTTCGTCTCCTTCCTCATCTAAATCGATCCAACCCTTATCTGCTTGTGTGTCTTCACTATCTTCGCCGTCTATAATTTCAAATTGGAAAGGGGAAAAAAACTTACTGCCTTGTGGCTTTGGAATTTGTTTTGATTCTTTTTCTTCAGTTTCCTCTTTGATGATGTTGAGAGGTTGAGAAGTAAGAATAAATTCATGATGATCAATGTCTTTGAGTAAATCCTCGGCGTCATGTTCTTCATACCCTATTGCTTCTTCTTCTTCTTCTTCTTCTTCTTCTTCTTCTTCTTCATCTTCTTCCTCAATAATCTCACTCAAGATACGGTGAGCAGAGTAAACGCTGGAAGCTTCATGAGTAGAGGCCTGTGAAATGTCTTGTACCTGATCATTATCCACTTCGCTCTCTGAGTTATAGATGGAATCAAAAAATTGGATTTGGGAAGGATGCGATTCAATGCTCTTGATTTGGGCCTTTGGAGATGCATCGATCGCATCTTCATATACAGTGTCACCGGATGCCGAAGAAGATGAAGACGAATGTGACGAGAAAGCCGTCATTCTGTCAGTGCTGATAACGTAATCGTCATGCTCGGCACACACATCATCCGATTTTGAAGCATCATTACTTGCTTTTCCCTCGGTTTCATCTTGAGGTTCCTCTTCTTGGCAGGTATCTAGTCTGAATGCTTTGCTGTTGATAACCACGGATGACGATCTCGGCATAATATAGTTTGAAAGTTGCAACGAAGCTTTGGAAGGTGACAAGGTTGCACTATTAGTGTTTTTGTCCAAATTATTCATAATCGAAACGGCTCTTCTGATAGAAGATGGGGATCTGCGCAAAGAGTTTCTTTTTGGATTTTGAGAGTTGCTGGTGTTTTGAACCACGCTCGTGTCTAGACTTGAAGCTGCGTCTTTCTTTGGACTAGGGGCATTGGACGACATGCTTCTTTTGATTGAATTTGATGCTGATTGCAATGTTGACATGCTTCTTTTGATATTCACGTTTGTGTAAAAATTCCGTTTCAAATGATTTGTTGTTTTAAATTGCATGGATGGTGATTTTTTGATAGATGACACAGTTGGAGTTTTTCTATTCAGTTTCTTGCCATCGTGATTCTTTTTATTGAATTTCTTTTTGATAGCTTGCTTCCACTGACGAAATGATTTTTTGGTAAACTTTCCCAACCGAACAAAAAAATTCAATAATCCACCTTTGCAACGAACCGCATTAGATCTCTTTAATTTTGAGTTCTTTTTCGATAACGATGATGTTGAACAGGACATAAAGTTTAAATTACTTTGTTGAATGCTGGAAAAATTTGGAGTTTCCACCATTTCGTCTTCATCATCATCATCATCATCATCATAGTCATCTTGATCTTCCACTGACCCATTTGGCTGTATTTTATGAGGCAGCGTGTTCATCTTTTTCAAGGCATGTGGAGTCATGACTAAACTGCTTGAAGAACTTAGTTTGGTTTTTAATTCAGGAATTCTGTTGTTTTTTTCTGTAGGCACTGATGACAAGCTGACCGCTGATGGGGAATTCAAAAACTTGTAATTATTGGCAGATTTCATTTTGTTAGAGCCCAAGATGATACTAGAGTTTTCCGAGGATGTATCGGAATTGATTAAAAAGGCACCGTTAGTAGCACTAGGGCTTTCAGAAGCTTGCATATCTGCACCATAGCCTAACCCGCTTACGATTGTCAGCGGGGTGTCTCTATCTGGTTGGTACTTCCGAGCAGCATTTGGATCCAAAGTGACATGTTTGATACCAGAGAATGAAAGCGTGGAGATACGAGGATTCAAAGCCTTTCTACTTCCTAAAGCAGTTGCCTTTCTTGTTATTTTGACCGAGTTTCTTTTTCTGGCTGATGCACCTGGGCTTCTTCTTGTACTAATTCTTCGTACAGGAGAAGTGGAATTATGAGAATAGTTATAGTACGAATGTTCATCATTGGAATCACTGTTGACTTCGCTTCCACTAGATGTTTTCGCTCTTCTCGCACTCGATCTGGAAGTTGTGTTGTCTGAGATATTTGCAAAAGAGTAATACTCGGAAGATCCTGTGTTGGAGCTGTTCGGCACGGAAGACTCAGAGCTGGGTTTAGGAGAGCATTGTGGAGTTGAATCCATGGATGCTGATTTCCCGCTTTTGTTAACGCCTTGATTGGTAATACCTTTATCACTGGAGGAAGAAGTTGGACAGATAGATGGTCTTTTCATAACGTAATTATTTTTTTTTGTGGAACCCTTAGAAAGCATTTTCGCCGAGGCAACAGCGTTGATCAAGTAGTGGTTAGACAGGTAATAATCTTCTTCTGAAAATAACGAGTCGCTCTCGTTGTGGGGTTCTCTAGTGTTGGGAAAGGCAGTTCCATGGTGATTGTCACTAGAGTCAGAGGAGGTTGGCGAATCGTCTGGAAATATGAATTCGGCTTGGGCCCCTTTGAAGGCCTTGGCCCTTGTAGTTGTTGGATGTCTCATGACAATTTGTGAGGACATATATGATTATGAGAAAATGGGTTGCTAGCTGTGTTTTTTTTTTCTTTTTCTAAAGTCTGGTTTGCTATGGTTGTACGAGGGTTTTCGTTTTGGGATCAAAACCATCATCTTCTACTGGCAGCATGTTGAAACATCTTAACGCTTATCATATTAATTATTCCACGCATGCCAGAGTAATTCTGAATATGATAAAACCGATTAGAAAACAGTGACTGAGCTTTATATATACCAATGTTCTATGGCATTCAGTTGATTAGCCACGACCAAATAATAGGTGATGCAAGTGTCTTGGTCTCTGAGTTGCCTTTTCGTTTTATCACTATTGTTTGTACCAAGATCGCCCTTGATTAAAAAACTTTGATCTGTTTTTATTGTTTTAACCCAGCATTTTCTTGATTTGAAACATTTCAACACTACTTGCAACTTTTTCTAAGAGCTAATATATTATAACTAAATGATTTTTGTTCAGCATATTCGGGTTATGCTAAAGAGAATACCCCGAAATGTTAACAACTTTGGGAAAAAAAAACCGTTTCCATTCTTGTTTCTTTCGGACTGCAAGTCCGATGTAAACAAGCCGACTCCGAAAAATGCAGGAACATGCTCTCCAAGATTATTAAACCTGATGCTCATCATTACACAAAGTTAAAGCAAAACACAGCCAGTAAGCCAAGACCAAACTCTTGGAAATTGCTGAACAACCAGAATTTTGAAACAGTTTTTAACACTAAACAAATATACTCAAAAGCACAATCGCAACGATGCTAGAAAGCAATGATTTATTTAAGTTTTTAGACCGTCTAATACTTTTACCTGATTTTTACAAGAACTCAAAGGAGGAGTTTCTTGCAGAGCTTATTGGAGAGATCAATGCACAAGTCGATTCTGGTAAACTTCTGGTAGACAACACAATGCAGCCCGAAAGGAAGGATTTAACAAAATACTGGGTCAATAGGTTCAAGATTTTCAGCAAGCTAGAAGAAGAAGTTATTGCTGCAAATGCTAAAAATGAAGAGGAATCTGATGTTGATTCCAACTTGAAACAAGAGCAAGCCAACGACATGGAAGATGATAATGATGATGATGATGATGATCAAGAAGATGACGATGATATGGGACAGAGTTTTGGTAGTTTTGCCTTTCATCACTCACCCAAAAAGGGAAAAGCGTTGTCGCCTGTTGTGACACACGGTGTAACGAAACCTAGCCCGCATAACAATATATACATGACTGAGGAGTTGTGGTATAGTGTCACTCCTGAGGACTTGGCCATTTTCACAGCCAAATGGGCATATGCTTGTTTGAAAGACGATTTGCGAATTGCTATGGATGTTTGCTGTGGTGGAGGTGGAAACACAATTCAATTAGCCAAACATTTTCCAAATTGTATAGGGGTCGACAACAACTTGCAGCATTTGTATTGTACTTTCAAAAACTCTGAAACGTATGATATTTCAGAAAGAGTCTCCCTTTTGTGTTTGGATTGGAATGACAGTAACACGTTAAAAAAACTAGCAAGAATTTACGAAGGAAAGATAAACTGCATTTTTTCTTCCCCGCCTTGGGGAGGCCCTTCGTATTTAAAACAGAGCACATTTGACCTTGAAGAAGGTTTATTTATTGTTGGAGGCATAACCAAGTTTCTCAAGTCACTTTTCCAATTTACGGAAAATGTTGTTTTATTTTTACCAAGAAACTCAAATTTAAAACAACTGTCAGAGGTGACTAAAAAACTATTAGGAAATGAAGCAAAGTGCAGAGTGATTTTTATCAAGACAGATGGCCATTTAAAAGGTGTGATAGTTATGTGGGGAAAGAAGCTAATACAGTAAATATACCTCTTTTTTGATGTTAAATCTTTATTTTTTGCAATTTGTTAATAAGGATATGTAAAACGTTTGCAATTTTTCGATTTGACTTAATGAGGATGGAGAGAGAATTAAAAAAAGAAAAAGAAGAAAAAGAAAAAAGTTTCAAATGCACGTTAAATACCTAAATATAAAATTAAAGAATGGGACCTCTTAATCAGCTAAAAATGTTGAGCAAATCAATTGTTTGATGGCGACTCCAGTCTGGTAAAGGAGACCGTGTCGCTTGCTAGTGCCTTTAATTTGTCCAAAAGCTTGTTACTTGCATGATTCTTTTTGATGTCTGTTGCCACACCTGTATTGATTATGGAAACACCGTTGATGAACAGGTATGGAATATCCATTGTGTTAGACTCGTCCACTTCTTTGTGTCTCACGATTTTTTTCGTTTGAATATATTTTTGAATCATTGATCCAGATGCGTGTTTGTCTAGATCCACAAAAATTGGCTCTGGTGTAACTTCATATTCTTTAGTCAATAAGTTGTACAAATATTCCGAGTCAGGCTCATTTTTCTTGCCAAAAATGACCACGGGCGAAGTGTTTAAAATTTCATGTAGTTCAGCTGCAATGCTTGACATATCAGATGGAGAAAGAGTGACGCTGCTTTGATCTGAAAGTTTCTTGTTTGTCTGTTTGGTTTTTGTATCCTCTGAAGTGCTAGAGTATAATGAACCCTTTGGATCAACAGGGTCTTTTTGATTTGACTTTGTTCCTTTGCCTATTGAATCTTTGACTACTGGCCCGCCATTTGCTTTGCTACTTTCAGGCTGAATCAGTCTTGTATCAGTTGCTACTGGTCTATTATTTGACAAGATTTTTGTTTGTGAAAATGCAAGGCTCGAGGTTGTTTCATCTTTTGTAGTGTGTTTGGAACCAGAAAAAGTTGTATCCATTAATGTGGATTGTTTACTTGTGCTTGAATTTGTTAGATCGTAAAAATCCGAAATTGGATGAGTGAGGTTAACGAAAACCAAAAGCATCAAGATGGTCATGACCACTGATGCGCCCTTTGTTACATTTTTAAGTACTTTCTTCTGGTTTTTCGAGGATTCTCTTTTTTTTTCTTGTTCAATGTATGTATCCTGAATGTACATATCGCTGGTGTTCATTTTCAGTAGTGTTTGTTTATGCTCTTTTCAGTTTCTTTCTGTTTTGGTTTGAGCCAGATCCAAACAAATGAAGCCTTTTGACGCACTTTACTTATATAACATCTCAAGACTCATTACACACCTGAACTTCTGGATCAAATATAAAAACCAAGGTACAGAGACAATCACCACGGTAGAATAATACTTGCAAAAACAAAAAATAAAAAAAAAAAAAAACAAACGTTCATTCAAATCAACTTGTAAACGATCATTTAAGTAGGCGAATCACAACTTTATGTTGTACTTTGGTCTTTGAGGTTGACATATATCACAGGAAACGCACCCACACACACACACATCTAAGCACAAAAAGGTCGAAACTTGTCCAGACAAGTATAGCAAGCTTTAGCGAAGAAATACCCCACGAGTTCCAACTTTCAAATGCATAGAAACTTTGGAAAGAATTTTATATCCAAAAATAGCAATTTTAAAATGCAATTTTTAGGAGAAAAAAAGTTTTTTCTCGAACAATAAGAGTCATTAAATCTCTCTAAGATACTGTGCACAACAACAACAACAACAACAACAACAACAACAATAACAACAACAACAAAAACATTTTTAGTTCCGTTGGCTGATCATTTCGGTAGAGCAAAAAACTGATCAGATCTAAGTTTAGAGTCTTTATTAGCCTGTTCGTATTTTAATCCCCTGCAAGCTTCGTTCGTTAGTTGATAATGTGAACTTTACGCATTAAAACAATGATTTATATTGTTTGTATGAACTCTTCTTGCACCGTGATTAACAGTGAAAAACATAAAAAAAACAATCCACGGCATAACTATGAAAACCATGCACTGCACAATCAGAAAAACAATCCACGGTATTACTAAGTAAAGTAAAACACGGTTCGATGTCTTTCAAACAAAAGTAAAGTAATATGAAAAAGACAGGTTTTGTGCCAGATTATACCCAGATAGCTATTTAGCAAACAGCCCTTTTATTTTATTTTATTTTATTTTATTTTATTTTATTTTATTTTATTTTATTTTATTTTTTTTAGTCCACCATAAAAGAGGAGTTGGCTGAATGCACTCTTTGATCCAGATCACTGCTTGTGTCTGTTTGCACGAAATGGTCACTTTTGTGATCAGAAACACCACTGAGCACGCTGATCCGGCGGCTTTCGCTCAGAGTCTGCAGTGCCGATATGATCTTGTCCTTTCTCTGTATCATCTTGTTCAGCTCTATGATTTCTGACTCTTGTTCTCTCAACAGCTGATGCAACAAATGCATGTCTTGTGGATTGTTTTCTGGATAGGTTGTGCTTTCCACAGAGGAGCTGTCATTTTGCTTTGATTTTGTAAATGGGATGGATGCAAAACCTTGAGTTTCCAGTAGATTTTTGAATTTCTTGGTGGCAATTTCTTGCTCTTTGAACGGAAGATGACTAAGAGATTGCTCAAAAAGATTGTTTAAAACAAACTTGTTGTTCCAAGGATAGTCTTTTGATTGCTGAGTTTTTACGTTTCCAAGGTTCTCACTTTTCTCATTCAATTGATACCTCAAATGCTCTATCAAATCAATGTATTCCTGCTCTGAAGTCCCAGAGCAAATATCATTGTTTTGGCCCTTTTTGACTCTTGTTTTTTTATTTACAGTCAACTCTATATTTTTTGCTCTTGATGCGAATCTAAGGGTGTTGAAGTTTTCAGCCCAAGATTGTGTGTTCCATGTGTCAATTGTACAGATATTTGCTATAATACTTTGACCATTTAAAGATGGCTGCAAAATCCTTGTCAATTTGCTATCCCTGTACGGTATGTGATGATCAGTTGATGAAGATGCAAGTCTTGAGACCACAGTACTCAGCGCCAGCAAAGATTTGTTGATGTACGACCCTTCTTTGTTAGTTTTCTCATGCAAACTGCTACTATTACTACAAACGCTGCTAGCATAGGATGACCTGGGTGTTGTCGGGACTGTGTTGCTGTTGAAAGGACGGGCGTTTTCAAAATGAAAAGCAGAAGAAGAAGAAGAAGAAGAAGAAGAAGAAAAAAAAGAAGGTGCGCTAGCTTTTTCAGAGCCTGCCAAATCACATAATGACAAAGTTGTCACTGTTTGTAGCATACTATCTGAAAGACGCACCAATAATATGCAATGAGACCTGGACGAACGAATGTTGTAATTGGTGCTGTTGAATTTCCTATTGCTATTTCCCAAGCTTAATAGGGATAACACCTCTTGTGTGTTTTCAACAGGGTGTTCAGTTAAACCAATAATCCGTACTCCGTACTCCGGGTCATCTCTTATTTTCAAGTCCGGCTTGACGTAATTGTGTTTGGCAGATCCTAGCGATTGGTGTTTTGTGGCAAGTGTTGGTTGTGAAGTCAACAAATCATGAACCCGTTCGTTGTATATCTCCAAGTATGACACTTTCACTGTAAATCTTTGGTTTGTGTCAGGAACATCTGGCCCATTCATAATATGAATTTTTTTGAAAATTTCGTTGACTGAATATTGCACGATCCCTGGTTCGCCGTTGGTGTCTTCGTCTCCAGTCATGGTGAACGTTTTCCCGCTTCCTGTGGTTCCATAAGCAAATATGGTGCAATTGTATTGCTGAAAAACTTTACTCACCAGTCCATGCACAGCATCATGGAAAATGTCGCTTGTTTTTTCATTGGGCCCAAAAACTCTGTCAAATTGAAACCCACCAATGTCTGTGTGGCCCACTATGTTCTCCCTTTCATTCAAAAACCACGGTGGTGCAAGTTGTGCTGCTGAGTTGACATTTAAAATACCGGGTTTTACTCTTATGTACACCTTTATGTTGTCTTTATACTGGGGTTCATTTTCTGAAAATCGGTTTGTACCAGAAGAAAAACTTTTAATAATGGTGCTACTTCTTCGCTGTAACTGTTCAGAAGATCCATGATCTGACAAAGAAACTCTGTTAATGCTATCAAAAAACTGTTTTCCTGTGTGAGCTTCTTTTTTTCCCGAATGTGTAATGTTTTGAAAATGAGAACTAGTTAAAGTGTTGTCATGCATGGATATACTAATTTCATTAAGGTCCTTGGTGGTCAGCTCTTCTTGCTCTTCTTGCTTGCCAGAAAATATTCCGCTCCCGCTCAGCAGGCTTGCACTGCTGTTCTTGTAGATGAGATATGGTGATGGAGTCGTACTGCTACTGCTCAGTGCTCCGCTGACACTACTTGTTGAAGAGCTCGGTTTTCTTTTATACAAAGTTTCGTTAGCGTGTGAGGGAGAATAGCTGGGACGTGAGTAGAACTTTGATGGAACGTGCTCTTTTGAATTGAATTTTTCTTCTGTATTTGTGTTTTGAACGGAACTTGTTCCAACATTCCTGTTATCAGTTGAAGAAGCGATGTCGGTTTTGCCTAGATTAGAACGCGTTCCCTGAAACGAAGAATCCCCATTATGTGAACCATTTAGTTTTTGCAGTCTGGTATGTATCTTCCTTTGAAATTCGCTGATATGAGTGTTTCTGTCAGGACTCATGAACCCGTTAGATGGATAAAAGGTACAAGATTCTGATTTGTCTGATAACGATCCTGGAGTATGAGCGGATGATCCATTGTCACTCGGTGAGTTTTTTTCCGTAGCGGAGTTTCCTTGATGCATATAGAATATCAGAAAACCCGTGTGTGGTGCTAGAAATCGTTTTAGCTTGCGTGTTTTGCCACGTTTTTGTTTGTTTTGAGCACATAGTATTGTGATGAGTACCTGGACTTGTTTACAACCGTTTCACAGATGCGGCTTTTGGAAAGGAAAACACAAGCAACGCGTATTCCTACCCGACTAGTGTCATCTGATTGAATTAACGCTTATTATGAAGATTCCTCCTTATCATGAGCTCTTGGTACGCATTAAGCTAATGATTCTAATGTGAGAGCAACTGTTAGACTGAGTTTTATATTCAAGGTTTCAACTGAGCAAAAGTTGTAATATGTAGTAGTCTTGTTTGAGAGTATCCATGACATTGGCTTTAATTGGAAAACTCCTGTTTCAATGGAAGTGGAGCTTTTGCCAAAAGAAACTGGTTTCCGTGACTCCAGCCAACTCAAACATAGCTTAATGCATGCTGCTTGGGTTTGTAAATTTTAGAATATCATGGATTCTGCTCATAAGCCTGCTAACAACTTTACTCTAAACTTTAGTTTGTTGTTTACTTTTGCACCAAGTACTCCTGCTTTTCATCTTGGAAACCTTCCTGTGTATTATATAAAAAAAGTTGAAAGATTTTTCAAAAAATAAACAACAAACACAACTAATAGTCTGAAATTTTTGAAACAAATAGCAGCGATAAGACTAGAAAATCTAATATGGACCTCCGCTTCTAGGTGAGATGGCATACGTAGTGCAAGTCAAAATAATATTAAGCACAAAGTAACAAAAGATGATTTCAAAAATATAAAATAGAAAAAAATATACATCAAAATAAAAATAACAGTGAAGAATAAAATTAACTTGTCAAGTGCAGTGTGGATGGGTATGTATTCATAAAGTTAGGAGGTAACATAATCAACGTGTTCTGAGTGAAGCATTTGACAATAGCCTCACATATACTTACTTTTTTTTTTTTTTTTTTCGCTTGTAAAATGTCTAGCTCATTTT